>Ga0209048_10002366_pt1 | contig 18747 bp, 22 predicted proteins | sample FrelakmetCRP12CR_FD_187146 | JGI IMG/M metagenome (GOLD analysis project Ga0209048, IMG submission 187146) | Freshwater lake sediment microbial communities from the University of Notre Dame, USA, for methane emissions studies - CRP12 CR (SPAdes)... | ecosystem: Environmental > Aquatic >... | reverse complement strand
TGGCCGGAATCCGCATCTTCCGCTGATGTGCCGAGGAGGCTCAGATACACGCCTCCGAGCCCCCGGCCCTTCTCGTCAAGGGTATTATAGTTGATCCGAATATCCTTGAATTCACCGAACCGCATTACAACGTCATGCATCTCCCGCACAAGCATCTCTTTACGCTCAAAATAATCCCTTTCGGACTGTATATACGTGCAGATCAGCGGCATGGCAATCGTCAGGTCCAGAAACCGCTCTGTCCTCAGCCCCATCACCTTGATATCCTCGCCGGTCTCGGGGTGTGTCCGTTTAAAACGTTTCGAGTTGAGATATCGCTCCAATCCGAGCACAACCTGTTCACAGGGACTGAGTGGATAATAACCTACAGCCGCAGACGTATCATTTGCGCCATGTATCCGCCCTGAGCGGGAAAAGATATCCGTTAGCTCCTCCGAGCCGGGAGCAAGCACCACGCGGTACTTCACATGCCTCTTCGGATCAACAAAGCGCATATTTTGCTTCAGCCATGCCTGCGACGCATCCACGGCAATGTCCGCGACCGGGATTTTCTTCTTGCCGACAGAGAAAGTGGCCCGATCGCCGATCGTAAGTTCCATGGGTTTCAGGACCCTGCCCCCTCCAAATCTTTTCTCAACCCGTCCCGCGGCAAGCAGCCCCTTGTCGATATTGTGATGAAGGATGGTCCCGAACTCCCGCACATACTCCTTCGAGAGCGCAATGGAGATCGCCTCCATCATGGAATCGCACAGATAATCGGGATGGCCCGTGCCTTTCCGCTCCACGATCTCCACCCGTTGTTCTGCAACCACTGTCCCCCGGTATGGCTCGACGAGAATCATGATATATAGTGTAGCATAACCCTGTCTGCAATTCAGTGAAGAACGAGAATATCTTTTTGACAAAACAGGTTAAATGGGTAATAATGTCGCACGAACGACAGGAATGAGCGTATCACCATCTCCATAAGCAACGAGTCCGTTAACCATGATCACAAAAAAAATACTTATCGTCGATGACGAGCCTGACATCGTGGAACTCATCTCGTACAACCTGAAAAAAGAGGGGTTTCACCTTGCTACGGCCTCGGACGGCGAAGAAGCGCTCGGGAAGGTGCGTACCGGTCATCTCGACCTTATCATTCTTGACCTCATGCTGCCCGGCATCCATGGCATCGAGCTTTGCCGTATCTTGAGAAACAACCCGAGGACCGCGCACATTCCCATCATCATGCTGACCGCCAAGGGCGAGGAGTCGGACAAGGTTCGCGGCCTCGAGACCGGCGCCGACGATTACATGACAAAACCGTTCAGTCCAAAGGAGCTCATCGCGCGCGTGAAGGCGATCCTGCGCAGATCAAGAGAGAGGGCAACGGAGGACAAAACGATCCGGCTCGGCGATCTGACGATCGACACCGAGACCTTCTCGGTCTCCAAAAACGGCGCTCCGCTCAATCTGAGCGCGACGGAATTCCGGCTCCTCCTCTATCTCGTGCAGCGCAGGGGACGGGTCTTCAGCCGCGACCAGCTCCTTGACGCGGTATGGAAAGAAGAGACCTTCGTCGAATCCCGGACCGTTGACGTGCACATCAGGAGGCTCCGCACTCAGATAGAAGATGACCCGTCCAATCCCCGCTATCTCAAAACACGGCGCGGGGTCGGCTATTACGTGGAGAACGAATGAAACACGGGGTCTTTAAGCGAATATTCATCCTCTATGCCGGCCTCATTCTCGTGGCGTTCCTCTTCGTTGAGCTCTCCATCACCAGCGCCATTCGCGAGCATTACCTTGCAGGCTTGAGGCAGAACCTTTCCGTGCAGGCGTCACTGATCGCTGACAGCATATCGTTCGACACCAGGCGCGCCATCGATGACCTGTGCAAAAAAATGAAAGATAAGACAGGCGCACGCGTCACGGTCATCGCGCTTGACGGCCGGGTCATCGGCGATTCTGACAGCGATTCATCGGTCATGGAGAACCACGCCCACCGGCCGGAGATCCAGCAGGCAGCGCTGAACGGCACCGGAACGTTCATTCGCTATAGCGACACGCTGAAACAGGATTTCCTGTACGACGCCTTCCGGGTGTCTTCCGGGAAAACGCCGCTTGGATATATCCGGCTGAGCGTCCCGCTTCAGGATGTCGATCATGCAGTGAATGCTACACGGCTGAACATTCTTCTCATTGTCGGCTTCGTACTCGCGGGTACGGGGCTGTTCTCGCTCTGGCAATTTGAATACCTGCGGAGGCTTACCCGTGAGATCAATGACTTCGCTAAATCGCTCGTCCCTCGCGGCATCGGGAAAAAATTATTTATAAAAAACGCCGGCGAGTTCAGTGATATCGCCGAGAGCCTGAACACCTTGTCGATGGAACTGAAGACGGTCATCGGGGAACATGAAGAAGAACGGAAAAGACTCAACGAGATCCTGAGAAGCATCCCCGATGCGCTGATCATCATGGACAACAACGGGGTCGTCATCCTGTCAAGCACCGCGACAAGCAAGTTCTTTGGGGATGCTCCTCTCCTGGGCAGGCCATTCATCCAGGTTGTCCGGAACAGCGAATTCTTTTCTCTCCTTGATGATGTGCGGACCAACAGGAAGACAGGCGTCTCCGAGTTCAAGATCGAATACCCCGTTGAACGATATTGCATCGTCCGGATATCTCCTCTCTTTCATGACCGGGATGAACTGACAGGCTTTGTCGCAATTTTCCATGACATCACCGAACTTAAAAAAGGTGAACAGGTCAGAAAAGACTTTGTCGCCAACGCATCCCACGAGATCAAGACGCCGATCACGGCCATCAAAGGTTTTGCTGACACGCTCCTGGAAGGAGCGCTGGACGACAAGGATCATGCCGTTAAATTCCTCCGATCCATTCAGTCCAACAGCGAACGGATCAACAGCCTCGTCGATGACCTCATGATTATTTCCAAGATTGAGATGGGCGTTGTCAAAATCGAGAAAGCGTCCCTCTGGTTTGTCGATGTCGCGGAAGCAGTTCAGGCGATCCTCCGGGAAAAGGCGGAGGCAAAGAGCCTTTCTCTAACGATCTCCATCAACCCGGATATGAATGAGATCATTGCCGATCGCGATCGCCTTACGCAGATACTGACGAACCTTGTCGAGAACGGTATAAAGTTTACCGATCATGGCGGTGTAACGTTCGGCATAGATAAGGAGAACAGCAGGACGGTCATTTTTGTTGAAGATACGGGCATCGGAATTCCCAAACAGCACCTCTCGCGGCTCGGTGAACGGTTCTACCGTGTTGATCCCAGCCGTTCAAGGCAAATGGGCGGTACCGGACTCGGCCTCGCCATCGTGAAGCATCTGGTCAGAGCTCATGGATGGGATATGCAGATAGAGAGTACGCTTGGCAAAGGGACAAAGGTGAGAATTTTTGTGGTGTAAATACTACAGGTCGTCATACCCGCGAACGCGGGTATCCAGGGGTCAAGAATCTGTGTATAAGGACTGGATTCCCGTTTGCACGGGAATGACGGAATGTGCAAGATTTCGACATTTCCGATAAGCGCGTACTCATCAGATCCACTTCACCTTCGGTTCTTTCTTCGGCGGCCGCGCGGGTTCTGCCTTCGGATAGCCGAGCAGGATGGGGCCGAAGATCGCATCGTCCTCTTTTAATTCCAGGAGCCTTCTCACTTCAGGGTCTTCGGTCACCATGGCGCCGAAGCCGACCCAGCAGCTTCCCAGTCCCAGCGATTGCGCGGCAAGCATCATATTCTCGCAGGCCAGCGGGCAAGAATGAGCTGCATAGCGGCCATTGCCGATGACGAACACGACCGTAGGAGCGGAATAATAAACAGGGTCAGGCAGCTCGGCGTACCGTTTTTTGATCGCTTCATACCGTTCCGGATCGACATCCTTCACCATCTCGGTATATTTTTTTGCCTGCGGCAAGGCAGCGCCAAGGAGCTTCTTTTTCGCATCCTTGTCTTCCACCACGACAAACCTCCAGGGCTGGCTGTTCATTGCGGACGGCGCCTCGTTCCCCGCCTCCAGTATCGTATTCAGCGCATCCCGGGGGATGGCTTTCGCGTCATAGGCCCTGACAGAGCGTCTTTTCTTTATTGCTTCAATAACTGCGTTCATAGGTATCTCCTCTCAGCAATCAGTATCATTCAGATCCTGTCCGATGCATTTATGAACTGCGTAATTCGGATTATCTTCTCTCGCCCCTACTGCCTCTTGAACATCACATCCGCAAAATAGCCCTCACCTGAGGTCCCGGTATGCTGTGAATTTGACTGAAGCCTGAACCCTTTCACAGGCGGCGGTTCAGAACCATAGAATTTCTTGTAATCATCATACACATTCCTGGTCTCAGTGATCCATTGCCCCAATTCAGCCGGGCCTGATCGCAGCACCACTACCTTGACGGTCACAAACGGGACCGGCGACGTGTCCTCCATGAGCCCCGCAGGCGCTATCGTGTCCCAGATGTATACGATCGTCTGGCTCTTGGAGAACGCCACGAAGATCTGGGCTGCCTGGTCATCTGTTTTCGATTTTCTGAAGTCGCCTCCTGGGGGCAGTTTGGTCACCTTCCATTTCCACGTGAGCAAGGGAAATTGTTTGAGGTCCACCTTCACTTCTTTCTGGAGCGAAAAGGACGAGTTCGCGCTCCGGAACCTGACCGCGGCGATATCCCCGTCCTTGACGACGGCAAAGTCCGCCTTGCCTGATTTTTCCTTGAGTTCCCAACCCGTAGGGACCCCTTGCGTACCGACAGAGGAAGAGAAATCCGCGATCACTATCCGGTCCTCGGCCCGTACCAGTGGAGTAAAAATAAGCATGAGAAACAGGGCTCCGTTAAACACCATGGTAAATGACAACGCACACCTCCTTAACGAATATGGAAATTCAGTGATGCAAATAATGAGAATTTCTTCTCAAACAAATCCGTGACGATTCCATGAACAACTCTGGGACAGCCTCCAAACATTTAACATTGTAACAGAAACTTATTAATTATGTAACATTCCTTTAACATTTTTTGGATACTCTTCAGATAAATAATAAAGGAGGTGCATATGCAAATGTCGCACGTAGCTGAAGCACATGACTTAAAATCCGCAGGTGTTCATACATCAACATGTCCGCATGATGCTGGAGCGGGAATTTTTTGTTCTGCCTCGATCATGACCGTTGTAATGAGCAGTTACCAAAAGACGAACTATTGCTGGACGGAGAATTATGATAACTGCCCGATGTTCCTGGCGAAGATACTTCGGGGAAGAAGCTAAAACGCCGGCACGTAATCTTCAGGGTGTAACAGGTCAACACATTTCAGACAGAATAAGGAGGGGCACATGGATGAACATAGAGTACAGAACATATATCTGCGCCTGGATGCACACGAAGCCGCTCAGCTTGCGTATGCCGTACAATTGCTTGTGCAGGAGCTGGGATTTCCGCCTGAAGACGTTAACCGGTCTTTCAAGGATAGCTTTACATATTTTCTAAAGACTGCATAAGATCCAGCATTTCGCGCACCGGCATCATATACAAATAAGGAGAAACCTATGGCTGATTTCTATGGAAAGAATACCGCTCTTGACATGGATGAACAAGAATGCTGCCTGCATATTCGTGCTATCGATAAACTCGCGAACGAACTCGGGGTGCCTACTGAAGTAGTACATCAATCATACCAGGAGACCCTGGCGGACTTGCGAAAGGACATCAAAATGAGCGCATTCCTGCCCGTACTGGTCAGCCGGTGCGTTAAAGGGCGACTGACGCAGCGGTGATCTGTGAGCAGAAATGAACAAGAATCACTTTAGAAAAATCGAAGAGATACTCCTTGTGGTCGTATTAATAGCAGGGTTTCTTCTCATGGTGGTCTATTGGAAATAAACAGAGGAGAATCCATGCACAGCATTAAGGAACAGAAAAATAACAATGTCTTTCCACCCGATTTCCAATGGGGAGTGGCGACTTCGGCCTTTCAATTGGAAGGCTCTCCCAATGCGGACTGGACGACTTGGGATCCCGTGTTAGGCGATTTTCCGCAGATAACGAACCATTATGACGAATTCCGCGAGGACCTCAAACTCCTCAAGGACCTGGGGGCGAATTCCTACCGCTTTTCCCTCGAATGGAGCAGGATCCAGCCGCGGCCGGACACCTGGGATTACGAGGCAATCGCGCACTACCAGGAGATCATCGACATCCTGCGGGCCTACAACATCGAACCCATGGTCACCCTGCACCATTTTACACATCCCCGTTGGTTTTTGGAGCGGTCTCCCTGGCACCGCACCACATCCATCGAAAAGTTCCTTCGCTACACCGAGATGATGGTCTCGACGCTAAAAAATGTCCGATACTGGATAACCTTCAATGAACCCTATGTCGTCCTGATTGGAGGTTACCTTGACGGTTGCATGCCTCCCGGTCTCAAAGATGTACCCCGTTCTCTTGTCGCACTTAAAAATATATTCACCTGCCACGGGAAAGCATATGACATCATCCACAACTATGTCCCTGATGCCCGTGTCAGTGTTGCTCATAACATGTCCGTGTTTGCTCCCTGGAAAAATTGGAACCCTCTCGACCGGCTTCTGAAGAAGTCGGCAAACTACTTTTACAATCACTCGATCATCAATGCATTCCAAACGGGTATCTTCATCGTCAAGTTCCCCTTTTCGAGGCCTGTGGAGATCGAGGTGCCGATCAAGGACAAGCTCGACTTCTTCGGGGTGAACTATTATACCCGCATTCATCTCAGGTTCAACCCTTTCAAGAAGATGGGAGTTGAGCTCAGGTACCTGGACAGAGAAGGTCACGGCCTTACGAACATAGGTTGGGAAGTTCATCCGAGAGGCCTCGCCAAGGTGCTCCGGTACGCATCACGGCTGAACTTGCCGCTCATCATCACCGAGAATGGCATTGCATCGCACGACACAGAACAAAAAGTTAAATTCATGAAGCAGCACGTGGATGTCGTTGAACGATGTCTGAAGAACGGGCTTGATGTCAGGGGTTATTACTATTGGACCCTCATCGACAACTACGAATGGCTCCAGGGCCTCGATGCCCGGTTCGGGCTCTACCGCGTCGACTTCAAAACGCTCAAGCGCTCACCAACGAGCGCCGCAACCTATTACGCCTACCTGATCCAGAGCCGGTCGAGAATATGATTGAACATTTAACCAGAATTTAACATGATCGTCATCATGGTTTAATGAGCAACGTGTATGATCATACCATACATAAGACAAAAAAAAACGGAAAGAAAGGAGATAATAATGTATTTATCCGTCTCACCTATAAAGCAGAGTATACCATTCCCGGGCACGTACGCGATAACCTGCCCGTATGATCAATCGGGAACCGGTATTTCTTGCGCTGCATCCATCATGACGGTGACAACCAACGGCTTCCAGAAGAGGAACTATTGCTGGACAGATAATTACGATTGCTGCCCGTTGTTCCTCGCAAAAGTGCTGCGTGGAAACTGAAGCGCCGCATTGCCAGAATTGCAGGCACTCCCTTATTCAATTCCACTTTTTCATGGAGATAGACTGATGCAAAACAAGAGGACATCCAGTCGTTTACAACACAGTATTTACAGTGACGATCACCAGCACATTCGGGCAATTGACAGACTCGTGCATGAGCTCGGGCTTCCCTCTGAAGAGGTCAATTGCTCATACCGGGAAACCCTTGACACGCTCAAAATGGACAACCGCATCAGGGTTTTTCTTCCAATCCTTGTCAGCCAAAAGGTCAAAGAAAAGCTTCAACATAAATGTAACGGTCAGTGTGATCTTTCACACGCATATGAGATTTGTTGATCGTGCTAGAGATCGGAGCCGTCTTTCATAATTTCAATAATGAAACCGGGAGGTTCTTATGTATAATGAGAATAGAGAATGTACCCCGCTCCACCTGAGTGAAAAGGAGTCGGCCCAGCTTGCCCTCGCCGTTCAAATACTCATCCATGAGCTTGGATTTGAACCGGAAGACGTGGATCGCGCCTACAATGAAAGCTTTGCGTATTTTATTAATGATGATCATTATCCTGTTGATCAGAACAGAATAGAAAAGCACCAGCTTATTGAGCAGCCACACATCTCTACCTGATTGTCGCACCGAGTGCAGCTGCTGAAACAAAGCAATGCCCGGAGACAACCATTGCCGTGACATGCCTATCCTTCCTATATAAAGCCCCCATTTCTACTTAGAGCACAAATGAATAATTTAACACAAACGTCATATATCTGTAATACAGGGGTAATAATTATCCCGTAGTATCGCGTCAATGCTTCTGTGTGACTTCCATATACACACCACCTTTTCTGATGGCTCTCTTGAATTGAGAAAAACGATCGATCTGTTTGGCCAGGCAGGTTTCGATGTTATCGCAATTACTGATCATGTTGTGAACGGCGACAATGTAATGGGCAAATTCGCTCGGCAATTCAACCTGTCGATCCGTGGAGATAATTTTGACGAATACTTACAGGCAATCAGGATGGAGGCGGAACGGGCATGCGGAAAATATGGGATGCTCGTGATCCCGGGCGTTGAGATCAGCAAAAATTATGTATCAAAAGAAGAATCAGCCCACCTCCTTCTTCTGGATATCAAAGAATTCATACCCGCCTGCATGAACTACGATGAAATATTTCTCGAAGCAAAGCGTCAGAATACCCTGACCGTTGCCTGTCATCCTCACCATACGCCGGACATGGTAAACAAAGACACGCTCTATCTCTGGAACAACCGCGATAAATATGCGAAGTACATCGATGCCTGGGAGATCGCTAACCGTGACGACGTGTTTAATGTGATCAGCCTGAAAAAGTATCCTTATGTAGCCAACAGCGATTTTCACAAGGCCCGACACCTGTACTCATGGAAAACGCTTTTGAACTGCGACAAGAACGTTGAATCCGTAAAAAACTGCATACGACATAATAAAGGAGTGGCAATTACGCTCTTCAGGAATTGAACATTGAACGATAATTTGAACAACCAGCATCACCTCAAAGGAGAAACCACATGACCGTATTTATCATTTGCGCGGTGATCTCAATCGCAGGGATCATACTCTATCTGCTTCAGGCTGGAGCAGCGTATTCGCTCATCAAAAAAAAGAAAGTATCCGTTTGCCTCACAGCAATGCATGAGCCGGATTATACCCCGCAGGTCTCGATCCTGAAACCACTCAAGGGACTTGACGACAACCTCTTCGACAACCTATCAAGTTTCTGCAACCAGAACTACCCGTCATACGAAATTCTCTTTTGCCTTCAGGACATCAACGATCCGGCCTACAAGGTAGCCAGGAGGGTTCAGGAAAGATCACCTGGCCGAAATATTTCCATCGTAGTAGAGAAGTGTAATATCGGCCTCAATCCTAAAGTCAATAATCTCATCCCTGCATACCGAAGAGCCCGTCATCCATACGTTCTCATAAGTGACAGTAACGTAATGGTGGATGAGAATTACCTCCAGGAGATCATGCGGTTCACCGCGGACCCGTCGGTCGGACTCGTCAGCAACCTTATCCGCGGAATCGGCGGGCGCAGTCTCGGTGCGCTCTTTGAAAACCTTCACTTAAATTCGTTCATCATCGGCAGTGTCAGCTTCCTTGACAGGGTTCTCGGCATGCCCTGCGTTATCGGCAAGTCTATGCTCATGAAAAAGGACGATCTGGAGGCGTTGGGAGGTCTGGATGCCTTCAAAGACATATTGGCCGAGGATTTTATTATCGGACGGGAGATGCAGCGGAGCGGCAAGAAAGTTGTCCTGTCGAATTACGTTATCAGCAATGTAAATGAGTATTGGGGCGTTAAACGGTTTTTGAATCGCCACACACGCTGGGGCAAGCTCAGATGGAATATCGGCGGAGCAAAATATATATCCGAGCTGCTTGTCAATCCGGTATTTATAGCGACGTTGCCGATCCTGTTCATGGGTCCATCGCAGGGCACCCTCTCACTGGCAGCGTTCATCAGTCTTATCAAGGTGCTCGGTGATTCCATGATCGGGAGAACGATCGAATCATCGGCAGCATCAACGTATAATCATAAACAATCGTCGCTCGTTTACTTTCTTGCTCCGATCAAGGATATTCTCATCGGAATCCTGTGGTTCGTGCCTCTCTTAAGTTCAACGGTAGTCTGGCGCGGGAACCGGTATATCATTGGTAAAGATTCCCGGCTTTCGCCTTGTTCGGAAAACGAGGCCTGGTCGTGGGGGTTCCGGATCACGGAACGCAGAAGAGCCCGCGTCGCTTAGCGGGGGAAAAGCATGGGGTACATAGTTCAGAGTTCATCGGCGACAATCTTTGAAAAATACAGGGGAAAAGGCATTAATATCTTGAGCGCTCCGGACATCGCTAAACCGTTGCAGAATGTTGCAACAACCCTCACTGAAGAACAACGTCGCACGACGAGACCGTTGAGACCGTGCAATATCCGTCGTCAGACCCAAGATCTTGTCGATGTCGCCGCGCTCCTCCGACCTCTTATCGACCATGGCAGCGAACTCGTGTCGAACAAGACTGTTCGCCTCGAATTCGTGCATGATAAAGCTCAGAACGTCAGTGTATTCGACGAACATACATTTTTCAGGATCGCAGCCTGCCTGTTGCAAAACGCGGCGCACTCCACAAACCGCGGGACGATAGCCGTTATTGCAAGACGCGAGTGTTGCTGGTTCCGGCTGACGGTCACAGACACGGGCCGTGGCGATGCAGGCCGCGGCCTGACCGTGACGCAAAAACTCGCCGGCCTTCTCGGCGGCTCTCTCGCGATCGCGAGCAAGGCGGGCCAAGGGACCATCGCACAGGTCTCCCTGCCTATCCTCGTCTTGACGGGACAGGACGTCACAGCCGTTCCTCTTAAAGTCATTGTCCATGGTAGACGCTATGCCGCCGATTGATCTCTCCTGTTTTCAATGTGTCAGGGAAACTTCAATCAAGAGCTCAATGGCAGCGGGTATGAAAGGGATTGGCGGCATCGTTATGGCCGATTCCACAGAACCGTGTTATTTCAAGAAAAGGGAACATCACACTGTAATACTGACCGGATGCGATGAGTGTAAAATACGGCAGGAAATCACGGAGGACTTATGAACGACCTGGAAAGGCGGTGTGAGACCATCTGCGAAAAAGGCGCCCATCGATGTTTCACCCCCGGCGGGAACCGATTCGAATGTCTATCGGACATGTTGACGGACAAGATGCGGGCAGTGCGCGAGCTCATCGAGATCGGCATTGAGCTGAATGCCTGCCCTCAGGTGGCCGGTATTCTCAACGTAGCCACGGAGAACATCGATGAGGTGATGGAGTGGCTGAATTACCTGCACTCCATGCGGGATGGCGTCATACGGGAAAATTACCGCCTGCAGTAGCATGGGGAAAAGAGTGGAACAATACAGACGTTGCTGTTGCCAGTGGGGGAGAACCGCTCTAAACTTCATGGAGAAGACACTCGCGGCTGCAATTTTCACCAAAATGTAATATTCTTGTAATATAATTGTAACAATTCTATGATAAATAATGTCATCTAAGTTTAAGGAGGAAGTCTATGAAAAAAGTCTTAGCAGTAGCATGGGCGGTGGCAGCGGCTTTAGCGCTCAATGGCGCGGTATTACATGCCGAAGAAATGTTAAACGGTGCGGGGGCCACGTTCCCCTATCCTGTCTATTCCGCATGGGCAAATGAATACAACAAGATCACGGGCATGAAACTCAATTATCAATCAATCGGTTCGGGAGGGGGAATCAAACAGATCACGGAGCGTACCGTCGATTTCGGTGCATCCGATAAGCCGCTTAATCCCGAAGAACTTGCCAAGGCAAACCTGCTCCAGTTCCCGGCAGTCATCGGCGGCGTTGTGCCGGTTATAAATATCCCCGGAATAAAAGCAGGAGAATTGAAACTCGATTCGGAAGCTGTCTGCAAGATCTACATGGGAGAGATCAAGAACTGGAGCGATCCGAAGATCAAAGAGCTGAACCCAAAGCTTAACCTCCCGGCTAGTGAGATCACGGTTGTCCATCGCTCAGACGGTTCAGGTACAACAGCTATCTTCACGGATTACCTGAGCGACGTGTGTCCAGCCTGGAAGGAGAAGGTCGGCACCGGAACCTCCGTAAGCTGGCCGGTCGGCATCGGCGGCAAGGGGAACGAGGGTGTGGCCAACTACGTCCAGCAGCAGAAAAACTCTATTGGCTATGTCGAATTCGCTTATGCCAAGCAGAACAGCCTCAGCCATACAATCCTCAAGAATCAGGCAGGCACATTTGTGGAACCGAGCTTTGAGAGCTTTGAGGACGCGGCCGCTACAGCCAGTTTCGACCCTGCCAAACATTTCTACCTCTGGCTGAATAATGCACCAGGCAAGAAAGCATGGCCTATCGCAGGCGCCACGTTCATTCTCCTGGCCAAGGAGAAAAAAGACTCGAACATGAAGGTGGTCAAATTCTATGATTGGGCGTTCAAGAACGGGGACAATAAAGCAAAAGAGCTGGTCTATGTTCCGCTTCCGAAATCGCTGAAGACAAAAGTACAGGAATACTGGAAATCCAACGGCATAATGTAATTACAAATCTGTCGCTGTAAAGACTGCATAAGTTACCTGCTGTCATTTCCGAGATCATCTATCGGAAATCTGGTTTCTCAGCCGCTAAGAACAGACACCAGATGCCCGATCAAGGGATGAGGAAATGACGATTAATCATAGAAAGAAGTTGAAATGTACGGGTCACGTATATATACTATATATACGTGACCCGTTTACTTTTTTGCATTAACCTTTATCTGAGGTCCGCTCCTTGGCCATTTCCCCTAAGAAAAATGCTTTCGATCTGTTCTTTTCTTCTCTTACCGCAGTTGCGTCCTCAACCATCATCATTTTCATCATAGGAATTCTGGTCATTCTTGTCAAGGAGTCCTCGCTTGCGATAGGGAAGTTTGGTGTGATCGAATTTCTGACTTCGACCGCATGGAACCCTGTAAAGGGGATCTTCGGGGCCGCGACCACCATTTACGGGACCTTCGTCACAACGGCCCTCGCCCTGCTCTTCGCCATTCCCACTGCCATCGGCATTGCCGTTTTCGTCACCGAGATCGCGCCGAATTTTCTTAAAGGCCCTATCGGGATCGCCATAGAACTGCTGGCCGCGATACCGAGCATCATTTATGGCATGTGGGGATTGTTCACCCTTGCGCCTATCATGTCGAAATACGTGGAACCGGCGCTCCAAAGCACCGTTGGCAAACTACCCTTTGTCGGTGTGCTGTTCAAAGGTACGCCCCTGGGTATCGATCTCCTGACCGCCAGCTTAATTCTAGCTATCATGATCATCCCCTTCACAGCGAGTATTTCTCGCGACGCGTTCAATCTTACACCATCAGTGGTCAAAGAGTCGGCCTATGCCATAGGAGCAACGCAATGGGAAGTGGTGAAGAATGTGGTCCTCCCCTACTCCAAGCTCGGAGTATTCGGAGGAGTGGCCCTTTCCCTGGGCCGGGCTTTGGGCGAAACCATGGCCGTTGCCTTCGTCTTGGGTAACAATCATAAGATCGCCACGTCGCTCTTCGACGCGGCCTCAACCATCACGGTGAGTCTCGCGAATGAATTCACGGAAGCGGACAGCGACTTGTATCTCTCGTCGCTCTACTACCTGGCACTGGTGCTGTTCGTGATGAGCTTCATAACGCTCGCGATAGCGAAGTTCTTCCTGCTTAAGGCAGAGAAGAAGTATTCACGATGAGACAATTTCCAAATCCCAAGCACCAAATATCAAATAAGCTCCAAAATACAAGCACGAAACGTTTCAAGTTTGAATATTGGAAATTGTAATTTATTTGTGATTTGTTATTTGAGATTTGGAATTTAGTTTAATCATATGACTACAGAGCAGAAGCGTAAAATAGAAGGTTTCATCGCGCTTACCCTGAGCGGTCTTGCCGCTGCGATCGGCCTGTTCTGGCTTGTATATATCCTTGCCGACGTCCTCGTCAACGGCTTAGGCGCGATCAATCTCGCCCTTTTCTTCAATGACCCCGCCCCCGCCGGTGTCGAGGGAGGCGGGCTGAGAAACGCCTTTGTCGGTCAATTGATGATCACGGGCGCGGCTACGCTGATCGGTGTTCCCGTCGGGGTGCTGGGAGGAACCTTCCTTGCCGAATACGCGCGGGGCAGGAACATCGCCAGAATCATCAGCGTTCTTGCAGATATCATGGTGAGTGTCCCTTCCATCGTCGTTGGTGCCTTCGTATATGCGATCGTCGTCCGGCCGCTCCACCATTTCAGCGGATGGGCCGGTGCCTTCGCGCTTTCGATCATCATGGTCCCCGTGGTCCTGCGCACAACCGAGGACATGCTGTCCCTCGTACCCTGGACTCTGCGGGAGGCGGCATTCGCGCTCGGCGCGCCGTATTACAAGGTCATCATCCAGGTGGTTTACCGCGGAGCGGCTACGGGCATTTTGACCGGTGTCCTGCTGTCCATTGCTCGCGTCGCGGGCGAAACTGCGCCACTCCTGTTCACTTCGTTCAACAACAATTTCTTCTCCACAAACATGAACGGCCCCATAGCGTCGCTGACAGTCACCATTTTTCAATACGCCATGGGACCATACAAGAACTGGCATGCCCAGGCGTGGGGCGCTTCGTTCGTGATCACCCTTTTTATCCTTGCCTTGACAATCACGGGCAGGTTCATCATACGGCGGAGGTATAAACGGTGACGGTTACCATCGAGATCGAAGTTAAGGACCTGGACTTTTATTATCAGGGTGATGTCCATGCGCTCATGGATATATCGCTGCCGATTCAAAAAAACAGGGTCACGGCGCTGATCGGACCCTCGGGCTGCGGCAAAACGACGCTGCTCCGCTGCTTCAACCGCATGCACGACCTCTATCCGAAGCATCGCTACGAAGGAGAGATCATTTTTCAGGGAAAGAACATCCTCGCGGATAACATCGACCTGATCAATCTCAGAAGCAGGATCGGCATGGTATTCCAGAAACCGACCCCATTTCCCATGTCCATCGCCGAAAATATCGCCTACGGGCTCAGGCTGAAAGGGATCAAGAACAAGTCCGAACTCACCGGCCGCATCGAGGACGCGCTCAAAAACGCCGCCCTCTGGGGTGAAGTGCGGGATAAATTGAATGCCAGCGCCTATGACCTTTCAGGCGGGCAACAACAGCGGCTGGTGATCGCGCGCGCCCTGGCCGTTGAACCCGAGGTGCTCCTCTTCGATGAGCCGACCTCGGCCCTTGACCCCATCTCGACGGCAAAGATCGAAGAGCTCGTTGCAACCCTGAAGAAGAACATTACCATTATCATCGTTACCCATAACATGCAGCAGGCGGCCCGGGTGTCCGACATGACGGGATTCCTCTATCTGGGCGAGCTTATTGAATTCGGCGCCACGGAGAAGATATTCACGAATCCTGACAAGAAACAGACCGATGATTATATCACGGGAAGGTTCGGATAATGATAAGGCAAGCACCAAATAACAAGCACCAAATTCCATTTAATACTCAATGACCAAAATACAAAGTTTCAAACTGGTTTTTCGAACATTGGCATTTGGAGCTTATTTGTGGTTTGGAATTTGATCCATAAGGAGAAAACAATGACCAGCCAGAAAGAAAAGGAACTTGAAAAGCTCAAGGAACGGATACTCGCGATGGGAGGGTTCGTCGAGGACGCAATACGAAAATCCATCAAGGCCCTCGTTGAGCGTGATCAGGCACTGGCGATCCAGGTGATCGACGGGGACGCCATTGTCAATAACTTCGACGTCGAGATCGAGGAGGAGTGCATCCGCTTCCTCGCCATCTGGCAGCCTACCGGCAGCAATCTGCGCCTCGTGACCACCGCGATCAAGATCATCACCGACCTGGAGCGCATGGGAGACCTTGCCGTGGACATCTGTGAGCGCTCCATGGAACTGCTCGACGAACCGCCGCTCAAACCCTATATCGACATCCCGCGCATGGCCGAAGCAGCGCAGAAGATGCTCAAGGACAGCCTCGACGCCTTTGTGGCGCAGGACGCCGACCTCGCCATGCGCGTATGCGAGAATGATGACTTCGTGGACAACCTGAACGTGCAGATATTCAACGAGCTTCTGGTGTTCATGCTTAAGGACCCGAAAAACATATCCCGCGCAGTGCGTCTGACATACATTACCAAATACCTGGAGCGCATCGGTGACCACGCGACCAACATCGCGGAGATGGTCGTGTATATGGTCAAGGGAAAGGTCATTCGTCACACGGCATGCGAGTCGCCGCGCGCAAAGACCGAATAATAACAAATACCGGCACCGTTTCGCAAGAACCGCACACATGACTTTCTTATCTTCCCTCTGTGGATGGTCCATGGACACGTTCCACTTCTCCCGTAACCCCTTGAGCGAAAAGATAAAATGTTTGACAAACCCCTCCACACGAGGTAGAATCACCATTCAGAAAATCCCGCATCCCGGGCCGGAACAAGGAACCCGGACACATTCATCCGTTAGAGAAGATACTGATAAAAGCCTTTGTCCGTAATCAATAGAGGACCTTATTCTCGAACGGATTTCAAGCCCGTTTCCATGAGAAAAGAACAGCATACATGACATCAGTCGCCAAACAAACAGGCCGCCTTGAGATGCGCGACCTCATTATCCTGACTGTCCTGATCTGCCTCCTTTTTACTTTTATGCTCGGAAACCGTGCCCTGTCAGTACCCGATGAAAGCAGGTATGTCGAGATCCCCCGGGAGATGGTGGCCACGGGGAATTACCTTACCCCCCGCCTGAACGGCGTTAAATATTTTGAAAAACCCGTTTTTTTCTACTGGCTTGAGGCCTTTTCGATCAAGCTCTTCGGCCTTCGTGAATTTACACTCCGTCTCTGGCCTGCATTGTTCGCGCTCTTCGGATGCCTTGCTGTTGCCGTTTCCGGCGCGCGCCTGTTCGGACGCAGGACCGGTCTGCTGAGTGCGGTGGTCCTCGCCACGAGCCTCCTGTACTACGGACTGAGCCGGGCGATCATCCTCGACATGCCGGTTTCCATTTTGCTCACCCTGTCGCTCCTGTCTTTTCTTATGGGCACGCACGAGGCACCGGGGTTGAAGCGTCGCCTCTATTTATGGAGTTATTATGCTTTCGCCGCGCTGGCGGTCCTGACCAAGGGCCTCATCGGCATTATCATTCCGGGCATGGTGATTGGCGCCTGGATTCTCGTTCTGGGTGAATGGCGAATGCTCAAGACCCTGTATCTTCCATCGGGCCTTGCCCTGTTTCTGCTCATCGCGGCACCGTGGCATATCTTGGTGGGTATGGTCAACCCCGAATTTTATCAGTTCTATTTCATCCATGAGCACTTCCAGCGCTTCTTGACCAGGGTGCACGGCCGTTATCAGCCGTTCTGGTTTTTCATACCCGTCGTACTGCTGGGGCTGTTTCCCTGGAGTGTCTTCCTGTTGCAGGCGATCAAGCGCAGCGTCCCTTCGACCTGGAGGGAACGCCACGAACACAGGGATGCGCTCTTTCTCATGCTTTGGGCGGGGCTCGTGTTTCTCTTTTTCTCGGCATCAAGCTCGAAGCTGCCGCCTTATATCCTGCCGGTCTTTCCGCCCCTGGCGCTTTTGATCGGACGCTATCTTGCTGCGGCCTGGGATAGCCGCGATTTTCCCGGCCTCCGGGCAGGATACACGATCTTCCTGGTCGCATCGTTGCTGCTTGCCGCTGCCTTTCTTGGCCTGCCGTACTACTGGTCCGTACCCGCCGAGGCGCAGATACTAGGCGCGTACCGCTATACCATCGCCTTCACGCTGGCCATCGGCGGCGCGGTTGGGTGGGGATTGATGAGGTATCATGGTATCGGGTGGGCCTTTATCGCCCTGGCCCTGACCTCGGTGCTGTTTCTCACGCAAGTAAACGCAGCCGCGCCCCGTGTCGATACCAAGTCCGTCAAAAAGCTTGCGATCGATCTCAAGACCCGTCTCAAACCCGGAGACGAGGTGGCCAGCTACCGGGAATACTATCAGGACCTCCCGGTGTACCTTGAGCAGCGCATCACGGTTGTTGACTGGGGCGGCGAGCTCAATTTCGGCAACAGTGTGGAGGATACCAAAGCGTGGATGACCAATAGCGCGACGTTCTGGAAACGCTGGCAGGGAACAACGATAATGTATGTGTTGACCCCGATCGAGTACTACGAAGCCCTGAAGCGATCAGAGCCGGGTCTACCGTTGTACCCGATAGCCTGGAACCAGAGGACTATCGTGTTGTCCAATAGAGAGGTCAAACCATGAGCTATTTCCCCCTGATCATGCTCGGCGTCCTGCTGAACGCCGCTGCGCAGTTATTCCTTAAAGAGGGAATGCGCCGGATCGGTCACTTCGAGTTCGTCTGGGCCAATATCGTGCCCATCACCATGCAGGTGGCGGGAAACGTCTTTGTCCTGGGTGGCCTGCTCTGCTACGTCGTCAGCGTCGCGGTCTGGCTCCTGGTCCTGTCGCGGGTCGAGGTGAGCTTCGCCTATCCCCTGCTTTCCGTGGGATATATCGTGAACGCCGTGGCGGGGTACTACCTGTTCCAGGAAAATCTTTCGATGACCCGCATCACGGGGATATTGATCATTTGTGTGGGCGTGTATTTTGTGACGAGAAGTTAGGTTTTAAAAGCAATTTTTCCATGGATTATCACTGATGCTCACAGATTGAATTGACATTAATTAT
>Ga0209048_10002365_pt1 | contig 18751 bp, 15 predicted proteins | sample FrelakmetCRP12CR_FD_187146 | JGI IMG/M metagenome (GOLD analysis project Ga0209048, IMG submission 187146) | Freshwater lake sediment microbial communities from the University of Notre Dame, USA, for methane emissions studies - CRP12 CR (SPAdes)... | ecosystem: Environmental > Aquatic >... | reverse complement strand
CGTCGACGATCGCATACATGGCTGCCGCCGGTTCGTATTCGCTCCACAGGAAGAAGTTCAGCCGCGGCCGCTCGCCGAATGGATAGCCACTGAGCGCCAGCCCTAGACAGGGAGCCGCGTAGATGTTCGGCGGCCACGGACCGCGCGCACCCGTCACCTTGTCCATGACCGTCCCGGAGACGAAATCCAGGTGCTCTTCTTCGATCTGTTTGCCGGTCGGGTCGCGCACCACCTCGTCGTAGGCGACGCTGCGCAGGTTGCCGTCTTCGACACGGAAGCGGCAGGTGGATTCCTTCGCGTGACCATCCTCCGACTTGATGATCGAGACGGCGCGGTACTCGGGCAGCACGTCAGTACCGCCCTTCTCGATCGTGACCGGCCCGGGCAGATACCAGAACGGACGTCGCAGATCCTCATCGAGAAACACGAACCGCACGGCCGGCACCGCTGCTGAACTCGATGGAAGCCGCGGATCGCGGAAGAACTCACCGGCTGTCGGTAGCGCACGGGCAAGCGCGGCGGCGGGCAATTCATGCTGCGCTTCGGGCGTGTACCGCGTCATGGCCATCAACTGGAGCGGTATGATGCGTACCGCCCTGCGCCCGTCAGCGAGCGCCACCGCGTCGTCGACGCGGAGCATCAGTTCGAGTTCCTTGCCGCGCAGCCCGTCGACATCCACGACCGTGGTAGTTGGCAGGAGCAGAATGACAGTGTCCGCAGCGCCTTCCGACACCGCCAGCTGCAGCCACATGCCTTCAGCTACCTGCCCACCATCGACAACCCATCCGCGGCTGAGCAGCGTCCGGTCACGCAGCGCCTGCGGTTCGCGCCCGATGTCCGCCAAAAGCACTTCAGCCCCCGCCGCCGGACCGGACGGATGTGGGGTGAAGCAGCCCGCGAGGCACGCGACTGCCGCTACCAGTGGCAGCACGCATGCTGCTCGGATAGCTCGACGCATTGGCTCGTGAATAGCGACATGGCGCATGTGCCCGCGCTTCTATCACAACCCATACAACTCGGCTGCTTGTCGGCCCGCACGCGCCGCTTGACCGGCGCGTTCTCCGCGCCCTATACATCCTCCCTCCTATCGTCCGCCGGAGAAAGACACGGTGGCGTGATGCCGAGGGTGATCGTCCTGACCTCTGTCCCGCATGAGTTCACCGCGAACGTCGGCCGCTCGCACACGCTCAGTCACTCTGTTGTCCCGTGACCGCGAACGTTGATAGAACGTTGCCGTGATCCCCGACGAACCGGTCCGAGGCCGCACCCCTCCACCTTGGTACCTCTCTCTGAGCGGCATCGAGCGGATACAGGCCTTCAGCCGCGGGCTGTTGCCATGGCCGCCCATTTGTCGCCTGCTAGGCATGCGCACCACCCACGTGGCGGCGGGGACGGTGACCATCGCCATGCCGGCCAGCGAAGCGTGCGTTGCCCCCAACGGCCAATTGGAGTTCGTTCCTCTTTTGATGAGGGCACTTGAAGGCGCGAGCTCGACCGCGCTCGCCGCCGGGATCGACGCCGTGCCGCTCCGCTTCACGATCGACCCGTTTCGCCCGGCGTGGCCCCGCACGGGAAACCTGCTGGCTCGCGCCCGAGTCGTCAATAGCAGTAATCTGTTCATCTTCGCCGAAGTGCAGGTCGACGATCCCGACGGCCGTCACATTGCACAGGGCTCCCTCCAATCGGCTCTCCGTCGCGTGGAGCCGGTACCGCCGCCACCGCCGGTGACGATGAAGCGCGTGGAGGAGCCGGTGTACGACACACCGGACCCATATCTGCGCAGCTTCCCTGGCAACCGCGTCTCGGATGAGCGTCTCCAGCAGGAAGACGGGCTCACCCTGCTCACTCAGCGCGGTTTCCAGAGTCCCATCGGCATCCTCTACGGCCTGCGGCGGGAGGAGGAGCTAACCGCGGGGCGCGCTGTGTTTTCCATGCCGGCAAGTGAGTGGTTCTGCGCGGTCGGAACCGAGGTCTCCCCTCAAATCATCGCGGCGCTGGCCGACATGACGGGCTGGTCGGCGGCGATGACCCTGCATCAGCCGGGCCAATCCATGGCCGGGCTCGACGGTGTTGTGCGGTTCTTGCGGCCGGTTCGGGCCGACGGGCGCCGCCTGACAGCGGAAACGGTCTTGACCGAGCCAGTTGCGAACCTCTTCATCGGCGATACGAAGATCCGTGACGCCGATGGTCAACTGGTCGCGCTGCACTCCGGCTCGGTGGCGCGGTTGGACGCCGGGCAGCGCACCCGCCGGCAACGCCAGGAGTCGCGGCGCGTGCTGGCAACGCTCCTGTTTACCGACATCGTCGACTCCACCGGTCACGCGGAGCGGCTCGGCGACGCGCGCTGGCGGGCCCTACTCGAGGAGCACAAGCTGGCCGTGCGACGCGAGGTCTCCCGCTGCAACGGCACGGAAGTGGATACTGCGGGCGACGGGTTCTTCGTGCGCTTTGAATCGCCGGCGCAAGCCATCGAGGCGGCGCGCGCCGCGCGCCAAGCCATCGCGCGGCTGGGCGTCGAGATCCGGGCAGGTATTCACACCGGCGAGTGCGAGATCCATGGCAACACGCTCGCCGGCATGGCCGTGCACATCGCGGCGCGTATCCAGGCGGCGGCTCGACCGAGCGAGATCCTCGTGTCGTCGACGGTCAAGGACCTGGCGGTCGGGTCAACCCTACGTTTCGCGGACCGGGGCGAGACGGATCTCAAGGGCGTTCCCGATCCCTGGCGGCTCTATGCGGTCGTCGACTGAGTAGACCGAATGCGAGTGTCGTGATTCGTCAGCTCGCTGAGCGAGTGTGGTGAGAATTCTCCGCACAGCCATGACCTCGAGTGCTGGTGGCTAGCGGGGCTCATCTGTGGTTGCCTCTCTCGCTCACGGCTGCAGCAATTTCCGCTTCCACCCACGTCGCGTGCGCACGAACAGCTCGCGCTCGTGCAGGCGGTGATCGCGGTGCGTCCAGAACTCGATGGCGTCGGGCACGACGCGATAGCCGATCCAACCGGCCGGCCGTGGGATGTCCTGGTCACGGTATCGGCTCCGCAGCCTCTCCCAGCGGGCGAGCAGCTCGGCATGGCTCTTCAGTGTAGCGCTCTGACGCGAGGCGCGTGCCGCGAGCTGGCTCTCACGCGGTCGCGTCGCCCAGTACGCGTCGACCTCCACCGGCGCGACCAATTCGACCCGGCCGTCCACGCGCACCTGCTTCAGGAGCTCATCCCAGTAGAAGGCGAGTGAGGCGCGTGGGTTGCCGCGCAGCTCAGCACCCTTGCGGCTGCTCACGTTGGTGAAGAAGACAAAGCCCCGCTCGTCGGCGCTCTTGAGAAGGACGAAGCGCACCGACGGTCGCCCTCGCGCGTCGGCTGTGGCTAGTGCCATCGCCTCCGGCAACCGAATCCCAGCGCGCTGTGCGTCGGTAAACCAGTGCTGAAACTGAATGAACGGATCGCTTGCCATGCGGTGTGCACCTTATTGGCTGCGGGTGCGTCGATCAACCTCACCAGCTGATGTAGCGGCCGACGCGCCCGCAGTAGTCACGGTACATGTCCCCGTATGCCCCGGCCAGATACTTCTCCTCGCGGCGAATCTGGTAATGAAGCAAACCGATGAGAGCCAAGGCGAGCGCCAAGAAGAGCGCCCGCCCCGACACCAGGAACGTGCCGAGGGTTATCATGTCCAAGGCGATATAGATCGGATTGCGCGTCCACGCGAAGATGCCGCGGGTCATGAGCGCGCCGGGTGTCTGGCGATCGATGCCGATCCGCCAGGAGTCAGCGAATGCCCACAGGGCGAGTGCGAAGATCAGCAACCCAGTCAGCACAACCACCGCGCCGGCGACCTTGAGTAGCGTGAAGTCGACGAGTACCGCACACAGTTGTGCCGGGAAGATGTGGTTTCGCAGAGGCCACGCACAGGCGACGGTCTCGTACGCCCACGAAAGGAAGAGAATCATGGCCAGCAGATCTGCCAGCTTCTCCCACGCCGTGCGCTCCCAATCGATGGCCACGACGCACACACCGCGAGCGTAAAGGACGATGGCGCGCCCGATCCCGAGGCCCGCCAGGCATCCCAGGGCGGCAATCTGAAACCACTCGAAGAATCCAGTCCTCGTCATTGGGCTGGTGTTACTGCAGCGCAGCGAACAGTTGAAGGGCAACGAACATGACGATCCCGCCAAGGCAGAGCAGGTGATCTCTGCAAATGGCGCGCGCCAACCGGCTTTGCTCTGCAGCCGAGTCGACCCGCGAGCCGAGGCGCACGGCGTTCGGTACCACACGCAGCCCGGCCAAGACGATTGGCCCGCCGCAGAAGGGCAACGAGACCAAACCCACCGAGCGCTGCTGACTCCCTCCGATGATCTGCACCAGCTGCGCGCCGACGAGGACGAGCATCATGCCGCTCACCGCATAGTTCATTGGCCGCGCAAGGGTGGTGACTCTGCGGTAGTATCCGGCGATCGAGCTCAACATTTCCTCCGGCAACTCGCGTGCTGTGTCGCGGTAGCGCAACACTTGTACGTCGAACATCAAGTCCATCCAGAGCACCGCCAACAGGAACCCACCGCAGAGAATCAGGATCGGTGACATGTTTGGAGCCGCGGTTCAGTCGCTTGGTGCCTGTCCAAGAATCCGACCCAGGCCAACGGCCTCGTACATGCCCTTGGCGGCCAGGAAGCCTTTATCTGCCGGCCAGCGCGCGCCTGTCAAGCCGTGCGGCGGATAGTGCGGCGGATAGTCGTCGCCATGGGGATGTACGTTCCCTATGGCCCTTCGAGCATGCCGAGCAACACCTCCGCCGCGACTGCGGCCCCGTTCGTGTCGATCTGCGGCTGCTGCCGCCGTTGTGCAAAGACCTCGTCCAATCCCGCACTCCAACGGCCGGCGCGCAGATCCTCGTTGCTGATGAAGGCGTTCGGTAGATGCGCCTTGATGCCCTCGACCAGATACTCGTACTCCACGAAGCGGCCGCGCGCGGTGTAAATCACCGGTGTGCCGTTGGCGAGGCAGTCGCTGACGATGCCGTAACCGGGCTTGGTTAGCACCACGTCGCTGGCCGCGACCAGATCTTCGTAGCGGACACCGCGTGCGGCCATCTCGGCGTTCGGGATGAACCGGCAGCGCGGCGGGGCGGCGCTGAGCGCAGCCGACTGCGTGGCGACTAAGGTGACACCACGCGGTGGTTCGGGAACCGTGGACATGGTTACGCCGATGCCGCCAAACGACAGCAGGACGACGCGATTGTCGAGCAACAACCCGAGCCGCTGCCGCACGTCATCGCGCGGCAGTGTCGCCGTGCGCGCCACCAGCGGGATATCGCGGATGCGTGGAAACGCACTCAGATCGCCGTGCAGCGGCAGCCGCAACAGCAACGTCGCGCGCCCGTACGAGCGCCGCAGGTCGTCGAGGAGGCCCGCATAGCGGGAGAAGTCGCGCACGTAGTCGGCGTAGATCCAGTCCCACGAGAAGTTGGTCATGCCGACAGAGGCGACACCCAGCCGCTCGGCGATGTCGAAGGCCAACGCCGGAATGTCCGCGAAGACCAACGTGGGACGCAGCGCCGCGGTCGCCGCTAGCTCGCTGCGGATCAACTCTTCCTTGCTGCTCGCGATCGCTGCGTACGCGCGCAGCGTCGCTCCCACGTCCACGCTGAGGCTGTCGTCCTGGACGGCGCCAACGTCGAGTTGGCTGAACGAATGGGTGAACGGGCCATCGATGTCGAGATCGAAGAGCCAGCGCGGTGCCGAGGTGCGAATCGCCACGCGCACATCGGGTCGCCGTGCCCACAGCGCGCGCAGCACCTCCATCACGCGCACCGCGTGGCCGAACCCGTGACCGGAGATGTAACAGAGCAGCGTCGGCATCGCCGCCGTACTTAGCAGGCCGCAAAGAAACGGGAAGTCGGAACGGAGACACTACCGCCCGTCTTCGCGTTGACTCATTGGAATGCCTGCGCTAGCGAAGAGCCAATGGGTGCCGCCGAAGCGTTTGCCGAACTCGTCTGCATCATGGAACGGCTGCGGGCGCCGGGCGGCTGTCCGTGGGACCGCGAGCAGACGCGCGAGTCGATCAAGCCGTACCTGATCGAAGAAGCCTACGAAGTTGCCGAGGCCATCGAGAACAATGACATTGACGAGTTGCGCACCGAGCTCGGCGACCTGCTCTTGCAAATCGTCTTTCACTCCGAGATGGCGCGCGAAGAAGGATTGTTCACCGTCGAGGACGTCGTCCGCGGCATCTCGGAAAAGATGATCCGCCGCCACCCGCACGTGTTCAGCGACACACAGGTGAAAGACTCGGGCGAGGTCCTGCGCAATTGGGCGCGCATCAAAGCGGAGGAACGCAAGGACAGCGACGACACCTCCACCGTCGCCGGGGTGCCGCGCGCCATGCCCGCGCTGCTGCGTGCGCATCGGCTGAGCGAAAAAGCCTCGCGCGTCGGCTTCGATTGGGACAACGCCAACGAGGTTCTCGACAAGGTTCGTGAAGAGGTCGCAGAGCTCGAAACCGCCGTGCAGCTCGGCAACCCGTCCGATGTCGAAGCCGAGCTCGGCGATCTGCTCTTCGCGCTCACCTCGCTGGGACGCCATCTCGGCATCCAATCCGAAGACGCACTGCACCGCGCCAACGACCGCTTCATCCGCCGCTTCCGCTACATCGAGGCGCGCCTCGCGGAGCGGCAGCAAGACCTGCACGCGGCCTCGGTGGACGAGATGAACCAGCTGTGGGAAGAGGCGAAGGCGCGCGAGAGCTCGCGCTGAGCACTTCGCGGCCTGTCGGTGAAAGCATCTGACACCAATCTCCCGCTGGCCGGCATCCGTATTCTCGACCTCGGCACGCGCATCGCCGCGCCGTTTGCCGCCACGCTGCTCGGAGACTTCGGCGCCGAGATCATCAAGGTCGAGCTGCCGGGCGCTGGAGACTTCATGCGCGGCATCGGGCCGTTCGTTGACGGCTACTCGCTGTGGTGGGCGGTGGAAGGGCGCAACAAGAAGTCGATCACACTCGATCTGCGCAAGCCGCGCGGGCAGGATGTGCTGAAACGATTGATCGCGGTGTCCGACGTTGCCGTGGAAAACTTCCAGCCGGGCACATTGGAAGAGTGGGGACTCGGCTACGAAACGTTGCGGGCGATCAACCCCGGGCTCATCCTGACGCGGGCCTCGGTGTACGGCCAGAGCGGCCCGTACCGCGATCGCCCCGGACTCGACCGCAACGGCATCGGCTTCGGCGGCCTGCTGTACATCACCGGCTACCGCGATCGGCCGCCGGTGCGTCCGGGCATCATCATCTCCGACTACCTCACCGGCGTGTTCAACGCCTTCGCCATCATGATGGCGCTCTACCATCGCGACGTGCACCGCGCCGGCGGGCAGTGGGTCGACTTGGCGCTGTACGAGTCGATCTTCCGCATTCTCGAGCACACCGTGGCGAGCTACGACCGCCTCGGGGTTGTGCGCGAGCGCGAGGGCAACCGCTTGCGCAACTCGGCGCCGCTCGACAACTGGGAGAGCAAGGATGGCCAGTTCGTCTGCATCGTCGCCGCCGGTGACGGGCTGTTTCCGCGTCTGGCGCGCGCAATGGGGCGCGAGGACCTGCTGGCCGACGCGCGTTTCGCGACGTTCACTGCACGGGTTGCGCACGCCGACGAGATCAACGCCATCGTCGGTGATTGGGTGCGACAACGCACGGCTGCGGAGGTCGAAGCGATCCTCGTCGACGCCCAGGTGCCGGTGACGCGTGCCCATTCCATCGCCGACATCGCCGCCGACCCGCACTACGCAGCACGCGAAGACATCGTATCCGTCGACGATCCGGTGATCGGTCCGGTGCGCATGCAGGCCGTCTATCCGCGTCTGTCGGAAACGCCGGGGCGCGTTCAACGCGGTGCCCCGCGGCTCGGTGAGCACAACGACGAGGTGTACGGTTCGCTGCTCGGGTTGAGCGCCGACGAGATGGCCTCCTTGAAAGCCGCCGGCGTCATCTGATGGGCCGCGGCGTAGTGCCAGTGAGTCGCGCGGCGTCGCGCCAAGATCGCATCCTTCGAGACGGCCGCTGAAAAAATGCGGCCTCCTCAGGATGAGCGGTATGTTGTGATGCGACAAAGGATGCTCCGCTCATCCTGAGGAGGCGCCGTCTTTTCAGGCGCCGTCTCGAAGGATGCGCGTTGAGTGCGACGGTCCCCAACTCACTGGGAGTGATCTCAGCGATAGTGGTGGGATGCGTGAGCGGTGTCGATGGGGTAGCCTCAGCGGCCGGAGGACAGCGTTATGCAAACACGACAGCTCAGCGGATTGAAGGTCTCGGCGATTGGACTCGGATGCATGGGCATGAGCGAGTTCTATGGCCCACGCGATGAGAGCGAGGCGATTGCCACCATCCATCGTGCCCTCGATCTTGGTGTCACCTTGCTCGACACCGCCGATATGTATGGCCCCTACACCAACGAGGAGCTGGTTGGGCGCGCCATCCGTGGCCGCCGTGATCAGGTGGTGCTCGCGACCAAGTGCGGCATCGTGCGCGACCCGAAAAACGCCATGGTGCGCGGCATCGACGGCTCGGCTGCCTACATCCGCGCCGCCTGCGACGGCAGCCTCAAGCGTCTCGGCGTCGACCACGTCGACCTCTACCAACTGCACCGCGTCGATCCGCAGGTGCCGATCGAGGAGAGCGTCGGGGCGATGGCCGACTTGGTGCGTGCCGGCAAGACGCGCTTCATCGGATTGTCGGAGGCCGCATCGGGGACACTCCGCCGCGCGTGCAAGGTCCACCAGTTGGCATCCGTGCAGTCGGAGTACTCGTTGTGGAGTCGCGACCCAGAGGATGACGTCCTGGCAACTTGCCGCGAATTGGGCGTTGGGTTCCTCGCCTACAGCCCGCTCGGCCGCGGCTTCTTGACCGGGCAGATCAAGCGCGTCGAGGATCTTGCCCACGACGACTACCGGCGGCACTCGCCGCGCTTTCAGGGAGAAAACTTTCAGAAGAACTTGCAGCTGGTGCGGCGCATCGAAGAGATCGCCGCAGCCAAGGGCTGCAAGCCGTCGCAGTTGGCGCTGGCGTGGGTGATGGCGCAGGGCGACTGCATCGTTCCCATACCGGGGACGAAACGACGCAGGTATCTCGAAGAGAACCTCGGCGCGCTCGGCGTGCAGCTTTCACAGCAGGATCTGGCGCGCATCGACGAGGTGGCCCCGTACGGCGCCGCCGCCGGCCTGCGCTACCCCGAAGCGATGATGCAGGCCGTGAACCGCTGATCGCGGCGGTACCGAAAGCCAGCCCTCTCGACTCTCAACTGTTGACTGCAAGATTTCCGGATTGAGGCGCCCTTGGGATCGCGGACGTTGAGATGCCGGGCGCACCTGCGTATGCTTGCGGCGCATGCCTACTCCGATTGAACAGTTGGGTCTGGCGCACCACGCCGCCGCCTTTCCGGACAAGCCCGCGGTTGTCTGCGGTGGGCACACGCTCACCTACGGTACGCTCAACGTGCGCGTGAACCAGCTGGCCCGGGCGTTGCGACGCGCTGGCGTCGAGATCGGTGACGCTGTCGCCGCTGTTCTACCGAATGGCTTCGAATGGCTCGAGCTGCTGAACGCCGCGGGCAAGATCGGGGCACGGATCGTGCCGGTGGGGTATCGGCTGAAGGGACCCGAGATCGCCTACATGGTCGCCGACTCGGGCGCCAAGTTGATCGTCGGCGCGCCCGCGTTGCGCGAGGAAATCGACCGTGCCATGGACGAGCGAGCAATGACGGACGCCGCTCTCTGGGTGACCGGTGGCGAGCCGCCGTGGCGCGGTCGGGCGTACGAGACGCTGCTCGCTGCCGAGGCGACGGCAGAACCGGAGAACGGATTCGTCGGTGGCGGCTTCAACGTACTCATCTATACCTCGGGGACGACGGGACACCCGAAGGGGATCGAACGCAACGTCGACCCTGCCAGCGCTCATTCCATGCTGGCTTCGATCGCCGGCCTCTGGGGCTTCAGCGCCGCGGATGTCCACCTCGTTGCGGGGCCGCTGTATCACACCGGCCCCGGCAGCTATGCGCAGCTGCATGTGCTGATCGGTGCCACGATCGTGCTGCTGCCACACTTCGACGCGGCGCAGGCGCTGCAGCTCATCGAGCGCTACCACGTCACCAACAGCTTCATGGTGCCGACGCATTTCAGCCGCATCTTGCAGCTCGACGACGGCGAGCGCCGGCGCCACGACCTGTCGTCGCTGCGCCGCATCCTGCATTCCGCGGCGCCATGCCCGGCGCACGTGAAACGCGGCATCGTTGCGGTGTTCCCGCCGGGTGTGGTGACCGAGTTCTACGGTGCCTCGGAGAGTGGTTTCACGATGATCACCGCGGAAGAGTGGCTGAAGAAACCCGGCAGCGTCGGCCGCCCCTGGCCCATGCACGAGATCCGCATCCTCGACGACGAGGGCAGGGTGTGCATGCCTGGCGAGATCGGCCTGATCTATGTGCGCGGACCACGCATGGAGTTCCAGTACCGCAACGCCGACGACAAGAACCGCAGCGCCTTCCGTGACGGCTTCTTCACCGCCGGCGACCTTGGCTACCTCGACGGCGACGGCTACCTCTTTATCGCCGACCGGCGCACCGACCTGATCATCACCGGCGGCGCCAACGTCTATCCCGCCGAGGTGGAGAGCGTGCTGATGGCGCATCCCGCGCTTGCCGACGTCGCCGTCGTCGGTGTCCCCGATGCCGACCTGGGCAAGTTGGTGCTTGCGGTGGTCGAGCTGCGAGCCGGTGAACGCGCCACTGCGGACGAGATCATCGCCTTCGCCCGGCGCGATCTGGCGCACTACAAATGCCCGCGCCGCGTCGAGTTCGTCGAGCGCCTACCGCGCGAGCCGCAGGGGAAGGTGCGCAAGCGCGAGCTGGTGGAACGGTACAGTTGACACCGCCGATGAATCCGTCGACGAGGTTCAGGGCAGGCGGCGATCGATGGCGATGAGAGGGTAAGATGTTCCTTTACGACTGGCGCTCGGCCGGGAAGACGTTCGCTTACAACGGCCATTCCATTTTCTACCGTGAGGAAGGGCAGGGGCCGGTGCTGCTCTGCATCCATGGTTTCCCGACGGCGTCGTGGGACTGGCATCTGCTGTGGCCGGAGTTGACGCAGCGCTTTCGGGTGATCGCGCTGGACATGATCGGCTTCGGCTTTTCGGCGAAGCCGCCTGGGTACACGTATTCGATCCGCGACCAGGCGACGATCCACGAGACGCTGTTGCGCGAGCTGGGCGTCGACTTCATCCACATCCTGGCACACGACTACGGTGACAGCGTCGCGCAGGAACTGCTGGCGCGTTACGAGGAACGCCGCCAAACGAGCACCGCCGGCATCAAGCTCGAATCGGTGTGCTTGCTGAACGGTGGACTGTTTCCCGAGGCGCATCGCGCGCGGCGGATGCAGAAGCTCCTGCTGACGCCGCTTGGCCCTCTGCTGTCACGAATGACGTCGGAACGCCGCTTCCGGCGGAGCTTCGCGGCCGTGTTCGGGCCGCAGACGCGGCCGTCCGACGAGGAGCTGCAGGCGGCATGGTCACTGGTGGCGCACAATGACGGTTTCAAGATCGCGCACCAACTCATCCGCTACATTCCGGAGCGCCGGGAGCAGCGCGAGCGCTGGGTCGGTGCGTTGCAACAGACCAAGGTGCCGTTGCGCCTGATCGATGGTGCGGCGGACCCGGTGTCCGGCGCGCACATGGCCGCGCGCTACCGCGAGCTGGTGCCGAATCCGGATGTGGTGCTGCTCGACGGCATCGGTCATTACCCGCAGATCGAGGATCCGGCCGGTGTGTTGCGCGCCTTCTTCGAGTTTGTGCAACCGCTACTGCGCTCGCCCTGAAATTTCACTCACGTGGTGCGTGCCAATGGTATCCCTGTCCGATGCGGTTGTAGGGTTCTACGATCTTTCGCACGCGAGTCCGGCTGCTGGGCTACGCCGCTGCGGCGAGCAACGGAGCGAGCTGCGCCCGATCAAAGCAGACCTCGTTGCGCGCGATACGGTTCCCGCGCATCTCGACGAAGTCGATGCCGTCGATCGCTATCGTCGTGTCGCTTCCAGGGCAGCAAAACGTCGCCTGCCAGAGCACCGCGCATCCCTGTTCATCGTCGAACAGATGCGCCTCGCGCAACGACCAGTGCATCTGCCAGCGCCCGAATAACTTCGACAAGTAGCGGCGCATGGCATCGGTGCCGCGCACTGCTCCGCGCGTGTTCGGGTCGCGATACTCGAGGTCGGTCGTGTAGCAGGCCAGCACCCGATCGACCTCCTGTGTGTTCCATGCCCCGAGAAACTTCTCGGCCAGTGTGAGCATCGTCTCACGATCCATGGTTACCTCCTTGTCTTGCTTGTCTTCCGTGTCGGTTGCTTGCGTGCGGCGCGCCGCAGCGCGTAGGCGCAGGTGTCGAGCACCATTTGCTCCACGTCTTCCGAGGGGGCCACGCCCGCTTCGACGTCGCGCTTGAGCGCCGCGCTGGGCACATCCACCAGCGCGAACCGCACGTGGCCCAGCTCGGCAGCGCCTGCCCGCCCCGTGAGTCGCGACGCATAGCGCAGCAATCCCGCGCCTGCCCGCTGCGCAAGCCGTTCGGCGCGGCGGCGATAGCTCGCCGGCCAGTGCTCCGACGCGAAGTCCTCGCGCCGGTGCAGCAGCATGAGGCGGGCCTCGCGCGGACGGCGGCGCACCCAACCAAACCCAAAGCGCACCGCGGCCAGGCCGGCGCGGACGGCGTCTTCTGCCTCCAGCTCGGCGAGCCAGTGCTCCTGGAACTCCTCGATGAAATCGAGCCACACCGCCGCCAGGATCTCGTCGCGCGAGGCATAGCGATGGTAAATCGAGCCAACCGGCACGCCCGCCCGTTCCGCGACCGCCGCAATGGTCAGCTTCTGTGGGCCGATCTCCGACGACACATACGTCGCCCCCGCGATGATGTCGGCTTCGGCGTATCGTGACGGTCGACCCATTGAGTATTAGAGTATACGTTCTAGAATATATATTCAAGTACCTCAATCCCGAATCTGTTTGCCGGAGTCTGTCGCTTCGAGTAGAAGCCATCGCTAGTGGCGTAGAAGTTTCTATCCCGATGCGCATTCATCTCATCGAGCTGAGAGACCGCCGGATGGGTCTCGCCAGCCAGCGGGTGCGGCTCCGGGGCGGGTCGATGCGGGAGCCGCCTTGGTCGTGAGCTGAGCGGGCGGGGGGGCGTGACGGTGAGACGGTGATGAGTGATCAGTGATGAGTGGCGAGCAGCAAACCTGTCGGCGGCTGCCCTCTCTTGCTCGTCACTTGTCACTCAGCACTGATCACTGACCTCCGCCAGGAGCGCGCGCGCCGCCTGCAGGTCCGCGGTCTCGAGACCCTCAGTGAACGACTCGTAGACCGGGGCGAGCACCTGCCGCGCCTCCTCCGGCGCCCCACGCCGATGCAGCATGCGGCCGAGGCTCGTTGCACAGCGCAGCTCGAGCGCTCGCGCCTCCTGCCGGCGCGCGATCTCGATGCCGCTCTGGAAGCACGCCTCCGCCTCCGCATAGCGGGGATCGTCGCCGCCCGGCGCGGCTTGGGTCAGCAGGGTCTCGCCGCGCAGGTGATGCAGCTCCGCCTCTTGGTAGCGCGCGCCGGTGGCGGCGACCGCGTCGAACGCTTCGGCGAGTGCGGCGAGGCCTGCCGCGCTGGCTCCTTTGGCCGCGAGGGCCTCCGCGAGCAGCGCGCAATTCTGCGGCCGGCCGACCTCCGCGCCGGCGGAGTGGAGGTCGGCGAGGCCACGCTCGATCTCGGCGATGCCCCGATCGGAGCTCCCTTCCTTGCACCAGGCCCAGCCGCGGAAGATGCGCGCCAATGACGCGAAGAACGGGAGCACCTGCTCGGTCGCCAGGGCGACGGCCGCGTCGGCCCAGGCGCGCGTCGCTTCAACCTCGCCGCGGAGCTGATGGACGAGGGCGCCGAAGGTGAGCGCGAATGCGACGTTCACCGGCTGCGCGGTCTCCTCTGCGATGGTCCGTGCCTCAAAGATGCGCGCGAGGGCCTGATCGGGATGGCCGAGGAGCCAAAGCGCCAAGGCCGCATAGCACCGGCAGGTGACACCCGGGTCCGCCCCGTAGAGCTGCGTGTGGGAACGGTGCAGAGCCGGATCGTAGAGCGCGATTCCTTGCTCCAGCCAGGCGCGAGACGCGCGCGGCTCGCCGAGGGAGAAGCGCGTGACGCCGAGCGCGTAGTACGCCTCGAGGAGGAGTGCATCGTCACCCGCCCTGCGGGCGATGTCCAGCAGCTGATCAGCGAGCTCGCGCCCCTCGCTGAGCCGCCCGCGCACGATCGCGAAGGCAAAGAACCCCCGCAGCACCGGAAAGGGCTGCGCTGCCTCGCCCAGGTCATGACAGAGCTCGCGCGCACGGCGAAAGGCCGACTCGACCTCCGGCGCGCCGTAACCCTTGCAGGACATGAGGGCGACGCCGAGGAGCGTCTGCAGCGCAAGCTCCACGTGCGTCCGCTCGCCGGTCGCCGGCACGGCGCCGAGGAGATCGAGCGCCTTGCCGAGATAGCTGATTGCTTCGAGGTTCGCGGAGGACTCGACCGCACGCTGGCCCGCCATGTACCAGTAATTGATCGCCTGCGCTCCGAGTCCACCCTCGGTGTAATGGTGCGCAACGAGCTCGGGCTGGCGTGCTGCCACCTCGGGGAAGCGCTCGGTCAACACCTGCGCGATCCGCTGATGGTACTGCTGGCGGGTACTCTTCAGAAGAGACTGGTATGCCGCATCGTGAATGAGCGCGTGCTTGAACGAGTAAGTGGCTTCCGGAGGGACGCCGCGCTGGTACAGGAGCTCGGCATCGACGAGCTGCGCGAGCGCTTCGCTGAGGCTCCGCTTGTCAAATGGGGCGATGGCGTGCAGGAGCTCGTAGCTGAACTCCCGGCCGAGCATGGCGGCGAGCTGCCCGCCCAATTTGGCGGAGCCGAGCCGGTCGAGACGCGCCATGAGCGAGTCGTGCAGGGAGGCGGGGATCACCTGCCCTGCGGCCTGGTAGCCCCCGCCTTCCTCACGTACGACATCCCGCACGACATCTGATTCGAGGAAGAGCTTGGTCAGCTCCTCCACGAAGAGCGGGATGCCGTCGGTGCGGCCGACGACCTGTTGGACCACGCCGGGCGGCAGCGCCTTGCCGCCCGCGACGTGCTCGGCCATCTGCGCCACCTGCTCGTCTCCGAAGCGGCTCAAGGTGAGCTGGGTCACGTGCGCATGCATCGGCCACGGAGGACGGAATTCCGGTCGCGCGGTCAGCAGGAGCAGGATGGGCGGCAGGCGATCGACGAGGAGGCTCAGGAACTCCAGCGTCGAGGGATCGATCCAGTGGAGATCTTCGACGACGAGCACGACGGGCCGCTCGACGGCCATGCGGGCGAGCCATGCTGACAAGGCTGCGAACGTCTGCTGCTTGCGCCGAGCCGGGCTGGATACGGGGCCCGGCGGGAGGGCGGCGAGGGGCAACGAGAGGAGCCCGGCCAGCGGTGGGAGGATTTCGGGGACGGAAAAACCGGCCTGTGTGAGTGCTTGCTCGAGCTTGGTGAGCTTGGCCTCCGGAGAGTCTTGCCGCGTCCAACCGAGCCCCTGTGTCAGCAGATCGATCACCGCATACAGGGGGCTGCTCTGATAGTAGGCCGAGCAGTAGCACGCCAGCCAGAGGTGGGACTCGGGGGTCACACGCTCCCGCAGCACCCGGACGAGGCGGGACTTCCCGATCCCCGCCTCGCCGCTGATGAGCACCACCTGCCCCGACCGTTGCCGCACCCGGTTCCAGCGGTCGGCGAGGAGCGCGATCTCCTGTTCGCGATCGACGAGTGCGGTCAGCCCGGCCGAAGCGGTCGCATCGAGGCGGCTGCGCGCCCCGCTCTCGCGCACCACGCGGTACAGGCGGATGGGCTGCGGGATCCCCTTCAGCTCGTGCGCGCCGAGCGACTCGCACTCGAACTGCCCGCGAATCAGCCCGTAGGTCGCGGCGCTGACTACCACCTGGTTCGGCGCGGCCAGGCTCTGCAGGCGGGCGGCGACGTTCGGTGTCTCGCCGAAGATCGCGAACGGCTCGCGCTGCTCGGGCCCAACCCCCTCGCCGGCCACGACGAGGCCGGTGTCAATCCCGATGCGCACGGCGAGGCGCACGCCGTGCTCGCGCTCGAGCCGCGCGTTCAGGCCGTCGAGGGCGGCGATGATGTCGAGGCCGGCGTGGGCGGCGCGGCCCGCGTCGTCCTCGTGCGCCCGCGGGTAGCCGAAGTACGCCAGGATTCCGTCCCCCAGGTACCTCGCGAGGTGCCCTTCGAAGCGCTCGATCATCTCGGCGCAGACGGCCTGGTAGGAAGCGATTACGTGCCGCAGGTCTTCGGGGTCCAGCCGCGCCGACAGTGCCGTCGAGTCGACGAGATCGCAGAACATGACCGTGAGATGGCGGCGCTCGCCCTCGGGCCCTTCCTGCTGCGCGGCGGGTGTCCCACGCGACCGCGTCGCGGTCTGCTGCGTCGCGTGCGCCCGTGCCTGCTTCTTGCCTCTCATGGGCGGACCTGCATCCTCCAGGCGGATAGTTGCCCGGCGGGCAGGTGTCTGTCAAAGGCATCAGCGCGTACAGTGTCCGCTGCATTGCACGCACTGCCACGTCAAGCCGCGGCCGTTCTCTCGGTGGTGACTGCACCCAAGCGGGCCGACGATGGCAAGGACCCCTACTCCTGATGCGAATGTGAGCTATGCTGGTGTCATGACAACTCGTGGACCAAACCAACACGCCGGAGGCGGCACCGCATCAGCCGTCGCTACGCCGCCGGAGCCGTCGTTCGCCGAACGAGCGCGTACGCTGATGTACCTCGGCCGCGTCGGCACGTTGTCGACGCACTCACGCAAAGCGCATGGCTTTCCGTTCGGGTCGGTGGCTCCGTACGGTCTCGACCAGTTGGGACGGCCTACCTTTCTCATCAGCACCATGGCGATGCATACGCAGAATCTCGCCGCTGATGGACGCGCCAGCCTACTCGTGACGCAGCCGGGGTGGACGGAAGATCTGCTCGCCGGCGCGCGCGTGACGTTGGTCGGAACAGTTGTGCCTCTGTCGGGCGCGGACGGCGGACGCGTCCGCGACGACTACCTCGCGCGCCACGAGAACGCCCGGCACTGGGTCGACTTCGACGACTTCGGCTTCCATCGGATGGAGATCGTCCACCTCTATTACGTCGCCGGCTTCGGCGCGATGGGTTGGGTCGAAGCGGCCGAGTATGGGTGTGCGACGCCCGACCCGCTTGCCGACAGCGCGCCAGGTATCCTGACGCACATGAACGCCGACCATCACGACGCGCTGAAGCTGTATTGCCGAGTCTTCGCCCGCGTCGAGGTTGACGAGGCAACGATGACGGCAGTCGACCGCCTCGGCTTCCGGGTGCGCGCGCGCAGCGGAGATCGGTTGCAGGGCCTGCGCATCAACTTCCCGCGCGAAGTGCGCAGTCCCGAGGCCGCACGCGTCACGCTGGTCGAAATGGTACGCGAAGCGCGGGAGATGGGAAGGGATTATTCTAATTCGCGTTCAAGTTGAGCCTAATTATCAATGGCCACGCCGTCAGGCTACGTAGGCGTTCGTGCTCGGAGGCCAGTCGTGGCAATCCGCTTTCAAGTTGGCGCGTGACACTCGGGAGATCGGCAAATACCCGGTTGGGGAACTCCTTCTCCCGAATTTCGTCCCACACGTGTTCTTGGGGATTCAACTCCGGCGAATAGGATGGCAGCCGAAGCAGGCGAATGTTTTCGGGCACCGCCAAGTCTTTGGCGACATGGGAACTGGCCCCATCCACCACCATCACGATGAATTCGTCGGGATGCGCGGCGCTGACTTGTGCGAGGTACTCGCTCATTCGTTCGGTGTTCATTTTGCGACAAATCATCCAGTCCAATTCCCCTTCCCGCGGGCTCACGCTCCCGTAGACGTAAACAAACTCGCGCTCGTATCCGTTGTCCACCACGGGCCGCTCTGGTGTGGGCGCCCAACAGCGCCGGATTCGCACCATGCGCCCGAATCGCGCTTCATCTTGAAACATCAGACGGACGCGGCGCCCCTGGACTTCTTCCGGATTCAGCAAGCCTGCCAGCGTTTTCGGAAGTTTTTTTTCCAGGCCTCTTGGACCTGCGGGTCACTCTTAGGGTGGCGCGTGTCCGGTGCCACCTTTCGCCACCCGTGCCGGGCCAGTAAGCGATACAGTACGGAAGCCTTCACCGGCCTCCCCAACCGTTGCGACAGCGCCGCCCGTAGCGGCGACACCACCAGCACGCCGCCCGCTCGTGCTTGCTCCAGCCAAGGTGCCAGAAACTCGCGTTCTTCCTCGACCGTTAACAACGCATTGCGCCGCCCTCCCCAATTGCGGCGCGGCGCACCGGCCTTTGACACCTTCACGGGGTGCGATCGCCGAAACCTCGCTTGCAAGCGCGCCACGGTAGCGCGTCCCACCCCGAGCAATGTCGCCGTCGCGGACAGCGTCGCTCCAATGGTCGCCGGCACCAGCACGGCTTGAGCCGCCCGTAAGTCTTCCACGCTGCTCGCGTGTGCCGCCGCTTTCCGCGCCTGCCTCACCAACCTCACATCCACCCGTCGCGGTCTTCCCATGGCGGGAATATGCCATATTTAGTCTCATCTGGATAGCGAATTAGAATTAGAGCTGATAGCCTCTCAAACCGCTCGCCTGACGCGCGCCCAGCCTGCTAGAGTCGCCTCGTCCTCGAGG
>Ga0209048_10002364_pt1 | contig 18757 bp, 18 predicted proteins | sample FrelakmetCRP12CR_FD_187146 | JGI IMG/M metagenome (GOLD analysis project Ga0209048, IMG submission 187146) | Freshwater lake sediment microbial communities from the University of Notre Dame, USA, for methane emissions studies - CRP12 CR (SPAdes)... | ecosystem: Environmental > Aquatic >... | reverse complement strand
AGCGCTGCCGGGCCGGTGCGTGGGTGCGCCCCCTCGGAGGGAACGCAGCTGTGATCGCCGCAAACGTGGGGGTCGTTCAATGAGCGTTTTCATGCATCAGAAGGCCGTCTGCGAGACGAAGAACGTCGGGCCCCGGACGCGCATTTGGGCGTTTGCGCACGTCCTGCCGGGAGCGCGCATCGGCGCCGACTGCAACATCTGCGATCACACATTCATCGAGAACGACGTCACGGTCGGCGATCGCGTGACGGTGAAGTGCGGCGTCCAGCTCTGGGACGGCGTGCGAATCGAGGACGACGTGTTCATCGGGCCGAACGCGACGTTCTCCAACGACCCCTTTCCGCGGAGCAGGCGGCAGCCGAAGACGTTCCTGGCGACCGTCGTGAAACAGGGCGCGTCGATCGGGGCAAACGCCACGATCCTCCCGGGCCTCACTATCGGCCGCGGCGCGATGGTCGGCGCCGGGGCGGTCGTCGTCGCGTCGGTGCCGCCGTACGCGGTCGTCGCCGGCAACCCGGCGCGGATCGTGAGCTACTGTGACGCCGGGCCCGCCGCGGCGCAGCCTGCCGCACGTACCGAGACGGCGCGCACCGGGAAGAGCCGCGTGCGCGGGGTCTTCGCCGAGCGACTCGCCGCGGTCGAGGACCTGCGCGGAAAGCTCGTGGCGGGCGAAATCGCGGATTTTCTGCCGTTCCGGGTGAAGCGCTTCTTCATGGTGCACGGTGTACCGGGTCGCGGGGTGCGCGGCCAGCACGCGCACAGGAAGTGCCACCAGTTCCTCGTGTGCGCGCGGGGGAGCTGCCGGGTGATCGCCGACGACGGGAGCCAGCGGCAGGAATTCCTGCTCGACGATCCGGCGATCGGCGTCTATCTGCCGCCGAAGACCTGGGGCGTCCAGTACGACTACAGCCCCGACGCCGCGTTGCTCGTCTTCGCGTCGCACGCGTACGACGCGCGTGACTACATCCGGGACTACGACGCGTTCCTGAAACTCGTCGGGCGCTGACCGTCGTCGCGTCGCGCGAAAGCCCGTTGCAGTTCGCCCGCTTCCTCGTCGTCGGCGCCACGAACACCGCGGCCAGCTACGCGGTCTACCTGCTCCTGCTGCTTGCCGTCGACTACCGGCTCGCGTACACGATCGCCTACGCCGCCGGGCTGGGCGGGGGGTACCTGGCGCACGCCCGGTTCGTGTTCGGCGCGCGGCCGGGCGGTCGGTCGGCGGCGATCTACGTCGCGACCTACGGCGCGATGTATCTTGCGTCGCTGCTCGTGCTCTACATCGTCGTCGAGCGCCACGCGGTGCCGAAGGCGTTCGGCATGCTGGCCGCGCTCGCGGTCACGGTGCCGGCGTCGTTCGTGCTGATGCGATGGGGCTTTCGCCGTCCATCGATGCGCACAGGAGAGGGAAACGGGAAATGACGAATTCTGAAGTCTCGATGCCCGCCGCGCGCGCGACGGGCAGCTGCCTGTGCGGCGCCGTGCGCTACGAGGTCACCGGTGCGCTGCGCGATGTCGTCCTCTGTCACTGCGCGATGTGCCGCAGGACGCACGGCCACATCGGCGCCTACACGGCGACCTCGAAGGGCTCGCTGCGGCTCACCGAGATGGGCGGCCTCAAGTGGTATCTGTCGTCGGAGCACGCGCGCCGCGGGTTCTGCACCGAATGTGGCGGAAGCCTGTTCTTCGAGCCGCTGACCAAGGACTATCTTGCGATCGCCGCCGGCACGCTCGATCCGCCGACCGGTCTCAAGACCGTCGTGCAGATCCATGTCGCCAGCGCCGGCGACTACTACCGGATCGACGAGAGCATCCGCCAGCGGCCGGACTGAAGGTCGGGCGCGCGATGCGGCTGCCGGCGGCGCGGCCCCCTCGCGCGCCTCCTCAGGCGCTGTGCAAGCGTGGGCGGGCGGGTCTGCCGGGGCTCGTGGTGGCGCCACCCATGGCAGCGAGCGGGTGCCCGGCGCGGCCGCGGTCGGCAACCCACGCCTCCCTTGCCGCGCCACCCGCTGTTCGCCGCCGGCGCCACAAGTCGCCCCCGGGCAGACCCCCCGCCCACGCGATTGCGATCGCGGGCGAACAATCCCCGTCTTCCGACAGCCTTTCAAAGCTTGTCGGCGTAATCCTTCTGCACCTTCTTGATCCGCTCGTGCGAGCCGAGGAAGGCGTGCTTCGACATGTCCGCCGAATACCTGCTCGCGGGCGGATGCTTGCCCACCGCCTCGGCCAGCGCACGGATGTGGTGCGGGCCGGCGCCGCAGCAGACGCCGAGGTAGCGGATATCGATCGCGGCGGCCTCGCGCCCGAACTCGGCGATCTCGAAACGGTTGCAGGTGAACGGATCGAGCGCGATCGGAAACGGCCGGCTTCCCTCGTCGTAGTGCCAATGCGTGTCGCACAGCGACTGGAATGACGGCTCCTTCTCGCTCGTCCGGAACGGCACCGGAAGCGCGGCCATGTGCGTCTTCACCCTTGTCCGGATCTGGCGCAGCAGCGGCAGCATCGTCGCCGGGCCGCGGATGCAGTTGAGGCCGACGACGTCGGCGCCGGCATCGGCGAGGCGCTTGCACGCGTCGGCGACCGTCCAGTCGTCGCGCGTCACGTCGGCCTTGTGCATCGCCAGCGTGATCACCGCCGTCTGCTTCGCGCGCTTGATCACGTCGAGCGCGATCAGCGCCTCCTGCGCCCACGAGAACGTCTCGCCGACGACATAGTCGACGCCGGCGTCGACCGCCCAGCCCACCTGCTCCTCGAACATCGCCCGCACGGCCTTGTGCGACTCCGGGTCGGCGGGATCGTAGACATTCGTGTTGCAGACGTCGCCGGCGAAGAGCGCGCCGCTTTCCATCGCCACCGCCTTCGCGAGCTCGAGCGCGCGGCGGTTGATCGGCTCGAGATCCTGCTCGCGGCCGATCACGCGGAGCTTCTCGCGATGCGCGTAGTAGGTGAGCGCCTCGACGACGTCGGAGCCGGCGTGGACGAAATCGCGGTGCAGCTGGGTCACGACCTCGGGGTGCTCGAGCACGACCTCGGGGACGAAGGCGCCGGCCTGCAGATAGCCGCGGCGTTCGAGCTCGAACAGGTAACCCTCGGCGCAGATCACGGGTCCGAGGTCGAGCCGTTGCAGGAGAGAGGGTCGCTGCGGTGACGGTGGGGTCATGGCGGGGCCATACGTTGCAGGCGGAGGCCGCAGAATATCGCATGTTTGGCCGGGCATGGCCAGCGGACGGGAGCCGCCGAATTGGCGGCGGGCGCATGCCTCACCATAAGCCTGCCGCCAATTCGGCGGCTCCCGTCCTGCAGCAGTGCGGATGATTGGACAAACCGGGGCGCGTTTGGAACACTTGCCGGCGACGCGAAGGATCGCAATGGAAACGCTGACGTTCATCCTGCACAACCTGCCTGCCATCGGCGAGCGCACGGTCGAGCACCTGTCGATCGTCGGCGTGGCCGTCGGCGTGGCGATCCTCACCGGAGTGCCGCTGGGAATCGCCATCACCCAGAGCCAGCGCATTGCCGACACCGTCCTCTATCTCGGGTCGATCGTGATGACGATTCCGTCGATCGCGCTGTTCGGCGTGCTGATCCCGATCCTGTCGAAGATCGGCCAGGGAATCGGCTGGCTGCCGGCCGTCATCGCCGCGATGCTCTATGCGCAGCTTCCCATCGTCCGCAACACCTACACGGCCATCCGCAACGTCGACCCCGCGCTGCGCTCGGCAGCGATCGGCATGGGGATGTCGACGCCGCAGCGGCTCGCGCGCGTCGAGATTCCCATCGCGCTGCCCGTCATCGTCGCGGGGATCCGGATCGCCGTCGTCATCAACATCGGCGTCACCGCGATCGCCGCGTACATCGGCGCGGGAGGGCTCGGCACGTTCATCTCGCGCGGAATCTCGCAAACCGACATCCGGCAGCTGATCACCGGGGCGCTCGCGCTGGGGCTGCTCGCGATCGCCTGCGATTACGCGCTCTTGTGGCTGCAGCGGCGATTGACGCCGAAGGGCGCGCGGCCGCGCGCGGCCTAGGATGAAACGACCCCCACGCTCGCTGCGTTCGCTGCCCCCCGAGGGGGCGCAGTCAGTACCCTTCGGACGGCCGGGCGGGTACTGACATGATCCGGCTCGACGCGCTCAGCAAGGTCTACGCGACGCCGCAGGGTCCGCTTGCGGCCGTCGATGAAGTGAGCCTCGAGGTCGCCGAGGGCGAGACCTGCGTGCTGCTCGGCCCGTCGGGCTGCGGCAAGACGACGACGCTGCGCATGATCAACCGGCTGGTCGCGCCGACGTCCGGCAAGATCTTCATCGGCGGCCGCGACACCGACGCGGCCGATCCGGTGGAGCTCCGCCGCACGATCGGCTACGTGATCCAGCAGATCGGGCTCTTCCCCAACATGACGGTCGCCGAGAACATCGGCGTCGTCCCGCACCTCCTGGGCTGGAGCAGCGAGAAGAGGCGGCGCCGCGCCGAGGAGCTGCTCGCGATGCTGGCGCTCGACCCGGCGCAGTTTCTCGACCGGTATCCGAACGAGCTCTCCGGGGGGCAGGCGCAGCGCATCGGCGTCGCGCGCGCGCTCGCGGCGGACCCGCCGGTGCTGCTGATGGACGAGCCCTTCGGCGCGCTGGATCCGGTGAACCGCGAGGTGATCCAGGACGAGTTCCTGCGCATGCAGCGCATGTTGCGCAAGACGATCCTCTTCGTGAGCCACGACATCGACGAGGCGGTGAAGATGGCCGACCGGATCGCGATCTTCCGCGCCGGCCGCCTCGTGCAGTGCGCGGCACCCGACACGCTGCTCGCGCGCCCCGCCGACGCCTTCGTCGCGGGCTTCGTCGGCAGCGACCGCACGCTGAAGCGCCTGCGGCTGATACGGGTGCGCGACGTGATGGCGACCGTCGACGGGCCGGGCGCCGGCTCCGGCCCGACCGTCACGCCGGACGACGATCTGCGCCGTGTGGCCGCGCTCTTCCTCACGCACGATCGCGATGCGCTCGACTGCGTCGAAGCCGACGGGCGGGTCGTCGGCCGGGTGACACGCGCCGCGGTGGCTGCCCGCCTCGCCGCGAAGGCCATCCAATGAAGAATCCGGTGGCGATCACGATAACAGGGTTCTCGCAAGGCCCATCGGTCGTGGGTCCGGCTTCAGCCAGACCTGGGAAGGTGACCGGCTGCAAGCCGGCTGAAGGCTGCCCCACGCGCAAGCCGCGTGAAGGTGGCCCCACGTTCGGACCTGCCGCATGAGAGCGGCCGTCGCGTCCCGCCGCTCGGCGATGCCGCCGCTGGTGCTCGGGGCGATCGCGCTCGCCATCGGCTGGGGTCTCTACGCGAGCGGCCTCGCGACCGACATCCTGCGCTACAAGAAGGACATCCTCTACCTCGTCAAGCAGCACCTCGTTCTCGTCGGCATCTCGGGGTCGCTCGCGATCGTTTGCGGGGTCGGCCTCGGCGTCTGGCTGTCGCGGCCTTGGATGGCGCGCTGGGCCGAGGGCACGATCCAGGCCGTCAACATGGCCACGTCGATCCCGACGCTGGGCAAGCTCGCGTTGATGATGAGCCTCCTCGGCATCGGCGCGCTGCCCGCGATCGTAGGCCTGTGGATCGCGACGCTGCTGCCGATCATCCGCAATACGTACGAGGGCATCCGTGCGGTGCCGGAGCACCTCACCGACGCGGCGCACGGCATGGGCATGGGGCCCGGGGCGATCCTGGCGCGCGTCGAGCTGCCGAATGCGCTGTTCGTCATCTTTGCCGGCGTGCGCACCGCGATGGCGGTCAACGTGGGCACCGCGCCGATCGCGTTCCTGATCGGCGGCGGCGGCCTGGGCGAGCTCATCTTCACCGGCATCGACCTGCAGGAGCATGGCATGATGCTGGCCGGCGCGATCCCCACCGCGCTCCTCGCCGTCGCCGTGGATTTTTTGTTCGGGCAGGCGCAGTATTGGCTGGTGCCGCGCGGGGTCAACCCGCTGCGGAATTCGTGATAATGGGGCGGGCAAGGAGGAGGCAACGATGAAGCACGCATTGGGCAGGTTGCTGGCCGGCGTCACACTGGCGGCTCTGTGCTGGGGCGGCGCCGCGGCGCAGACGATCGTCGTCGGCGGCAAGGCGTTCACCGAGCAGCAGATCATGACGGCGATGACGGTGGCGGTGCTGAAGGCCAAGGGGTTCACGCCGGACCGCAAGGCCGGGATGGGCAGCGCCGCGGTGCGCGCGGCCATGGAGAACGGCCAGATCGACGTCTACTGGGAATACACGGGCACCGGGCTCGGCGTGTTCAACAAGATCACCGACAAGTTCGATTCGGCGGAGGCCGCCTACAGGAAGATCAAGGAGGTCGACGCCGCGAAGGGCATCGTCTGGCTCAACATGTCGGCGGTGAATAACACCTACGGATTCGCGATGAACCGCGACGATGCGCAGAAGCGGGGGCTGGTGACGATGAGCGATCTCGCGAAGGCGATCAAGGGAGGCGCCAAGTTGACATTCGCCTCGAACGCCGAGTTCTACGCGCGGCCCGACGGATTGCCCGGCTGGCAGACCGCGTACGGCTTCGAATTCGAGCGCGACAACGTCAAGCGGATGGACACCGGGTTGACCTACTCGGCACTCAAGGACCGGCAGGTCGACGTGGCAGTGGTGTTCGCGACCGACGGCCGCATTCCGGCCTTCAACTTCAGCGTGCTGAAGGACGACAAGAACTATGCGGCGCCGTACAACCTGACGCCGGTCGTGCGCAAGGAAGTGCTGGACAAGAACCCGAAGCTCGCCGACGCGCTCAACGCGGTCGCTGCCAAGCTCAACGACGACAACATGGCGAAGCTGAATGCCAGCGTCGACGTCGACAAGAAGACCCCCGAGGAGGCTGCGGAGGGCTTTCTGAAAGCGAACGGCCTCCTCTAGAGCGGAGGGCGGTCGTGGCCGGGGGCGATCGTGGCGCGGGCGCGGGCGCCGCGTTCGCCGACGTCCCGGCGTTCGCGCGCGGGCTCGGCTTCGACCAACTCCCGGAGGACGTCGTCAGGCAGGCGCAGCGCTGTCTGCTCGACCTCGCGGGCGTCGCCGTCGCCGGCAGCAGGACGAAGGCGGCGGCGATCGCCAGCACGTACGCGGCCACGCAGCTTTGCGGCCGGGACCGCGACGCGCGCATCCTGTTCGACGGCCGGCGCGCGGGCCTCGCCGGCGCGGCGTTCGCTGGCGCCACGACGATCGACGCGCTCGACGCCCACGACGGCCATGTGCTGACGAAGGGCCACGCGGGCGTTGCGGTCCTGCCGGCGCTGCTGGCGATGGTCGACGGCGCGCAGGCCGGCGAGGCGGCCGCCGCGATCGACGGCCGCGGGTTCCTGACCTGCCTCGTGCTCGGCTACGAGATCGCCACGCGCGCGGGCATCGCCCTGCACGCGTCGGTATCCGACTATCACTGCTCCGGCGCGTGGAACTCGCTCGGCTGCGCGGCGGTCGCGGCGCGCCTGCTCGGCCTGGGCGCGGAGACGACCCGGCAGGCGCTGGGCGTTGCCGAGTATTTCGGGCCGCGCGGCCAGATCCTGCGCGCATGCGACTCGCCGAGCATGGTCAAGGACGGCTCGGGCTGGGGCGCGCACGCGGGAGTCACGGCGGCGCTGCTCGCGCGCGACGGCTTCACCGGCGCGCCGGCGCTGACCGTCGAGCGCAACGATGCGAGCGCCCTGTGGAAGGATCTCGGTGCGCGGTGGCGGATCCGCGAGCAGTACTTCAAGGCGTATCCGGTCTGCCGCTGGGCGCAGCCCGCCGTCGAAGCGGCGCTCGAGCTGCAGCGTGCCCACGGTTTCGCGGCCGGCGACATCGCGGCGCTCGCGATCGAAAGCTTCCGTGAAGCCGTCGACCTGGGTTCGGACTGCGCGATCGCGTGCACGACCGAGGACGCGCAGTACAGCCTGCGGCTCCCGGTCGCTGCGGCACTGGTGTTCGGCGATGTCGGCGTGCGCGAGGTGAGCGCACCCGCGCTCGCCGATCCGCGCGTCCTGCGGCTGCAGCGCGCGATGAGCGTCATCGAGGACGCCGGGTTCTCCCGGCTCTTCCCGGCCGAGCGCTGGGCGCGGGTGCGCATCACGCTCGCGGATGGGCGCGCGTTCGCCTCCGAGCCATCGCGCGCCCGCGGCAATCCCGAGAATCCGCTCCCGGACGACGAGCTGCGGCGCAAGTACCATGCGTTCGCCGAACCGGTGCTGGGCGTTGCGCGGGCGGCGCGGATCGAGCACGCGATCGACGGCCTGGCGACCGATGGGGCCGCGCTGCGGGCTCTCGTCGCGGAACTGCTCCGTCCGGTACCGTGACGCCCTGGGTGGCGGCCGGCGGTCCGGTTCAAAGGCGCCGCGGCGGCAGCACGTCGTAACCGTACTGCGCGGCCGACTGGCACAACGTCCGCCAGACGCCGCGCGCGTAACTTCGCGCCACGATCAGCGTGAACGAGGACGGATCACGCTTGTAGAAGAGCGCGTTGACGTGCCCGAGCACGCTCTGCGCGCACGTACCCTCGGGAAATGCGCGCGGATGGAAATCGAGCGGGCAGCCGTTGGCCAGCACGGTCGTCGCCAGCGGGCCGGCGATAGTCCACCCGGCGCAGCTCGCGGTGACCTCGAATGCCGCGCCGGCGGCCGCGTTGAGCGCATCGCGCTTTGCGGCGAAATCGGTCAGTGCGGCGGTGTCCTCGCCCGCGACCAGCAGCCACGACGCCGGGCCGAGCCAGAGGGCGGTCAGCGCGCCGCTCTTCGCCGTCGTGTTCGGGACGCTCGGAAGCAGGACGTCGAACTGTCGCCGCACTTCGTCGGTGAACGGTTGCCGCGTCGCATCGCCCTGCACGTTCCACGCGGCGGCGAAGGTCGTCTCGGCGAACGTCACGCCCGTCGCAGCGGCTCCGTAATGACCGGGCGCCGTACCGCCGATCGCGTTGGCGTTGACGTCAGACACGGAGCCTCCCTCCTTCGGGGTCGATGAAGCACGGCGGGCCGACCGTCACCTGCACCTTTGCGCCGGCGAGCGGCGACACCGCCCACAGCGTCTCGCCGTGCCGCGCGCGGCCGTTGGCGAGCAGCGCCAGCGCGATCCACGCGCCGAGGTTCGGGCTCCAGCACCACGACGTCACGTGGCCCAGCATCGGGTTCGGCAGCGAGCGGCCGGGATCGGCGACGAGCTTCGCCGCGCGCGGCATCTTCGCGCCGCCCTGCGCGGTCAGGCCGACCAGCTGCCAGCGATCGGGAGCGGTCAGCGCGGGCCGTGTCAGCAGCGGCTTGCCGATGCACCACTTCGCGGGGCTGACGAGCTTGCCCATGCCGAGGTCGGCGGCGGTCGTGCGGCCGTCGGCCTCGGGGCCGACCACGACGTGCCCCTTCTCGATCCGCAGCGTGCTCATCGCCTCGGTGCCGTACGGCATGATCCCGAATTCCGCGCCCGCGGCAACGACCGCTTCCAACATCGCGCGGCCGCGGTCGGCGGGCACGTGGATCTCGTACGCGAGCTCGCCCGAGTAGCTCATCCGGAACACGCGCGCGGGGATCGCGCCCGTCGCTCCGCGCAGCCGGCACCGGCCGACCGCCAGGAACGGAAAGGCTTCGTTCGAGACGTCGATGTCGACGATTTTCGCGAGCACGCGGCGCGCATGCGGGCCGGACAGCGCGGCCGCCGCCCACTGCTCGGTGACGGAGGTCACGAAGACTTCCAGGTCCGGCCAGTCGACCTGCAGCAGGTACAGGAGGCGTTGCATCACCTTGACCGCGTTGAGGGTCGTCGTCGTCATCAGGTAATGCGACGGCGCGAGCCGCGACGTGGTGCCGTCGTCGAACACGATGCCGTCGTCGCGCAGCATGACGCCGTAGCGGCAGCGCCCGACCGCGAGCGTGTCCCAGCGGTTGATGTAGACGCGGTTCAGGAATTCGGCGACGTCGGCGCCCTGCAGCTCGATCTTGCCGAGCGTGGAGACGTCGACGACCCCGACGTTCGCGCGGACGTTCTTCGCCTCGCGGTTCGCCGCGTCGTCCGCAGACTCGCCCGGCCGCGCATACGAGTGCGGCCGCTTCCAGAGTCCGGCATTGACGAAGCGCGCGCCCTGCTCGACGTGCCAGTCGTGCATCGGAGAGTAGCGCGTCGGCTCGACGTGCGCGGCCGCGGCATCCCCGGGGAACACTCCCAGCGTGACTGGCGTGTAGGGCGGGCGGAACGTCGTCGTGCCGACCTCGGGGATCGATCGGCCCGTGGACTCCGCCAGCAGCGCGAGGCCGACGACGTTGCTCGTCTTGCCCTGGTCCGTGCCCATGCCGAGCGTCGTGTAGCGCTTCAGGTGCTCGACCGATGCGTAGCCCTCGCGCGCGGCGAGCGCGACGTCCTCGGCGGTGACGTCCTCCTGCAGATCGACGAACCGCTTGTCGCCCGCGCGACGCGGCGGGACGCTCCACAGCGGCCGGAGCGCGCCCGTCTCGACCGGAGTCGCCTGCGGGGGCTCGAGCGACGCGCCGGTGTCGAACCCCGCGTGTCCGGCGGCGGCGAGTCCGGCGGCGTGGCCCTCCGCCAGCGCGGCGGCGAGGTCGAAGCGGCCGTTAGCGCCGCCCACCGGCAGGATCGGCAGCGGCGAACCGTCGGGAACGAACGTCGCGAGCGTCTCGTCGTAGCGCAGCCGGCCTCGCGCCTGTGAAAAGAGATGGACCGCCGGGTTCCAGCCACCCGACACGCAGACGAGATCGCATTCGATACGCCGGGTCGCACCTCCCGCCTGCGGCGCGATGTCGACGGCGGCGACGCGCAGTCCGCCGTGCGCGCGGGCGATCACGGCCCCGGAGACGATCGGCAGGCCGGCGTCGAGCGCGGCGCGGGGCAGCGTGCAGTCGAGAGCCTTTTCCGGACGTGCGTCGACGATCGCCTCGATCGCGACGCCGGCACCGCGCAGCGCGAGCGCGGCGGCATAGGCGCTGTCGTTGTTGGTGAAGACGACGGCGCGTGAACCCGGCCGCACCGCGTAGCGGTCGATGAACGTGGCCGCGGCCCCCGCGAGCAGCGTTCCGGGCAGGTCGTTGTTCGCATAGGCGATGCCGCGCTCGTGGGCGCCTGCGGCGAGGACCACGGCGCGGGCGCGCACTTTCCACAGCCGCTGTCGGGGCGCGTGCGCCGGCGGCGCCGCGTGGTGATCCGCGACGCGCTCGAGCAGGGCGACGAGATTGCCGTCGTAGTACCCGAACGCCGTCGTGCGCGACAGCAGCGTTACGTCGGGGCGGGCGGCCAGTTCGCGGACGGTCGCCGCGATCCAGTAGGGGGCGCCGCGTTCGTCGACGATCGAGCCGTTGGCGACCAGTCGTCCGCCGAGGACGTGGTCCTCGTCGCAGAGCATCACGCGCGCGCCTTCCTGCGCAGCGGCGCGCGCCGCCGCGAGCCCGGCCGGCCCGCCGCCGATCACCAGCACGTCGCAGTGCGCGTACCTGTGCTCGTAGCTGTCGGGATCGGCCTCCTCGGGCGCGCGCCCGAGGCCGGCGGCGAGACGGATCAGGTGTTCGTACCGCAGCCACCAGGAAGGCGTCGGCGGCCACATGAACGTCTTGTAGTAGAAGCCGGACGGTATGAAGCGCGCCATCGCGTTGTTGATGGCGCCGACATCGAAGCGCAGGGACGGCCAGCGGTTCTGGCTCGCCGCCACGAGCCCCTCGTACAGCTCCTGCGTGGTCGCGCGCACGTTGGGCTCGGTGCGCGCGCCGCGCGCGATCTGAACGAGCGCACTCGGCTCGTCGACGCCCGCGGCGAATATTCCCCGCGGCCGGTGATACTTGAAGCTGCGGCCGACGAGATGGACGCCGTTGGCAAGCAGCGCCGAGGCGAGCGTGTCGCCCGCGCAGCCCTCGTAGCGCGCGCCGTCGAACTCGAAATGAAGCGGCCGGGCACGATCGACGATGCCGCCCGCCGGCAGGCGATGCGATTGCGTCATGCCGCACCTCCCCGCAGCTCCTGTCCGGGCGGCGCGCTTCCGAGGATCTCGTGTGTGCGCGTGTCGCGGCGGACCCTGAACCAGCGCCGGCAGCCGGCGCCATGCAGCCACCACTCGTGGTGCGGGCCCGCCGGATTGTCGCGGACATAGACGTATTCGACCCACGCCGCCTCGGGCGCGTCGGGGCCGGGGCGCCGCACCGTCGCGTCGCCGCCGTAGGTGAACTCGACCTGGGCGCGCGGTCCGCACCACGGGCAGGGGATCAGCAGCACGGCGGCGGCCTCGTCACGTCAGTGCGCCCAGGGAATCGGGCCCGCGCCCTTCTCGTCGATCGTCCGGCCTTGCGCGAATCGTTCCAGCGTGAAGGCCGCGTTCAGCGGGTGCGGCTCGTCGCGCGCGATCGTGTAGGCGTGCAGCCAGCCCGACGCGGGCGTCGCCTTGAAGCCGCCGTAGCACCAGCCGCCGGTCATGTAGAGGCCCTTGACCGGCAGCTTGCCGACGATGGGGCTGCCGTCCATCGTCATGTCGCAGATGCCGCCCCAGGTGCGCATCACCTTGAGCCGTCCGAACGCCGGGAAGAGCGCGAGGCACGCGCCGACGACGTGCTCGATGATCGGCAGATTCCCGCGCTGCGCGTACGAGTTGCAGAAATCGAGGTCGCCGCCCATCACGAGCTCGCCCTTGTCGGACTGGCTGACATAGAAATGCACGGCGCCCGACGTGACCACGGTGTCAAGCACGGGCTTCACCGGGTCGGACACGAGCGCCTGCAGCACGTGGGTCTCGATTGGCAGCGTGAGACCGGCCATCGCCGCGAGGCGGCCCGTGTGGCCGGCGACGGCGAGACCGAGTTTCGGCGTGGCGATGAACCCCTGCGTCGTGTCGACGCCGGCGACGGCGCCGTCCTCGATCCGGATGCCGGTCACTTCGCACTGCTGGATGATGTCGACGCCGCGCGCGTCGGCGGCGCGCGCATAGCCCCAGGCGACCGCGTCGTGGCGCACGGTGCCCCCCCGGGGCTGCAGCAGGCCGCCGTGGATCGGAAAGCGCGCATCCGGCGAGCAGTCGAGGTTCGGGATCCGGCGCGCGATTTCGCCGGTGGTCAGGAACCGGGCGTCGATGCCGTTCAGCCGCATCGCGTTGCCGCGCCGCATCGCCGCGTCCATGTCGGCCGGCGTGTGCACGAGGTTCAGCACGCCGCGCGCGCTGTACATCACGTTGAAGTTGAGGTCCTGCGCGAGGCCCTCCCAGAGCTTCAGCGAGAATTCGTAGAAGTGCACGTTGGGGTCGAGATGGTAGTTCGAGCGGACGATCGTCGTGTTGCGCCCCGTGTTGCCACCGCCGAGATAGCCCTTCTCCAGCACGGCGACGTTGGTGAGGCCGTGCTCCTTCGCCAGGTAGTAGGCGGTCGCGAGCCCGTGCCCGCCGCCGCCGACGATGACCGCGTCGTAGCGCGGCTTCGGCCGCGGGCTGCGCCACGCGAGCGGCCAGCGCTCGTGCCGGCTGAGCGCGTTGCGGGCGAGGGAGAAGATCGAGTATTTCACGCGGGGCCGGGCCGGGGCGCTGTCGCGTGCGCGCCGGATCGCTTATTCTAATGGCCCCGAGGGTAGCGCGGGCAAAACCCGGCACCCTTCCCGTTCGTCCGAAGGAGGAGAGCATGCAGATCGGAAAGTGGTGCCTGGGCTTTGGCGCGGCCGCCGCGATGGCGCTTGCGGCGGCGAACCCCGCGTGGGCGCAGTCGGACACGCTGGCGAGCGTCAAGCAGAAGGGCAAGATCGTCGTCGGGGTCAAGGCCGACTACAAGCCGTTCGGGTACACCGATCCCTCCGGCAAGATCGTCGGCCTCGAGATCGACCTCGCCAACGACGTTGCGAAGCGGCTCGGCGTGCAGATCGAGCTCGTGCCGGTGATCGCCGCCAACCGCATGGAATTCCTGAAGCAGGGGCGCATCGACCTGATGATCGCGACGATGGCCTACAAGCCCGACCGCGCCGAGGTCGTCGGCATTCCCGAGCCGTTCTACTATGCCGGCGCCGCCAACGTGTTCGCCAAGAAGAGCTCCGGGCTCAAGAACTGGACGGACCTCAAGGGCAAGCCCGTCTGCGCGATCCAGGGCGCGTACTACAACCGCAAGACGGGCGAGGAATTCGGCGCGCAGCTCGTCGTGTTCAAGGGCGTGACCGAGGCGATGGCGGCGCTCGAGGGCGGCAACTGCGTCGGAACGGTCTTCGACACCACGTTCTTCGCCGGGATCATGGGCGACGCCAAGTGGGCCGACTACGCGATGGTGCTGCCGTCGATCGACCCCGAGCCCTGGGGCCTGGGCGTACGCAAGGAGGACGCCAAGTTCGCCGCGTACATGAGCGACGTGATCAAGGACTGGCACAAGACGGGCCTCATTCTCGGCCTGGAGAAGAAGTGGGGGATTCCGCAGTCGCCTTTCCTGGTCGAGCAGCAGGCGAAATTCAAGTAGCCTCGCGACGCCGGCGAGCGGATACCGAGACGGGACCGGGGCCGCGCCGTGGATGACGTCGCGGCCTGGTTCGTCTGGCTGCACAAGGCGACCGGCATCAAGCTGACGATCTTCTACGACAGCTACGACCGCGGACGCTTCGTCGAAGGCTTCGTCACCACACTCAAGCTTTCGGCGTACTGCCTCGTGCTGAGCCTCGCGCTGGGCGCGGTGGCCGCGTGGCTCGCGGGCTCGCGCGTCGCCGTGGTCCGGAATCTGGTCAACGCCTTCGTCCAGCTCTTCCGCAACACGCCGCCGCTCGTGCAGCTCTACTTCTGCTATTTTGCGCTGGGCCCGCTGCTGCCGAAGGTGGGCGGAACACCGCTGCTGGGCTCGTTCGGGTGGGCGGTGGTGTCGCTGACGCTGCTCGAGACGGCGTTCGCGGCGGAGATCTTCCGCGCCGGCATCGAGGCGGTGCCGAAGGCGATGGTCGAGGCGGCGGAATCGCTGGGCTATTCGCGCGGCCAGATCTTCCGCAAGGTCGTGCTGCCGCTCGCAGTACGCGTGACGATGCCGGCGATGACGAACAATCTCGTCAATCTTGTGAAGACCACCACGCTCGCCTACGCGATCGCGGTGCCGGAGCTCCTCTACATGTCGGCGCAGGTCTGGTCGGAGCAGGTCAACGTGCCGGAGATGATGGTCGTGCTGCTGATCTGCTACGTCGCGATCGTCGGCATCATCAACCAGCTGATGCAGTGGCTCGAAGCGCGGCTGCGCGTGCCGGGGTTCGGACAATGAGTGGTGCCCCGTTGTGGCAGCGTGTCGCCCCCGGCGGACCGGTTCGCGGCGGGCTTAGGATGAGGCATGCGCCCGCCCGCGAACCGGCCCGCCGGGGGCGAGGCGCGTCACTTGCTGTGGTGCCGGGTGGTGCGGCGATCTTCTCGGCGCGGCCGGGCGCGGTCGCTGACCGATCGAGTGGCGCAATGCTCTTCTCCGCGTGCACGGGCGTCGCCCTGCTGACCGTGCTGGTCGCGTCGGTGACGATTGCGCAGGTGCAGACGGCGGCCGGCAAACCGTCGGTGATCGAACTGCTCGTCAAGTGGACGCCGCTCCTCGCCCAGGGCTTCCTGTTCAACCTGCTGATCAGCTTCTTCGCGATGCTGGCCGGCACGGTGGCCGGCGTTCTGCTCGGTTTCGCACGCATCTCGGTCGCGGCACCGGTGCGCGGCGTGTCCTGGACCGTCGTGCAGTTCTTCCGCAACTCGCCGTGGCTCGTCCTGCTGTTCTTCGTGATGTTCCTGCTGCCGTTCGAACTGCGCGTAGGGAACGCGACGATCCCGTTCCCCGACTGGATCAAGGCCACCTTCGGCCTGGCGCTGCCCATCATGGCCAACATGGCCGAGATCGTGCGCGGGGCGGTGCAGTCGATCCCGACCGCGCAGTGGGAGGCGGCGCGCTCGCTCGCGTTCTCGCGGCGGCAGACGTTGTGGAAGATCATCCTGCCGCAATGCGTGAAGCGGATGCTGCCGCCGTGGATGAACTGGTACGCGATCCTGACGATGGCGACCACGCTCGCGTCGATCGTCGGCGTCAGCGAGGTGATGACCTTGACGGGCCGCGTCACCAACGCCGAAGGCCGCACCGACCTCCTGATCCCGATCTACAGCTACGTGCTGCTGTGGTTCTTCGCCTATTGCTACCCGATATCGGTGTGGACCCGGCGCCTCGAGGCCCGGTACGCGGAGCGCTGATGAGCGCCGCCTTGCCGTCCCAAGGCGCGAATTGCGCGGCCTCCACAAGGTCGCGCAGGACACGTCGTGTCGCGGAGTCGGCCGCCGCCCGCGCTCGCAGTCGCGCCCTTCGGGCCTCGGCTTCGCCCTGCTCGCGCGGACGTCCCTCGGAAGGAAGGCGCGTAGCGCCAAGGGAGCACCTGTGAGCCTCGATCGCTTCCTGCGCGAGCACGGCGTCGTCGCGTCCCGCCACGAGCATCCGGCGGTGATGACCGTCGAGGAGTCGGAGCGGCTGGTGCCGAAGCTGCCGGGCGCGAAGACCAAGAACCTGTTCCTGCGCGACCGCAAGGGGCTGCGGCACTTCCTGGTCACGGTGCCGCACGACGTTCCCGTCGATCTCGAAGCGCTGGGCGGCACGCTCGGCGCGGGTCGCCTTGGCTTTGCGTCGGCCGAGCGGCTGCAGAAGCACCTCGGGCTCACGCCGGGAGCGGTGAGCCTGTTCGGGCTCGTCAACGACGAAGCCCGCGCCGTCGAGTTCGTCATCGACCGCTCGCTGTGGGAGGCGGCCGCGGTGCAGGCGCATCCGCTCGTCAACACCGCGACGATGGTCGTCGCGCACGCCGACCTCGAGCGCTTCCTCGCCGCCACCGGCCATGCGCCGACGGTGATCGACGTGCCCGTCGCCCCGAAGCGCTGACCCGCGATGGCCGACCCGGTCTCTCCCGCCGCCGTGCCCGGCAACGAGGTGCCGCTCCTGCGCCTCGTCGACGTCCACAAGTCGTTCGGCGCGACCGAGGTGCTGCGCGGCATCTCGCTCTCCGTCGCGAAGGGGGAGGCGGTGTGCATCATCGGCCCCTCCGGTTCCGGCAAGTCCACGCTCCTGCGCTGCATCAACGGCCTGATCCCGGTCGACCGCGGCGAGGTCCACGTCGGCACGCACGCGGTGCACCGGCTCCGCACCGACCTCGAGATGATCGCGCTGCGCAAGGACGTGTCGATCGTGTTCCAGCAGTACAACCTGTTCCCGCACAAGACGGCGCTCCAGAACATCATGATGGCGCCGGTCGACGTGCTGGGTCAGCCGAGGGCCGAGGCGGAGGCGCGCGCCCACGAGCTCCTGAAGAAGGTTCGCCTCGCCGGCAAGGAACAGAGCTATCCGGGCGAGCTGTCCGGCGGGCAGCAGCAGCGCGTCGCGATCGCCCGCGCGCTGGCGATGCGCCCGTCGCTGATGCTGTTCGACGAGGTGACCGCGGCGCTCGACCCCGAGACGCGCAAGGAAGTGCTGGTGACGATCCGGCAGCTCGTCGAGGAGGGCATGACGTCGATCCTCGTCACGCACGAGATGGCGTTTGCGCGTGAGATCGCCGATCACGTCTATTTCACCGATCGCGGCGTCATCGTCGAGGACGGGCCGCCGGCGGCGCTGTTCGGCAATCCGCAGAGAGAGCGCACGCGCGCATTCCTGGAGCAGGTACTGTGAGAACTCATGCACAAGCGGTCGTGATCGGTGGCGGCGTCGTCGGCACGAGCGTGCTCTACCACCTCGCGAAGGCGGGCTGGACCGACATCGTGCTGATCGAGCGCGACGAGCTCACCTCGGGCTCCACCTGGCACGCCGCCGGCGGCATGCACACGCTGAACGGCGACCCCAACGTCGCGAAGCTGCAGGAATACACGATCAAGCTGTACAAGGAGATCGAGGAGGCGTCGGGACAATCCTGCGGTATCCACATCACCGCCGGCGTCGATCTCGCGGGGACCCCCGAGCGGATGGACTTCCTGAACCTCGCCTGCGCGCGGGCCCGCTACCTCGATCTCGACATGGAGATCATCTCGGTCGACGAGGCCGCGCGCATCTTTCCGCTGATGGACAAGCGCCATTTCATCGGCGCGCTGTACAACCCGCTCGAGGGTCACGTCGACCCCGCCGGGGTCACACAGGCCTACGCGAAGGCGGCGCGCAACCTGGGGGCGGAGGTCTGCCGGTTCACCCGTGTCACCGCTCTCGGGCAGCGACCTGACGGGTCCTGGGACGTGGTCACCGACAAGGGCAGCGTGCACGCGGAGCACGTCGTTAACGCGGCGGGGCTGTGGGCGCGCGAGGTCGGGCGCATGGCCGGCCTCGAGCTGCCGGTGCTCGCGATGGAGCACCAGTACCTCGTCACCGGCGACATGCCGGAGGTCGTCGCTTCGCCGAAGGAGGTGCTGCACTGCATCGACTTCGAGGGCGAGATCTACATGCGCCAGGAAGGCCGCGGCATGCTGATCGGCACGTACGAGAAGCGCGGCGTGCCGTGGGCGGAGCGCGAGACGCAGTGGGACTTCACGCACGAGCTCCTGCCGCCCGATCTCGACCGGATCGCGCCGAGCCTCGAGGTCGGCTTTCGCCATTTCCCGGCGCTCGAGCGCGCGGGGATCAAGCGCATCGTCAACGGCCCGTTCACGTTCGCGCCGGACGGCAACCCGGTCGTCGGCCCGATCCGCGGGTTGCGCAACCACTGGGTCGCGGTCGGCGTGATGGCCGGATTCAGCCAGGGCGGCGGCGTCGGCCTCGCGCTCGCGAACTGGATGGTGCACGGCGATCCGGGGTTCGACGTGTGGGCGATGGACGTCGCGCGTTTCGGCGACTGGGCGACG
>Ga0209048_10002363_pt1 | contig 18759 bp, 18 predicted proteins | sample FrelakmetCRP12CR_FD_187146 | JGI IMG/M metagenome (GOLD analysis project Ga0209048, IMG submission 187146) | Freshwater lake sediment microbial communities from the University of Notre Dame, USA, for methane emissions studies - CRP12 CR (SPAdes)... | ecosystem: Environmental > Aquatic >... | reverse complement strand
CACCGCCGACCTGACCCTGCTGGCCGACGCGCTCGGGGCGTGCCGCAACAGGTCCCTTCCCGCCGGGGCCCAGGTCGAGACGGTGGCACACGCGCTCGACCCGATGATCCGGCACCGGTACGACCACCCCGAGGCCCGACTCCTCGACTTCGACGCCCTGGCCCGGATCGCCTCCGAGTCACCGACTGCCGGCCAGTTCGTCGCCGACCTCACGCTCGACCCGCCGACCTCGACCGGCAACCTGGCGGGCACCCCGGCACTCGACGACGACTGGCTCACCCTGTCCACCGTGCATTCGGCCAAGGGCGGTGAGTGGGCCGTGGTCCACCTGATCCACGCGGCCGACGGTGCCTTTCCCTCGGACATGGCCACCGGCGACGCGGAGGGCGTCGACGAGGAGCGGCGCCTGTTCTACGTGGCGCTCACCCGGGCCAAGCGCCACCTCCACCTCTATGCCCCGTTGCGCTACCACCATGGGGACCCGGCCGGCCGCACCGACAAGCACAGCTACGCGCTCCGTAGCCGGTTCCTTCCACCGGAAGTGGACCCGCTGCTCGACCTGCGGGCCATCCGGGGCGTCGAGGATGTCGACCTGCCACCGGTGCAGGCGCCGTTGACCACCGTCGTGGACACTGAACTCGGAACCCTCTGGTAGGGCGGGAGGGCCGAGCGGTGCAGCTCAGGTCGGCCGGTTTCAGGCCTTGCCGGGGCGGTTGATCAGAGGATTGATCGACCCCTGGGCCGCCAGCGACCCCGACTTGCCCCCGCCCGGACCCCGCAGCAGGTACGCCAGGCCCACGGCCAGCAGTGCCCCGAGCAGCGGGCCGGCGAGATAGACCCACCAACTGGTGAGGTCGACCGACACCAGGTCGGGGCCGAGGGTGCGCGCCGGGTTCATCGAGGCGCCCGAGATGGGGCTGGCCCACAGTCCGGCAAGGGCGATGTAGCCGCCCACGCCGATGGCTCCGAACAGGCCGACCTGCTGGGCACCCGACGCCGTGCCCAGGATGACACTCACCAGTCCGAGCGTGAGGACCGTCTCCATCAGGAAGGCGTCGACCGCGCTGCTCGAGGGTCCGGGATAGCTGGCACCGTACGAGGCCGACACGTGGACCACCGCCTGCAGGAACAACGCGGCGAGCACGGCGCCGATCATCTGCACCACCAGGTAGGCCGGGACCCGGCGCCCGGGGAAGTCCCGACGGAGCCAGAAGGCGAGGCTCACCGCAGGGTTCAGGTGGGCGCCCGACACCCTGCCCATGAACAGGATGATCGACATCACCATGAGGCCGGGGGCCACCACGGCGGCCGCCCTCCCGACCGAGCCGGGCACGGCATGGTCGATCATCGGCCCGCCGGCCGCCACCAGCACCAGGAAGAAGGTGCCCACCAGCTCGCTGATCAGCCGACGCCACTCCTGGGACGGATCGTCGAAGTTGCGGACCATGAGGGCGATCCGCTGCTCGGCCGAGGCCAGCATGGGCATGGCGTCCGAGTGCCCAGGCCCTTCCGGGTCGATGTACTCGTGTCCCGCTCCGAATCCCTCGGTCATGGCTGCATCAGTCACGACGCTACCAACGGGAGGAGGGCCGCCGCCGATCGAGCAGTCACCTCACCTCTGGGCCGGCACGCATCGGACCGGCGGGGGTCGACCCGGCTCGCGACGCTCTGACCAGGGAAGACGTGGATCCCTGTCGTCACCGCGACACCGCCCTACGCTCGAGCGTCGGTGCTGGGGGCACCGCTGGCGCAGCAGGGGGAGGACGGGCACATGGCGATCACGGTCATCCAGTGGGCGACGGGCGGAGTCGGACGGGCATCCGTGGCCGGCATCGTGGCCCATCCGGACCTCGAGCTGGTGGGGTGCTGGGTGCACAGCCCGGACAAGGTGGGCGTCGACGTCGGCGAGCTCTGCGGCATCGGTCCGATCGGGGTGTCCGCCACCGACGACGTGGACGCCCTCCTCTCCCTCGGCGCCGACTGCGTCGTCTACTCCCCGATCATGGCCGACCCCGGCGTGGTCGCCCGGATCCTGGCCTCGGGAGCCAACGTGGTGACACCCCTCAATTGGTTCTTCCCAGGCAAGCGTGACGAGTCGGCCATCGAGGCCGCCTGTGCGGCGGGAGGGACCTCGGTCCACGGCACCGGGATCCACCCCGGCGGGATCACCGAGCGGTTCCCCCTGATGGTGTCCGCTCTGTCCCAGTCGATCACCCACGTCCGGGCCGAGGAGTTCTCCGACATCCGGACCTACGACGCGCCCGATGTCGTCGGCAGCATCATGCTGTTCGGCACGACGCCCGAGGAGGCCGCCTCGTCGATGATGCCGGCCATCCTGGGCGACGGGTTCCGGCAGTCCATCGCCATGGTCGCCCACGCACTCGGGTTCGCCGTCGACCCGGACGTGTCGGTCTCCCACCAGGTGGCCGTGGCCACCGCCCCCGTCGACTCCCCCATCGGACCCATCGTTCCGGGGCACATCGCAGCCCAGAAGTTCCGGTGGGTGGCGACCGTGCAGGGTGAGCCGGTGATCACCGTGGCCACCAACTGGTTCATGGGCCAGGAGCACCTCGACCCGGCGTGGACCTTCGGCCCCGAGGGCGAGCGCTTCGAGGTCGAGGTCACCGGCGACCCCACGGCCAAGGTGACGTTCCACGGCTGGCACCCCGACTCGATCGCCGCCGGCCTGGCCCGCAACCCGGGTGTGGTGGCGACGGCCACCCACTGCGTCAGCGCCGTCCCCTCGGTGGTGGCGGCGGCCCCGGGCATCCGCACCTACCTCGACCTCCCGGCCTACACCGGCCGGGCCGCCGCCTACCTCCGCTGAGCCCACCTCCGCAGGGCCCACGGGGAGCGGTCCCGGCGGGGACGGTTGGCTAGGGTCGGCGGCCATGGAGATCGGCATCGCACTTCCGACCATGGCCACCGGGTTCACCAGGAGCACCTTCGTGGAGTGGTGCCGGGGGATCGACGAAGGCCCGTACTCGAGCATCTCGGCCGGCGAGCGGATCACGTTCCACAACCCCGAGCTGCTGGTCACGACCACCGCGGCCGCGGCCCTGACCGAACGCGTGCAGGTCATCACCAACATCACCGTCCTCCCCCTCCATCGTCCCGCCCTGCTGGCCAAGCAGCTGGCCACCCTCGACGTCCTGGCCGCGGGCCGGCTGGTCGTGGGTGTCGGTGTCGGTGGACGCCAGCAGGACTACCGGTCCCTGGACGTGCCCTTCGAAGGCCGTCACCGGAGGCTCGACGCCGGAGTGGCCGAGCTCAAGCGCCTGTGGGCCGGCGAGCCCGCCTACGAGGGCGGCCAGCCCGTGGGCCCCGCCCCGCACACGCCCGGCGGACCCCCGCTGTGGGCGGCGGCCATGGGCCCCAAGTCGATGGCCCGGGCAGCCAGGTGGGCCGACGGGGTCACCGGGTTCTCGATCGGCGCCGACCCGGCCGAGATCGCCCGCGGCAACCAGGCGGCACTCGATGCCTGGGAGGCGGAAGGCCGCGCCGAGCGCCCGAAGCTGGTCAGCGGTTCCTTCTACCTGCTGGGCGGGCCCGACGCCGATGCCGAGCTCAAGCGCTTCGCACGGGCCTACCTGGACGTCTTCGGCCGGCGCGCCGCCGGCGCACTGTCGGAGCTGGTGGGCCTGAGCTCCACCGCCCGGCTGCTCGATGCGCTGGCCGCGGCCGAGGCCGCCGGATGCGACGAGTTCATCCTGGTTCCCGGCACGGTCGACCCGACCTGCCTGGAGATCACCACCGCGGCGCTGGCGGGCTGAGCGGTCGACGCGGGCTCCCCCGGTGGTCCCGCTAGATCGAGAAGTCCTCGCCCTTCCACACACCCGAATCGGACGGACGGATCTCGGGCGCCCGCACCCGGCCGTGGACCTCGTGCTCCAGCGCGTCCACCTGGCGCTGCAGCGCGCCCAGGGTGACGCCGACCAGGTCCGGCAGCAGCGCGTCCTCGACGTCGAGCGCGGCCGAGCTGCTCCTCGGACGACTGCGGGCGATGACCTGGCCGGGCACGCCGACCACCACCGAGTCCGGCGGCACGTCCCGCACGACCACGGCGTTGGCGCCGATCCGGCTGCCGGCGCCGATGGTGACGGGACCCAGCACCTTCGCTCCGGCGCCGATGGTGACCCGGTCCCCCACGGTCGGATGGCGCTTGCCGGCCTCCAGGGCGGTGCCTCCCAGGGTGACCCCCTGGTAGATGGTCACGTCGGTGCCGATCTCGGTCGTCTCGCCGATGACCACGCCGATCGCATGGTCGATGAACAGCCCGGGGCCGATGGTGGCGGCCGGGTGGATGTCGACTGCGGACCACGCCCGGACCAGCCCGGCCACGAACCGGGCGGCGAGACGGTGCCCGGAATGCCAGAGCCGGCTGGCCAGGCGGTGCCCCCACACGGCGTGGAGCCCCGGGTAGCAGAGCACGACCTCTGCTCCCGTGCGCGCCGCCGGGTCCCGTTCGCGCACGGTGGCGACGTCGCGGCGGAGCGCGTCGAGCACGATCAGTCGCCGAGGCCCTCGAACAGGGCCGTGCTGAGGTAGCGCTCCCCGAACGAGGGGATGACGACCACGATCAGCTTCCCGGCGTTCTCCGGGCGGCGGGCCACCTGGACGGCGGCCCAGGTGGCGGCACCCGAGGAGATGCCCACCAGCAGTCCCTCCTCGTGGGCCATCCGGTGGGCGGTGTCGAAGGCGTCCTGGTTCTCGACGGTGACCACCTCGTCGTAGACGTCGGTGTCGAGGTTGCCCGGCACGAACCCGGCGCCGATGCCCTGGATGGGGTGCGGGCCCTTCGCTCCGCCCGACAGGATCGGGGACGCCGCCGGCTCGACGGCGATGACCTGCAGTCCCGGCTTGCGCTCCTTGAGGGTCCGTCCGACGCCGGTGATGGTCCCACCGGTGCCCACGCCGGCCACGAAGATGTCGATCTCGCCGTCGGTGTCCGCCCAGATCTCCTCGGCGGTGGTGCGGGCGTGGACGGCCGGGTTGGCCGGGTTCTCGAACTGCTGGGGAACGTAGTAGTCACCCTCGCCCTTGGCGATCTCCTCGGCCTTGGCGATGGCCCCGCCCATGCCGTCGGGCCCCGGGGTGAGCACGAGCTCGGCGCCGTAGCCGCGCAGCAACATCCGCCGCTCCTTGCTCATCGTCTCGGGCATGGTGAAGATGCACGTGTAGCCGCGGGCGGCGCACACCATGGCCAGGGCGATGCCGGTGTTCCCGCTGGTCGGCTCGACCACCGTCGTCCCCGGGCGCAGGAGTCCGGCCTCCTCGGCGGCGTCGATCATCGACACCGCGATCCGGTCCTTGACGCTCCCCGCCGGGTTGAAGAACTCCAACTTGGCCGCGATCCGGGCACCGGCCCCGTCGTCGACGTGTCGGAGCCACACCAACGGGGTGCCGCCGATGAGCTGGGTGATGTCGTCCGCTATCCGCATGCCGGGTCTCCTTGCTCTGCCGCCGATCGGTGTCCGTGGCGGCGTCCGTATTCCTGACCCAACTTATCGGGTTTTGACGCCGGCCGGGCCGACGACGCCCTGGGCGGACCGGACCGGGCGACACCGGTCCTCGACCGACGACCGCGGTCGCCGAACACCGAGGTGCGCCACGACAGGTTCGACACCACCGGCGTGGTCACCTGCGCCACCGCAGCAAGCTGCACCGCATCGGGATGGGACGGGCCCACCAGGGGAAGCGGGTGCTCCTGCTGGTCTGCGGACTCGACATCCGGGTCATCGGGGAGGACGGTGAGATCCCCGGCGTCCGACCCTCGACCCGGCGGCCGACTCCCGAGCCCAGACCGGGATAGCCTCTGAGCGTTCGTCTGTCCCAGGAATCCCAGGACAGAACAATCTCCCGAAGTATGGGATCAGCGGCGGCGCTACGGAGACGATGGTCCGAAGGTGAGGAAGAAGACCCAGCGCAAGGCGCTCGTCACGACGGTCGATGAACTCGAAGCCACACTTGCTGACTGCGCCAACCGGATCATGGAGACCAACGGCGTCCTCGTGGGAGGAGACCTCGATCTCGAGTGGATCTCCCAGCGGCTCGACGTTGTGCGGTCTCAGCTCACCACCGTCGCCACCAAGAACACGGTCCTCCGCGGCGCATATCTTCCGAGCACTCGACGGATTCAACCTGCGATGCGCTGGCTCGGCATTCATTGTTCACGCTTCATTGCCGTTCAGACCAGCGCGCTGGGCGGCATTGTCGACGTGCTCACGGTGACCGGTGGAGCCGAAGGCGAGGATCTGGAGTACCTGAGGAATATCGTCCAGTTCTTCGAGGAAGCGTACGAAGAGCACCGGAAGCTCACGGCGCTCGCACTCAGCGAAGAAGGTGAGGCAGGCGCCGCCCTCGACGCTCTCCACTTGACGGGCGTGGACCGAGGGATCACCAACTTCTACCGGCAGATCGAGGACTTCGGTGAGTTCAGAGAGGCATTGGTCGAGAGCTGGTCGGACAGACCTGGCTCCCGGGACGCCTCGCCTCATCAAGTCATCCGCTGACCGAAGCTCCGCAGCAGGCCGATGGTCGCCGCCGTCTCGGGCGTGCAGGCCCGCCCACTGCCGCCCATCGGCAGGCTACGCGTACTCCATTGCCGCACCGACATCGTTGTACTCGCCGCAATGGACGCAGCGCAGCATCGGCGTGGTGAAGGTGGAACGGACGCCCAGCACGTCCGTCGCCCGAGGAACCCGCTCGTGGGTGAACCCCTGACCACCGCACTTCCAGCAGTGCTGGTTGCCCTGCTTGTCGACTGCCATGATTCGCATCCGCCGCCTCCTGATTCGTGCCCGCCGCCACGGCAGACCTCTCCCCACCCACTCGGCACGTTCACGGGACGACTTGACCGATCCCCCGCAGCATGGCCACCGTGCCGGCGTCTCCGGCGTGTACTGACGGTCGGGCCGTTCGAACCAGGCCGAGCGACTGGATGGAGTCCAGCGCAGTCCCAGCTACCGATCAGCCCTCACCAGGCCAGTTCGATGGCCGCCGCGCCGGTGCGGATTCCCGATTCCCACGTCGCCTCCAGCAGGTGTAGCTGTGATGCGCTGGGCACGATACCTCCACGAGTGCGGTCCGGACGGCCGGGCGACATGGCAATGGACGACAACGGTCGATGACGCGGGGTGTTCGTGGCCCGCAGCGCGCTGGCGAAGACTCGGCAGCCACCGCACCGTCCGCGAGCCTTGACCGGTCGGGCGCGAGCATCCTCGGAGGACGTGGAACACGAGGGCAGGTGCGTCACACGCTCCCTGTACGGTGACCACCATGCCGCAAGACCTGGAACAGCTCATCGATGAGATCACCGTCGATGCCTACGGCCTCGACGAGCAGCTGGTGGCTTTTCTGCAGGTGTTTCTGGACGACGTGGCCCTGCCGGCATCCGGCGTGGTGCTGGACTCTGCCGTAGAAGTCGTCGGCTTCGATTTCGAGGGGGACGAGCGGCGTGGTCTGGTCGCTCAGTGCCGGCACGGAAAGGGCACGGGAACGGTCTCACTGGTCGACGTGTGCTTCGAACCGGACTCGATCGCCGGGTGGCTCCACGCCGCCTACCGAACCTGGCTCGGACTCCTGCCGTTTCCAGCCCACCAACCGCCTGACTGGACCTGGCCGTCCACGTGAGCAGGCTCCGGCAATCGCCCACCCCCGCGCTCACCAGCCTCACTGCTGACGAGCGCGGCCAACTCCTCGACGAGTTGCTCCTTGCCCACCCCGAACTGGTCGACGATGCCGAGCACCGCGCACGTGCTCTCCTGGCAATGGCCGACGCCGGCACCGTAGCTGCATCGTTCCAACGAACCCTCCGTGAGGCCGACGCCGAGCAACTGGCCCTGCGTGCCGGGCGAGTCTTCGGGCGCGGCTACGTGGAGGTAGGCGAAGCCGCCTGCGAAATCCTCGAGGAGCTGCTGCAACCCGAACTCGATGACCTGGCCCGACGAGCGAAACTGGGCCTGGATGACGCAGCCCTCCAGATCGGACTGGGTCTCTTGCAGGGTCTTGCCGAGTGCCGAACCGCGGTCACCGATGGCACAGTGCTCGCCTACGCCGGCGAGGACGTGACCGACGAGTTGGCCTGGGCGGTGTGCAGCGCTGTGGCGAGGGCAAAGGTGACGTTGCCGGATGATGCGTTCGATACTCTGCCCAACGGCTGGGGCCGCTCGATCAACCCATGAAGCCCGGTCTGCCAGTGGAGACGGGTTCGCCCACGTCGATCGTGTGGACCTCGGGGGACACGATACGAACCGGTCGCCCTCGGTGCCCTGGCCGGACCGACGCTCCCGGCCACTGCCCCCCGGGGGATGGCAGTGCGTCATCGGCGATTTCGGGTGGGTGGACCGGAGATCACCGATACCGAGGCTGCGGTTTGCTACCGTGACCGGAACCACGGTGCCCGATGTCGGACGGTCTCCTGACAACCATTCGAACGACGACATCCGAGGTGACGGTGAGCAGGGTAGCGACCAGAAGAAGGAGCCCGGCGGCACTCCAGGCGATCCCGACCGGGGTCCCGGACGCACAGCCGGTGCACGTGGGCCAGCTGTGGGCGCTGGGCCAGGAGCGGCTGGGTCGCCTGTTGGCGCTGCGGCCGGATCTGGCGGTGCCGGCTCCTGCCTCCTTGGCGGAGCTGGAGGAGCGCTCGCTGTCGCTTCACAGCGTCTACCGAGCACTGTTGGACGCTGACGTACTCGTCCTCCAGCTGGCCCAGGTACTGACCATCATCGGCGAGAAGCACGCCGCACTGGCCTCCGTGCGCGAGATGGTCGGAGACGTGCCCGAGGCTGACGTGCAGCGGGGGCTCTCGTGGCTGGACGACCGCCATCTCATCTCCCGGCTCCCCGGGCCCGAGATCTGCGTGCACGGAGGCCTCCTCTCGATGGGGGGTGCGGGGGCTCTGGGTCCCCCTGCGGCCCCTCTGGTCGAGGCGCTCTCCGTCACCCAGCTCCGGTCCATCCTCACGACGGTCGGCCGCAAGTCCAGCGCCACCCACAAGTCCGCCCTGACTCGAGAGGTGCTCACCCTCGTGACCGATCAGGACGGCGTCCGAGCTCTGGTCGACGGCGCCCCGGCCCAGGTCAAGGAGTACGCCCATCGGGCGGCCCGCGGCTCGCTCTCCATCCAGTTGCCCTGGGATAGCGACCGGACCGGGTCGGCCAGCGGCGCCGCCCTGGCCCCGATGTGGCTCGTAGACCGGGGGCTGGCCTACAAGGACACGTGGCTCAGCGCGGTCATGCCCGGCGAGGTCGGCCTGGCCCTCCGGGGTGGCCGTCCCTTCCCGGCTCCCACCTATCAGCGCCCGCAGATCGCCGTGCGGCCGGTCACCGTGCCCGCCCCGTACGCTGCCGAGGCCCGGGCCACGGCGGCAGTGCAGGCCGCGGAGCGGCTCATCGACGCCTGGGGATCGAAGCCGGCCGCGCTCCTGAAGAACGAGGGCATCGGGGTTCGGGAGGTCCGTCGCCTGGCCCGGGCCCTGGGCATTCCCGAGCAGGAGACGTTCCGGCTGATCGAGATCGTGGCGGCTGCCGACCTGATCGTCGCCGACACCCGCCGGGGACTGGCCATGCCGACTTCGGCCGGCGACGAGTGGCTGGACCTCGGTGCCGCCGACCGCTGGTGGGCACTGGCCCTGAGCTGGCTCGGGACGCCCATGTACCCGAGCATGGCCGGAGCCGTGGACGCACGGAACAAGACCATTCCTGCCCTCGGGTATCCGCCCGACTTCGAGTCGGAGGCGGCCAGGGAGCGGCTCGGCGTCCTCCGCGCCGTCCTCGGTCTCCCCGAGGGCAGCGGCGCCAGCCACGAGGCGCTGGGCGAGGCGGTCGTGTGGGACGCCCCGATGTGCTGGGACGATGGGCCCGGGGACCCGTCGGTGATGGTGGGCTGGACGATGGCCGAGATGGAGCTGCTCGGGCTGGTGGTCGACGGCGCTCCGACCCCGTTGGCCTCCGCCCTCGTCGGAGGCGACCTCCGGGCCGTGCGCCGCCTGTTGGCGGATCCGGACGCCGGCGCATGGCAGCTGGTGCTGCAGGCCGACCTCACGGCCGTTGTCACCGGCCACATCCCCTCGTCGGTGCGGGCCGAGATCGAGGTGCTGGCCGACATCGAGGGTCGGGGCTCGGCCACCCTCTACCGCTTCAGTGAGGGTTCGGTGCGGCGGGCCTTCGACGCCGGGCGCAGCAGTGGGGAGATCCTCGCCTTCCTGGGGGAGCACGCCGCCAAGGGTGTGCCCCAACCCCTGGCCTACCTGGTGGGGGATGTCGAGCGACGCCACGGGCAGGTCCGCCTGGGCCGCGCCGGGTGCTACGTACGCTTCGAGGACCCTGCCCTGGCCGCAGAAGTGGCCAGGGGCACGCGGACCAGCAAGCTCGGGCTCCGCCAGATCGCCCCGACCGTGCTGGTGTGTGACCAGCCGAACGACGCCGTGCTGCAGGCGTTGCGGACGGCCGGCTACCTCCCCGTCGTCGAGTCGAAGGACGGCTCGGTGGTGCACACCCCGCTCGCCCGGCACCGCGCCGACATCCGGTCCGCTCCGGGTCCCGCCTCCTTCCGGTCCCGCGCTGCGGGGTGGGACCAGTCCGGCGGCGAGTCGGCGGACCGGTGGCGATCACAGCTCTCGGCCGGCGGGACCGCCGCGGGATCGGTCTCCTCGGACGAGCAGGCGCTGGTCGCCGCGCTGCTGCAGACGGCGGGAGGGAGCCCCCCGGCGTCCGGGGCGCAACGGGATCGCCGGCAGGCGGGATCCGGATCGGGGCCCGCCGTGGAGATCCCGACCGTGCTGCGGCGACCCGCACGGGGTGCCGATGGGCCTGCGGGGTCCGGAGCCGAGGTGCAGCGGCTGGCCGGGCTCCTGGACGATCCGGACTGGGGGCTGGACGAAGACGACGGGGACGGTGGGCGGGATCGGCCGACCGAGATCGTTCGGACCCGTGATGAGGTCGTCGCCCTCCTGAACGAGGCAGAAGAGCAGGAATGGCTGGTCCGCCTCTCCTACACCTCGGCGGCGGGGAGGTCCGCCGAGCTGACGGTCCTCATCCTCGGGATCTCGGACTCCGTGGTGCTGGCCCAGGTGGCGCCGCGCTGGACCGATCAGAAGTACGTGGTGGACCGGATCAGCTGGGTCCGCGCCCTGACCGAGGCCGAGGAGGAGATGGTGTGGTGAACGACCGTCCGGAGAGCCCGGGGCCTGCCGGCGGCCCGCTCATCGTCCAGTCCGACCAGACGTTGCTGCTCGAGATCGACCACCCGGACTCGGAGGAGTGTCGGGGTGAGATCGCCGCGTTCGCCGAGCTCGAGCGGTCCCCCGAGCACGTCCACACCTATCGGATGACCCCGCTGGGACTGTGGAACGCCCGAGCCGCCGGTCTGGACGTCGAGCAGGTACGCGCCGCCCTCCGCCGCTGGTCGCGGTTTGCGGTCCCGGAGCCGCTGCTGGCCGGGGTGGCCGAGATTATGGGCCGCTACGGCCGACTGGTGGTCGAGGAGGATCCCCGGCACGGCCTGGTGCTGGTGACCAACGACCGCCCCGTGCTGGAAGAGGTGGTCCGGAGCGACAGCGTGGCGCCGCTGCTCGGCCCCCGCCTCGACCCCGACACCGTCGCCGTCTACCGTGAGAACCGGGGCCGCTTGAAGCAGGCCCTCGTCAAGCTGGGGTGGCCGGCCGAGGACAGGGCCGGCCACGTCGAGGGTGCCGCCCACCCGATCGTGTTGCACGAGGGCGACGGCTTCGAGTTGCGCCCCTACCAGCATCAGGCGGCGGCGGCATTCGTGGCTTCGGGCAGCGGCGTGGTGGTCCTGCCCTGTGGGGCCGGCAAGACCGCGGTGGCCATGGCGGCCATGGCCACCGTCTCCAGTCGGACCCTGGTGCTGGTCACCAACACCGTGGCCGCCCGGCAGTGGCGGGCCGAGCTCCTGGCCCATACCTCGCTCCGTGACGAGGAGATCGGCGAGTACTCCGGGGAGCGCAAGGTGATCCGGCCCGTCACCATCGCCACGTACCAGATCGTCATCAAGAAGCGGGGCGGCCTGACCCCGCACATGGACGCCCTCTCGGCCGAGGACTGGGGCCTGATCGTCTATGACGAGGTGCACCTGCTGCCTGCCCCGGTATTTCGCATGACGGCGGACATCCAGAGTCGGCGCCGACTGGGCCTGACCGCCACGCTGGTCCGCGAGGACCGCAAGGAGGGGGACGTCTTCAGCCTCATCGGGCCCAAGCGGTTCGACGTCCCGTGGCGCGACATCGAAGCTCAGGGGTACATCGCGCCGGCCTCGTGCACCGAGGTCCGGGTGACGCTCTCCGATGAGGAGCGGATGTCCTACGCCCTGGCCGAGGCCCAGGACCGGTACCGCGTGGGGGCCACCGCCTTCTCCAAACTGGCCGTGGTCGAGCACCTGTGCGCCTCCGCCCGGGTTGCGGGCGAGCCCACGCTGGTCATCGGCCAGTACCTCGACCAGCTCGAGGTACTCGGTCAGCGGCTGCAGGCCCCGGTGCTCACCGGTGCCACGTCCACGGCCGAGCGTGAGCGGCTGTTCGCCGCCTTCCGCACCGGCGAGATCGGCCTGCTGGTCGTCTCCAAGGTGGCCAACTTCTCGATCGACCTGCCCGAGGCCACGGTGGCCATCCAGGTCTCGGGCGCGTTCGGCAGCCGCCAGGAGGAGGCCCAGCGCCTGGGCCGGATCCTGCGCCCCAAGCACGACGGGCGCCAGGCGCACTTCTACTCGGTGGTGGCCCGCGATACCAACGACCAGGAGTTCGCCCTCCGACGCCAGCGCTTCCTGGCCGAGCAGGGCTACGCCTACCGCATCGTCGACGCCGGCGACGTGTTGGTCGGCGACCTGGCGGGCTGATGTGAACGATGCCCCGAACTCCTGAGCGCACTGGTCACGCCCGGGAGGGCAGCAGCGATGGCGTGACCGAGGTGGTCTCGTCGCGCACCGGCGCCGAGCACCGCAGAACGGTTTCGCGCCATGACACCGCGGCGCCAGCAAACGCTCGGTCGTCGACCTGGGTGGACCTCGGGGGACACACTACGAACCGGCATGACTGACCCGCACGGAGCCCACCTCGGCCACAGCTCCGACTGCTTCTGCTCCAGAGAGAACCGGAAGAGCCGGACTCACCCAGTGAGGCGCAGGGTGGCAATGATCGGTGGTTCCCGACCGTCGGGGAGGACCTCGTCCTCGACGTAGAGCTCGAGAGCTTCCTCGAGGTTCGTACGGGCCTCCTCCACCGTCTCGCCCTGGCTGGCGACCTCGACGTCCAGGCACCGGGCCACGTACCAGGGATCCTCGTGGGTGATCGAGGCCGTGAATTCCAGGGGACCCACCGTACCAGCGGTTGGCGCACCGATCCGATGGCCGGTGCGAAGATGCAGGTCACAGAGTCGGTGAACCCCGAGGGACACCATAGGAGCCGCTCCCCCACAATTGACGGCCCCGACATCGACCTCGGATGAGAGGACGACACGGGCGTCCGATCAGTCGGAGGCCACGCAACCACTCGTAGCTGACCGTAGCTCCATGTGCTACAGTAAGCTCATGGCAAAGACCATCGCACAGCGAGAGCTCCGGAACGACAACGCCAAGGTGATCGAGGCCGTCGCCGCCGGCGAGAGCTTCGTGGTCACTCGCAATGGCGTGCCCGTGGCGGAACTGCGTCCGATCCAGCAGACGCGACGGACCTTTGTGCCTACCGCTGAGCTTCTGGTGCTCGCCGCCCGCGGGCCCCGGATCGACCGAGAACGATTCAGGGCGGATCTCGATCGGGTCGTGGACCAAGGCCTGTAGATGGCAACGGGCCTACTCGACACCTCGGTTGTCATCGACTGGGACGACCCGACGGTTGCCGCTGCCCTTCCCGACGAGGTCGCGGTGTGCGCGATCACCCTCGCCGAGCTGGCCGCTGGGCCACACCTTGCGACCTCCCGTTCCGAGGGCGCACGCCGTCAGGCTCGTCTCCAGCACGTCGAGGCGACCTTCGAGCCCCTCCCCTTCGATGCCGCCGCGGCTCGGAGCTACGGACAGATCGTGGCCGGCGTGGCACAGACGGGACGGTCACATCGACGGCGTGTCGCCGACCTGCTCATCGCCGCCACCGCGCACGCCCACGGCCTCGCGCTCTACACCCGGAATCCCGACGACTTCGCCGGGCTCAGCGATCTCGTCCTCGTCGTCGGCATCTGACCGCTGAACGGTCACCCCTCCAGTGGAGGAGTACGCGGTTCGCGCACCGTTGCGACCGAAGGTGCGAACACGCAGGCCAGGGGCCCCGGGTGGACCTCGGGTCACACACTAGAACCGGGGTCCGATGATCGCTGGTCCACCCATGAGCGTGGGTTACCAGCGGGTGTCCCCCCGCAATGGCGAAGGAACTGAGGTGGGCTCCTGTGAGACACCGTTAGATGTCACAATACTCTGACACTTCCGCGCCTGAGGGGTCATGTCGTCTTTTCGTGACATTACCACAGCGATGCGGTAATGTCAGACTATGCCGACATCCAATCCGAAAGCCCGCTGGACGCCCATCCGCTCGCCTGAGGCACTCGGGAGGACGATCCGTCGCGCCCGAGAGCAGACCGGGCTTACCCAGGCCGAACTAGCAGTGCGGGCGCGGGCAACGCGACAAGCGATCATCACGCTGGAGGGCGGGCATGAGACCCGGGCGTTGGAGTTGATCTTCGACTCGCTGGCAACACTGGGCCTGGAATTGGCGGTTCACCCAAGGGAACGCTGATGGAACTGGACCTATGGCTAGGTGACCAGCTCGTAGCACGGACCCGGGAGCGAGACCGTGGTCGCAAGGTGTCGATCGTCTACGAGGAGAGTGTCGTGGCGGCGATGGGGGACGAGATCCCGCTCCTGTCGTGTTCGCTGCCGACGCCTGGTCCGTCGGAGCCGGCGAAAGCCCGTTCATTCCTAGAGGGCCTGCTTCCTGAAGGCAGAGCACTTGAGACCATGGCGGCGCGCCTGCGTGGCGTCCGATTGGAGGCTGGGGCTCCCGCGGCGCCGGCCGACGCCGTGTCGTTGCTGGCGGAGTACGGGAGAGAGTGCGCCGGAGCGGTGGCTATTGTGCCGTCCGGGGGCAGCGACCGCCCGGGTGAGGGCAGCTACCGGCCACTCGACCAGGCGGACCTTGCGGCAATCCTGCGTGACCTACCGACCCACCCTCTTGGTGCCGACCCCGATCGCGAGGTCCGCATGTCGCTGGCCGGTGCCCAGCCGAAGTTCCTACTGGCACGGTTCGACGGAACGTGGTTCGAACCGCTCGACGGGGCCGCATCGACACACATCTTGAAGCCGACCGCACGGTGGCCTCACAGCGCGGAAAACGAATCACTCATCATGCATCTGGCCCGCTCGGTGGGCTTGACCGATTGGTCGACTTGGGTGGAAGACATCGACGGCACGTCAGTGCTCGTAGTCGAACGGTATGACCGCCGCACCGATGGCAAACGGGTAGTGCGCCACCACCAAGAGGATCTATGTCAGGCGCTCGGCATCCGACCCGTCGACAAGTACCAGATCGGTCGGCCGTCTGAACGAATGGCCCGCCTGTTGAGGAGATCAGCGGACTCGCCCAGTGAAGCCATCCGCCAGCTGTTCAGGCAGGTCGCCTTCCGCACGGTGGTAGGTGATGAGGACGGTCATGGAAAGAACTACTCGCTGCTCCTCGATCGTGGTTCCGTCAGGCTGTCCCCCATCTACGACTCGCTCTGCACGCTCGTCTATCCGGAATTGAGTGGGAGGATGGCGGGACCCATCGGCCCACAATCGACCCTCGCCGAGGTCGACCGGAAAGCACTACTCGTAGAGGGGGTCGCGATGGGGCTGTTGCACGCGGACGCCGAGGTGGCACTTCACGGGCTCGCCGCCGACCTGAAGCTAGCCATCGAGAACCTCGATGCCACACTCACTTCACGCTGGCCGAGCGGACCGGTAATCGAAACCGTCCTGGGCCGGGTGAATCGGCTGGAGTCCGGCGAACCCATGGGTGGCAGCGCAAGTCGTTCTCCACGGCGCACACCTCAACAAGCGGCAGACATGACCACCCAGACGACCCTGTCGACAAGCCGAGTCGCTCCGACCGGGCAGACTCCACCGAGCCGCCCCGAACGACGAAGCTCCTGAATGTTGGCACGTCGCCCGGGAGCTCGAGGGGCAGTCGTCGGATTGGTTCGTGTTCTGTTCCTGCGCGTTACGCGTCGCCCCAGGTCGGCGGCTTGGGTGGACCTTGGGTCACACACTACGAACCCGATTGTCTACGGTCTGCCAGTTACGCTATAATCGTGTACATGACGACCATCCCCGTCGCCGATGCTCGAGCCAATCTCTCGAAACTGATCGACAAAGCCAGCACCACTCACGAACGGTTCGAGATCACGCGCAACGGGCGGCGGACGGCCGTGCTCATCGGAGTTGACGACTTCGACGCCATGCGCGAGACCATCGCCGTTCTTTCCGATCCAGCCCTCCTGCACTCCCACGAGGAAGGCCGCCAGGCCCTCCGCGACGGAGACGTGCTCGACGCCGAGCAGCTCGCTGAGGCCATGAACGACGCAGGTCGGCATGTCGACGCCGGATGACCACCGGTACCGATTGCGCATCGCACGACCCGCCGCTCCTGCCCTGACCAGGTCCCTGCCCCCGAAAATCGCCCACGCGGCCTACGCATTCATCAACGGGCCGCTCCTCGATGACCCACGCCGCGTCGGAAAGCCCCTCAAGCCGCCCCTGGCCCCCACATTTTCGGCTCGTCGCGGTGACAACCGAATCCTCTACCTGATCGATGACGCCACCAGTACCGTCGAAGTGACAGCCATCAGCCGGCGGTCTGATGCCTATCGATCCTGACGTGGTCCGCCAACCAAGCCGATCTGGTAGGTGGTTCGTGGAACTCGGTGTTGTGGACCTTTGGGGGACACAATACGAACCGGTCGGCGTTCATCAGCGCGCCCGCTCTGCGCCTCGTGTAGACGGGCGTTTCGCACGCCGACCCACGGTGCGCTCCCGGATCGCCTATTGTAGCACCACCTGTGCTACAATAGGCAGATGACCCGAATTGGGGTGCGAGAACTTCGTCAGCACGCGAGCCGTTACTTGGAGCAGGTGAAGGCTGGGGAAGTCGTAGAGGTCACCGAAAGGGGGAAGCTTGTTGCCCTCTTGGTGTCCCCCACCCCGGCCGTTGCCGTGAGGGATCAACTCATCGCTTCTGGTCGGCTTGTGCCGGCAAAGAGCGCATTCCACCTGCCGGAGCGCCGAAAGGTAGTCCGCGGAGAGGCGACGGGAACTGAAGTCCTCATTGAACAGCGCCGGGAACGGCTCACGTGATCTACTTCGACACGTCCGCGTTGGCAAAGCTGGTCTTCGATGAGACCGAGAGCGCGGCCTTGGCCGAGTGGCTGACCGTCAGGGCAGGCGTCCCCAAAGTCAGCAGCGACCTGTCGACAATTGAACTGCTCCGTACATGTCGGCGGGTTGACGAGGGCGCCGTCGAGGGCGCCGTCCTACTGCTCGGAGGTATCGACCTCCTCCCCATGGATCGTGCCATCGTCGAGAAGGCTGCGACCCTCGTCCCGACCGAGCTGAGGAGCCTTGATGCAATTCACCTGGCAAGTGCATTGTCGGTGAAGGCAAATCTGACCGCACTCGTTGCCTATGACGTTCGACTCTGCTCGGCCGCTGCGGAAGCGGGCATCGAAGTGGTCTCACCTGCCTGATCGCCCTGGTTCGCATGTTCCACGCTCCGAGCCGTGCCACCCGACTTGTCCAGCTCGGATTGCAGTAGGGCCGGTTCGCGCAAGCCGATCTTGTGGACCTTGGGGGACACAATACGAACCGCATGGTTGGCGTCGACGGACCGGCGATTGCCCTGGCCATCTGACATCGGGCCAGTCGGAAGCTGGCATTCCACTACAGAAGCGCTGTGAACTCTTCCGGAGATATCCCGGCTTGCCGCAGGACGGACCGCAACGTCCCGCGAGCAAGTTCTTTGTGGAGCGGCACAATCGCAACTCGACCATCGTCATGACGCAGCTTGACGTGACTGCCACGTTGGCCAGCCTGAACGAATCCCACCTTGGCCAGAGCGCGCACTGTTTCCGCCCCTGAGACGACTGGGAGAACTGGACTCACGCAGTCAGGCGCAAGGTGGCAATGATCGGCGGCTCCAATCCTTCAGGAAGGACTTCGTCCTCGAAGTAGAGCTCGAGGGCTTCCTTCAGATTCGCAAGAGCCTCCTCAGCCGTCTCACCCTGACTAGCGACGTCAACGTCGAGACAACGCGCGACGTACCAGGGATCCTCGTGAGTGATCGCGGCCGTGAAATCCATGGACTCATCGTACCGGACGGTTCGCGCGCCGTTCCGATCGACAACGCGAACATGCAGGCAACAGGCCCGGGTGGGCGCTACCGGACTCGAACCGATGACTTGCTGGTTGTAAACCATCGAGGCCTGAACGCTGTGCTGACCAGGGAGTATGCAGGTCGGAGCGATGCGAAAGGTTCAAACTCATCTGCTGTGGATTTGCCCTCGAATCAGACCGCCGTGGGCCGCTGCCGTCATCCGATTCCTCCACTCCCCTGGGCCAAACGACACCCGCCTGAGTCCCGTCGGCGAGATGGACAGTTGGTGATGGGGGTAGACACCCGGCGACATCGGAAGGTCTGCCTCCGCGGGGCCGAGCGGAGTGGACTAGCTGCAGTGGCCACGAGCGTTGTTGACACCGGTCCGCCCGTGAGGGGAGCCCCCGGGG
>Ga0209048_10002362_pt1 | contig 18773 bp, 15 predicted proteins | sample FrelakmetCRP12CR_FD_187146 | JGI IMG/M metagenome (GOLD analysis project Ga0209048, IMG submission 187146) | Freshwater lake sediment microbial communities from the University of Notre Dame, USA, for methane emissions studies - CRP12 CR (SPAdes)... | ecosystem: Environmental > Aquatic >... | reverse complement strand
GCGCAGCACCTCGACGCGGTCGATGTCAAACAGCGTGAACGCGAGGCCCGCCATCTGGCTCACGTAGACGTCATCGACGTAGATCGCCGCCGGGCTCTCTTGATGGTCGGCAAAGTCGTTCTGCGTGACTCCGCGGATCGACAGGCTGAACGAGGACGGGCCGTTGGGTTGAGTCAACACCACGGCCGGCATGCTCCTGGTGATGTCGCTCGCCGTGACCGCACCGAGCCTTTGCAACTCCGCTCCGCTAATCACCGAGAGCGAGATGCCGACGTCCTGAGAGTTCTGCTCGCGCTTCTGCGCGGTAACGACGATTTCCTCCAGACCGACCGGCGCCTCGGCCGCGGGGCCCGAGGATCGCGTTGCGGTTTGTGCGCCCGCCGCCGACACGAGGCAGATCCCCGCAAATGCCGCGCACAGGGTGCGCCAAATGTTGGACTGAGGACGGTGTAGTGTATTCATGATCCCCTCGATCTAAGGCGGTGGTTTCGTTGATTATAGAATTTAAGCGGCTACATCACGATTTCTGCGACAGCATAATGCTACACGGTATCATCCCTTAGAATTTGCCAGCATCAGTTGATTCATTTTCGATGCGCGTCCGGCATTGCGTTACCGATCAGCCGTGGCTCGTCCGCCGCAGCGGCGCCACGTCGCTGGTCCAGCCGTAAGGGTCCGGGGCGCGTTTCTCCTGAATCGCGAGCAGCCGTTCGCGCAGGATTCGAGCGCGCTCGTCGATCACGCGCGGCTGGTATTGGCGGCCGTCGACATCGCCGATCACGCTGATCGGGCATACGATCGCGGCCGTTCCGCAGGCGAACACCTCGCTGCACTCTCCGCTTGCCAGTTGAGCGAGCAGCTCGGCGAGCGGCATGGCGCGCTCGATGACCTGCCACCCCGAATCGCGCGCGAGCGTAATGAGGGAGTTGCGCGTCACGCCCGGGAGGATCGAATCGTTCAGAACGGGCGTATGCAAAGCATCGCCGATCACGGCGAACAGATTCATGCCCGAAAGCTCCTCGATGTTCCGATGCGACTGCGGATCAAGCCACAGCGCCACCCCATAGCCGCGCTCGACGGCACGCGTCGAGGCCAGCAACGAGGCGGCATAATTCGCTCCCGCCTTCACCGTACCCAAACCGCCGCTGGCCGCCCTGACCTGTTCGCGCTCGATGAGAACCTTCATCGCTCCCGCGCTGTAGGCGTCGGACGGGTTCGCGATGACCATGAAACGAGCCGTGTGGGACGCGCGCACCGAATAACCCGGTTCGGTGCCGAATATGAACGGCCGAACATAAAGCGACTGCCCGGTCCGATCGGGTATGAAAGGCGTACAGGCGGAAACGACGGCTTCCACGCCTTCGAGGAACAACGATTCGGGTACTGCCGGCATCGCCAGTCGCTCCGCCGAACGCTTGAAGCGCGCACAGTTATCGCGTGCCCGGAACAGGTTCGCCGTCGCCCGGCCAACTCGGTACGCTTTCATGCCTTCGAATGCCTGCTCCGCAAAATGCAGTGCGCGGGCGCCCGGCAAGATCTCGATCGGTCCGTAGGGGAGCAGTTCCCGCTGGGCCCATTGCCCATCGGCATAGGTCGCGCTGTACATCACCGGCGCCGGCACCAAGCCGAAGCCTAGAGTCTCCGGCAGCCGGAACTCCGCCACGCTTTTCCAAACACCATCCCGAATCATAAAGTCGGCCATCGGTTGTCTCATCGCTCCGGTTTCGGCTGGCGCCAGATTCAAATCGACTGAAGGAGTCCGCCGTCGCAGGCGATGGCCTGTCCCGTGACATAGCCGGCCGGATCGGATGCGAGAAATACCGCCACCGCCGCGAAGTCCTCGGGACTCCCCAACCGCCGGGCGGGGATCTGCGCCGTCAGCCTGGCCTCATCGAGGTGCAGCTCCTGGAGCCGCTCGGTCAACGTATAACCCGGCATCAGCGCATTGACGGTGATCTGGTCGCCCGCCACCTCCTTGCTGAGCGTATTGACGAGCCCGTGAAGACCGGCGCGCAGGGAGTTGGAGAGCATCAAATTTGCGACCGGCTCGCGCGCCGCAACCGACGTGATCAGGATGATGCGCCCCGAGCGACGTGCCCGCATTCCGGGCAGCGCCTCGCGAATCGCGCCGACGCTGCTCATCCACAATTGTTCGAAGGCCGTTCGCCATGCGGCGTCTGAAAGGTCAACGAAAAGTCCAGGCGGCGGCCCCCCGGTGTTGACCACCAGAACATCGAGGTGCCCGAGGCGGCTCTGCGCGTCGCGGACCACGGCCGCGGCAGCGCCGGGTGCGGACAAGTCGGATACCAGCCCCAAAACTCCGAGTTCGGCGGCCGTCGCGGCGACACGTCCGGCATCGCGCGCACAGATGGCGACCCGCACTCCCTCCGCGACCAGCGCTTTGGCGACGGCCCTTCCGAGCCCGCGCGAGGCCCCCATCACCAGCGCCCGGCGCCCCCGCAACCCAAGATCCATGCAGGCGGTTCCTTTTCAGCGTCTCAAGTAGGCGTCGGCGCCGGTCAACCAGTCCTGGCGCGGCGGGCTGAACACATCGACGTCGAGCGTGTCCTCGAGCGCCAGCGCCCGGTGGGGCACATTGGAGGGGATGACGAGCACCTCACCGGCGCGCACGGTCAGTTCGCGCTCATCATTCGCGCCGAACCAGAATTGCAATGCACCCTCGAGGATGTAGGTCAGCTGTTCGTTCTCGTGCGAGTGGCGTGGAACGTCGTCACCCTTTTTTAAATAGACATGCGCGAGCATCATCCGATCGCCGGTGATCAGGCGCCGGGTGATCGTGCCCTTGAGCGGCTCCTCCGGGATCCGGTCCCACCGATGGTGTGTGACGCTGTTGAAATCCGGCTTGCTCATTTTGTCGTGCCCTCTTCACGCGGCCAAAGCCTGCTGTTTGTCAGGACGCAGGTCATAAAAACGCCGGGTCCACGGCGACATCCAGCGCCGTCACCAGGCGGTTGGTCTCGTTGGCGAGACCCACGATCGCCAGTAGCTCGGAGTACTGCGCCTCGGTCATGCCCTTTTTCCGGGCAGCGGCGCCATGCGAAGCGATGCAGTAACGGCAGCCGTTCGACGCGCTGACCGCCACGTACAGAAGTTCCTTGGTGAGCGGATCAAGCGTCCCCGGACCCATCACATCCTTGATGTTGGACCAGATGCGCCGCAATGTCGGTGGATCGTGGGCCAGCACCTTCCAGAAATTGTTGACCCAGTCCGTCTGGCGTGTCGCCATGATGTCGTCGTACACGGCACGCACCTCGGGTGTGGCATCCGCGTACTCGATCGGCTCCCGTCTAGCGCTCATGTGACTGCAAGGATGCAACCGCGGCAACACGTTGTAAAGAGCATTGCGAATTCACCATCTCGCGCCGGACCCCTAGCGATTGACGGCGTCGATCGATTTCTTGTCCGCCGCCAACGCCGCCTCGTGGATGGCCTCGGAGAGGGTCGGGTGCGCGTGGATGGTGCGTTGGATGTCCTCGGTGCTCGCCGAGTATTCCATCGCCAATACCGCCTCGCCGATCAATTCGCCCGCCATCGGCCCGATCACGTGGACGCCCAAGATCTCATCGTCGTCCACGGCGGAGACGATCTTGGCCATGCCTTGCGCCGCTTCCATGGCGCGCGCGCGGCCGCTCGCGGCAAACGGGAAAACCCCTGTCTTGTACGCCCGGCCGCTCGCCTTGACCTGTTCCTCGGTCTGGCCGACCCACGCGATCTCGGGCTGAGTGTAGATCACGGAAGGAATGGTCTTGTAGTTGACCTCGCCGTAGCGGCCGGCAATCAAATCGGCCACCATGACGCCCTCCTCCTTGCCCTTGTGCGCCAGCATCGGTCCGCGCACCACATCCCCGACGGCCCACACATTCGCCGCAGCAGTGCGGCAGTGTTCGTCCACCTGGATGAAGCCGCGCTGATCGAGCAGCACCCCGGTGCCCTCGCCCAATAAATTCTGCGTGTACGGCCGCCGTCCCGCGGCGACCACCAGCTTGTCCACTGCGAGCGTGTGTTCGCCTTGCCCATCCGTATAGATCACCTCGACCGCCGTGCCCACCACCGCGGCGCGCAGCACCTTGGCGCCCAGTTTGATCTCGAGTCCCTGTTTCTTGAAATGGCGTTGCGCTTCCTTCGCGATGGCCTGATCGGCCATGGGCAGCAGCTCCGGCAGGGCCTCGAGCACCGTGACCTCGCTGCCCAAGCGCCGCCAGACGCTGCCGAGTTCGAGCCCTATGACGCCCGCGCCGATCACGCCGAGGCGCGCAGGCACCGTGTCGAATTCCAGTGCATTCCATGAGTCGACGATGAATTTCCCGTCATGAGGCATGGCATCGAGCCGTATCGGTGTGGAGCCGGACGCCAAAACCACGTGCTTGGCTTCCAGGGTCTTCTCGGCGCCGTCCGCACCGGTGACCAGCACCTTGTTTCCGGGCAGCAGGCGGCCGTGCCCTTGAATCCCCACCACACCGTTGGCTTTGAACAAGGCCGCAATGCCGGCGGTCATGGTCTTGACGATCGATGCCCGCCGCTTTTGCATGACCGCGAGATCGAGTTTGACGTCCCCGAGCTTAATGCCGTGCAGCGAGAACTCCTCTTTCGCCCGCTGGTACAACTCGGAGGACTCGAGCAAGGCCTTGGAGGGAATGCAGCCGGCATTCAAGCAGGTGCCTCCGAAGGCATAGGTGCCGTCGGTATTCTTCCACTCATCCACACAGGCGACCTTCAATTTGTTCTGGCCCGCGCGAATTGCCGCAGGATAGCCGGCCGGACCCGCGCCGATCACGACCACGTCGTAGGTCTCGCTCATACGCCGAGCACCATCCGTGCCGGATCCTCCAAACACTGTTTGACCGTCACCAGAAACTGCACCGCTTCGCGCCCGTCGATGAGGCGATGGTCATAGGTCAACGCGACGTACATCATGGGACGCACGACGACCTGGCCGGCGATCACGACCGCGCGATCTTGAATCTTGTGCATACCCAAAATGGCGCTTTGCGGAGCATTGACGATGGGCGTCGACAGCAGCGAGCCAAAAACGCCGCCGTTGGTGATGGTGAAGGTGCCGCCGGTCAACTCCTCGATGGTGATGGTTCCGGCTCGCGCTCGCGAGGCGTAATTGGCGACGGATTTCTCGATCTCGGCGAAGCTCAGCTGATCCGCCCCGCGCAATACGGGCACGATCAAGCCGCGATCGGTCGAAACGGCGATGCCCAAGTCGAAGTACTCGTGGTACACGATATCGTTGCCGTCCACCGAGGCATTGACGGAGGGAAATTTCTTCAGCGCTTCGACGCATGCTTTCGCGAAAAACGACATGTATCCCAATTTGACGCCGTGTTGCTTTTCGAACGGTTCCTTATAGCGGGCCCGCAATTCGTTGACGGCGTGCAAATCCACTTCATTGAACGAGGTCAACAGCGCCTGCGTGGCCTGCGCCTGCACCATGCGTTCGGCAATGCGCGCGCGCAGCCGGGTCATGGGTACGCGCTGTTCCTGGCGCGCGCCGCGCGCGCTGGGCGCCAACGGTGGCGCCGGCGACAACGGCGCTTTGGCGGGCGCATCCTTCGCCTGCAGATAATTCACCAAATCCGATTTCGAGACGCGCCCGTCGCGACCGGATCCGACCACCGTCTGTGGATCCACCTTATTTTCCTCGGCCACCCGCTTGGCGGCGGGACTCAGCTTGGCGGCAGCCGCCGCCGGAGCGGCGGCCTGGGCCGCGGTGGCCGTCGCCACGGCGGTCGGGGTCGCCGCAGTCGGGCTCACGGCCGCGGCGCCGGCGGATGCGCTTTCCTCGATCAGCGCCAAGATCTGGCCGCTGGTCACCGTCGCGCCGTCCAGGAGCTTGATCTCCTTGAGCAGGCCGGCCGCGGGCGCCGGCACCTCGAGCACCACCTTGTCCGTCTCCAAGTCGACCAAATTTTCGTCTCGCGCCACGGCCTCGCCCGGCCGCTTGCGCCACGCAACCAACGTGGCGTCGGCCACCGATTCGGGTAGCTGCGGCACGCGAACTTCAATTGTCATGATCCGGTCCTAGTTTGAGCTGCGGGTGGGCGTATCGTTCGGCGCAAGGACTCTTCCGGCGGTGCCCCATGCAGCGCCGCGGAGACCAGATTTTTCTGTTGTCGTTCGTGCAGCGCCACGATACCGGTGGCGGGAGCCGCGGCCCCCGCCCGTCCCGCATATAGAAGCTCATGCTTCTCGCCGAGGGGGGATTGCAGGCGGTGTCGAATTTGGTACCAGCCGCCCTGATTTTGCGGCTCTTCCTGACACCAGACGAATTCGCGGGCATTCGAGTATTTGCGCACGATCGCTTCGTAGTCTTCGGATGGGAACGGATACATCTGTTCGATGCGAACGATAGCCACCCCATTCACCTTGTCTTCGCGACGCATCTTCAACAAATCGAAATACACCTTGCCGCTGCATAACACGACGCGCGTGACCGCCGAGACATTGAGTTCGTCGATTTCATCGATCACCGGACGGAATCCGCCGACGGCCAGCTCTTCCAGCCGCGACACCGAGAGGGGATGACGCAGCAAGCTTTTCGGCGTCATGATGATCAGCGGCTTGCGTAGTGCCCGCACCATTTGCCGGCGCAGCATATGGAACATCTGCGCGGGCGTCGAGGGCACGCAAACCTGGATGTTGTATTCCGCACAGAGCTGCAGAAACCGCTCGAGGCGCGCCGAGGAGTGCTCCGGACCCTGACCTTCATAACCGTGCGGAAGGAACAGCGTGATGCCGGACAGCCGGGCCCACTTTGCTTCGCCCGAGCTGATGAACTGATCGATGATCACTTGCGCACCGTTGCAGAAATCGCCGAACTGGCCTTCCCAAATCGTCAAGCAACGCGGCTCGGTGGTGGAATAGCCGTACTCGAAACCCATCACCGCCTCTTCGGACAATATCGAATCGGTTACCGTGAACGTGGGTTGATTGGTGGCCACGTGCTGCAACGGAATATAGCGCCGCCCCGTGGTTTGGTCGTGCAGCACCGCATGACGGTGAAAGAACGTGCCCCGTCCGCTGTCCTGCCCGGTGAGACGCACCAGGTAGCCTTCCTGCAGCAAGCTGGCATAAGCCAGGGTCTCCGCGCAGCCCCAGTCGAGCGCGAGATCGCCGGTCACCATGCGCTCGCGCGCGCGCATGACCGCCAAGACCCGCGGATGCAAGGTCCAGTCGGCCGGATACGTGGTAATCGCCCGGCCAAGAGCCCGCAGACGCCCCATGTCGACGGCGGTGGCGACCGGCTCCGACCAATCGGCCCCCATATATTCGCTCCAATCGACGGTGTACTTGTTGCCGATCAATCCGAGCGCGGCACGAGCCTGCGGTTTACCTTCATCCAAACCGTCGCGGTACAGATCCATCATCGTCGCGGCATCCGCGGCCGACAGCACGCCCTCGGCCGCGAGCTTTTCCGCGTACAGCTGACGTACCGTCGGCTTCTTGCGTATGACCTGGTACATGAGCGGCTGAGTCGCAGCCGGCTCATCGGCTTCGTTGTGGCCGTGCCTGCGATAGCACACGAGATCGATGACGACATCCTTGTGAAACTTCATTCTGTAGTCGAGAGCGAATCGCGTCACGAAACATACGGCTTCGGGATCATCCGCATTGACGTGAAAGATCGGCGCTTCCACCATTTTCGCGACATCCGAGCAGTACAGCGTCGAACGCGCATCGCGAGGATCGCTGGTGGTGAAGCCGACCTGGTTATTGACGATAATGTGCACCGTCCCGCCGGTATAAAAGCCGCGTGCTTGCGACAGTTGCAGCGTTTCCATGATGACGCCCTGGCCCGCGAACGCAGCATCTCCGTGTATCTGAACCGCGAGCACCTTGTCGCCCTTGGCATCTGCGCGGCGCTCTTGCCGCGCGCGCACCGAACCTTCCACCACCGCGTTGACGATCTCGAGGTGGGAGGGGTTGAAGGCCAGGGCGACATGCACATTGCCGGAGCTGGTCTTGAGATCGGCGGAAAATCCCTTGTGATACTTGACGTCGCCCGAGCCGCGCAGATTATCGAGGTCGTAATGACCCTCGAATTCGCTGAACAGGTCCTTGGGAGATTTGCCCAGCAGGTTCACCAGCACGTTGAGGCGACCGCGATGCGCCATGCCGACGATGGTCTCCTCGATGCCGGCCTTGCCGCCTTGCTGCACCAGATCGTCGAGCAACGGGATGAGACTGTCCGCGCCTTCGAGGGAAAAACGCTTTTGGCCCACGTACTTGGTATGCAGATAGCGCTCCAAACCTTCCGCGGCGGACAGTTGCCAAAGAATATTCTTCTTCTCCTCGGGGCTGAAGCGGTGCCGGATTCGCCTCGATTGAAACTGATCCTGCAGCCAGAGCCGCTCGTCCGTGTCCGACACATGGGCGAATTCCGCGCCGATGGTGTCGGTATAAATAAATTTGAGGGTGGCCAGAATATCCTTGAGCTTGCCGCGTTCGGCGATCGCCTCGGTCCGGCTGCCGGTGAAGAACTCCGTATCCAAATCCGCATCGCCCAAGCCGAAATATTCAAGATCGAGCACGTAGGGTTTGGCCCGCTGTTGAAGTCCGAGCGGATCCAAGCGGGCGATCAAGTGGCCGCGATTCGCATAGATCTGAATCAGCCGCGACACCGCCCCTTGCTTGGCGCTCGCCGCCTCGCCGCCTTGCCTCGCCGCGCTTCCGCCAGGGGCAGGCTTCCGTAGCGTCGCCGACAATCGCTCCCGAATTTGCCGGTGGGCGCCCTCATCAGCGCCGGGCGCAGGCAAGCTGCGGAAGTATTGCGCCCAAGACGGGTCAACCGCCTCCGGATCCTTTAGAAATTTTTCGTACAGATCCTCGATGAAATCCGCGTTTCCGCCATACAGCGCCGTCGCCGCCAATTGATCCGCAAGTGCTTCGCTCATGAGTGCAACAAATGGGTAAAAACCTCAAGTACATCAAGGTCATACGAACGAGAATGGGATTTTGCAACCGCGCATGAAGTTTAGCTCAACGCGGCGCAATAGGGAATGCGAGGCGGCAATTCGAAATCAGAAGAGGTGCAGATCCGGGATGTTCTGCAGCATGCGCAACTCGTGTCCGAGCAAGATCATGTAGCCGGCGAGCACGGCATACAGAATCAGCTCGACCCGCACCGCACGCATGAACCGATAGCGCGCGAGAAACACCATCATTATGACGCTGATCCCCGTCATCGCGATTTTCAGCGCTGCGAACACCGCCGGGCTGCCGTCGACCAGCGCCCCCATGACCGGGTTGATCTCGACTGCGCCGTAGGACATCAGGGTGAGCGTCAGCACCGCGTCCGCCACGCTCATGATCAAGATGCCGATGGATACGGCCAAGAGATGAGCGCTGTGCCAATCCAACGAGTGATAGCGTGATTCGTTCATGCGACGCGGCGGCCGGCGGCGTCGCGCATTGAAGCTGCCGTATACCACCGCCCAAAGAATCCGCCGTCGCCTGTCGGGGAGCCTGCGCTGCTCGCCCGCTTCGCTCGATGCGCAGCGCACATTGACCGGCAGTTGATTGGAGACCCGATCGCGGGGACTTTGAGCATCGGATCGTTGCATGCAGACACTATCCAGATGCAGGGGGGTCTTCGGCAAGCCCGATGCGTCATAATCCCCGACTGCGGTGCGGTATTTTTTGCGCCGGTTGAGCGGCCGTCCGCTCGCCGCGGCTTACCCGGCGCTGACCAGCTGTGCCATGAAGTCGCTGACCGCCATCGACTGCAGAGCGGCCCGGTCGCCAAACATCCGGTTGATGGCGGCGCCCTGTTTGGCGCCAAAATGCGCGCCAACGCTGGCTTCGAACTTCTTGACCAATACCGGCATACCCTCGGTTCGGCGTTTGCGATGACCGATGGGGTAGTCGACCTGGACGCGGGGGCTCGCGCTGCCGTCCTTGAAATACACCTGCACGGCATTGCCGATATAGCGCTTGTCCGGCGCGTAGTAGTCGCGCGTGAACGCCGCGTTCTCCTTGACTTGCATTTTGCCCCGCAACGCATCGACCCGCGGATCCTCGGCGATCCCATCCTCATAATCCGCCGCGGTGAGCCTGCCAAAGAGCAACGGTATTGCGACCATGTACTGGATGCAGTGATCGCGATCCGCGGGATTCGCGAGGGATCCCGTTTTATCGATGATGCGCACCCCGGGTTCCTGGGTCTCGATGGTCACGCGATCGATGAGCCCGAGTTTGTCTTTGATTTGCGGATGCAGAGTCATCGCCGCTTCGACCGCGGTCTGAGCGTGGAATTCGGCCGGATACGATATCTTGAACAGCACGTTTTCCATCACATAGCTGTCAAACGCCTGGGACAGCACCAAGCGCTGGCATTTGAACAGCACGTCCTGAAAACCCCAGGTCTTGGCGGACAGCGCCGACGGATAACCCATCTCGCCCTTCAACGCGAACAGCGCGAGGCGCACGGCTCTGCTGGTGGCATCCCCGGCGGCCCAGCTTTTTCTCGAACCGGTATTGGGCGCATGCCGGTAGGTGCGCAGCGCCCCGCCGTCGATCCAGGCATTGGAGACCGCATTGATGATCTGGTCGCGGTTGCCGCCGAGCAGCGCCGTCACCACGGCGGTCGAGGCGACTCGTACCAAGAGCACGTGATCGAGCCCCACCCGGTTGAAGCTGTTTTCCAACGCGAGCACACCCTGTATCTCGTGCGCCTTGATCATCGCCGTCAACACCTCGCGCACGATGAGCGGCCGGCCGCTGCGCGACAGGTAATCGGCGACCGCCAGGATGCCGCCGAGATTATCGGAAGGATGGCCCCATTCGGCGGCCAGCCAGGTATCGTTGAAATCAAGCCAACGAATCATGGCACCGATATTGAATGCCGCATTGACGGGATCGAGTTCATACGATGTGCCGGGAACGCGCGCGCCGCCCGTCAGCGTGGCGCCCGGCACGAGCGGACCCAAGAGCTTGGTGCACGCCGGGTACTTAAGCGCCTGAAAGCCGCATGCCAACGTATCCATCAAGCAGTAGCCCGCGGTCTCGTAGGCCAGCTCGCTCTTGATTTGATGACCCAATACATAGTCCGCGACGGCGGTGAGCAGATGATCGGGCGTGGGCCGTTCGGCCGATTTGATGTCGTGCGACATGGAAACCTTCGCGTTTACCTAAAGGAACGGGCTCGGCCGGCGGTTAGGGACGATCGGCCAGCGGCCGGAACTTGAGATTCTCGGGACCGATATAGCTCGCGCTGGGGCGGATGATCTTGCCGTCGATGCGCTGCTCGATGACGTGCGCGGCCCAGCCCGAGGTGCGGCTGATGACGAAAAGCGGCGTGAACATGGCTGTCGGCACGCCCATCAGATGATAGGAGACGGCCGAGAACCAATCCAGATTCGCAAATAGGTTCTTGATCTCCTTCATCACCCGCTCGATGCGCTCGGCTACCGCGAAGCCCAAGGGTTCGTTGGCGGCAAGCGCGAGACCGCGCGAGACTTCTTTGATCACCTGATTGCGCGGATCCGAAACCGTATACACGGGATGCCCGAAGCCGATAATGACCTCTTTGGCGGCAACGCGCCGCTTGATGTCCTCTTCGGCCGCATCGGGCGTGGCATACCGATTTTGGATCTCGAAGGCGACCTCATTCGCGCCGCCGTGCTTCGGACCGCGCAGCGCGCCGATCGCTCCGGTGATGCATGAATACATGTCGGAACCCGTGCCCGCGATAACCCGCGCCGCGAAGGTCGAGGCATTGAACTCATGTTCGGCATAGAGAATCAGCGAGGTATGCATGGCCCGCACCCAATGTGCCGGCGGTTTACGGCCGTGCAGCAGATGCAGAAAGTGCGCGCCGATCGAATCATCGTCCGTCTGTACCTCGATGCGCCGTTGGTGCCGCGCAAAGTGGTGCCAGTAACACAGCATCGATCCCAAGCAAGCCAATAGCCGGTCGGCCAAGTCGCGCGCGCCGTTGGCCGGATGTCCGGCGGCTTCGGGGACCCAGCAACCGAGCGCCGAGACACCGGTACGCAGCACGTCCATCGGATGGCTGGCGGCAGGCAATTGCTCGAGAACGGCGCGCACCGCGGGCGGCAACTCGCGCAGCGCCTTCAGCTTGCCCTTGTACGCCGCCAACTCCGCCTTGTTGGGCAGTTTTTCATGAACCAGCAGGTAGGCGATCTCCTCGAACTCGCACGTCGTCGCGAGATCGAGAATATCGTAGCCGCGATAGTGCAGGTCGTTGCCGGTCCTGCCGACGGTTGACAACGCGGTATTGCCGGCAGGGACACCGGACAGCGCCACGGATTTCTTCGGTTTTAAACCGGCCGCCTGAAGGTCCGTCATTTGCCCTTCCCCTCCGCAAACAGTTGGTCCAATTTGGCTTCGTAGGCGTGGTAGTCGAGATAGCCGTAAAGATCCGCGCGGCTTTGCATGCGATCGAGCACATTCTTTTGCGTGCCATCGCGCCGAATCGCTTGGTAGGTGGCGAGCGCGGCGGCATTCATCGCGCGATACGCGGAACAGCAGTAAAGGACGATATCGACTCCGACTGCCGCCAATTCAGCGCTCGTATACAACGGTGTGCGGCCGAATTCGGTGATGTTGGCGAGGACCGGCACGCGGACTGCGTCCTTGAAGCGCCGGTACATGCCAAGCTCGGTGATCGCCTCGGGGAAAACCATGTCCGCGCCGGCCTCGACACAGGCGACGGCCCTTTCTATCGCGCGGTCAATGCCTTCCGCGGCCAAGGCATCGGTGCGCGCCATGATGACGAATTGCGAATCCGTACGTGCATCCACCGCCGCCTTGATTCGGTCCACCATCTCCTGCGGCGGCACGACTTCCTTGCCCGGGCGGTGCCCGCAGCGCTTGGCTTGCACTTGATCTTCGATATGCAGCCCCGCTGCGCCGAACTTGATGAACGACTTCACCGTGCGTGCGATGTTGAACGCTCCGCCCCACCCGGTGTCCGCGTCCACCAACAGCGGCAGGGAGCAAGCGTCGGTGATGCGGCGCACGTCGGTCAGGACATCGTCCATTGTGCTGATCCCCAGATCCGGCACCCCCAGGGAGTTCGCGGCCACCCCGCCGCCCGAAAGGTATAGCGCTTTGAAACCACAGGCGGCCGCCATTCGTGCCGCATAGGCATTGATTGCCCCGACCACTTGCAGCGGACGCTCGGCGGCGAGCGCAGCACGCAAGCGCGCTCCGGGCGAGTGCATCGGCGCAGAAAAATCGGCGTTTGCCATACGTTAGCCACCCAGGAGTGCAAACCTATCGATGTCGGCAGAATATCCCATGCGATTCCTATTCTGACTGTATATAATTCCAGTGACCAGCATGCGGTTCACGTCGTCCGCTTGGGCCAAGGTTACGCTATGCAACCTGCCCACGGGACTAGGAATTAAAACGATGGAACCCTATAGCGAAGAGCAGCGGATGATTCGCGATTCGGCGCGCGAATTCGCACGCCAGGAATTGAAGCCTCATGCCGCCCAATGGGACAGGGACGGCTGGATCGCGGAGGCCGCGATCGCGAGGCTCGGCGAGCTGGGCCTGCTCGGGATGATGGTGCCGGATGAATGGGGCGGCTCCTACACCGACTATGTGGCTTACGCGCTGGCGATCGAAGAGATCGCCGCGGGCTGCGGCGCCACCGCTGCGCTCATGAGCGTGCACAGTTCGGTGGGATGCGGCCCGATCCTCAAATTCGGCACGGCCGAGCAGAAGCGCCGCTATCTCCCCGACATGGCGCAGGGCAAGGCGATCGGCTGCTTCTGCCTCACGGAGCCGCAGGCCGGCTCCGAAGCGCATAACTTGAAGTCGCGTGCGGTCCTTAAGAACGGCGCCTGGATCTTGAACGGCGCAAAGCAGTTCGTGACCAACGCCAAACGCGCGAAAATTGCCATCGTGTTCGCCGTAACCGATCCCGAGTTGAAGAAGAAGGGCATCTCGGCGTTCATTGTTCCCACCGCAACGCCGGGCCTTGCGGTCGGCCGGCCGGAACACAAACTCGGCATCCGCGGCTCGGACACTTGCGCCGTCACATTCGCGGATTGCCGAATTCCCGAAGAGTGTTTGCTGGGCGAGCGAGGCAAGGGACTGTCGATCGCCTTGTCCAATTTGGAGGGTGGGCGCATCGGAATCGCCGCGCAGGCCATCGGAATCGCCCGCGCCGCCTTCGAGGCGGCTCTCGCCTATGCGAAGCAGCGCAAGCAATTCGATCGGCCGATTGCCGAGTTCGGCAGCATCGGCAATATGCTGGCCGACATGCATACCTCCATCAACGCAGCTCGCCTGCTGACGCATCAGGCGGCCCGCCTGCGCGGTGCCGGCGAACCCTGCCTATCGGAGGCCTGTCAGGCTAAACTATATGCCTCGGAAATGGCCGAGCGGGTCTGCTCGAAGGCCATTCAGATTCACGGCGGCTACGGCTATCTGGAGGATTACGACGTGGAGCGGCACTACCGAGATGCGCGCATCACTCAGATTTACGAGGGCACCAGCGAGATTCAACGTCTGCTGATTGCGCGAACCCTAACGACACGAGAGGATCCTTCATGAACACCAACCCTGCGGCGCTCGCGAATCGGGCGCCGACCGTCAAAATGCTGCTCGACGGCAAATTCATCGAATCGCGCACCGACGAGTGGCACGACGTCGTCAACCCGGCGACCCAACAAGTGCTGGCGCAAGTGCCGTTCGCCACCGATGCCGAGATCAACGCCGCGATAGCCTCGGCCAAAGCAGCCTACAAGACCTGGAAGAATACGCCGATCGCGGCGCGCGCGCGCATCATGCTCAAGCTCCAGGCGCTCGTCCGCGAGCACATGAGCCGGATCGCGCAGACCTTGAGCGCCGAGCAGGGCAAGACTCTGGCGGATGCCGAGGGCGACGTGTTTCGAGGACTCGAAGTGGTGGAACACGCGTGTTCGATCGGCACCCTGCAACTCGGCGAGTTCGCGGAGAACGTCGCCGGGGGCGTCGATACGTATACGCTTCGCCAGCCGATCGGCGTGTGCGCCGGTATCACGCCGTTCAACTTTCCGGCGATGATTCCGCTCTGGATGTTTCCGATGGCCATCGTCTGCGGCAACACCTTTGTGCTCAAGCCGTCGGAACAAGATCCGATGACGCCGATGCTCCTGGCCGAACTCGCGCTGCAGGCGGGTGTGCCGCCGGGTGTGCTCAATATCGTCCATGGCGGCAAGCGCGCGGTCGACGCGCTCTGTACCCACCCGGATATCGTCGCCGTCTCCTTCGTGGGTTCAACCGCCGTGGGGACGCATGTCTACAATCTCGCCTCGCAGCACGGCAAGCGCGCGCAGTGCATGATGGGCGCCAAGAATCACGCGGTCGTGCTGCCCGACGCCAACAAGGAGCAGTCGCTCAATGCGCTGGTCGGTTCGACATTCGGCGCCGCGGGGCAACGCTGCATGGCTACGTCGGTCACCGTCCTGGTCGGCGAAGCACGGAAATGGATACCCGAGATCGTCGCCAAGGCGAAGACGCTCAAAGTCAACGCGGGCAGCGAAAAAGGCACCGATCTGGGTCCGGTCGTCTCGAAGAGCGCGAAGCAGCGCATCCTCGGGCTGATCGAGGACGGCATCAAGGAAGGCGCCAAGCTCGAATTGGACGGCCGCGCGATCAAAGTCGCCGGCTACGAAAACGGCAATTTCATCGGACCCACCGTTTTTTCCGAGGTACGGCCTTCCATGAAGATCTACACCACCGAAATCTTCGGACCGGTGATGGTCATCGTCGGAGTCAATACCCTGGACGAAGCGATTGCGCTGGTCAACGCCAACCCGTTCGGCAACGGCACCGGTATCTTTACGCAAAGCGGTGCGGCCGCGCGCAAGTTCCAGAGCGAAATCGACGTGGGCCAAGTGGGCATCAATGTGCCGATTCCGGTGCCGGTGCCGTTCTTCAGCTTCACCGGATCGCGCGGTTCGAAGCTCGGCGATCTCGGGCCCTACGGCAAGCAGGTTGTGCAGTTCTACACGCAAACCAAGACCATCACGTCGCGCTGGTTCGACGACAGCAGCGTCTCCGCCGGTGTGAACACGACTATCAATCTCAAATGAAAATCGCGTTCATCGGTCTGGGCCACATGGGCGCTCCGATGGCGCGGAATCTTCTGAGGGCGGGCCACGCGCTCTCGGTATTCGACGTGGTTCCGGGAAACGTCGAGGCGCTTCAGTCCCTGGGCGCGAGCGCCGCGGCCTCGGCCAAGGCCGCGGCGAGTCAAGGCGAATTGGTGATCACCATGCTGCCCTCCTCGCCGCATGTGAAGGGCGTGTACCTCGCCGAAGACGGTGTACTCGCCGGGGCGGGTCCCGGCGCGCGATTCATCGATTCGAGCACCATCGATCCGCATACGGCGCGAGAAGTAGCCGCCGCCGCCGCGAGGCGCGGGCACCCCATGGCCGATGCGCCGGTTTCCGGAGGCACCGGCGGCGCCGAAGCCGGCACATTGACCTTTATGGTGGGCGCGGAGCCCGCGCTGTTCGATCACATCAAGCCGATTCTCGGGCACATGGGCCGCCACATCGTCCATTGCGGCGGCGCGGGTACCGGCCAAACCGCGAAGATTTGCAATAACCTGCTGCTCGGCATCTCCATGATCGGCGTGTGCGAAGCGATGAACTTGGGGGCGGCTCTTGGCATCGATCCGAAAGTGCTGGCGGGAATCCTCAATTCCTCGAGCGGGCGGTGCTGGAGTTCGGATACCTACAACCCCTACCCCGGGATCATGGACAACGTGCCGGCCGCGCGCGGCTACTCCGGCGGCTTCGGCACGGATCTCATGCTCAAGGATCTCGGGCTCGCCACCGATGCGGCCAAGCTCGCCAAGCAGCCGGTGGTCCTCGGCGCCGTGGCGCAACAGCTCTACCAGATGTGGAGCGCCGCGGGCGCCGGCACCCAGGATTTCTCCTCAATCATCAATCTCCTCAAGCGACCGTCTTGAGGCCGCACCGGAGCAGGCCATGATCGAATGCAAGGTCGAAGGGCATATCGCGCTCATCACCATAGACAATCCATCCGCGAACACGTTCACCGCCGAGGGGCTCGGCGAGCTTGAGGCGCTTATCGGCGATCTGAATCGAAACGAGCGCGTGTATGCCGCCGTCCTCACCGGTCACGGTGAAAAGTTCTTCAGCGCCGGGGCCGATATCAAGACCTTCGCGGCCGGCGACAAAGTTCAGGCGCGGCTCATGGCACAGCGCTTCGGCGCGGCATTCGAGGCCCTGCAGGAGGCGCGACCGGTCGTCATTGCCGCGATCAACGGCTATGCGATGGGAGGCGGGCTTGAGTGCGCCCTCGCCTGCGATCTGCGGATCGCGGAGGAGCATGCGCAAATGGCGCTGCCGGAAGCGTCGATCGGACTGCTGCCGTGCGGTTGCGGCACCCAGACCTTACCCTGGCTGGTCGGTGAGGGCTGGGCCAAGCGCATGATTCTAACCAACGAGAGGCTCGATGCCGCGACGGCGTTGCGCATCGGTTTGGTCGAACAAGTCGTGCCGCGCGGCCAATCTCTCAAGACAGCCATGGAGCTGGCTCAAAGGGTCACCTCGCTCCGTCCACGCGCCGTCACTCTGTCGAAGCGCCTGATACACCAAGCGCGCTACGGCATCCCGCGCGGCGCGGCTCTCGCCTTGGAGCGCGAACGCTTCGTCGATTTGTTCGACGGCGCGGACCAGCAGGAAGGCGTGAACGCCTTCTTGGAGAAGCGCAAACCGCACTGGACCAACACCTGAGCGAAGCGATCCTATGAGCGATACGGATGTGCTGAGCGAGACACGCAACGGGGTTGCGATCCTGACGCTGAATCGCCCCGGCGCGCTCAATGCCCTGACCTTCGAGATGATCGGCGAATTACGTTCGCGCCTGCGCACCTGCGCGCTCGATCCGAAGCTCCGTGCGGTACTGATCCGCGGCGAGGGGGACAAGGCATTTTGCGCCGGCGGCGACATTCGTGCGCTGTACCAAAGCATCCAGGAATCCGGCTCGCTGCATCACGAATTCTTTATTGCCGAATACTCGCTCGACTACGCGTTGTACTTCTACCCCAAGCCCTACATCGCGTTGATGGACGGCATCACGATGGGAGGCGGAATGGGCCTAGCCCAAGGGGCGGGCTTGCGCATCGTCGGCGATCGCACGCGGATCGCAATGCCGGAAGTGGCGATCGGGATATTTCCCGACGTGGGCGCCAGTTACTTTCTGTCGCGCCTGCCCGGGTCTTTGGGCCCCTATTTGGCGTTGACCGGCACACAAATCCGCGGTGCGGATGCGCTGTATTGCCAATTGGCCGACGTGTACCTGCCTGCCGCCGCCGTCGCATCGCTCGGCGAATCTCTCGAGGGATTGACTTGGAGCGCAGACCCGCGCTCCGACCTGATGCGCCTCATCCACGCCGAATCGGCACAGGGTTTGGCGGCGCCCTCCTTGAGCGTGCTGCGGCCCGCGATCGACGCGCATTTTTCGCAACCCTCGATATCCGCGATCATCGCCTCCCTCGAGCGGGAAACGAGCGCCGAGTACGCTGATTGGGCGCAGCAAACACTGAAACTCCTGCACGCGCGTTCACCGACCATGCTCGCGGTAACGCTACGGCAACTGCAGCGCGGCAAGACCATGGCCCTGGCGGATTGCTTTCGCATGGAACTCGGCATGATGCAGCAGTGCTTCGTGCACGGCGACTTCGTCGAAGGCACGCGCGCCTTGATCATCGACAAGGACAACGCGCCGCATTGGACGCCGAGCCGGATACAGGA
>Ga0209048_10002361_pt1 | contig 18778 bp, 17 predicted proteins | sample FrelakmetCRP12CR_FD_187146 | JGI IMG/M metagenome (GOLD analysis project Ga0209048, IMG submission 187146) | Freshwater lake sediment microbial communities from the University of Notre Dame, USA, for methane emissions studies - CRP12 CR (SPAdes)... | ecosystem: Environmental > Aquatic >... | reverse complement strand
AACAGCACTTTCTCTGGCAACAGCGCTACAGGGGATGGCGGCGGAGCCATCTTTAGTTCTGGTAGTCTCATCGTGACCAACAGTACCTTCTCCGGCAACAGCGCAAGCAATGGCGGGGGCATCGTTACCAATAGCATTCTCATCGTGACCAACAGCACCTTCTCCGGCAACAGCGCAGACTATGGCGGAGGCATCGTTACCTACGGGTCCGGCGCCGCCAATGTGAGCAACAGCACCTTCTCTGGCAATAGCGCTAGCGGCGGCGGCAGCATCTACAGTTCACAAGCTACGGTAGTCCTTAAGAATACGATAATCTCCAGCGTTCCTTCAGTTAATAATTGCAGCACTAAATTGAACGGAACCATAATCGATGGCGGCGGGAACCTCAGCTACCCCGATGACGGCGTCTGCCCGGGCATCCACCTTGATCCTCATCTCGGTCAGCTGCACGACAACGGCGGCCCCACCCTCACCTACGCGCTGTCGTCCGGCAGCCCGGCGATCGATGCCGGTCTGAATTCCATCTGCCCGCAGACCGACCAGCGCGGCTTGCCCCGCCCGCGCGGCGTCGCCTGTGATATCGGGTCTTTCGAATTCCAACCACCTCTTGTCTATGTGGACAAGAATGCTCACGGGCCGGTTCATGATGGCAGCTCGTGGGCGACGGCCTTTACCGACCTGCAACCTGCCCAGGCGACTGCTGGGAACGAAATCTGGGTGGCAGCCGGGGTTTATTATCCCTCTACGAACGATCCGGCGACTACTTTCAACCTCAAGGATGGCACAGCATTGTATGGAGGCTTTACCGGTCATGAGACCCTGCTTTCGCAGCGCAACTGGAGGGTCAACCCGACCATCTTGAGCGGCGACATCGACCAGAATGACGGCGGCGGCGGCCCGCTGGCCGGCAACTCGTACCGGGTAGTCTCAGCCGTGAACGCTGCAAATCCTACGGCAATCGATGGTTTTACCATCACCCGGGCTTACAACAATCAAAGCAGCTGGCCGGAACAGTGGGGCGGAGGCCTGTATGTTCAAGCCAGCCGCCTGGTTGCCCGCAATATCGTGTTCGACAACAACTTTTCCGCTGCCGGAGCAGGAGCCTTCGTCTACAACACAGGCGCCCTCCAGACAGAGCTTGTCAACGTCGAGTTTATCAACAATCATGCTTCCATCAACGGCGGCGGGCTGCATACCAATCTCGCCAAGGCCAGGCTGACCAACGTCACCTTTTATGATAACTCTGCCACTTCGTCAGGTGGCGGCATTGACAATTACGGGAACAGCTCCTTGACGCTGATCAATACCATCGTTTGGGGGGACTCAGCCTCCCAGGGCGCGGAGATATTCAATAACACTGGCTGCACCATGGCTGTCAGCTACAGCGACACCGGGGGCGCCGTTTGGAGCGGCGCCGGCAACATCAGCGCAGATCCCGAGTTCCTCGACCCCGGCAACGGCAACCTGCGCCTGAAGGTTAGCTCGCCCGCCATCGATAAAGGGGATAATATTCCCGTGACCGGCGTGCTCACCGACCTGGACGGCTTCCTTCGGGTAGTGGATGGCGATAGTGACGGAGCAGCGCGGGTGGATCTGGGCGCATACGAATACCACTTCACTGAGTATCTGCCGTTATTGCGGAAATAACCGCTGTTGCGCCGCCTCCGGGCCTGGATTTTTCTCTTGTGACGGGCGCTATCTTGCTCGCCCATCGCCGCGCACCTTTCCTCGATATGGTCGCCGAGAAGGCATGCCCTCGCTTCCCACTCGTACCAGGGCGGTAACGTTCGACGAATTTGCTGCCGTCGAATTTAGCCAAGGGATGGCCGGCAAATTCACTCCTGCCTTGCTTAGCAGCGGAAATCGATAGTTGACGTATGCAGATAGGCGGCCGCAGCCAGCTAGCCCCTTCATCCAGCTCTCGGCCGCGTTGATCGCGAGCGGCTGGGAAATATTTTTACCGGGCGACCTCTCCTTGTAAACCGGTTACGTCCATCAGGTAGTCGTTCGATCTGAAGGCTGTAATCTGATGCCTGGAGACTGAAAACTTCTTGAAATATCCCGATTCATTCGTGTATAATTGGGAAGCTTTTTGCCACCGTAGCTCAGCCGGCAGAGCAGCCGCTTCGTAAGCGGCGGGTCAAGGGTTCGATTCCCTTCGGTGGCTCTTGTCGAACTAGGTAGGTATTATAGCGCTTTCACCCCAGACGGGGTGATTCTGTTTAATTCGGTCAGAAACCCGAGATCACTGATCTTACTCCTTTTTTCCATTCCTTCCAGTATAATTCGTTTATGGTCGATCGCATAACCCCTCTGGTCCTTGGTATAGCTGGAGGCTCAGGGTCGGGGAAAACTACCCTGGCAAGACTGATCCTGGAGCGCATTGGTGAAGCACGCATTGCTTACCTGCCTCACGATGCATATTACAAAGACCTGGGCGACCTGCCCCTCAATCAGCGTATCACCGTCAATTTCGACCATCCTAACTCGCTGGACACAGACTTGCTCGCCGAACACATCCGGGTGCTTAAAGAATACCTGCCAGTCGATCTGCCGGTCTACGACTTTAAGACCCATACGCGCACGAACCAGACGCGACGCGTTGAGCCCAAGCCGGTGGTCATGGTGGAAGGGATCTTGATCTTTGCCGATCGCACGCTGCGCGAGCTGCTGGATGTCAAAGTGTTCGTGGATACCGATTCGGATATCCGCTTCATCCGCCGGTTGGAACGAGATATCAAGGAACGCGGCCGCACGACAGATATTGTAGTACACCAATATATGTCCACAGTGCGCCCCATGCATCTGGAATTTGTTGAGCCATCCAAACGCTATGCGGATGTGATCATCCCCGAAGGCGGCCTGAATGCCGTTGCAATGGAGATGGTAGTTGCCCGGCTAGAGTCTCTGCTGCGCGGCGAAGAGGAAGAAAAATCGAAAGGATAATCTATGCCATCCCAATCCAAGCAATGGTCCCGCCCCCCTGAGATGGGTCTCGACCTCAAGAAGAAGTATACAGCCATCCTGCACACCGATAAGGGTGATATCACCCTCAAGCTACATTCCGAGAAAGTCCCAAACACAGTAAATAACTTTGTATTTCTGGCGCGGCAGGGTTTTTACGACGGCACGATTTTTCACCGGGTTATCGTCGACTTCATGGTCCAGGGGGGCGATCCAACCGGCACAGGGCGAGGCGGCCCAGGTTATAAATTTGCCGATGAGTTCAATTCCCAATTGAAGCACGACAAACCGGGCGTGCTTTCCATGGCGAATGCAGGGCCAAATACGAACGGCTCGCAATTCTTCATCACCCATGTGCCCACCCCATGGTTGGATAATAAGCATGCAGTCTTCGGCCAGGTGACCGGAGGCATGGATGTTGTCAATTCCATTCCTCCACGCGATCCGGGGCGACCAGACGCCCCCGCTATACACCTGAGTTCTGTGACGATCCTAGAAGAATAAAAGGGAGGATTATCCCCCGGACGAACCAATCAACCCCATTTGAGTAGCTTTACTAACCGCCTCAGCACGGTTTGACGCTTCCAGCTTTTCAAGGATATGGCGTACGTGCGTTTTGACTGTATTTTCTGAAATGAATAAGTCCGAAGCGATCTGAGAAGTAGTTCTGCCTTGCGCCAGAAATTCCAGTACTTCCTTTTCACGGCTGCTCAATCCAATCTTTGCCGGCTGAACCTGCTCGACTGCCATTGCAGCCCTCAGCACCTGGCGAGTCACCTGTGGGGAAAGCACCGACATCCCCTGGTTAACCAGCAAAATAGCCTTGCGTAATTCTTCTGGCTCAGCGCTCTTCAACATGTAACCATCAGCTCCAGCAGTAATCGCACCGAGCAGGTCTTCTTCGTTTTTCGAGATGGTCAACATGATGATCCGGGGTTGCTGGTCCTGTGGCAGCTCACGGACAATGCGCACTACCTTTACGCCATCCATATCCGGCATGTTCACATCGAGTAATAAGACCTGGGGCTTCTCGCGCCGAATGGTTTCTAATGCTCCACGACCATCACCCGCCTCGCCAACCACCAAGAATTCCGGCATTTCGCCAAGCAGGCTGATTAACCCCGCCCGAAACAGAGCGTGGTCGTCGACCACCACCAATCGAACGCGTGTCATTGGACCAACCCCTCCCGACTCTGGAAGGGTAAAACCACCCGGATGGTCGTGCCCTGCCCAGGTTGGCTGATCACCTCCAGAGTCGCACCGATCAAAGCGGCACGTTCCTGCATCCCTCGCAAACCATACTTCGATGCGCTGGAAAGATCATCAGGACAAAAACCTTCTCCATCATCGCGGACTTCCAAGATCAAATCACCGGCCATTTGGCGGTGCATGACCCATACCCGTTTTGCCTGAGCATGCTTACGCACATTACTCAATGCTTCTTGAATGATGCGGATTAATTGAGCGTGGATTTCCGGGGAAAGGCTGATCCGGATCGGAGATCCTTCAAGCTCAACAACCAGTCCGCTCACTTCTTGAAACACTGCGAGAGTTTGTTCGATCCATCCGTTCAATCCGGCCTCGGCTGAGGAAATCCTCAGCCAATCGATTGACTGGCGGGCGTCTTGATAAGCTTCACTCAATGTAGCGTAAAAAAGGTCCGCGGTCTGGCGAGCGCGATCAAGCTCGTTGCGTCCCAGATTGGTCCGCAACTGAGCTGCCTGTAGTTTCAGAAAACCGATTGTCTGTGCAAGGCCATCGTGAATCTCACGCGCCAAACGCGCGCGTTCCTGGATCATTGTCTTGGATTCCAATTCGGCCATCAGATCGGCATTTTCGACGACGAGCGCGACCTGCCCGCTAATGGCTTGTAATAAAGCGATCTGGCGTTGGTGAAAGCCTTTCATCCGGCAATTCCCTACCGCTACTGCGCCGACCACCGAGCGCTCGGAAGAAAACAAAGGCGCTGAAAGCAGCGAGCGCAAGCCAGGCACAGGTTCCTGACCGCTGGCGATATCACCCGATAACGTTGGCTCGCCAGAAGCCATCACTTCCTGCAAGATACCATCTATGAAGGGCCGAGAGTGAGGCGAAAGGTCTCCAATTACTAAGTCGATCTTGGGCTGGTAGCTATCCGGTTTGTTAGCAATCAGCATGGCAAAGTCGGCGTCCATTGCCTTAAGCATGTTTTCCATCAGGCCGCGAAGCAAAACTTTCAAGTCAGCTCTTTGGCGCAAAGCCTGCGACTGGCGAAAGGCATCCAGCTCACGCCGCCGCAGGCGCACACCTTCCAGCCCTAAGGCGACCTCATCGACCAGAGCATGCAAAAAGGATTGCGAGCGGGCATCCAACGAAGCCGGTCCCGAAAAAAACAGGCTGATGACGCCAAACTCAATTTCGTTGCGGCGAAGCAGGATACAATAGGAATCCGCCGACCCGAAAAAGTTTGTTTCACGGAGCGGACAGCTTCCCGGTTTATCGACCCCCAACGGCATATCGCAATTCCGGCATGCTTCACGCACACCCGTTGAGATAAGCGATTCCGCCCAAGCTTCTAGAGTCAGGACAGGTATTTCTCCGTGAGCAAGGGCAGTTTGGGGCTGGCCGTGTTCGTCCAACGGGATAAAAACCGCGCCCTTCGCCTTCATCAGGCCGGCCACCAGCCGAAGTGCGGGTTGGATCACTTCAACCTCGTCGCATGCTTCGACGAAGCTCTGATTGATCTGGAAAATCGCATCCAGGCGTTGATCAGCCTCGTCCAGACGCGCTTCAAAAAATGCGCGCTGCTCGGCCAGGTCAGAAAACCGGCTAAAAACCAGGTAAACCGCACCCACCGCTAACAGAACGAAACCCAAAAAAGCTGCCAAAATTCCAATTGGAAATTTTTCAGCGGTAAGGGGTTGAATATTCCCAAGGATCAAGGCGGCAATAATAGCAACCCCCAGGAGGCTCCATGGCAACCAGGTGGAATAAATGAAACGACGAATGCTCTGTCTGAGCATGTCCATAATCCAGATTTTACCTTAAAACCACTCAGCCGCCAGATAAAGACAAAGCCTGGGTCTGAATCACAACAGGGCCAGGAAAAACCCCGGCCCTGCTTTGATAGATCAGTCCAGATGAGAGTGTGAATTACTACGGATTCAACGTATGAATGTACGCGACAAGCTGCCAGATCTGATCTTCGGTCAGTTTGCCTTTCCAGGAAGGCATGCTTGAACTGAAGGGAGCCACCTTCCCACCCTCAGATATTCGCCAGAAGATGTAGTCGTCCTTGAGAGTAGCTTGTTCCGCAGCCAGGTTCGCCGGCTTTGGATCCATCCCTGCCGCGGCTGGGCCATCTCCTTTTCCAGCTTGCCCATGACATCCAGAACATTTTTCGGTGAAGACTTGCTGACCCGCGGTCGCCGAAGCGCTGTCGCCAGCATGAGGGTTGGTCTTGCCAGCATAATCCGCTGGAGGCGCCGGTTTGGAGGAAACAGCCCCGCCACCCGAAGACGCCTGAGTAGCTGCGCCTCCTCCACAGGCCGCCAACGTCAAAGCGCCGATGACAAGAATAATGATTGTGAGAAGTACCTTCTTCTTCATTTTTCCACCTCTTTCTGCAATATCTGGTTAACAATGTCCTATAGAGAAATTATACCTCTTTAAGATTAATATTCCAACTATATTGAATCCACTGAAAACCATTACATATGATAATGAAACCCGGTCAAGAGAAAATCGATCCCCATTTCTTTAAAAGAGAATATTAAATATAACGAAAAACCGGGCTGCACAAGGTGAGCCGGTTTTTTTACCGCTTCACTGAAGGGCGGCTAACACTTGATCGGCGTGGCCATCCGGTTTTACATTCTCAAAAACCTTGAGGATCTTCCCCTGGGGGTCAATCAGAAAGGTGGTACGGAAGACGCCTTCGTACTCGCGGCCCATATACTTTTTGAGGCTCCACACTCCGTAGTGTTCGCACACTATGTGCCCTTCATCAGCCAGCAGGGAAAAAGGTAACCCGTACTTCTCCTTGAACCTGATATGTTCCTGAGAAGAATCAGGGCTGACACCGAGGATAACTACGCCAGCTTGCTGGTATTGGCTATAGCCGTCCCTGAAGCTACAGGCTTCGGTAGTGCAACCTGGTGTATCGTCCCTGGGGTAGAAATATAGCACAACCGGCTTGCATCGGTAATCGGATAGCTTGCGCAGAGCGCCGGTTTCATCTGCAAGTGTAAAATCTGGAGCTGGGTCCCCAGCAGATATTGGCATAGAAAATCTCCATCGATTATGAGGACGGTTCCGCCAAACCGGCTAACCCGTGATAGGGATTAAGCCGTATACGGTAAACCTGCCTTTGTCAAAGAACCTTCAAGCCCATCCAGGGTGATGGGCTTGATAATGATTAACAATGCTCCCGTATCTCGCACCCTCTTAGCTGTCTCCGGCTGATCATCCGAAGTAACGAAGACAAAGGGGACGTTTTCCATTCGCGGATAGCGCTGAAGGTAAGACATAACCTCAAAGCCATCTACCCCTGGCATGTTAATATCAAGAAAGACGATATCTGGGAGGTAATCTTTTAAGGCGAACATGGCGGCACGAGGACCATATGCCACCTTTGCCTCCACCCCGAGAAAATCTAGCATTTGCTTTACAGAATCGGCGGCAACTTGATTATCATCGATTACGAGCGCTTTCGTCATTTCTCAACTCACTTCTGCGATCAGCATCCCCATCCTGGAAATGTCATATCCAGGTAAAACCGCGATAGCTTGGCGGAATTTCACATCTGCCAGGATGTCAAAAAATGGACTCAACAATGGTTCTTCATAGAATTCAGCTGGTATGACTAATTCATAATGCTCCTGGAAGAGCGGTATAAAGTCCAGGCTCAAAGCATGGGCTGCTGCAGCAATCCCCAGCCCGCAGCTTGCCCTTTGTGAGGCGACTGCCGCCGCAACAGCCAGGTGGGTGTATTCCTCTTGATTGTAGCCGTTAACTGCTTCTGGCGCAATCCCTAAAAGGTTTAACTGGTAGTCCAGCAAGACGCGCGTCCCTGCCCCGCGCTGGCGGTTTACAAAGGTTACATCAGGCCGAGACAGATCCTGCAAGGAAAGGATTCTTTGTGGGTTGCCTTTTAGCACCAACAATCCCTGGAGGCGGTCAACGAGAGCCAGCAGTTTAACTGGTACCCCAGGCAAATATTGCCGGATGTAGGACAAATTATATTCTCCTGTAGCCGGATCCAGCAAATGCGAGCCAGCCAGGTGCGCCTCACCGCGCCTTAAAGCCACCAAACCACCCAGGCTGCCTACGTTTGCTGAAGCCAGCCGGCGGCCGCGCTCAGCCAAAAACTGGGCGATTACGTCTAGGATCATATCGTGTGACCCGATGGCAAAGATCGTGCGCTCCAAATCAGACGGTGGGCGATACAATCGTACTTTCACCTGGGTGCCAGCAGGCATACCTTGTGAGCCGCGCGGTAAAATGACAATTCCGTCTGCCCGTACCAAAGAAGTGATCACACCTGAGCCGCGGGACAGCGGCGCAGCCAACAATTTTGTACCCACTCGTCCGACTGCCACACGCAAATAGTCGTCATCTCCAGGCGGTGAGGTGACTTTACGAGTTAATGCCGCCGAAACCTGTACCGGTTCAGCCGGCTGCCGACCCAGCCAACGCGCCAGAAGTGATTCGACGAAGATTTCGCCGGTTAGCGCAGCTGAGACAGGGTATCCTGGAACGCCAATAACCGGAATCGAAGAGGATTGGCCAGGATTTATCGAAGGCTGGACATCCACACTTCCTGCCGCTTTAAGAAGAGATTGGGCCTTGTGCCGGTCGATCAAGCCCAGGATAACAGGGTGCCCTGGGCGGACGGCGACTCCATGAACTAACAATTCTCCCAGGCTTGACACCACCTGGGCGGAAAAATCTTCCGAACCAGCCGATGAACCAGCGTTTAATAAGACCAGATCATGGTCCATAGCCGCCTCTGCTACCCGGCTGCTAATTTCATTCAAGTCATCGCGTGTGATTGGAAAGCGCTCTGCCAGACCTCCCCAAGTTGCCACCTGGGCCGCCAGGACAATCGAATTAAATTCAATAATATCACCGGTTTTTACAGGCTGGCCAACCGTCACCAACTCCGTCCCGGTAGGTAGAATGGCCACCTTTGGCTGTCGAGCTACCCGCACCTGGCTATGACCGCAAGCTGCGATAGCCCCCAGGTCTACAGGCCGTAGAGTATGCCCGGCTGGCAGGACCAGCTCGGTTGCAACCATGTCTTCACCCATCGGCCGCACATGACTCCAGGGGACTACTGAAGCGCGGATCCTAATCGCATTCGGATGCCTGGGGTCAGGTGCTGGGGCTCCCTGCTCATCCAGAGGCTCGACGTTTTCGATGGGGATTACTACATTAGCCCATACGGGAAGCGGGTCGCCGGTATCTACATAAATTGCACTGAACTCGCCTCCAACAGTTCGACATGCCAGGCTGACCGGATGAGAGGGCATTGCCCCAGCGGTATCCGCGGCGCGAACAGCAAAACCATCCATCGCAGAGGCATGATAATGCGGTGAAGAGATCTTCGCCCAGACCGCCTCAGACAATACGCGTCCAACCGCATGCTCATCCAGACCAATGGCCTCACTGCCCAAAACACCCCAGCAGCCAGAAGCTCTTAAAGCCGCCTCCAGCCTGGAAAAAGCTTCCTGTAAAGGAATATCATGCAGATAAACGGACATAATTTAGCACCAAGAAGCCTACCTGATTCAATGCCTGCACAGCCCGGTCTAAGCTGCTCTGCTTGACCAGGATGTAATCTGTTTCAAACGTCGAGAGGGCAAAAATACTGATCCCTGCCTCAGCAAGCGGAGCGGCGATCGAAGCCAGGATTCCAACAAGGGAAAAATCCAGCGGCCCCTGGACCTGGAAAGCGCGCCAACCTCGCTCTGCTTTAATTTCAGGGGGTACGAGGCGTTCTTCACACACCACACTCAGCTCATCTGGAGTGCGAACCAGAGCCAAAAGCTCGCCCGAGCGCGACCAATCCGGGAATGGCTCATCCGCCGGTAAACGGCAAATGGCTAACCGCCCGGGTAGAATAACCAATGGAGTATCTGTTTGGATGCTCATATCAGAAACACTTCCACTATTTCTCCCGCGTCCAAACCAGTCGCCGCGGGAGGGATGCGCACCAGTCCGTCGGCGCGTGCCAGGGTAAATATCAGGTTGCTCTTACCGAATACGGGTTCTGCGATATACCCCTCCATCTTATGGAGCAAACGTACCGCCACCCAATCCTCCCGCCCAGTCTGCGAAGGCAGGTTCAGGCTCAGACGGGCAGTTATCACCGATTTGGGGTGCGCCCAGCTTAAACCCTGTAGAACTTCTATCACAGGCACCACAAATAAAGAAGCGATCACCAAAGCGCTAACCGGATTGCCGGGCAATCCGATAACCGCCTTTCCATTACAGACCGCCAGGATCGTAGGTTTACCAGGACGCACGTCCACGCCATGGACGAGTACGCCTGGAGGACCCAAATCCTGAATGACAGTGGCCGTAAGGTCTCTGGCGCTGGCTGAAGATCCTGCGGTAATCACTACCAGGTCGCACTCCGCCAGGGCTTTCACCGCTGTTGCGCGCAAGGCCTCCGCCCGGTCTGGGACGATCCCATAACAGAGCGGTACCCCTCCTGCAGTTTGAACCAATGCGCTCAGGCTGTACGAGTTTACGTCATATACCTGCCCTGGCGATAACTCTTGTTCGGGAGGGACGACCTCATCACCGCTGGACAGGATACCTACAAGCGGCTGCCGTCCTACAGACAGGCGAGTGATGCCCAATGCCATCAGACCGCCAATTTCTGCAGGCCGCAGACGCACGCCAGCAGGAATAACTTCCTGGCCAATAGATACGTCCTCGCCAACTTTCAACACGTTTTCTACCACAGCGACCGCACGCAAGATTTCTACTTCTTCGGGTCGCACTGCCTGGGTGTATTCGACCATCACCACGGCATCGGCCCCCGCTGGCAACATTCCGCCAGTATGGATCAGAGCACATTGCCCTACCGAGAGGGAAAAGGCTGGAGAAGCTCCCATCGGTACTTCCCCAATCACTTTTAGATAAGCGGGAAGCGACTCGCTGGCTCCATAAGTATCGGCGGCGCGCACCGCGAAGCCATCCACAGTAGATCGCGCGAATGTGGGCAGAGGAAAAGGCGCAAACACCGGAGAGGCTGTCACTCGCCCTAAAGCGAGAATAGTCTCGATCTCTTCGACCTGCGGAGTTGGTGAAAGCGTCTCCAAGAGCTTGTGCAGGGCTTCTTCTGGCATCAGGAGTTCAAGGAATTCGGGCATCCTAAATTATTCCGGAGGGGAAATGGAGATAGGCCTCTATATTCTAGCATAAGGCGCGATATCTCAGGCTTTGGATGGAATTTTTATCCCTCAATGTGTCCAAAAAGCATAAGCTATTAAATAGGCCATCGAGGCGAAAACCGCGATCGCGCCAATCGTCAAGAGATTCCAGTTCGGTTTTTTACCATTGCTGATATTGTGCATCTGCCAAATCTGGAATAAACCAATTGGCAAGGGCAGGAGTCCCGCAATCATGGCAAAGCGTGGATAACCCAGGCTGCCTGCTAATACCAAAAGAAAGAATGCAACCAAGATAAGAACATTATGCAACGCCATGCCGTTCTGCCAGCCTATCCGGACTAACAGCGTACGCTTGGCGAATTTGAGATCCGTACCATAATCGGGCAATTCGAAGGCAAGGAGCATTGCCATATGGAGCGCGACCAAAGGAAATGTGCTCATGGCAATTAATCGATGGATTTCACCTGCCTGGAGGGTAAAAGCGTACGCCGGGACCATAAAAGCCACCAATACTGCGGTGGTCAGCTCCCCATAACCGGTAGATTCCAGCCGGACCGGAGGCACAGAATAAAAAAACGCGCCCAGGAAAGCCAGCACCATAATCAGAGCGGCCTGTGGAGAGGGATGCACCCGGCCAATGATCACCACAGTAGACGAGGCTAAAAACGCAAGGCAGGTTAAGCCGGCGATCAAAGCCACCCGGCGTGGTAATTTTCCCGGACCAAGAGCGCCGCTTCCCCCAGTAAGAACTGTACGGTTTGGGTTCTCCTGATCGGCAAGAGAATCGTAATATTCATTCAAGAATTGTGTGCTGAGCTGTAAAAGGCTAACCCAAACCTGGCCTAATAGATAAGTCCCCCAGTCAACAGGTACGCCCATATAGTGGGCAATTCCCACGCCCAACCCATACAAGATAGCCACGCCGACCAGGAACAGCGGCCTGGAAAGCTTGATGAAGAGACGAAGAGATTCCATGAATATAATACCTTACTCGATAGGATGCTATCGACCAGAGGTCAACAGCCGGCGCAAATCTCGCAGGTGAGTTTGGATGTGCAAGTAAAGCATCTTGATAATGACCTCTAGTGAAGTATCACCTAAAAATGGATGGCGACCGGTTTTCTGCAAATCGTCTGGCCGCATTCGCCTCACCTGATCGGCATTTACTTTACGCCGGAGGGCAAATTGGTGTAATAACTCATTCTCAGGTGTCTTTTGAAGCAAGGCAACTTCCTGCTCATTAAATTCGTCGATATTAAAATCTTCTGGAGCGCCTTTTCCATTGGCTAAGATATCCTCAATGAGCTGAGTAAAAGCGCTCTCTGTGGCTACAAAATGGGCCAGCACCAGGCGAATTGTCCACTTTGAGCCATCTGAATAGACAACCTGTTCCCATTGACCCGGCATCAGATCAGAAAAAAAAGCGACAGTCTTCTGCCCTTCATAGACTAACTTATTCGCCAGGCGTTCAAGATCTTCTGACATGAAGATATTCCTTGCTTTTTGGCTTTTTCCACCCTCCGGCAAGTCACTAGAAAGAATCTGGTTGGCATACCAGGCGGGGGAAGGAAATTCAATTCAATTCTTATCGACTGGATAACCCGCCTTGATCCAGGCTTCCAATCCTCCTTGAATAGGTGTTACTTTCGAGTAACCCTTTTGAAGCAGAAGGTGTGCTAGCCTAGCACTGGACTCCTCTGATGGTCAGGTGCAATAGGTAATGATCCACTTTGAAGGATCGAGGTCCTTCAAGCGACTATCGAGGTCATTCTCTGTGATCGACAGTGCGCCGGGGATATGACCTTGAGAAAAGTATGGCTCTCCGCGAACATCGATAAATACCGCTGACCCCGAATCGAAGCTTGCTTTTGCTTCTTGCAGGCTGATACGGTGCGTATCTGGATAGGGGACCCGTGGCGTAGAAACAGCTTGCGTAAAAGATGCAGCGCGTGCTGCAGATTGCCTGGTTGAATAGACCAGCCAAGCAATCGATCCGAGGATCAATGCTACTCCTGCAGCAATCATCAGAACAGGATAAAGCGATTGGCGGTCGTTTCTCAAAGGTCTCACTACTCCACTCATAACATTTTTAGGCCTATCATTAATTGCCGGAAAATAGAATCGGCGAAAACGATCCCGATAAAAGTGAAAACGCCCAAATCCATCAGTCGCTCATGATACCATAAGCTGTTTCGAGCGCCGTTAATAGGGTGGTTAAAAGGAGTCTGTAGTTACAAAGAATAAAGGAACGGGGGTAAGCTGTCGAATGACAACCCGCACAGTTTATTTCAGCGCAGAAACCGATTATTTACGGAAAAAGTTGGAAATGAAGAACCACACGTTCGCCGGTCGTTCAGCTAACCGCCGGACAAAATACGGATACCACTCTGTACCATAGGGGACATATACACGCACCGGATAGCCCTCCTGCACTGTTTGCTCCTGTAAATCCCGGCGGATGCCAAACAACATCTGGAACTCCAGTGCATTTTTAGGTAAGCCGGTCTGGGCGGCATACATCTTGGCGTGCGCCAGCCGCCGCGCGTCATGGGAGGCAATCGCCGGGATGGGCGGGGTTTTTCCATCAGGACTAACTGCAGGAGAATTAGCAGCCAATGCGCCATCCAGCAAGATTTCTACCAAATGGTCATAATTGGCATCCACGGCGCTTTTCTTTGGGAACGCCACTTCAGCAGGCTCTTTGTAGGCTCCCTTACATAATCGAATGCGCCCCGCATTGGCAATAACCTTCCTAACATCTTCTTCGCTGCGATAGAGATAAGCCTGAATTACTACCCCGGTGTTCATCAGCCCACAATCGCGCATGCGTTGAAATAAGCCCAATGTTTTATCTACCCAGGGCGAATCCTCCATATCAATGCGCACAAAATTCCCTTTCTCGCTGGCAAGAGTCAAAATACGCTGCAAATTCTCGGCACAAAGCTCTACATTCAATGCCAGCCCTATTTGAGAAAGCTTGATCGACACATTCGCGCGCACCCCATACTGCTCGATCGCCTCAATTGCGTGCAAAATATCCTGGGCGGCGCGGCGAGCTTCTTCGGGATTTGTAGTATTTTCGCCTAGATGATCAAGAGTAGCTGCAATACCTTTTTCATTTAATTCTTTTATGGCTTGAATAGCATCTTCGAGTTTTTCCCCAGCCACGAAGCGAGAGGCGGCTTTCCAGGCAAATTTCCAACTGGTGACGATCTTTCGCGCCCAGACCGCTTTAGAAAGGTAAATTAATATAGAACGGAGCATATAGGTTTTCCTCCGGTAGATCGATGGACCCTTCTTTTATTCTAGCATCCTGTGATCTTAACCTCATATCGCAAAAGTCACACCAATTAATTGACAAATGGCACTATTTGATCGAAAAGATGGTTTTACATTGTCTCAAGCCAGCCTGGAAGCTCTAAATCAAGGGTGCACTACGGAAAAATCATTGGCACAGAACTTGCAACAAGCTATAATTACAGAGGACCAAACGGGATTACGAAATGCTCCTACAATCACAGCATACCTCACTTCGTCCATTAACCACCGCCCACCTGGCGCAAACTATGACTCTCCTGGAACTGACAGGGGAAGAGCTGCGCCAGAAAATAGAAGCTCAACTGGCTTCAAACCCCGCTCTAGAGCTGATTGACACAGCGCGCTGTCCCCACTGCCACCGTTTGTTGTCAGGCTCTGGTCCTTGCCCGGTATGCAGCTCACCGAATATATCCACCGGTGGAGAACCGATCGTTTTCGTATCTCCGCGCAAGGATTTTTCCACCCCGGGAAGAGGTCTCTCAGGCGACGAACAACCTTCAGAAGAATGGACAGCAGCCGCAGAGGATCTGCCGACGTTTGTGTTAAGGCAGATTTCTCCAGAACTAGAACCGGCTGACCGCCAGCTTGCAGCACATCTCTTAACCAGCCTGGATGAAGATGGCCTGCTTTCTGTTCCTCTGCTCGAAATTTCCCGCTATCACCACGTACCTCTGTCGCGGGTCGAAAATGTCCAGAAATTAATCCAACATGCCGAACCTTTAGGCGTTGGCTCCAGCACGCCCCAGGAGGCACTACTGGTGCAACTGGAAGTGTTGGCTGAGTCTCGTGCGGTTCCGGACCTGGCTGCCCTGGCGATCAAGGAAGGCATGGACCTGCTAAGCCGGCGGGCCTACAGCGAGCTAGGACGCTTGCTACACAAACCGACGAGCGAAGCTGTTGAAATCGCGGAATTTATCAGCGAAAATTTGAACCCTTTCCCAGGCCGCGCTCATTGGGGTGAAGTCCACCAGGCATCCGAGTCTTATCCGGTGTATAAAGACGCGGACATCGTGATCTCGTGTGTAAACGAGAACCCTAATACCCCTCTGCTGATCGAGATCGTTTCACCGTATGCGGGCTCGCTACGGGTGAACCCGCTCTTTCGTCAAGCATTGAGCCTGGCACCAACGGATAAGGCTGACCAATGGCAGTCAGATCTCGATGAAGCTGTATTACTTGTAAAGTGCCTGCAGCAGCGTGACCATACCCTGGTGCGATTGATGACCCGCCTGGCAGTGTTGCAGCGGCACTATATCCTGGAGGGCGATGCACTGATCGTTCCAATCACGCGCGCTCAATTAGCCGAGGAGCTCGAAGTTCACGAATCAACGATTTCCCGCGCAGTAGCTGGTAAAGCGGTACAATTACCTAACCGGAAAATCGTCCCGCTCTCGAAGTGGTTCGACCGAAGCCTGCACATACGGACCGCCTTAATACAAATCATCGCGGATGAGAGGCGACCATTGAGCGATACTGAAATAGCCGGGCTGCTGATCAAACAAGGATATTTTGTTGCAAGGCGTACTGTGGCAAAATATCGCATGATGGAAGGCATATTACCGGCGCGCCTTCGCCATTCAAATTCGAACTTGCCAATGCGATGAATGAAGGCTCTCAATTCCCGTTCACAAACCTGGGATTGCAGCGCAATCCTAAAATATTCGAGTTCGAAGCGCTGCTCGAATTTTTGCCACATGCCGCAATTCTGATCGACCCACAGACCAGACGAATCTTGGTGGCAAATTCAAGGGCGGCAGAATTAAGCCTTTTTACTCGCACAGAGCTTACCTGCCTGGACATTAAGTCTTTGATCCCCGATTTCGAGTCTTATGAAATAAAGGAAACGAATGAGCTGGACGACGGCCCCGCTCAGCCCTCGGAGGTGCAATCTCTCATCCTTACAACGATTATTCGGCGGAATAAGACCCAATCTGTTGTCCAGATCTACTTCCCCTCCATGCCTGTCAAGGAAAAACGCAGGCTGCTCATCTTTAACCCTCTCGACTTCGCAGGGCGTCTCTACAGCCAGAGCAGCTCCAGCCAATTCTGGGAGAACTTGAATGCTCTTTCCAGCGCTACCCAAGAGGCGAATATAGAAGACGCCTTGCGCCGAGCCCTGGAGGCTGGCCAGTCGTTAAGCGGGGCGGGCATCGTGGCTTTTTACCAGGCGCTAGATAACAGCCCAGCTCTCGAACGGAACCTCAGCTTCGGAGCGGATGAAATCCTGCCCGAGCGGCTCACTGCTCAGGATTTAATCCAACTGAGCAGACCAGAACAATGGACATCGGGTAAGCGGCCAAGCAGCCTCTTGCATCGGGCGGCAAGGGCAGCCGGGTTAACCTACCTGGCAACCGCGCCGATTGGGCAGCCGAATGCCCTGATCGGGCTCGTTGTGTTAGCCGACCCTCATGCAGCTCCGCCGGACTTTCTGATTGAAAATGCACAGCTACTGGCTACAGCCTTAGGCTCGATTATCCAAAAGCACATTTGGATGAGCAAGCTGAAAACTGAAACACAACTGCAAGAGGCGCAATTACGGATCCATGCAATCCTGGAAGAACACATCCAAGAGGGCGCCCTGGTCCTCAACACTGGTTTAGAAATTTTGCGCATGAACCAATCTGCCGAGCTCATGCTAGGCTATGCCAGCCGCGAAGTAGCAGGCGAATCTGTGGAGAAAGTCTTGATTGGAACTGAGACTATCATGCCTGCGCTGGCAGCCGCCCAACAAGGCAGCTCCACTTATAACCTGGGCAATATCCGCTTATACCGGCGCAATGGAGAAGCGTTTCTGGCTTTGGTCCGGGTGTTCCCGGTAATGGTTGAGGAACAAACAGAAGCCATCGTCGTATTTGTAAAGGATCTTAGCGAACAAGAACAAATCCGTTTACAGGCCCAACAACTCGAACATCGGGCTATTTTGGGGGAAGTGACTGCGATCTTTGCTCATGAAGTCCGCAACCCGATCAATAACATCAGCACTGGGTTGCAGGTTATGGCATTAAGCCTGCCTGAGAATGATCCTAACCAGGAATCTATTTCACGCATGTTACAAGACTGCGACCGCCTGGCAGAATTGATCAAATCAGTTTTGTCTTTCTCGCGTCCAACCGAATACGAGCTAGAAATCCTCGATCTGCCGTTGTTGCTGCAACGGCTGCTGGAAAGGCTGAGGCCACGAATCACCCGCTTGAACGTGGTTTACGACCTGAAAGTTGAACCCGGCTGCCTGCCTGTTTGGGGAAACCCACATGCCCTCGAGCAGGTGTTCAACAACCTGATCACCAACGCCTTGCAAGCGATGGGTGAAAAGGGAGGCAGCCTGGTATTGAAGGTCCAGCCAATCATTTCTGCTGAAGGCCGCACCTACCTGGATGTGAGCGTGGCAGACACCGGGCCGGGAATCCCCAAAGAACTACAAGAACGCGTTTTCCACCCGTTCTTTACAACCGAAAGGAACGGCACCGGGCTTGGCCTGGCTATCTCGAAACGCATCGTCACCGCCCACAAAGGCAACATCAGCCTGAACAGCTTCCCCGGTGGTACGATCTTCCATGTTGAGATTCCCGTCGCTGATAACAAATCTTGAGAGAAAATAAATCTAGAGGTATGGATGAGCGCCACCATTTTGATTGTTGACGATGAAGAAAACGCTCGCCAGAACATTGGGACGTTCCTGGAATCTCGAGGCTATGAAACCATCGGCGTCGCCACCCTGGCGGCGGCCCGCGAAAGCCTGCGCCAGGGGAAAGCCGACATCATCTTACTGGATGTACAACTGCCAGACGGCTACGGTCCAACGCTGGTCGAAGAAACCGCCAGCATGCCCATGCGCCCCCCGATTATTCTGATCACTGCCTTTGGAGATATCGAGATGGCAGTGGATGCAATGAAAAACGGCGCTCACGACTTTTTGCAGAAGCCAATCCGCCTGGCGCAATTAGAAAAATCGGTCCAGCGAGCCACCGAGATTGTAGGTATGCGGCGCGAGCTGGCTCACTTGCGACAGAGCCGAGATGAACAACTGGACTTTATCATCGGCTCGGCTCCCAAGATGCGCTTATTGGTGGATCAGGCCCGCCGCGCCTCAGAAGCTTCTGAGGCGCGGCGGG
>Ga0209048_10002360_pt1 | contig 18782 bp, 19 predicted proteins | sample FrelakmetCRP12CR_FD_187146 | JGI IMG/M metagenome (GOLD analysis project Ga0209048, IMG submission 187146) | Freshwater lake sediment microbial communities from the University of Notre Dame, USA, for methane emissions studies - CRP12 CR (SPAdes)... | ecosystem: Environmental > Aquatic >... | reverse complement strand
GCAGGCCGGGATCGAATCGCGGCTGAACGATTCCGTCGAGACCGCGCTGAAGCTCGGCGAGGGCACGCTCGTCGTCAGCCGCGAGGCCGAGAAGGGCTGGTCCGACACGCTCTACAGCGAACGCTACGCCTGCCCGTTCTGCGGCATCAGCTACGAAGAGCTCCAGCCGAACATGTTCTCGTTCAACAGCCCGTACGGCGCCTGCCCGACGTGCGACGGCCTGGGGACCAAGCTCGAGCTCGAGCACAAGCGCCACGTCGATGATGCGCAGGCTCTCGTCCTGCCCCATGAAAACGGCCGTGCGCCCCCCTGAATGATGAAGGATCCATTCCGGGTGTGGCACAAAGACCCTCGAGCCGTTCGCAAGGCAGAGCGTGAACGGCCGGAACGGTTCGGCGTGAATCACTTCTTGAAGATTCTCGGCTCTCACTTCCCACCACCTTCCTCGGTCCCTTTCTTCGCACGACGCGGCTGAGATTTGCCCATCGTCTTTGCCATCACCTCGAAATCCTCTTCCACAAGCGGACGCACCCGTTCGGTCAAATACTCCGCCAACGTGATCCCACGATCGATGGCAATGTGCTTTGCCATCTTCACCACATCGGCCCCCATCTTCACCGCCAGATCATTTCGAGCCATCTTGGATTGACTCATCGTCAATGGCATTTCACCACTCCAATCGCACACGGAACCAATGATACACCGACCACTATCAGAATATTACTAGGAAACTCAGTAATTGTCTAGGCCACCAACACATTGACTTTCCAAGACTCTGGTGACTTTACAAACAGTTACTGGTAGAGTGGCATACCAACTAGACTGACGCTCAATACACTCCTCTCGACCCAGTCACCCCCCATTGGAGACCTGACCATGGCAACCAAGGCAACCAAACCCAAGCCCGTTTTCGAGTGCCACGGATGGAGCGTCGATGAGGACCTGACACCGGAGGCCCCGGACGATTACACCTGGCTCGTCCTCGACCGCGAAGGCGACGTGTACGACTGCCGGGAAACTCGCGAGGAGGCGGTTGAGTTGTGCAGCGAGCACGGACTCGCCGAGTACCGCGAGCGCCTCTGGTCCGCGATCCAAGAGGCGGATCCAGAAGACCTGCCCCTCTACGTGCTCCACTCCGTCGCCGACAAACTCGGACTCAATGCGCAAACCATCTGAGCAGGAGGAATGACGATGAGCAAGATTTTGGACGAGATCGCCTGGACCTATACGCCCCGCCTGGACGAGGGACCTTCCCACGTGCCAGGGGAAGAGCCGATCGGCAATGACGACTTCGAGGAACTGGCGGCCGACTTCACGCTTCCGGACGATCTTCCGCCCGTGCGCAGTCGGCCGCGCGACCTCGCCTTTGACGATCGATGCTCTCTGACTTTGGTACGTCCGCTCTCGGACCGGGCCCGGTCCTGGGTGAAGCAACATCGGCCGCACGGCCATTGGTTCAAGGACGCCCTGGTCGTCGAACCCCACGACGCCCTCGAGCTGACCCATGCCGCAATCGCGGACGATCTTTCAATCGAGTGAGGAGGGACCATGAGACACGATTGGGAGGCCATCGCAGCCGCCCTCGAGCTGTGGGATGCGGAAACCCGGACGGCGAAGGCAAGGGCCCGGCATGACGCGCGGCTGGCGTGCATTCGCCGTGAGGCCCGGGAGATCGGGGTGGCCCGGCTGGTCTTGCGGGCCTTCGTGGGACTCCAGCCGATCGGGTGTGAACCTCTTCACTACCCCGATCCGAGCCCGGCCAACAACCGGCTCGATAACCTGCGCTGGGCCCCACGGGGCACGTCCAAGCTGGGCCGCATCCTTGGACCTTCCGCCCCTCCCGTAGTCCATGGGAGCGAGCGGCCCAGCGCGGTCCTGAGGGAGGACCAGATCCCTACGATCCGTCAACTGTACCGCTCCGGCTGGCGGTACAAGGAAATCGCCGCCGATCTTGGGGTGTCCGAGGAAGCAATCCGGCAAGTGCTCATTGGTCGCGCGTGGACCGCCATCCCAGACCCGGACGGGCCCATCGTGATGCGCCATGGTCCTGATTCCGATGCGTGTGCCAACACGAAACTTGATTGGGACTCGGTCGCTGAGATCCGCCACCAGCGCACCGAGGGCCTGAGCTATCGCGCCATCGGCGAGAAGCATGGCGTGTCCAAGGCAACGATCAGGGACATCTGCAAACGTCGAACGTGGAAAGGAAGAGAACGATGAAGACTGAACCCGCCTCGCTCTTACCGATTGACGTAGGATTTGACCTTCGAGTCACCAAGCACCTGGTACGGCTGTCCTATTTGCCCCAGCGCTACATGGGCCGCGACGGCGAACCGCACGTCACCAGCCCCGATCCCGAGAGCGCGGCGGAGCAGCTGGTCCGTGCTGGTTACTCCGTCGTTGCGTTCCTCACCAGCAATGGGCGCGACGTGCAATGCACTCCCAAGGCTGACGCCCCGGTTGGCACTTCGGCCGACATCGACCCTGATGCGACCCCAGGTTACACGTGGCAGGGGAATGTATGGGCGGTCCAGAAACGCAACGACAATTATTGGTGCGTTGGACCATCCCTTACGTCCGCCATCACGCGCGCCGGTTGGACGCTTGGCGACGTGCGGCCACTTCGGCCGCAGGCTGCCGCAGCCGATCCTGGATCACTAATTCCCGCCCACGGATGGTGGTTGCGCCGCAAAACGTATGCACAAGCGTCGATCTCACACGGTGGAAGTCGCAGGTTCGAATCCCGCGCCGCCCAATTCCTGGTCTCCAGATGGTAGAGACTTGCAGCAAGTCGTTCCTTTGCCAGCGGGACTTGGACCACCATTCACCAGTCTGGTCGAACCTCAATCGACTTCCCCCGCTCTGTCCACGTATTCAACAAGCTCATATCTTCAAGATAGTTTTCCAGCGTTCACGCGGTTCGTCTCTCGATGTCCAGGAGGCGGGCGTCCATGCGGGACCGAGGCTGTTGCTGGTCGCTTGCGAATCGGCATGATGATCGAGAGAGCGTGAGCCGGGGCAGATTGGTGGGTTGCGTTTCGCTCTGCTCAGCTGCACTCACCCTCCAGAGAGGTCCCGACGAACTTCTGAGATCGTTTCTTACACCTGCCAGGCTATGGATCATCGATCAAAGCGGGATCATCCTGGTTTTAAAATTACGATCGTGATATGATACGAAGTAGGCTTGATCGTTGATTCCACCGGTAACGGCGCAGGTGAGATCTGTCTAACGCCCAGGCCATGAGCGCTGACATTGGGGCGGCATCGGTGGCTATCGTCCAAGCTGTCGTTGTTTCAGACGGTGCAAGCCATGCCGGCGGAGTGGGTCGTGATTTTCGCGTAGCCACGTCGATGATAGGGAAGTCGTGATGGCGAGAGCGCGGGTGCCACGCGGCTCAATTCGGGTTCAAGGACCGGATCGAGCCCGACTAATCGACTGAACTCTATGCGGATTTAGCGGAGTCGGCTCATGCGCTACGCGGCCGGTCACAGGCAACTGACGCGGGCGAGGATCCTCCGGGCGGCGGGCAAGGTCTTCCGCCGCCAGGGCTATCACGCGGCAGGGGTTGACAAGGTGATGAAAGAGGCGGGGCTCACGGCCGGAGGGTTCTACGCCCATTTCGGGTCCAAGGAGGCGCTTCTGGCCGAGACGCTGGCGTCCGCGGCGGCCGAGGTCGTGAACGACGAGCCCCTCGAGCATGCGTCTGGCCGTGCCTGGGCCGAGGCTTTCGTGGAACGCTACCTGAGCCCGACACATCTGATCAAGACCGAGGACGGGTGCCCTCTGCCGGCCCTGGTCTCGGAGGTCGCGCGGGCCGGCGGCCCTGTCAAGGCAAGCTTCGAGGCAATCGTCCGCGATCTCGCCGCCCGACTGCAGGGCCAGGCGGGCGAGGATGTCTCGGAAGATCGTGCTCTCGCAATCATCGCTCTCTGCGTCGGCGGGCTCGGAGTCGCGCGATCGGTCCAGAACGAGGCGCTCGCCGAGCGTATCCTCGCGGCATGCCGCGACCTGGCCAGGGTGGGTCTGTGCGACGGCGCCAGCGTGCAGACCCCGGCCAAGTCGCCTCGAAAGCGAAAGGGTTCGTGAAGTCTGGCTCCCTCCGACGGCGCTGTGGTACTCAACCGGCGAACCGGCGCAGGACCAGGGCCGTGTTCTGGCCGCCAAAACCGAAGCTGTTCGAGAGCACCACGTCGACCGTTCGTTCGCGGGCCTCGTTCGGCACGTAGTCAAGGTCACACGCCGGATCGCGGTTCTCCAGGTTGATCGTCGGCGGCAGAACGCCGTCGCGGATCGCCAGCAGGCAGGTGATGGCCTCGACGGCGCCTCCGGCCGAGACGAGGTGCCCCGTCATGCTCTTGGTGCTCGAGATCGGGACCCGAAAGGCCGCGTCGCCGAAGACTCGCTTGATTGCCAGAGTCTCGATCGAGTCGTTGGACGGGGTGCTCGTGCCGTGGGCGTTGATGTAGCCGACGTCGGAGGGGCTGGCGTCGGCGTCGGCCAGGGCCCCGCGCATCGCCGCGACGGCGCCTCGGCCCTCGTCGTGGCTGTCCGTCAAGCGAAAGGCGTCGGCCGTCGAGCAGTGGCCGGCGATCTCGCCGTGGATAGCGGCACCCCGGGCCCTGGCGTGCTCCAACTCCTCCAGGACGAGCACCCCCCCGCCCTCGCCGAGCACGAAGCCGTCGCGGTCGCGGTCGAACGGTCGGCTCGCCCTCGCGGGGTCGTCGTTGCGGGTCGACATCGCCGTCAGGAGAATGAACCCGGTGAGACCAAAGGGGTGGATCATGCTGTCGGTGCCGCCGGCGAGCATCACGTCGGCGTTGCCACCGCGGATCATCTCGACCGCCTCGCCGATCGCCTGGGCGCTCGCGGCGCACGCCGTCTGGCACGTCACGTTCGGCCCCCTTGCGCCGAAGACGGCCGCCAGGTGCCCGGCCGGCCTCCCAGGCTCCTGCTCGGCCTCCCGGGTCGGGTGCAGTGTTCCCGGACCGAGGCGGGTGAACCGAGCCGTGTCGACGCGGCCGTCTCGGGTCGCGCGGTGAACTAGGTGAACAAAGCGGTTGAAGTCCTGCTGCCCTTCGCCGGAGCCAAGATAAATCCCGAAACGGGCGCGATCCCGAGGGACGTCGTCGAGCCCCGCATGCCGCACGGCCATGGTCGCCGCGGCCAGGGCGAACTGCGAAGTGCGGCTGTGGTCGCGCCACCGGACGGCATCGGGCCGGTAGTCGGCAAGGTGGAAACCACTGACCTCAGCCGCGATTCGCGTCGCAAAGGTGGCTGCGTCGAAGAGCGAGATCGGACCGACTCCTCCCCGGCCCTCGCACATCGCCCGCCAGGATGACTCGGCGTCCCGCCCGACGGGCGTGATCATCCCCATGCCGGTCACCACCACGCGTCGTCTCACCCGTCTTACCTCCCTGCTTCGGGGCCGATCATCTCGAGCCAGTGGCAGATTGTATGACGAACGTAATCTAAAATCAAGACCGAGTTCGCGGGCCCGCGGACCGGCGCGCGAGCAATCCGACCACGGGGTGCGTGAGCACGATCTGCGCCAGTACGACCAACACCACGGCGGTCGGGTGATTCGCGAGCCACTGTTCGGGGCCAGGGGGTCGGCATGTAGTCGGGAGACTGAGCTCCCTCCTATGATTCTTCCGTCCTTTAGCGGTCGGTCTGTGATTCGCTTTAGAATGAGAATGCCTTGGCAAGACAGTTTCGGTTTGCGGCGGCGTTCAAGCTCCGATGTCGGACCCACCGGCACCGATCTTGCGATCCGCGTGATCAGTTCATCCTTTGACCGGGATGGTGAAGACGTGGTCCGAATCCACGGAGAAGCAATGCCATCGAGTGATAAGGCCGCGGAGAACGACGCGGCGGGCGAGACTCCTGCCAGCCGAGCCGGTTTGGAAACCGACCGCCGAGCGCCGTCGGTACTGGTGCCGCCGGACCGGCATCCGATGCTCCGCGCCTTCGCGCACCGCGATTACCGACTCTTCTTCGGTGGGCAGCTCGTGTCTCTGATCGGCACCTGGATGCAGTCGGTGGCTCAGTCCTGGCTTGTCTACCGCCTCAGCGGCTCGGCCGTGCTGCTCGGGCTGGTCGGCTTCGCGGGACAGATCCCGGTTTTCTTGCTCGCGCCTGCCGGCGGTAGCCTGGCCGACACGCACAGCCGCCACAGGATCATCCTTGGCACCCAGGCCGCGTCGATGGTTCTGGCTCTCGTCCTGGCCAGTCTGACGCTCACGGGCCGAGTGCAGCTCTGGCAGGTCTTCACCCTGGCGGCGCTTCTGGGTGCGGTCAACGCGTTTGACATCCCGGCGCGTCAGGCGTTCCTTGTGGAACTCGTGGGCCGGGCGGACCTGATGAACGCCATCGCTTTGAACTCGTCGATGTTCAACGGGGCCAGGATCATTGGCCCGGCGCTCGCCGGGGTGCTGGTGGCGGCGCTCGGCGAGGGCTGGTGCTTCTTTCTCAACGGCATCAGCTACGTCGCGGTCCTGGCAGGCCTGCTCTTGATGAGCCCCAGGCCCGTGCCGGCGAGGCCCGGCGGCGGGACGCCCCTGGGCCGGATTCTCGAGGGCCTCGGCTTCGCGGCTCGCACGGCGCCGATTCGTGAACTGCTGCTGTTGCTTGGCCTGGTGAGCCTGGCCGGCATGCCCTACTCGGTGCTGATGCCGATCTTCGCCGACCAGGTCCTGCACACCGGGGCCTGGGGCCTGGGCGTATTGATGGGAGCTTCGGGGTTGGGCGCGCTGCTGGGCGCTTTGATGCTGGCAGCCAGGCGAGACGTGCGCGGGCTCGGTCGGTGGGTCGCCTGGGCGGCGGGGGGCTTTGGAGCCAGCCTGATCGCCTTTGCGGCCTCGCGATGGTTCTGGCTGTCAACGGTCCTGCTGGTCCCCGCCGGCTTTGCGATGATCGTGCAGACGGCCGCGTCGAACACGCTGATCCAGGCGATGGTTCCCGATGAGCTGAGGGGCCGGGTGATGGCGACGTACTCGATGATGTTCATGGGCATGGCACCCTTCGGTGCCCTGCTCGCAGGCCTGCTGGCTGGTCGGCTGGGAGCGCCCGTGGCGGTCGCGGCCGGTGGAGTCGCGTGCATCGTGGGAGCCATCGCGTTCGGATCGAGGCTGCCGGCCTTGCGCGTGGCCGGCAGAGAGCTGCTGGTCAACCAGGAAATGGCGGCGGGCCACCCCGCGGGCGGGCCGCCCCATGGCGCGGCGGCCGTCGCTCCTGGCCGCTGAGTCGTAGCGGGCAAAAGCACCGGGCTCCGTGGATATCCACGTCGGCTCAGACACTGACGGGCTGGTTGAGGTGCTTGGCGATGTACGGCTCCAGCTTGACGATATCGGCGGCGAAGCGGCGGATACCGTCGGCCAGCTTCTCGGTTGCCATGGGATCCTCGTTGAGCATCCACCGGAACGTCTTCTCGTTCATCTCGACTTCGGGGATATCTTCTGCCTTGGCGGCCTCGGCGGAAAGCTTGCGTACGAGCTTGCCCTCGGTCTTCTGCAACTCCGCGAGCAACTCGGGCGAAATGGTCAAGAGGTCGCAGCCCGCCAGCTCGGTAATCTCGCCGATGTTTCGGAAGCTGGCGCCCATGACCTCGGTCTGGTAGCCGAATTTCTTGAAGTAGTTGTAGATGCGTTGAACCGATAGAACGCCCGGGTCCTCGGTGGCCGGAATCGCCTTGACCCCCCTGTCCTTCAAGTACCAGTCGTGGATGCGACCGACGAAGGGCGAGATGAGCGTGACCTTGGCATGAGCGCAGGCAACGGCCTGGGGGAAGCCGAACAGGAGCGTCAAGTTGCAGTGAATCCCCTCCTGTTCCAACCGTTTCGCGGCGCAAATGCCTTCCCAGGTGGAGGCGATCTTGATCAGGACCCGCTGGCGATCGATTCCCTCGGCCTTGTAGAGGTCGATCAGGTGATGAGCCTTGCCGATCGTTGCCTCGGTGTCAAACGAGAGCCGGGCGTCCACCTCGGTCGAGACCCGACCCGGAATGATCTTGAGAATCTCCTTGCCGAAGGCGACGGCCAACATGTCGGAGCAGGCACGAACCTGGGCGTCCCGGTCGTCTGTCACCGATTGCGCATGGCCGACGGCTTGCTCCAGTAATCTTTGGTACTGGGGCATCTGCGCGGCCTTGAGGAGGAGCGAAGGATTTGTCGTCGAGTCCCGAGGCTGGTACTGGGCGATCGATTCAATATCCCCCGTGTCGGCAACAACCACCGTCATCGAACGCAACTGGTCCAGCAAGTTCATCTCAGCCTCCTTCGAGAGTTCTTGACCCAGGTCTCCACCGGCATTCCGAGACCCCTTTTTTGACCGCATGAGATCGTGCATTGTCGGCTTGTCGTCTCTTCGCGTTCCTGATTCTAACAAGGCATGGCCCATGGACGCCACCTCCTGGGATGGGCGAGCTCGCCCCTGATCGGCGGGAAATCCAGAGGGGAGCATGGTGGGCGGGGTCGCGTCAGGCTCATCATGGGGATCACACCCTTGCTGATGCCGAGCAAGTACCCTGGAGTGGTAACGACGCGGCCGGCTCGAAATAACGGATGGCATGTTAGACTTGGAACGCGGCGGGGAATAGGAGCGGACCGAGCTCAGCCCGATCGGAGGGGGGATGGAGGCAAGACGAGCAAGCGGAGGTCTGCCCTTGCTGGGAGGAATCCGGGGATTCGCGTTCGATCTCGACGGCACGATCTGGGCTGGCCCGACCTTGCTTCCCGGCGCCGCGGAGTTGGTGGCGGAATTGCGCGGAGCTGGTCTGGGCGTGGTGTTCGCGTCCAATTCGTCGAGGCAAGGCTCGGCGCTCTTGGCGCGACGGCTCACCGCGATGGGCATCGTGGCGAACGACGAGGATGTCGTTGCGGCATTCGACCTGGTCGGCGACGAGATTCTGCATCGTATGGGGTGCGTCCGTGTCATGCCGCTGGGGACCAGCGACCTCGCCGATCTGCTCGAGTCCGCCGGCCATGAGGTCTTGCCGATTGATGAGTGGGCCAGAGCCCAGGCGGTGGTGGTGGGCAACGATCCCGCGTTCGACTTCGCCCGGCTTCGGGCGGCCTCTCGAGCGGTCGCCGCGGGGGCGGCTTTTTTCGCGGTGAACATGGATGCCCGCTTTCCGGTGGCCGAGGACCAGTTCGATCCCGGCTGCGGCGCCCTTGCCGAGGCGATTGCCGTGGCGGCCGGGGTGCGGCCGATTGCAATTGGCAAGCCGAATCGGCCGCTGTTCGAGGTCACGATCGCGCGGCTGGGCCATGGCGCGGGCGAGGCGGCGATGGTCGGTGACAATCTGCCTTCGGATATTGCCGGGGGCCGGGCCGCCGGCATGGTCACCGTCTGGCTCGACGACCGGGCTGACGTGCCGATGCCGCCGGAAGCCGATCTGAAGGTCGGGAGTTTGAACGAGCTGCACCAGCTCTGGCTGGCTCAGTGGCGCACACACGCCGCGTGTCCCCACTTTCCAGGTCGACCGGGCGACCCGTGAATCCAGAGCGAGGGTTTTTCCCGACAGCGGCCCGTGGTGTGGCGGCGGGCGGTTGGCCCGCCTATGATTTGGGTATGTGAGCGAGCCCTGCCAGCGCGCGGCCCGCGGGGACACAGACCGGACCCTGATCGAAGGAAGGCGTCCCGCCATGCGGATCATCGCTGGGCAACGCCGGGGACACAAGATCGACGGGCCGAGGCCCACGTCGGACTTGCGGCCGACCAGCGACATGGTTCGCGAGTCCCTCTTCAACATTGTCGGCGACCTGATGCCCGGGCGACTGGCCATCGACCTCTTCGCCGGCACCGGCGCGGTGGGGCTGGAGGCACTGAGCCGGGGCGCGGAGCGGGCGATCTTCATCGAGAAGGATCGCGAGACCGTGGGCTTGATCCATCGCAACATCGCGACCCTCCGGTATCAGGACTGCACCCAGGTACGGCTCACCGATGCGTACCGCTGGGCCCGGACGTTCCAGCCGGCCGAGCAGGCTCCGGTGGCCGTTTTCCTCGACCCTCCGTACCGCGAGTACGAGATTCGCCGTCGCCAGATGAAACAGTTGCTCCGGCTGCTCGTCGAGAAGCTGCCCGCCGATTCGGTGATCGCCGTGGAGGCGGGACGGGACCTGGACAGGGAGATCCTGCCCGACTTCGAATCGTGGGACATACGCCGCTACGGCGAAACCAAGATCGCGATCCGGGTGCTCTCGGGGCCGGCTCCCGGGCCTGGTGCGGGAGAAGGGCTGGCGTCCGGAGGGGTGGCGGGAACCGATCGGGAGGAAGACGCGAATGTCTGAGGCCCAGGCACGTCGCGACTTCGCCCTGGAGGTCGTCCTGAGGCTGCGCCGGGCCGGGTTCCAGGCGCTCTGGGCCGGCGGTTGCGTGCGCGATCTGTTGCTGGGGCTGGTCCCGGCCGATTACGACGTGGCGACCGATGCCAGTCCCGAGCAGGTGATGCTGACGCTGCCTTTCCGCGCAATCACGGTGGGGATCTCATTCGGAGTGGTGCGCATTCGCCATCCTCGGCTGCAAGGGATCGAGGTGGAGGTGGCGACGTTTCGCAGCGACAGCGCCTACATGGACGGCCGCCGGCCGACTTCGGTCGTCTTCAGCTCTCCGGAGCTCGATGCCGCCCGCCGCGATTTCACCATCAACGGCATGTTCATGGATCCCAAATCGAACCAGGTGATTGACTACGTGGGCGGACTTGGCGACCTGCGGCACCAGGTCCTTCGTGCCATCGGTGATCCGGCGGAGCGGTTTCGCGAGGACAAGCTGCGGCTGCTGCGGGCCATTCGATTCGCGGCCCGATTCAATTTCGAGATCGAGCACAACACGCTACAGTCTCTCAGGGCGATGGCCGGCGAGGTGGTCGTCGTCGCGCCGGAACGGATCGCTCAGGAGCTGCGGCGGATGCTCGTGCACGAGAATCGTGCACGGGCCATGGACATGGCACTCGAGGTCGGCCTGGTCGCCGCCATCCTTCCTTCCCTGGTCGAGATGCGGGGACTGTTCCAGGGCAAGCCGGTCCAGCCGGAAGGCGACCTCTGGGATCACACCATGCTTGTGCTCCGGCTCTTGCCTGCCAGACCAAGCTTCACTCTCGCGTTTGCCGCCCTTGTTCACGATGTGGGCAAGCCGTTCACTCGGGCCAATCATCATGGGCGTACGAGCTTTCACAGTCACGACCAGGTCGGCAGCCGGATCGCCGATCGGCTGTGCAGAAACCTCAGGTTGTCCAATGCCGAGCGCGAGCGGATCACCTGGCTGGTCGCTTTTCATCAGTACCTGGGAGAAGCCAAGAAACTCCGCGAAGCGAAGCTCAAGCGGGTGCTGGCTCAGCCAGGGATCAATGAGCTGCTGGCGCTGCACCGCGCCGATGCCCTGGCATCCACGGGCGATACAGAGCATGTCGATTACTGTGCCTATTACCTCGAGAACCAGCCGGCCGGCCCGATCAACCCGCCGCCCCTGCTCACCGGCCACGACCTGGTTCGCCACGATCTCGAGCCGGGCGCCCGTTTCTCCGTGATCCTGGAGAAGATCCGCGAGGCGCAGCTCGAGGGTCGGGTCCAGAGCAAGCGTGATGCACTTGACTGGATTGACCGATATGTGGCCACGGGATCATGGCCCGATGAGGAAAGCGGGTGAGCAGGTGCCCACTCCGGACCATCGAGCGGCCACTTGCCGGCCTGGCCCGGAATCGAGGGCTGTCCGGCCCGTGATCGCGTCAGGTTGATGGAGGGGTGACGCGGGTCTACAATATCCCACGTGTGTCGATCCGCGTGCCCACCAGCTCTTCTGAGAGTTTGACCATCCCCATGGCAGTCGAACATGAGTCCGCCGCGGCCGTCTTGATCAGCGGAGGACTGGATAGTGCGGTCCTTGCCGTCGATCTGCTGCGGGATCATGCCCATGTCCTTCCGCTCTACATTCGCTGTGGACTGAGGTGGGAGGAGATTGAACTGGCGGCGGCACAAGCGTTTCTCGAGGCGGTTCCGACGCCGGGCCTGGAATCTCTGACCGTGCTGCGGGAGCCGGTTCGTGATGTCTATGGCCCGCATTGGAGCACTGACGCGGATGATGTGCCAGGCGCCGAGACGCCTGACGAGGCTGTCTACTTGCCGGCCCGGAACGTCCTGCTCACGGTCAAGGCATCGGTCTGGTGCCGGCTCCGTGGAGTTGGCGCCCTTGCCCTCGGCTGCCTGGGCTCCAACCCCTTTCCCGACAGCACCCCCGGTTTCTTCCACGACCTCGAGTCAGTTCTGGGCCGGGCCATGGGTGGGACGCCCCGTCTGATTCGACCCTTCGATCAGCTCCACAAGCCGGACGTGGTGCTGAGAGGAAGGAGCCTTCCTCTTCACCTGACTTTCTCGTGTATTCATCCGCTCAAGGGAATGCATTGCGGATCGTGCAACAAATGCGCGGAGCGGCAGAAGGGATTCCGGGACGCGGGAGTTCCGGACGAGACCCGCTACGCCACCGTGAATGAGTCCTCGATCCGCGGGAATGGTGTGCGGATCTTTCATCCCCACTGATCAGGAACCGCACCACGATGTTCCGAGTGACCCGCGAGATCGACTTCTGTTACGGCCACCGCCTGGTGAATTACGAGGGCAAGTGCCGCCATCTTCACGGGCACAACGGCCGGGCGGTCATCACATTACAGGGCCCCGAACTGGACGAGCGGGGAATGCTGGTCGATTTCAGCGAGATCAAGCAAAAGATTCAACGTTGGATCGATGAGAACCTCGACCATAACATGTTGCTCTGCCGCGACGATCCCTTGTTGCCGGTTCTCCGTGAGCGAGGCGAGCGTGTCTTCGTGATGGAAACGAACCCGACGGCGGAGAACATCGCCCGACTCATCTACGAAAAAACCCGTGACGCGGGTCTGCCGATTGTCGAGGTCGTGCTCTGGGAGACCGACAACTGCTTCGCCGCCTACACCAGTCAGCGGTGAGCCGCGCCCCGGTTGCTGCTCGTGGGGTCGATCTGCCCTGTCATGCCGCGCCATGACGCAGCTTCAATGAGCATGCCCGTGGCCATCATCGACCGGCTTGTCTGGGATGGCTGCGGTTTCAGGCTTGTAGGGATACGCAAGGTCATCGACCCACCACTCGTAACCCTTCCCGCCATCCGTCGTGCCCTTGAGATAAGCCAGGGCATACTCCTCCTTCGCGGGGAAATCCTTGGTCTCGGGTCCGTGCACCTCGTACAGGGCGAGTGCGACTCGAGTCAAGCCGTCGCGGCCCTCGTGTTCGAGCTTGAGAAAGTGGATCTCCTGGTCCTTCGAAGAATCGAGTCGCTTCTTGAGGTTCCGGAGCGGGCCGAGCTTCATATCGTACACCGCGGCATCTTTCTTCTTCGTCGTCTGGAGCTTGGTGAGCACCTCCTCGGCGGACATATCCTTACGCTGGCCAGGAGGAATTCCCAACCACAAGACATCCGCCAGGCCTCCAGTTTTGTAGACTTCCGCATAGTACCTGGCGAAACCTTCGGCGTTGCGAGTGCGAATGAAACCTTGAACCGAGGAGACGGTGAAGATGGACAGGCCGAAGACCAGCCCCAGCGCGGCCCCGGTCTGGGCCAGGCCTCTGCCCGTCAAGATGTCCGGATAGCGCTGGATATTCCAATCGGCGGTGAACCCGAGCACCACGGCCAGCACGGCGAACAGGTAAAAGAAAGGATGAGCCAGGCTGAAGAGTGCCAGAATTCCGCACAGGACGCTCAGGACCGCTCGAGGACTGATCGCCCGGTAAGTGGGCAGTTCGTTCTCGATGGGAGAGCTATCGGGGAGCTCGGACAGGACGTTGCTTGACTTGTGATCGGTCGCCACGAATCGAATCCTCCCGGGGCCCTGGGCGGTCGGGATGAGAGCATGATCCAGTTTGAGTACACGAAGCCGGAGCAGACCAGGGCGCGCCCGCGTTCCTAGCGAAGCTAATCGGTGTGGTTTCTGCCGTCAAGGATCAGCGCGAGACCAGACCCGAGAGACCCGAGGCAGGCGCAAGAAACCATGACCCGGCGGCCATGGCGACCCAGAAGAGTCCGAGTGCCCAGCCCGTGACGTTCGTCCAGGACCAATCTCGCCCAGCCAGACCGCATTTCCAGCCGGCTAGCAAGACAGCCAGGATGGCCAGTCCCATCGTGCGGTCGCCCAGGGGCGTCGCCCAGTTCATGCCTCGCGACGACCCCTGCAGAGCGGCCGCGATATCAAACAGCCAGACCAGGAGCCCTCCTGTCAGCCAGACCAGCTCACCCAGGCTTCTTTCCTTGTCGCCGGACCGAGCCAGGATCAGTGGACCTACCAGGGCCAGGCAGCCGGCCATGGTCGAGAGGCTGGACAGAAGAGCCAGCGGCGGCCAGGTGAGCCGCCCTCTTTGAATGAGCAGACTGAAGCCCCAGCCCAGCGCCGCCGTGAGGAGAATCGCGTTGGTGACCGCGTGTTCCGGGGACCTGGCAGCTCCGAGAGAGCTGCTGTTGGCACGTTTGGCACTCATAGGATCCTGGTCGTCGCAGCGGAGAAATGGAGCCGGAATGAGCCCGGTCGGGTCGGCACCGCGAGCCCGATCCGGAGGTGCGGGAACTCCTCTTTCCATCGGTCCGTCGGCCCCGCGACGATCAATTCAAGATCCGGATTTCGAGCGGCCGGCATGATGTCGACGTCGCAACCGAACTGATCAATGCAACGCGGCGACCTGCCGGGTCGGCGCCGCTGCGGGAGCGTCCGCATCCTCCTCGGAGAAGGTCGCTTCGGAAACCAGTGGGGTCTCCTCGTTGGTGTCCTGCTCGACTTCCGAAAGAACCGGCTCGAGCACAACTTGCTCTCCTTCGTGCAGTCCCCCGCTGATCTCCAGCAGGTCTCGAGTGCCTTCCCCGAGCTTGACCTCACGCCGTTCCAGACCGTCTTCATGCACGAGGTAGCAGATCTCTCGTCCATCCTCGTGGGCGACGGCCTCGGCAGGCACGGCCAGCACGTGGTCTCTCCGGTTCAAGGCGATCTCCACCTGGGCGGTCATCCCCGGCAAGATTCCTCGGGGTGGGTTGTCCAGCTTCACCTTGCCGTCGAAGTAACGCACGTCGGATCGCCAGTTGAAGGTGGGAATCGCGGCGACTTCGGTCACGTGTCCCTCGAGCCTCCTGTTGGGTAGTCCCTCAACCACGATTCTGGCCCGCATCCCTTTGGCGATCTCCGGCATGATCGACTCGTGCAGCGCGGCGACGATCTCCATTTCAGGCAGGTCGGGAAGATGGAGAAGGTTCTGCTTCTGGCGGACGTACATTCCCTCCTCGATGCGAATCTCGCGGCGATCGTCATTGGCGTAGATCACGAATCCGTCATGAGGCACCCGGAGTGTGCAGAGCTCTACCTGCTTCTCCAGTTTGGCCAGACGATCGAGATTGCGATTGAGCCTGCTCGTCTGGTACTTCAGGAAGGCCTCGGCGGCCAGGATATTCCCTTCGAGAATCTTGAGCGCCCGGGGGGCCGTCCACCTGGTGATAAGTCGGTAGGCGGCACGTTCCTCGCCAAGGTTGAACAGGCCCTCACCGAGGCACGGTATGCTGCCTCTCGTGCACCCAGAAGGCGGGATGATGCCGCAGACGTCGAGCGTCCCAGCGGGCGCCGGAACGCAGTTCGTCAGACGCCCACAAGGAAAAAGAACATACGGACGATTCTTGACTCCTCAATCGGAATCTCGAACGACCTGCTCCGTATCTTTATTATGGTTCGTCTCAACGCCACTTCAGCAGAAAAAATGATTGTAAAACAAAAAATCTACAAAGGCAATGCCAGCGCGGTGGCGGGGGTGATCCGGTGATCCCCTTGTTGATTGTGGGTGCGCAGCGATAATAGCGAAGAAACCATGCCTCCTGAGAACGCATTCATGTCGCACCAGATCGAGCTCGGTCCAACCCTGCGATTCGACCCGTCAATCATCGGCCAAGCACCTCCGACGGAACGCCGCGTGAAGCCGGAACTTCTCTCTCCAGCAGGAGATCGAACGTGTCTTTTGGCTGCCGTCGAGAACGGCGCTGATGCTATCTATTTCGGTCTGCGGCGGCACAATGCCCGCATCCGAGCGATGAACTTCGACGGAGCCGACCTTGCTGAGATCATGGCGCTGCTTCATCGCCGGGGCGTTCGGGGATACGTTACGCTCAACACCCTGGTGTTTCCTCACGAGCTGGCCGACGTCGAGGCCACGGTTCGCGAGCTGGTTCTGGCGGGCGTTGATGCGGTGATCATCCAGGATCTCGGGCTGGCACGGCTGATCCGGGCGATCACTCCCGACCTGGAGATTCATGCGTCAACCCAGATGTCGATCACCAGCGAGGAAGGGATTCGCCTGGCTGCCGAGCTGGGCTGCTCGCGCGTGATCCTGGCTCGCGAGCTCTCGCTGGATGAGATCAGGAAGATTCGCAGCCAGGCCGAATTGCCGGTGGAGGTCTTCGTGCACGGAGCCCTCTGCGTGGCCTACTCGGGACAGTGCCTGACGAGCGAGGCTCTGGGCGGCCGCTCGGCGAACCGCGGCGAGTGTGCCCAGGCTTGCCGGATGCCCTACGAGATCGTCTGCGATGGCCAGCCCGTGGATCTGGGCAAGGCTCAGTATCTGTTGAGTCCCCAGGACCTTGCGGCTTACGACCTGATTCCCCAGTTGATCGAGCTGGGCGTTTCCAGTCTGAAGATCGAGGGCCGCCTCAAGGCGCCAGAGTACGTGGCCAACATCACCCGGCATTATCGTCAGGCGATCGACGCGGCATGGGCGGGTCAACCGGTCGCGTTCACCCCGCGCGATGTCGAGGAGATGCAGCTCTCGTTCTCCCGAGGGTTTAGCCACGGCTTCCTCGACGGCAACAATCACAAGGTGCTGGTCCGCGGGGACTACGCCAAGAAGCGCGGGATCTTCGTTGGCCATGTAGAGTCGGTTTCGGGTGCGGGGGTTGTCGTCTCTTGCTCCACGATCGTCAAGCCGGGCGACGGCGTCGTCTTTGACGGCGACGATGCGGAGGGGGTGCCCGAACAGGGCGGACGGATCTACGAGGTCCTGGCGGCAAGGTCCGGCCGCGTCGAGCTCCGCCTCGGCCGCGCCGCGATTGACCTGGGGCGGCTCCAGCCCGGTCAAGGAGTCTGGAAGACCGACGATCCCGAGCTCACCGCGCGGCTGCGCCGCTCGTTTGAAGGTTCCCCGGCCCGGCTCGTCGATCTGGACCTGGCGATCCACGCCGAGGCCGGCCAGCCGCTCCAGGTCGATGCCCGTACCGCGACCGGCCATCACGCCTGCGTACGGACCGAGCTTCCACTCGCAGCCGCCCGATTCCAGCCAGCCGACGAGAACCTGCTGCGGGACCAGCTCGGCCGGCTGGGAGGGACGATTTACAGGCTCCGCAACATCGACGCGACGATTAACGGCGGGCCCATGATCCCCAAGAGCATACTCAACCAGCTTCGCCGCGATCTGGTAGCCCGTCTCGACGAAGCAGCCGCGGCCCCACCCACTCGAGCGATCGCCGCCGAGCCCGCGCTTCCCACCCTGCTGGCCCCGATCCGCCGGGAACGACGGCGACAGGCAACCGAGCGTTCCGCAGGCCTCGAGAGGGTGACCCTCTCGGTACTCTGCCGCCGGACGGACCAGATCGAGGCGGCCGTGGCGCTGCGGATCTCGACGATCTACGCCGATTTCCAGGACATCAAAGAGTACGCCGCCGCCGTCACCGCCGCCCGCCGCGGCGGTGCGGCGATCTACCTGGCCACGCCTCGGATCGAGAAGCCGTTCGAGGCGAACCTGTTCCGCTTCCTGGCCAAGCTGGGGGCCGACGGCATTCTCGTCCGCAACGCGGGCGGCCTTTACTTCTGCGCTGAGCGGTCGATCCCGTTCGTCGCCGATTTCTCGCTGAACGCAGCCAATCCCCTGACCGTCGAGCTCTTCAAGATCCGGGGTGCCGCGCGGGTCACGGCCTCGTACGATCTCAACGCCGCCCAGCTCCTCGACCTGATCGACGCCGTGCCGCCGGATTGGCTCGAGGTGGTGATCCACCAGCAGATCCCCATGTTCCACATGGAGCACTGTGTCTACTGCGCCTTCCTTTCTCCAGGAACCGACCAGACCAATTGCGGCCGTCCCTGCGACCACCACGACGTCAAGCTGCGCGATCGCGTCGGCGTCGAGCACCCCCTCAAGGCCGACGTCGGCTGCCGGAACACCCTGTTCAATGCCGTTCCGCAGACTGCGGCCGAGTACCTCCCGCGCTTCCTCGCTCAGGGAGCCAGGCACCTGCGGATCGAGTTCCTCGACGATAGCGCTGCCCACGTGGAGTGGATCATCGGCCTCTACCAGGCGGCTCTCGCGGGCCAGCGCGACGCGAAGACCCTGTGGCGAGAGCTCAAGGCGAGCAACCAGTACGGCGTTACCCGGGGGCCACTGAACGTCCTCTGATCCCCGTGTTCGGCGAGCGTCTCCCCCATGTTCGGCGAGGGTCTCCCGACCCCGCCGTCCCCTTGACCGAAGGTCTCCCGATTTCCGCTCGCGCCTGCACCGTTGACTTCACCAGTCCGCCCACGAATCGGGTCCGTTCGCCTGCTCGATTGGCACTATCTCACGGCGCATCATCTTTGGCGGACAGTTGTTTCCGCAGTTCCTCCGGAGTGAGCTTGAGGAACTCCCAGAAGCTTAGGTCGGGCAAGTTCAGCCCCAGCAGGCCGTAGGGCGTCTGATCCTTGCGATGGCCGAGGCGGAAGCGACGGAGGTTCCAGTACAGCCGTTTCAAGTCCAGCAAACCCTGTGTCATT
>Ga0209048_10002359_pt1 | contig 18790 bp, 20 predicted proteins | sample FrelakmetCRP12CR_FD_187146 | JGI IMG/M metagenome (GOLD analysis project Ga0209048, IMG submission 187146) | Freshwater lake sediment microbial communities from the University of Notre Dame, USA, for methane emissions studies - CRP12 CR (SPAdes)... | ecosystem: Environmental > Aquatic >... | reverse complement strand
ACTCGCGGCCACCTCGTGGAATCGGAAAAGATGGCTTCTCTCGGCGGTTTGGTCGCGGGTGTCGCCCACGAGATCAATACGCCGGTGGGCATCGTGGTGAGCGCGGCGTCCTACCTTCAGGACCGGACCATCGTGTTCAGGGAAAAACTCGAGCACGGCACCGTTGACGGTGCGGACGTCAAATCCTATCTCGACGACGCCGCGCAGTCGGCCAGGCTGCTGCTATCGAACGCGAATCGGGCCGCGCAACTGGTGCAGAGTTTCAAGCAGGTGGCGGTAGACCAGATCAGTGACGATCGGCGGCATTTCGACCTAAGGAAATACGTCGAGGAAACGCTGCACAGCCTGCAGCCAAAACTCAATGGAACGCAGGTGACGGTGCACGTCGATTGCGCGCCGGGTATCGAAATGTACAGTTACCCCGGGCCACTGGCGCAGGTCATCACGAATCTCATCCTCAACTCCCTTCAGCACGGATTCGCTGGCGAATCCCAGGGCACGATACGCATATCCGCACAGCTCAATGGCGACGACGAAGTCGTTCTGTGTCACGAGGACGATGGGCGCGGCATTCCGCAGGACCTGCACGACAGGATCTTCGAGCCGTTCTTCACTACGCGGCGCGGCTTTGGCGGCAGCGGCCTCGGGCTCCACCTGGTCTACAACATCGTGGTCGCCCGACTCAATGGCTCGATCGAGGTCAAGACCCGCGCAGGCGGTGGTACGCTATTCGTGCTGCGCCTGCCACGCGTGAGCGGTTACACCGCGAGCCTGGCGAGCGCACTGCGCACCGCGCCAAGGAGCCTCGAATGACTACGAGTGCATCGAACGACGACTCGCGAGAAGACGATGCCCCTGCCGCGCACGGCCCTGGGACAAGAAACCGGTGGATTGTCCTGTTGGTGGACGACGAGCCTGAGGTTCACGAGATCACAAGGCTCGTGCTTGCCAACACATCGTTTTCGGGCATTCCGGTCGAACTGCACAGCGCTTACTCGGCTTCGGAAGCCAAGGCTTTTCTCGAGAGTCATCGGGACACTGCGCTGATGCTGCTCGATGTGGTTATGGAAACCGACGATGCAGGGCTGCGGCTGATCAACTACGTCCGGGAGCAGATCAGGAACGCGGATCTGCAGATCGTTTTGCGCACCGGCCAGCCGGGCATGGCGCCAGAGCGTGAAGTGATTCCGGAGTACGACATCAACGGTTATTTCCTGAAGACGGAGCTGGTAGCCCAGAAGCTCCGCTCGATCGTCATATCGTCGTTGCGCGCCTACAAGTACATCACGACGCTGCGGCCGCGCCATGGCCGCGCGGCCTCGCCCGAGTTGGCTGGATTCGTGAATTATCAGCGTCTTGCGCTCGAGGAGGAATTCGCCACAGCGATCGAGACGAATGCACTGCATCTGTTGGCGCAACCGCAGGTGCACCTCGGCTCGGGTGCAATTGCGGCAATCGAGCTCATACCATGCTGGAGGAGAGGCGACGCCATCCTTGGTCCGGCGCAACTTGCCGAGGGAATCCGCGATCTCGAGTTGCGCCAGAAGTTCGATGAGTGGTTGGTTCGCCAGGGCTGCGCATGGGCGCAGGCGTGGCAATCACTTGGCGTGCCGCCTTTCCAGATTTCGCTGCCGATCCTGACCGAGAACATCTGGGAATGCCAGGTATTGGCGAACATCGAGGAGCACCTGTCGCGTATCGCGATGCCGCACGGCACGTTGGACCTGGAGGTCCCGGAAGCGGTATTGCTCGCAGAGCGCTCGAGTGCACAGGATATGGTCGCGTCGATGCGTTCGATCGGCGTTTCGGTCACGCTGGTCGATTTCGGCCTGGGGCTCGTCTCCCTGCCACGCCTCCAGCGGTTGTTGCCGGATAGGGTGAAAATCCACAAATCATTCGTGCGGCACGTTACCCAGGACCGGGAGCGGTCGGTAATTGCGAGATCGATCATCGCGCTTGCGCACACGTTGGGAGTGACGGCAATCGCGGACGGCTTGGTGACGGAGCAGGACCTCCAGTTCTTCAAATGGGAGGGCTGCGACATCGGCCAAGGCGACTTGCTCGCCAGCCCGATGGCAGTTGCCGACGTCAGCGCCGCACTCTTGTCGGACGCGACCCCGGCCGCCTGGAGAGCCAATTTGCACTGAACACTGCTCGACGCTTTGGGAAACCGCGGCTGCCGGACCGAGATGGACTGATGCCGGGCGCTGGCGGGTCGAAGCCACCGCTTCGACAGACTCCATTGTCAACCGCGACACTGACGCGTTCGTGATGTCCAGCCAGGGTCCGCGCAACGAAGCAAGCGGAAGCCGAACTGGCGCGCAGCGCCGACACCGGCGCCGGCTGCGCGTGCGCGTATCCCGATTCCGTCGACGCCCAAGCGGCCACGATCATTCCTCGCCGGCGATGATCTCGGCGCCGGCGCCGAGGACGACATCAACGCCCGGCTGAATATCCGGATTGCCGGCCTTGCCGAGTCTCGCGATCCAGCCGTCCTTGATCGCGAGATCGCACTTGATGATGCCGCACCAGTCGATTACCAGCGCGCGAGCGACGGGCGAGTACGGTGCGTCCGTCGCGGTGCTCGTAGCGAGATGTCATTAGGCAAGCGGGCCACGGCGACCCGGTGTTTACGGCCGGGACAGCGGCCATCGAACCCCACTCCATGGGCGCAGTGTAGCCCAGCAGCGCAGCACGTCGCCGCGCACCGGCTTCGCCCGCGGCCGCCGGTACGCGCGAAGCGATGCGACTAGCCAAGCCGCACGTACTCGTAGTCGATCGCCAGGTTGTTGATGCCGCGCTCGGGCGGAGCAATCCACGCGGCCATCTTGCCGGGCATCGTCACCCGCTGCATCAGGCCTTGCACGAAGGCGCGGTCGGCCGCCGACGGCAGCCACTCGTCCTTGCGCCGCTCGAACAGATCGGCGGCGATGACGTTGCCCGAGGGATCGCAGCGCACGCCCGCCCAGACGCCGATGGCACGGTCGAAGCGCGGCGACGGCAGAACGACACGGAAGGCGACGCCGGCGCGCTCGAGCTGCCGGTTCCAGCGTTTGAGCCCGAGCTCGCAGTCGCGCACGTACGACGTGCGCAGCACCTCGTTCATGGCGTTGCGCAGCGGCACGTCCTCGGTGCCGACGCCGCCCGCGGCGTCGGGCGAAGTCAGCGCATAAGCGACGTCGACGCAGCGGTGGTCGGCGTATTGCGCCTCGTCGGGCCGGCCCTTCAGGCCGGTGGCGAAGCTCGCCGCGGCGTTGGAGGAGACTTCCGAGCCGAACAGGTCGAGCGACGACGAAAACCAGAAGTTCAGGTAGCGCTGGAAGGTCGGCAGGTCGATCGCTCCGGCGGCGCGCACCCGCTGCGGGTCGTCGGTGCCGAGTTCGGCCATCACCTCGAGCGTGCGCTTGATCACTCGCGCAAGGCCGGTCTCGCCGACGAACATGTGATGCGCTTCCTCGGTCAGCATGAACTGCGTCGTGCGCGCCAGCGGGTCGAACGCCGACTCGGCGAGGCTCTTGAGCTGGTACTTGCCGTCGCGATCGGTGAAATAGGTGAACATGAACAGCGACAGCCAGTCGGTGATCGGCTCATTGAAGGTGCCGAGAATGCGCGGCTTGTCGGGATCGCCCGAGTGGCGCTCCAGCAGTTCCTCGGCCTCCTCGCGGCCGTCGCGGCCAAAGTACGCGTGCAGCAGGTACACCATCGCCCACAGATGGCGCCCTTCCTCGACGTTGATCTGGAACAGGTTGCGCAAGTCGTAGAGCGACGGGCAGCAGTGGCCGAGCAGCCGCTGCTGCTCGACCGAGGCGGGTTCGGTGTCGCCCTGCGTGACGATGAGCCGGCGCAGCGGCGAGCGGTATTCGCCGGGCACCTGCTGCCACGCGGCCTCCCCCATGTGGTCGCCGAAACCGATGCTGCGATCGGGTTGCGCATCGGCGAGGAAGATGCCCCAACGGTAGTCGGGCATGCGCACCCGGCCATAGCTCGCCCACCCCGCCGCGTCGACGCCGACCGCGGTGCGCAGGTACACATCCGCCGCGGCGAAGTCGGACGGACCGAGCTCGCGCCACCACTCGAGGAACCGCGGCTGCCAGTGCTCGAGCGCGCGCTGCAGCGTGCGATCGCCGGCGAGGTTGACGTTGTTGGGAATGCGTTCGCTGTAATTGATCGCCATGATTTGGTGCCTCTAGACGCGCTCCCAATCGAAGCTCGCGCGCGAGCCGGTGCCGAATTTTTTCAGCGCCCCGCCCTCGCCCACCGCGTTCGGTCGCTGGAATACCCAGTTCTGCCACGCCGACAGCCGTCCGAAGATGCGCGTGTGCGTGGTCTCGGGTCCGGTGAAACGCAGGCTCGCTTCCATGCCCGTCAGCGCGTCGGGTGAAAGGCTCGTGCGCTCTTCGACTGCCAGCCGGATCTCCTCGTCCCAGTCGATGTCGTCCGGAGTGTAGGTCACCAACCCGGCCGCGCTCGCCGCTTCGGCGCCGATCAATGCATCGATTTCGAGCGCCGGCGCGACGGCGCCACAAAACCGGTTGGCGAGGCGCGTGCGGCCGCTGGCCATCGGATACGCACCGTGATTCTGCGCCGACAGCGCAATCCGCGGTTCCGCCGCGCGGTCGTCGGGTAACGACTGCATGTACGTTCGATCGGCAGCCAGCGCGAGTTCGAGGAGCGTCCCCGCAAAACAGGACCCGCGATCGACCAGCGCGAACAAGGTGCGCGACGACAGGTCGAGTCGCGACAAGGTGCGCCGCCACATGCCGACGGTCTCGCGCACCAGCCAGTGCGCCGCATTGGCCGCGAGAATGCGGTCGATGGCGAGGACGACTTCCGGATCGCCCTGACTGCGCAGCAACCACGTACCGACGGCGAGCTCGTTGCTACGCAGCAGCAGGATCGCATCGTCGAGCTCGCGCGCGGCGGCGAGCGGCCACCAGGCCGCGCCGGCGGCCTGGATCGCCGCCTCCGACTCGGGACCCGGCACGGCGGGCGCGCGCAGGGTGAATGTCGCCACGCGCGCGCCACGATCGAGCGCGACATCCACGTTCGGGTAGTGCAACCCCGCGGTGTCGATGGTCCGTTGCAGCGGTGGCAGCGCGATCCCGACCTCGCCGGGACGCCGCCCGCTCGCCTGCGCGAGTGCCCGCGCGCGCGCGCTCACCGTCGCCGCGAAGTCCTTCGGCCTGGCGATGGCGTCGACGAGATGCCACGCCAGCGCGCGATCGGCGCGCACGCCCTCGATGGTCGTGCAGAAGACGTCGGCAAGGTCGCGGCGGACCCGGCGCTTGTCGGTCAGCCGCGTGAGCCCGCCCGTGCCTGGCAGCACTGCCAGCAGCGCTACCTCGGGCAGGCTGACGGTCGACGAGCGGTCGTCGACCATGGCGATCTCGTCGCAGGCGAGCGCGAGCTCGTAGCCGCCGCCGGCGCTGGTGCCGTTGAGCGCCGCGATCGATTTCAGTCCGGAGTGGACGCTCGCGTCCTCGATGCCGTTGCGCGTCTCGTTGGTGAACTTGCAGAAATTCACCTTCCACGCGTGCGTCGACTGCCCCAGCATGTAGATGTTGGCGCCGGAGCAGAACATGCGCTCCTTGCCGCTGGTCAGGACCATGCAGCGCACCCCCGGGTGCTCGAAACGCAGGCGCTGCAGCGCGTCGGCGAGTTCGATATCGACGCCGAGGTCGTAGGAATTGAGCTTGAGCTTGTAGCCGGGCACGATGCCGCGGTCCTCGTCGACGTCGAGCGTCAATGTCGCGATGTCGCCGTCCACCTCGAGCCGCCAATGCGCGTAGCGGTCGGGTTGCGTATCGAAGGTCACCATCTCGTGTCTCGCTGGCGTGGCGGGGGGGCGGGCCGCGGTCAAGGGTCGATCATCATGGTACCGGCGAATGTCGTATAGTGCACGACTAATGGCGCTCGAGATCCACATCCTCGTGGGGACGATGACCGGCACCGCGCAACTGGTCGCGCAGGAGCTGGAACTCGCCTTCGCCGCCGACGATGTGGCGATCGACATCGAACTCATGGACGGCCTGGATCACCGCGTTTTCGAGCGTCCCGGCGTGTTCCTGATCTGCACGTCGACCTACGGCCACGGCGACGTCCCCGACAACGCCAAGGCGCTGTACGCCGATCTCGCGTCGAGCAGGCCCGACCTCGGCCACGTGCGATACGGCGTGTTCGCGCTGGGCGACCGCACGCACGTCGGCACCTTTTGCCACGGCGGCAAGCATTTCGACGACTTGATGACCGAGCTCGGCGCGCGTCGCTGCGGCGCGGTCGCGCAGCACGACGCGAGCGGCGGCAGCCTTGCCGAAGACGCGGCCCTGGAGTGGTTCCCCGGCTGGATCGCCGCGCTTCGGTCGACTCTCGCGCCCGAGCACGCGCGATGATCGGCGCCGCCGTCGCGCTGCAACTCTCGCACGCCGATCACTCGTCGTCGCCGCCGCGCATCACCATTCCGCGCGAGTACAACGCCGCGGTCGATCTGGTCGAGCGCCACATCGCCGCCGGACGCGGCGACAAGATCGCATTCATCGACGATGCCGGGAGCTATTCCTACGCAACGCTCGCGCGCCGCGTCAACCAGTGTGCCAACGCCTGGCGCCGGCTTGGGCTGCGCATCGAGGATCGCGTCGCGCTGCTGCTGCACGACGGCATCGATTTTCCGGTGGCGTTCCTCGGCGCGATCCGGGCCGGCATCGTGCCGATTCCCTGCAACACGCTGCTCGCCGCGACCGACTACGAATATCTGCTTGCCGACAGCCGCGCGCGCGCGATCGTCGTCTCCGCGCCGCTGGCGCCGCTGGTTGCGCCGCTGAAGGGAACGCTGCCGTTTCTCGAGCATGTCATCGTGTCCGGGGCGCGCATCGGCGACGCGACGCTTTTCGCGGACTGGATCGCCGCCGAGCGCACCACCGCCGACGCCGCGCCCACCACCTGCGACGACGTCTGCTTCTGGCTCTATTCGTCCGGTTCGACCGGCCATCCCAAGGGTGCGGTGCATCTGCATGCCGACCTGATTCACACCGCCGAACTCTATGCGCGACCGGTGCTCGGCATCGAGGAAGGCGATGTGGTCTTCTCTGCCGCGAAGCTATTCTTCGCCTACGGCCTCGGCAACGCGTTGACCTTTCCGCTTGCGGTCGGCGCGACGGCGATACTCATGGCGGAGCGCCCTACGCCCGCCGCGATATTCACAAGGCTGGTCGAACATCGGCCGACCATTTTCTACGGCGTGCCCACGCTGTACGCTGCGCTGCTCGCGGCTGCCGACGCTCCCGCTCGCGAAGCGCTGGCACTGCGCTGCTGCGCCTCTGCCGGCGAAGCGCTGCCGGCAGATCTCGGCAAACGCTGGCGCGAGCGCATGGGCGTGGATATCCTCGACGGGCTGGGCTCGACGGAGATGCTGCACATCTTCCTGTCCAACCGGCCCGGCGAGGTCCGCTACGGGACCACTGGAAGACCGGTGCCCGGTTATGCATTGAGACTGACCGACGAAGCAGGCAATGCCGTGCCGCCCGGTGAAATCGGCGAGCTGCAGGTCAGCGGCCCGTCTTCGTCGCCGTACTACTGGAACAACCGCGCGCGCAGCCTCGCGACCTTCCTCGGGCCCTGGACCAAGAGCGGCGACAAGTACACCGTCGATCGCGACGGCTACTACACCTACTGCGGGCGCTCTGACGACATGCTTAAGGTCGGCGGCGTCTACGTCTCGCCCTTCGAAGTCGAAGCTGCGCTCGCCAGCCACGACGCGGTCCTGGAAGCGGCGGTCGTCGGTCACTCCGACCAGAACGAGCTGATCAAGCCCAAGGCATTCATCGTCGTCAAACCCGGGTACAACGGCGACGCCGCCCTCGCGCTGCGGCTGCAGGAGCACGTCAAGGCGCGCCTGGCGCCCTTCAAGTATCCGCGGTGGATCGAATTCGTCGCCGAGCTGCCCAAGACCGCGACCGGCAAGATCCAGCGCTTCAAGCTGCGAGCGCGGCGCTGACGCCGCAGCGGCGGCGGCGAACGGCCACGCCGCCCATGACGCCGCGCGGCGTCGCTGCTACCATTCGCCCTCGACTGTAACCAGACCACCGCAGAGGAGCATTCCATGACTACCCGTCGCAAGTTCGTGCAGGGCGCAGCGGCGCTGGCGTCAGCGTCGGCGATCGGTGCGCTCCTGCCGACTCCCGCGCGCGCCCAATCCGCGAAGCTGCGCATCGGCATGATGCTGCCCTACACCGGAACCTTCGCCGCGCTGGGCACCGCGATCACCCAGGGCTTCAACCTCGCCGTCGACGAGAATGCCGGCAAACTTGGCGGTCGCGACATCGAATATTTCACCGTCGACGACGAATCCGAGCCCGCGAAAGCGACCGACAACGCCAACAAGCTCGTGCAGCGCGACAAGGTCGACGTGCTGGTCGGCACCGTGCATTCCGGCGTGGTGATGGCGATGGTCAAGGTTGCCCGCGACAGCGGCGCGCTGCTGGTGATCCCCAACGCCGGCGCCAATGCGGCCACCGGCAGCCAGTGCGCGCCGAACATCTTCCGCACCTCGTTCTCGAACTGGCAGCCCGCCCACCCGATGGGCAAGGTGATGTACGACAAGGGGCACCGCAAAGTCGTGACGCTGACCTGGAAGTACGGCGCGGGCGAGGAGTCGGTCGAGAGCTTCAAGGAGGCGTTCACCAAACTCGGCGGCTCGGTGGTCAAGGAGATGTATCTGCCGTTTCCCAACGTCGAGTTTCAGCCCTTCCTGACCGAGATCGCCTCGCTCAGGCCCGACGCGGTGTTCGTGTTCTTCGCCGGTGGCGGCGCGGTCAAGTTCACCAAGGACTACATGGCCGCTGGCCTCAAGGACAAGATTCCCCTCTACGGGTCGGGCTTCCTCACCGACGGGACGCTGCCGGCGCAGGGCGCATCGGCGCAGGGCTTGCTGACGACGCTGCACTATGGCGACGGCATCGACAATGCCAAGAACAAGCAATTCCGCTTCGCCTACGCCAAGAAATTCGGCGTGCAGGCGGACGTCTACGCGGTGCAGGGTTACGACGCGGCGCTGCTGCTCGCCGGGGGGTTGACTGCCGTCAAGGGCAGCTTCGGCGAGCGCAGCGCGCTTTATTCCGCCCTGGAAAAGGTGAAAGTGGACAGTCCGCGCGGTCCTTGGGTCATGTCGAAGGCGCACAATCCGATTCAGGACATCTACCTGCGCCGCGTCGACGGCAATGCCAACGAGGTCATCGGCGTTGCCTGGAAGGCGCTCGAAGATCCGGCGCGTGGCTGCAAGATGGCGTAGAGAGCTGGGTGAAGGCGGCGGGGAGCGCGCCTCGCCGCATTGCCTCGACGCATTGTCATGCCGGCTCGAGCCGGCGCCTCGGCTTGGACGTCCACCGTGGAATGGTTGATCCAGATCCTCAACAGCGTGCAGTACGGACTGCTGCTGTTCCTCGTCGCGAGCGGGCTGTCGCTGATCTTCGGGATCATGGGCGTCATCAATCTCGCGCACGGCAGTTTCTACATGATCGGCGCGTACCTCGGATTCACGCTCGCCCAGTGGACGGGCAGCCTGTGGATCGCGCTGCCGCTGGGCATCGTGCTCGCTGCGGCGCTCGGCCTGCTGCTCGAATGGACGCTGATCAGCAAGCTCTACAGGCGTGATCACCTCTACCAGGTTCTGCTCACCTTCGGCCTGATCCTGGTGTTCGAGGAGTTGCGCAGCGTGCTCGTCGGCGACGACGTGCACGGCGTGGCGATCCCGTCGATCCTCGCCGCGTCGCTGCCGCTGACCGACACGCTGTCGTATCCGGTCTACCGGCTGTTCATATCCGCGGTGTGTCTCGCGCTGGCGGGCCTGATGTACGTCGTGCTGCAGACGACGCGGCTGGGGGCGAACATCCGCGCCTGTGCATCGAATCCGGAAATGGCGCAATCGCTCGGGCTGGACATACGCTGGATCCATGCGCTGGTGTTCGCCGCCGGGGTCGCGCTGGCGGCGTTCGCAGGCATGATCGCGGCACCGGTGTCCTCGGTGTTCCCGGGCATGGGCAATCAGGTGCTCATCATCTGCTTCGTCGTGGTGGTGATCGGCGGCATCGGGTCGCTCAAGGGCGCGCTCGTCGCCGCGCTGCTGATCGGCTTCGTCGACACCTTCGGCAAGGTCCTGTTTCCGGAATTCGCGGGCGTCGCGGTCTACCTGCTGATGGCGGTCGTGTTGCTGTTCCGCCCGTCGGGCCTGTTCGGCAGGACCTGAGATGACCCGGCGCGGCGTACTGGCGTTGCTCGTTGCTGCGGCGCTGCTGGCGCTGTTTCCGCTGACTGCGGAAAGATTCTATCTGCAGCTCGTCACCAAGATCATGATCCTGTCGATCTTCGCGCTGTCGCTCGACCTGCTGGTCGGCTACGCGGGCCTGGTCAGTCTGGGGCACGCCGCCTACTTCGGCGTCGCGGCGTACGCACTGGCGCTCGCCGCGCCGACCGATGATCCCGCCAATTTCTGGTTGACGCTGCCGATCGCGCTGGCCGCGAGTGCGCTGACCGCGCTGGTCATCGGCACCCTGGTCGTGCGCACGACCGGCGTGTACTTCATCATGGTGACGCTGGCCTTCGCGCAGATGGTCTACTTTTTCTTCCACGACACGCGCATCGCCGGCGGCTCCGACGGCATCTACGTGAACGCCCGTCCCAACACCTTCGTACCGGGCTTCGACCTCACCAACGACACGCATTTCTACTACATGGTGCTGGCCCTGCTGGTCGGCGTGTACGCGTTGCTGGCGCGAATCATCCGCTCGCCCTTCGGCCGCGCGCTGCAGGGCATCAAGGTGAACGAACGGCGCATGCGCGCGCTGGGCTTCGCGACGCGACGCTACAAGCTCGCGGCGTTCGTGCTCGCCGGGACGATCGCCGGTCTGGCGGGCTATCTCGCAGCGGCGAAGGAAGGCTACGTCAACCCGGAGCTGCTCGCCTGGCATCAGTCGGGAAGCGCGCTGATGATGCTGATATTGGGCGGCATGGGGACGCTGGTGGGTGCGATCGCCGGCTCCTTCGCGTACCTCCTCTTGCAGGAGTGGTTCTCCGGGCTTACCAAGCACTGGCAGCTGTTGATGGGAGCGTTCATCATCGGCGCCGTGTTGCTGTTGCCGCAGGGCCTGGCCAGCCTGCCGGCGCGCCTCGCGCGCCGGCGCAGCGTCGATGTCGTCGAAGACAACGATGACTGAGCCGCTGCTGGTCGCCCACGACCTCTGCAAGCACTTCGGCGGACTCGTCGCGGTGGATCAGGTCACGCTCGACCTCGCGCCTGGCGCCATCCATGCGGTGATCGGACCCAACGGCGCCGGCAAATCGACATTGGTCAACCTGCTGTCGGGCGAGATCGCGCCGTCGTCGGGTTCGATACTTCTCGGTGGCGACGACATCGCCGGCTTGCCACCCGAGCGCATCGCGCATCGCGGCATCGCCCGCACCTTCCAGCACGCCAATATCTTCGGCGCCTTTACCGCTTTCGAAAATGCCCGGCTGGCGGCGCAGGCGCATGCACCGGCGGCCGGCGGGTGGTTGCGTCCGGCGCGCGCGCGCACCGACATCAATGGCACGGCGCACGCCGCGCTCGCTGCCGCGGGACTCGCGGCGCGCGCAGATGTGCACGCGTCGGCGCTCTCGCACGGCGAACGCCGCGCACTCGACATCGCGATGGCGCTGGCGACCGCGCCGTCGATCCTGCTGCTCGACGAGCCTCTGGCAGGCATGGGCCCCGAGGAGTCGATGCATACCGTCGCTCTGCTGAAACGGCTCGCCGTCGACCATGCAATTCTGCTCGTCGAGCACGACATGGACGCCGTGTTCGCACTCGCGGATCGGCTCACGGTCATGGCCAATGGCAAGATCATCGCCAGCGGCACCCCGGCAGCTATTCGCGCCAACGCCGAGGTGCAGGAGGTGTATCTGGGCGCCGACGCGCAACCGGCGCCATGAACGGCGCGCACGCCCTGCTCGACGCCCGCGGCCTGCACACGTATTACGGCAGCAGTCACGTGCTGCAGGGCGTCGACTTCGCAATTGGCCCCGGCGAACTCGTCGCGCTGATGGGCCGCAACGGCATGGGCAAGACCACGCTGATCCGGTCGCTGCTCGGTTTCGCGCGCCCGCGTTCCGGCGAGGTCCGGCTCGACGGCGTACCCATCGGCGGAATCGCACCTTTCCGGATCGCGCGCCTGGGCCTGGCCTACGTCCCGGAGGGCCGCGGAATTTTTCCCAATCTGTCGGTGCGCGAGCACCTCGCGATGGCCACGCGCAGCGGCGGCACGGAAAGCCGCGCGTGGAGCATCGAGCGCGTGCTCGCAACCTTTCCCCGGCTCGCCCAGCGCCTCGCGCATCGCGGCAGCGAACTATCCGGAGGCGAACAGCAGATGCTGACGCTTGGCCGCGCGTTGCTGACGCAGCCGCGGCTGTTGCTGCTCGACGAGGCGACCGAAGGCCTGGCGCCGCTGGTAGCGCGCGAGATCTGGCGCACCTTGAAGGAGGTTCGCGAAGCGGGCACCGCGATGGTCATCGTCGACAAGAATTTGGCGATGCTCTCCGAGCTTGCCCACCGCTGCGTGATCCTGGTGAAAGGCCGCAAGGTCTTCGACGCGCCGCCGCGCGAACTCGCCGCGCAACCTCAGCTGCGCGCGCGCTATCTCGGCGTATGACGCCAACGGCATCTCACCCGCCACAGGTCGCCGCAGCGATCGAGGTGGACGGCGTCACGCTGGAATGCGTCCTGCTCAATCGCGCATGCCGCGCGCCCGCGCTCGTCTTTCTGCACGATGGGTTGGGTTCGGTCGCGATGTGGCGGGATTTCCCGCAACGCCTTGCCGACGCCTGCGCCTGTCCGGCGCTGGTCTACTCGCGCGCCGGCTACGGACAGTCGGCGCCGCTGGCCAAGCCGCGCCTCCCGGATTACATGCATGTCGAGGCGCTCTCGACCTTGCCCGCGCTGCTCGACCGGCTCGACATCGCGCGGCCGATCCTGATCGGACACAGCGATGGCGCCTCGATCGCGCTCATCCATGCCGGCGCGCAGCCGCATGCAGTGCGCGCGTGCGTCGCGCTCGCGCCGCACGTTTTCGTCGAAGACATGTCGATCGCAAGCATCACCGCGGCACGGCGGGCGTACGCAAGCGGCAATCTGCGCGAGCGGCTTTCCGCCTATCACCGCGACGTCGATTCGGCGTTCCTGGGCTGGAACGACGTCTGGCTGTCACCGGCGTTCCGGAACTGGAACATCGAGCGCTCCATCGCAGCGATTCGCTGCCCCCTGCTGCTGATCCAGGGGCGCGATGACGAATACGGAACGCTGGCGCAGCTCGACGCCATCCGACGGCTGGCGGGCGGTCCGGTCGCGCACGTGGTTCTCGACGGCTGCGGCCACTCGCCGCACCGCGATCAGCCCAAGGCGACGCTAGGGGCGATCGCCGGATTCATCGCGTCCGTGCTTCGCTCGCAGCCTTGAGCACGAGCGCGCGCTCGTACAGGCTGTTTTTCGACGCCCCGGTCAACGCTGCCGCGACCTTCACCGCGCGCGCCAGCGGCAATTCGGCGAGCAGCAGCGACAGCGTTGCATCGTGGGCATCGGCTGCCGGCGCGGCGCGCCCTTCCGGCGCGGCGACGATGAGAACGAACTCGCCACGCTGGCGGTCGGCGTCGGCCGCGACCCACTCCGCCGCCGCGCCCAGGGCGCAGCGGTGAATCGTCTCGAAACGCTTGGTGAGTTCGCGGGCGATGACGATTTCGCGCGCCGCACCCAGCGCCGCGGCGAGCGCGGGCAGCGTCGCAAGCACCCGGTGCGGTGCCTCGTAGAAGACCAGTGCCGCCGGCAATGCAGCCACTGCGTCGAGAGCGGCGCGCCGCGCCGCGGCGCTCGCCGGCAGAAAGCCGCAGAACATCCAGTGCCCGGCGGACAGCCCCGACGCCGACAGCGCCGCGACGACCGCGCTGGGTCCCGGCACCGGCGCGACCGCGAATCCGGCGTCGGCGACCGCGCGCACCAGCGCCGCCCCCGGGTCGCTGATCGCCGGCGTGCCCGCGTCGGTGACGAGCGCGACGCGCTTTCCGTCGGAAAGCAAGCCCACGAGCTCCGCTGCGCGGCGCTTTTCATTGTGCTCGTTGAGCGACAGCAGCGGTACGCGGATCCCGTGGTGCGCGAGCAGCACGCCAGTCACGCGTGTGTCCTCGGCGGCGACGACGTCGACCTGGCGCAGGATGTCGAGCGCGCGCAGCGTGATGTCGCGCAGATTTCCGATCGGCGTGGCGACCACATATAATGTTCCTTCGACCGCTGGCAGCGGCTCCCCGCGGGTCATTGCGCAGCCCCCTTTCGATGACCTCTGCAGCCTCACATTTCGCCGCGCGCTTCCCGCACGTCGCGCTTCTAGCGCTGGTGGCGCTGCTTTGGACCGCCAGCGGCTGCACGGTCGCGCCGCCATTGTCCGGCGCGCGCGGCGGCGCGGCAACCGCACCGGCACCGCGACCGGCTCCCGCGCCTGTACCCGATTCCGCGCCCGTGGTGCAAACCGCACCCGCGCCCGCCGCGGCCCCGATCCTTCCGGCAACGCCGAGCACCGGGTCGACGGTGCCGCGCAGCGATGCGATCGGACTGCTGCTGCCGCTGGAATCGCCAACCTACGGACGCGCCGCGGAAGCGGTCAGGTCCGGATTCATGGCCGCTGCCGAGCGCGCCGGAAGCGGCAACCGGGTCAGGGTCTTTGCCCACGGCGACGACGGTCTGCTCCCGGCACTCGCCGGCGCCGAACGCGCCGGCGTCGCACTGGTCGTCGGACCGCTCACCCGCGACGACCTCAAGACCGTCTTCGCGATGGCGCCGGCGCGGCCGCGCCTGCTTGCGCTCAATGTGCCCGACGATCCCACGCGCCTGCCAGCCGATGCGTATGCGCTGACGCTCGGCGTCGAAGGCGACGCTACTCTGCTCGCCCGCGTTGCCCGCGCCGATGGCGCGCGGACGGTCGCGCTGGTTGCTTCAGACGCACCGCTGCAGCGCCGCTTTGCCACTGCCTTTGCGGCGGAATGGCGGCGTATTGGCGGGGCTGCGCCGCGTGAATACCGCTTCGACGCCAACCCGGAGGTGCTCGGGCTGTTACGCCGCGAATTGGCCGCCCGACCGGCCGATGCGATGGTCTTGGCGGTCGATGCCGAATATGCAGCGCTCGCCAAATCGTTCCTGCCGCCCGGTCCCGTGTACGCAGTCAGCCAGATCGCCGACGGCTTGCCGACGACCATGCTGCGCGACCTCGACGGCGTGCGCTACGTGGAAATTCCGTGGCTGGCCGATCCGGACGCTCCGGCGCTCGCGCAGATGCCGCATGCCAACCTGGACAGCGCCGTGCTCGAACGCCTCTACGCTCTGGGGCTCGACGCGTATGCGCTGGCGCAACAGCTCGCCGAGCCCGTGCCGCCATCGCGCATCGAACTCGAAGGCGCGACCGGTCGTCTTTCGCTGGCGCCGACGCGTGTCTTCGAGCGCCAGGGCCGGATTGTTGCCATCCGCGAGGGCCGGGTGCAAGCGTTGCCGATGGCGCCATGAATCGCGGCGCGGCCGCCGTAGCGCTGACCGCAGAGTTTCTGGCCATGCGCGGCGTCGTGGTCATCGAACGCAACTACCGGTGCCGGCGCGGCGAAATCGACCTGATCGCGCGCGATCGCGACACGCTCGTGTTCGTCGAAGTGCGCCGGCGCAGCCACGCGGCGTTCGGCGGCGCTGCGGCGAGCATCACGGCCAGCAAGCGCCGCCGGCTGGCACGCGCTGCCGGCCACTATCTCGCGAAGCTGGGCCGCGAGCCACCGTGCCGCTTCGACGCGATCCTTCTCGATGCGCTCGATACCGGCCGTATCGAGTGGCTCGTCGACGTGTGACCGGTGGAGTGCACCGCGCGGCAAGCCGCCGCGGCGCGCGCGCGAATGTTGCTACAATCGCATTTTAAGGCCTTGCCTGCGGACGATGGATACAATGCAACGCATTCATGCCCATTTTGCGGCCAGCGCGGAGCTCAAGCTCGCCGCTGTCGACGTACTGACGCCGCTGATTGCGCATGCAGCGTTGCTCATGACCGAATGCCTGCTGGCCGACGGCAAGCTGCTTGCCTGCGGCAACGGTGGCTCGGCCGCTGACGCGCAGCATTTCGCGGCCGAGATGGTCGGCCGCTTCGAGCGGGAGCGTCCGGAGCTGCCGGCGATCGCGCTGACGACCGACACGTCGATCCTGACCGCCATCGCCAACGACTACGATTTCTCGCAGGTCTTCGCCAAGCAGGTCCGCGCGCTCGGCCGCGCCGGCGACGTGCTGCTCGCGATATCGACCTCGGGAAACTCGGCTAACGTGTGCGCCGCGATTGCCGCCGCGCTCGAGCGCGAAATGCGCGTCGTGGCACTCACCGGCAAGGGCGGGGGCCGGATCGGCGAACTCCTGCGGCCCGAGGATGTCCACATTTGCGTGCCGCACTCCACCACCGCGCGCATCCAGGAAGTCCATATGTTGACGATCCATTGCCTGTGCGACGCGATCGATGCGAGCCTGTTGGGGGACGAAGCGTGACGGCCCCCGGCGTGACCCGGGCCGCCACAGGTTCGGTGCTGCTTGCAGCGATCGTACTGCTGCAGAGCGCGTGCGTACCGCTCCTCGTCGGAGGCGCCGTGGTCGGCGGGGCCGCCGCGGCCACCGACCGGCGTTCGGTCGGCGCGCAGCTCGACGACGAAGTCATCGAAGACAAGTCGGCGCTGGCGATCGCCGAGCGCTTCAAGGGGGAGTTCCACGTCAACGTCACCAGCTTCAATGGCATCGTGCTGCTGACCGGCGAAGTCCCGGCCGATGCCGCCAAGGCCGACATCGAGCAGCTCGTGCGCGCGACGCCCAAGGTCCGCGCGGTGCAAAACGAGCTCGCCGTCGGTCCCGTGTCCGATATTTCCGTGCGCGCCGACGACACTTTGATCACCTCGAAGGTCAAGTCGCGCTTTCTCGAGACGGACAAATTCCAGATCAACTTCGTCAAGGTCGTCACCGAGCGCGGCACTGTCTACCTCATGGGCATCGTGCGTCGCGACGAGGGTGATGCCGCCGCCGAAATCGCGCGCACGACCAGCGGCGTCCAGCGCGTGGTCAAGGTTTTCGAATACATCAGCTGATGTCGTTGGCTGTTCCAGGGCCGGCATTTGCGGCCAAGATCGCGACGCGCGCGACGCTGCCGGAACGCATCGCCCGGCTCGCCCGGCCGCTGGTTTTCACCAATGGGGTGTTCGACATCGTGCACCGCGGCCACGTGACGTATCTGGACCGCGCGCGCGGCCTTGGCGCGGCGCTGGTCGTCGGCGTCAACACCGACGCCTCGGCGCAGCGGCTCGGCAAGGGCACTGACCGACCGCTGAACACGCTCGACGACCGCATGGCGGTGCTGGCGGCGCTGGAGTCGGTGAGCCTGGTCGTTCCCTTCGACGAGGACACGCCGCTTGCGCTCGTGCTCGCCTGCCACCCCGACGTCATCGTCAAGGGCGGCGACTACGACGCTGCGACGACCGTCGGTGCCGCCGAAGTCTTGGGCTGGGGCGGGCGCTTCGAGTCCATTCCTCTGCTGACGGGGCGGTCCACCACGGAGCTCGTGGCGAGGATCCGCGGTCGAGCGTGAGCCCACGCACTGCTATACTTCCGGCCTTCCCCATGTCCGACACGATAGACCCCGCGCGGCTTCACGCGCTCCTGGCTTCCGAAAGACCCCCGCAACTCGTCGACGTGCGCACGGCCGCGGAAGTGGCACGCGGCTCGATCGCCGGGGCGCGGCACATCGAACTTGCGAGTCTGCCGGGTCGCGCGGCCGAGCTGGACCCGGCGGCGCCCTGCGTGCTGGTCTGCCAATCCGGCGGACGATCGGCGCAGGCTTGCGCCCTGCTGGCGCGACGCGGATTCGGGCGGTTGTACAACCTGCAGGGCGGAGTCGCCGCCTGGACGCGCGCCGGCTTGCCGCTCAGTACGTTGGAATGACGATGGACCCGCAACTGCACATCGATCGCGAAGTCGACGCCCGCGGCCTCAATTGTCCGCTGCCGATCCTGCGCACAAAAAAAGCGCTTAACGACATGACGACCGGTCAGGTCCTGCGCATCCTGGCGACCGACCCCGCATCGGTCCGCGACTTTCAGGCATTCGCCAAGCAGACCGGCAATCAACTGGTGGGGCAAAGCGAGCAGGACGGCGAGTTCCTGTTCCTCCTGCGCCGCAAGTAAGTCCACGGCCGCGACGGCGCATCGCCCGACCGACCACGACCCTCAGCAAGGAGCTGCGCTCATGTCCGCGGACACTCCGGCGGTTCTCGATCTGACCGAAGCGAATTTCGCGCAAGCGATCAACGACCGCGCATTCGCGGTCGTCGACTTCTGGGCGCCATGGTGCGCACCCTGCCGAGCCTTCGCCCCGGTCTTCGCCGCCGCGGCAGCTCGGCATCCGGACGTGCTGTTCGCCAAGGTCAACACCGAGGATCAGCAGGCGATTGGGGCGCACTTCAACATCCGCTCGATTCCCACGCTGATGATTTTCCGCGACAACGTCATCGTGTTCGCGGAAGCCGGGGCGCTTCCCGCCAGCGCGCTCGACCAGGTGCTCGACGCCGCGCGGGCATTGGACATGGACAAGGTGCGCAGCGAAATCGAAGCGCAGTCGGCCGGCACCGCCAGCTCCTAAGCTTGAGTTCCTGTAGTCGAAGAACGAGCTTGCTTTGTTTCTTCAAGCGCTTGGCTTGAAAACTGTGTTCCGTTTGCTGTCTAC
>Ga0209048_10002358_pt1 | contig 18792 bp, 17 predicted proteins | sample FrelakmetCRP12CR_FD_187146 | JGI IMG/M metagenome (GOLD analysis project Ga0209048, IMG submission 187146) | Freshwater lake sediment microbial communities from the University of Notre Dame, USA, for methane emissions studies - CRP12 CR (SPAdes)... | ecosystem: Environmental > Aquatic >... | reverse complement strand
GTAGACGCGGTCCTTGAGGTACTGCTTGTCCTCCCAGCCGTTCTTGAAGATGTGGTACAGCACGCCGAACACGAACGGGATATCGGTGCCGGAGCGGATGCGCACGTATTCGTCCGCCTTGGCCGCCGTCCGCGTGAAGCGCGGGTCGACGACGATCATCTTCGCGCCGGTCTCCTTGGCATGCAGCATGTGCAGCATCGACACCGGGTGTGCCTCGGCCGCATTGCTGCCGATGTACAGCGCGCACTTGGTCTTCTGCATGTCGTTGTACGAGTTGGTCATCGCACCGTAGCCCCAGGTGTTGGCTACGCCCGCGACCGTCGTCGAGTGGCAGATCCGCGCCTGGTGGTCGCAGTTATTGCTGCCCCAGAACGACACGAACTTGCGCATCAGGTAGGCCTGCTCGTTGCTGTGCTTGGAGCTGCCGATCCAGAACACGGCGTCGGGCCCGGACTCCTTGCGGATCTCGAGCATCTTGGCGCTGACTTCGTTCAGCGCCTGCTCCCACGACAGCCGCTGCCACTTGCCGTTGACCAGCTTCATCGGCGTCTTCAGCCGGTGCGAATGTTCGACGATGCCGTGCTCGCGGATCGACGCGCCCTTGGCGCAGTGGGCGCCCATGTTGATCGGGGAATCGAAGACCGGCTCCTGCCGCGTCCAGACGCCATTCTCGACGATGGCGTCGACGGCGCAGCCGACGGAACAGTGCGTGCAGACGGTGCGCTTCTTCTCGACGGCCTTGGCGTCGCCTTCCTTGGCGGCGACTGCGGGGCCGATCGCGCCGTACGGCAGCTGGCTTGCGAACGCGCCGGTGCCGGCGGCCAGGCCCGAGCGCTTGAGGAACGTCCGGCGGTCCATCGTGGACATTCCGCCGCCTGCAAACCTCTTCAAGCGGGGACCCGTCGACCGGTTGACGTCGGACTTGCGCGTGAGCAGCATGGGAACTCCTAGGGCCTGTTAACGCTATGGGCGTAAACGCGAACGGGTGGCATGGGGCGCCAATCGCGGAAGCCGACGAAGCCAAGACTGGCGGTCTTGGCGAGGAAAGCAACAAAGAGTGGCACCCCAGGGCGCCCGTTCCCTTTGGGTTGCAGCCGAAAACGCCCATCGCTGCGTTGCGAAGGCTCGCCGAGTACCCAACCCGCCGTCGCCTCCGCGCCTTGCGCTGAGCGTTTTCGGCCGTGCAACGCGTCTATGTCCATAGTGTTAACAGGCCCTAGATCCGGGTGGTCGCGTAGTAATCGCGAACGTGATCGGTTTCGCGGTAGCCCTGCGAAGTTTCGGCCTCGTCCGGGGACGCCGCCTGCATGACCGGGCTGGCGAGCGCGTTGGTGGCGGCTGCGGCCGCGCCGGCACCGCCTGCGCCGAGCGCAAGGAGGAAGCGGCGGCGCTTGATGTCCGGAGCGTCGGTGGCGCGCGTCGGGGCCGACGCCGGCGCTGCGCGTTGCGATGAATTGGTCATGCATCCCTCCAAAATTGCCGAACCGCGTGACGTTATGGACCCGTGCCTGGCTCGCAGCGGCTGTTTACGCGATGGCGAGCGAGTCACGTTCGAGCGCCATATACAAACTGGTGAATTCTGCTACGCGCCTGTAGTAGTTGGCAAGCGGACAAACGCATATTGCACCGCAGCATGCGAACACCCAGGGCGCGAGATGCCTATCGAAATACGCGCGCTGAACGTCGATCGCTGATGGTACACGCTCGCCGTCGCCCGCGACGAGCATCCGCATCGTCTCGCACAATACCGACAGGTGGTCTTCGTAGAGCGTCGAACCGGCAAGGCGGGCAAGCCCCAGGCGGGCTAAGTCCGAGCGCACGGCGACCAGCGGCCTTTCGGATGCCGCCTCGGTCAGCCAGTGCGAAGCGTGCAGGTCGACTTCGCTGCGCCCGACGCCGACGAACATTTCCGTGTACTCCTGTTCCGCCGCATCGGCGTCCATCACGCTGCTGGCCAGGATCAATGCGTTCCATGCTGCCGCCAGCGGACTGTCGGCATCCGCAGCCCACGGCTCCGATTTCCCGAGTGCGGCGAGCAACGGCGCGTCCGGCCCCCCCGCGTAGAGCCGCGCCAGCAGCGCGTAAACCTGCGCGCGCGCCTGGTCTTCCGGCGCGACCGCCTGCCGGATCGTCACGGTGGCCGCCGGCTTCGCGTCAGAGATTCCGGATGTCGGCACTGTTCTCGTTCCTGATGAGGTCGACCACCCGGCAGTCGGCGCACATCTTGAGCCGGTCGAGCGCACCCGGTGCGGCATACATCGAATGTCCCGCAAGCTTCCCCAGCATTGTCGCAATCATCTTGTCGGTGCCCAGCGGCTTCCCGCACCCGGTGCACTTGAAGATCGTCGCCTCGTTCAGGACGCGAGGCGCCCTGGCAGCCGGGGTCAGGTCGAGGCGCGGCGTGAGCATGATCGCGTGCTCTGGGCACGTCGCCGCGCAGATGCCGCACTGCACGCACTTCGACTCGATGAAGCGCACCTGCGGCGCTTCCATGTTGTCGAGGATCGCGGCCTCCGGACACGACCCGACGCAGGCCAGGCACATCGTGCAGGTGTCGGCGTTGATCGCGATGGCGCCGAACGGGGCGCCCTTGGGCAGCGGAATCACCTGCTGCGGCACCGGCGCGTGCAGCGCCAGGTGATCGAGCGCCAGGCCGATCGTCGTGCGCTTTTCCGGCGTCGGCGCAAATGTCGCGGCCACGCGCGCGGTCAAGGCCACCGGCCATTGGCGGATCGCGGCGTCGAAACCCGCGAGGTCGGCGCCGTCGACGATCCGGAAATGTTCGCCCTGATAGCCCAGCGCGTTGGTGATCGTCTCCCCCAGCCGCATCTGGAACGAAAGCGCAGCGCGGTACTCGGAGGCCTCGTCGCCCGTCGCCAGCACGGCGATCTGCGCCGCGCCCCAGGCCAGCGCCGCCAGCCAGACGTCGATGCCGACGGAGGCGATGTGATGGACCTCCACCGGTATCACCCGGGCCGGAAGCCCCTTGCCCCGGCGAGCGAGACGGGCGATTGCGTCGCGGCTGTCCTCGGCATGCAGCAGCAGGCAGGCGTCGCGGCCGCCCGCGCCGGCGTACGTCGACAGCACGGTCTTGAGCCTCGCGCCCAAGTCCGGCACCGAAGGGTACGCGTAGGTGAGCGCGCCCGAGGGGCACACCGTCCCGCAGGCGCCGCAGCCGACGCACAGGTGCGGCTCGACAAAGATGCGATCGCCATCGGAGCGAATGGCGTCCGCCGAACAGACCTCGATGCACTGGTTGCACCCGGGCTGGCGCGAGCGGCTGTGCGCGCAGAGCGTGGGCTGGTAATTGAAGTACTTCGGCTTTTCGAACTCGCCGGCGAGCATGGCGATCTCCGTGGCGGCCTTTGCCTGCGCTATGGAATCGCTTCCGGGCGCGTAATAGCCCTGCGGCGGCTGGTGCAGCCCGATCCAGGGCTTGGCGTGCAGGTCGAAGACGGCGTCGTAGCGTTCGGCGTGCCGCGTGTCCTTCCGGTCGAAGTCGATGGCGCCGGCTGCGCCGCAGGCCACGACACAGCTGCGATGGTCGCGGCAGCGGTCGAGGTCGATCTGGTAGCTCCAGTCGATGGCATTCTCGGGGCAAGCACGGATGCACGCATTGCACCGCGTGCACAGGTCGAGATCGATCGGATTGGTCTGCGTCCATTCCACGTCGAACGCGCCCAACCAGCCGGCGAGCGACTTGACCTCCCCCGAATACACCGGATACGCGCGCTCCGACGGCAGTTCGGCCCCCATGGCGCGACCGGTGGCCAGTACCGTGACGTCCACCCGATCCTTGAGCGCTTCGGCCCAGTACAGCGCGGCGGCGAGCGGCCCCGTGATCAGCACTTGTCCGCCCGACGTGTATCCGACGCTCGGCACGGGCTCGGGGTCGGGCAGCGCGGCCATGGCCAGCAGCGCGGCGATCTTCGGCGTCGCGTTACGCGCCTCGTCGGACCAGCCGCCGGTCTCGCGGATGTTGACGAAGCGGATGGCCTGCGTCCTGCCGCCCTCGTCCGCCGCGTTCGACAACAGCTGCTGTTCCTGCGTGCATGCCGCGACGACGTCGCCTTGCGCGCCCTCGACAAACCGGGCGAGCTCGCGCTGGCACAGCATCGAGTGCACGCCGGGGTTGCCGGGCAGCGCCAGCGCCTTCGCCAACGCATCGCCGTCGAGCGGCATCGTGCCGTTGCAGGAACAAAGAAAGAGCTTCTTCCCCGAAAGGTTCATGCTGGGCGCGTCCCGGACGCCGGATCTTCTTGCTCCTCGGCCGCCGCAACGGTGCCGGATGCGGCGGCCGGCGGCGCTGGCGGGGAATCCGTAGCGACAACGGCGCTGGCTTCACTGTCCGCAACGGGCGCGGCTTCGCCCGCGGGTTCCGGCGTCGGCGGGTCCGCCTGCTCTTTGCGCGCAGACTCCACCGGGTCGAGCATCGCATAGACGGCCGAGAGCTTTTCCAGCATGCCCGCCGGCATGGGGTCGGCTTGCGTGTAGTCGCCCACGTAGATGTCGAGACCGTCCATCACGTTGAACGACGGGTCGCTGAAGAGCTTGCGCAGCGCCGCGCGCCTGCTGTCCTCGGCGACCTTCGGCTGCATGAACGCGGAAAAATCGGATTCGAACGTCAACGATTCCACCGGCGGCAGCGCCGCGGCTTCGGCCGGTGGCGCCGAAGCGGATTCTGCGACGTCTGCCGCGGCAGCAACGCTCGTTGCCGGCGCAGGGATCGGGTCGGCGGGCACGACGCGCGCGGCGGCCCTCTTGCGCTGCGACCAGCGCTTGAGCGAAAACGGCTCGGGGGTCTCGGGACTGTCGGCCATGTGCTGCGGCAACGTGCTGCTCACCCGCGCGGCGGACGGTCGCGCCCGGACGCGTCGTCGCTGAACGGGTCGTTGCGCCGCATCTTGCGCCGCGGTTCGGGCTTGTAATGTTCGGCGACGTACGGGCGCATCCAGCCGAGGATCGCCTCCGGCATCGGCACCGGGTCGACGCGTTCGCCGCCATCCATGATGCGGCCCGCCTGGTTGTAGCTGACGGTGACGAGTTGCGGTCGCGCAGCGGGCTCGCTGCCGTCCTCCGCGCTGCGCCACATGACGAACACCAGCGGCGTATCCGACGTGATGTTGAGAAAGTAGCCTTCCGCCTCGCTCGGGTGCAGTTCGATGGTGTGGCCGGAAAAGCGCCACGTCGTACCGGCCGGACCGTCGGCCACGCGCTCCGCCGCGCCGGGCTTCGCAATCCCGGCTTCCGGGGCCATTGCGCCGACGGGCAGCACGGCCGCCGGCCGCCACTGCTCGCTCACCCAGCGGTTCACGAGGGGAACGCGTTCCATCAGGACGTCGACCAAAAAATATACTGGCTTCATGGGTATTCGAGTGATTCCTCAAACGTACGGGAACGCGTGCAACAAAGCCGGCCGATCATACACCCGTGTCGCCGTTGCGCAGGGCGGCCACTGCACGCGGTCTGCTACCATTTGCGCTGCGCGGGCGTCTTGGTTCGCGCGACCTCCAGAGCCCATGGCCACGATCATTCCCGTCAAGCCCGTAGCAGGCATTGCAGGCACCTCCGCCGGGGGCAACGCATTCCTGCGCGCGGCCGCGCAGGGTCCTGCCCGCGCCGGGCCGATAACCGATGCGCATGGTCGCGGCCTGTCTGACTTGCGCATCTCGGTCACCGACCGCTGCAACTTCCGCTGCGTCTATTGCATGCCGAAGGATGTGTTCGGCAGCGATTATCAATACCTGCCGCATGCCGACCTCCTGTCGTTCGAGGAGATCGCGCGCGTCGCGCAGGTGTTCGTCGGACTGGGCGTGCGCAAGATCCGGCTCACCGGCGGCGAGCCGCTGCTGCGCAGGAATCTCGAACGGCTGGTGGAGATGCTCGCGCGCCTGGGCGATATCGACCTCGCGCTCACCACCAACGGCACGTTGCTCGTGAAGAAAGCGCGCAGCCTGCGCGACGCGGGATTGACGCGGGCAACCGTCAGCCTCGACTCGCTCGACGACGCGACCTTCCGCGCGATGAACGACGTCGACTTTCCGGTGGCCGATGTGCTGGCAGGGATCGACGCCGCCGCGGCCGCGGGTCTCGCGCCGCTCAAGATCAACATGGTGGTGAAGGCCGGCATGAACGAAAACTCGATCGTGCCGATGGCGCGCCGCTTCAAGGGCACCGGACATGTCGTCCGCTTCATCGAATACATGGACGTCGGCGCGACCAACGGCTGGCGGATGGACGACGTCGTGCCCGCGGCGGAGATCGTCCGCCGCATCGGCGCGGAACTGCCGCTCGCGCCGGCCGAACCGAACTACGACGGCGAGGTCGCGCGGCGCTGGCGCTATCTGGACGGCAGCGGCGAGATCGGCGTGATCGCCTCGGTGACCCAGGCCTTCTGCCAGGACTGCACGCGCGGTCGTTTGTCCACCGAGGGCAAGCTCTACACCTGTCTGTTTGCCACCCACGGCCATGACTTGCGCGACCTGCTGCGCGGCGGCTTCAGCGACCTGCAGGTGGGCAACGCCATTGCCGCGGTATGGGGCCGCCGCACCGACCGCTATTCGCAACTGCGCACGGCGGCCACGGCCCGCGCGCCGAAGGTGGAGATGAGCTACATCGGCGGATAACGCAGAATTCAATTCCTGAACCACAGAGAACACAGAGTACACGGAGAAGACACATAGCGAACTTGCCGTTTCTCTGAGAGCAATTGCACCTGAATCGCCGCTGGCTTCGGTAAACCCCACGGGACACGAGTCTGGGTTTCTCTGTGTCCTCTGTGGTTCAAGACCTTTATTGCATCGACGAACGTGTGAACGCTCCCAATACTCCCTATCGCCCCCTGCTCACCGACGCCGCGCGCCCGTCGACGTTCGAAGTGCGCGCCGTGGACGAACACGGGGAAACGCGCGCCGTGCCGGTGGCCGGCGAGCATCCGCTGACGATCTACGTCGACAAGCAGGAGCTCATCACGCTGATGACGCTGGGCGCGGCGCCTGAAGCACTCGCCATCGGTTACCTGCGCAATCAGCGGCTGGTCGCCACGATCGATGACATCGTCGCGGTACAGGTCGATTGGGAAACCAATTCGTGCGCCATCAGAACGCGCGCGGGCATGGTCGACAGCGAAGGCAGGACCGCGCGGCGCACCAAGACCTCCGGCTGCGGTCAGGGCACGATGTTCGGCGATCTGATGGAGGAGATCGACGATGTGCGGTTGCCGCCCGGCGCAACGCTGTCGCGGGCGACACTCTACGACCTCCTGGACCGCGTCAGGCTGCACGAGACGATCTACAAGCAGGCCGGCGCCGTCCACGGCTGCGCACTTGCCGCCAACGGCCCCGACCAGTCCGCGATCATCATGTTCGTCGAGGACGTCGGACGGCACAACGCGGTCGACGCCATCGCCGGCCGGATGTGGCTCGATCGCCTCGATGGCGCGGACAAGATCTTCTACACCACCGGCCGCCTGACTTCCGAGATGGTGATCAAGGCAGCGCAGATGGGCATACCATTCCTGGTTTCGCGCTCCGGCCTGACACAGATGGGCCACGAGATCGCGGAAAAGGTCGGCATCACGATGATCGGCCGCGCCACCAACCGCCACTACCTGCTCTTCACCGGCGCGCAACGCTTCACGGCGTGATGAGCGAGTGATGAGCGCCGCCAGGCCGTCCCAAGGACGCCTGCACGAGCGGCGGGCCGTTCAATGAGCGCCGGGATTGCGGAAATCACCGGCATCGTGCTGGCCGGCGGGATGGGCCGACGCATGGGCGGCATCGACAAGGGTCTGGTCGATCTCGACGGAAGGCCGATGGTTGCGCACGTTCTCGCGCGCCTGGCGCCCCAGGTCGGCGCGGTGCTGATCAACGCCAACCAGAACAGGGACCGCTACGCGCGGTTTGGTTACCCGGTCATCGCTGATGCCGTCGGCGGCTTTGCGGGCCCGCTCGCCGGACTGCACGCCGGAATGTCCGAGGCGAAGACGCCCCTGGTCGTCACCGTGCCCTGCGATTCGCCATTCCTGCCCATGGACCTGGTGGCGCGACTCGCGACGGCCATCGCGCGTGACGGTGCGCAACTCGCCGTCGCCCAGACCCTCGGCCAGCCTCATCCGGTGTTTGCGCTGGTGCGCCGCGATGTCTTTCCCCACCTGGCGTCCTTCCTGCATGATGGCGGGCGCAAGATCGATGCGTGGTACGCGTCGCTGCGCGTCGCCCTGGTGCCGTTCGACGATGCCGAAGACGCGTTTCGCAATATCAACACGGCCGCCGAACTTGCCGCAGCGGTCGGTACGCGCGGCACACGCTGATGCTGCGACTGTCGGCGCTTGCGCACGGCCGCGACAACAATTTCCAGCTGATCCGGTTGGCTGCCGCGACTGCGGTGGTGCTGTTCCACAGCTATGCGCTGACCAATCACTGGACGGACGAGCCGTTGTGGCAGCGGATCCCGGAGCTCAACTCCGGCGCGCTGGGCGTCGCGTGCTTCTTCGTGATCTCGGGCTTCCTCGTCACCCAGAGCTGGCTTGCGCGGGCGCGCATCGTTCCGTTCGTCGCGGCGCGCGTCCTGCGCATCTATCCGGCGCTCATCGCCGCGGTTGCGCTGACGGTGGCACTTGCCGGAATGTCCAGTGCGCTCGACTGGGGCGCCTTTCTTGCGCACCCGCAGACCGCGGATTACATCCTGCACGTCATGCCGGCCTGGGAAATGAAGCACAGGTTGCCCGGCGCGTTTCCCGCAAACCCCATTCCGCACGACGTCAACGGCTCGCTGTGGACGCTGCCGGTCGAACTGCGGCTGTACGTCGCGGTGCTGGCTGCCGGCGTGGCCGGGCTGCTGGCGCGGCGCGTCGCCTGGTTCGCAGCGCTCTGGCTGTTGCTCGCGCTGTTCCTGTGGCGTCCCGATTGGTTTCCGCTGCCATTCCACGACGCGGCGACCCGCGACCTCGTGCTGCTGTTCGCATTGGGTTCGCTGGCGTGTGTGTGGCGCGACGTCATTCCCGTATCACCGGCGCTCGCGGCCATCGCGGTGCTGCTGGTGATCGTCAATCCGGCCGACCTTGCGCGCGGCCCGCTGTTCGCGCCGTTGCTTGCCTATACCGTGCTCGTCGTCGCCTATCATCCACGCCTGGCGTGGCCCGCGTTCAACCGCATTGGCGACTATTCCTACGGCGTCTATGTCTATTCGTTCCCGATTCAGCAAACCCTCGTGCAACGGATTCCGGGAATCGAACCGGCGCCCCTGTTTGCGTTGGCGCTGGCGTTGACACTCGTCGTCGCGGTGTTGTCGTGGCATTGGCTCGAACAACCCGCGCTCGGACTAAAATCGCGCTTCAGTCCCGGCGACCGGATTCCATGAACACACCCCAGACACTGTACGAGGCGTCCTGCGCCGACGATTACGACCCGAATTCGATGGCGGTGGAACGCGCGCGCACATTGATCGGCCAGTTCCTTTCACCGGTGACTGCCACCGAGCGCGTGCACATCCGCGCAGCCCTCGGCCGCGTTCTCGCTCAGGAAGTCGTTTCGCCCATCGCCGTCCCGGGCAACGACAACTCGGCAATGGACGGCTGGGCCGTGCGTTTTGCCGACCTTGCAGCCGTCGGCGAGACCGCGTTGAAACGCGTCGGCGAGTCGTACGCGGGCAAGCCGCACGCCGGTGGCATCGGCCCGGGCGAGACCGTGCGCATTTTCACCGGCGGCATCATGCCGGCAGGCAGCGATTCGGTCGTCATGCAGGAGCGCGCCACCGAAATCGCCGGTGGTGTCCGCATTCCCGCCGGCGCGTTGTCCAAGGCGGGGCAGAACCGGCGGTTGGCCGGCGAGGACGTGCAGAAGGGACAGGTCGTGTTCCAGGTCGGCCAGCCTGTGCGGCCCGCCGAACTCGGCATGCTCGCTTCGCTCGGCTTGGGCGAGGTGACCGTCTATCGCAGATTGCGCGTCGCATTCTTTTCGACGGGCGACGAGCTGACCTCGATCGGCACACCGCTCGCCGAGGGCGCCGTCTACGACAGCAACCGCTACACGTTGTACGGGATGCTGACGCGTCTTGGCTGCGACATCGTCGACATGGGCGTGGTGCCGGACGTGCCCGAGAAGCTCGAACATGCGTTCGCGGCCGCGGCGGCGAACGCCGATGTCGTCATCACGTCAGGCGGTGTCTCGGTCGGCGAGGCGGACTTCGTCAGGCAGCTGATGGACAAGCTGGGCGAGGTGCTGTTCTGGAAGATCGCGATGAAGCCCGGCCGCCCGCTCGCCTACGGCAAAATCGGCGGCGCGCATTTCTTCGGGCTGCCGGGCAATCCGGTGGCGGTGATGGTGACCTTTTACGCATTCGTCCGCGAAGCGCTGCTGGTGCTCTCCGGCAGGCGCGACGCCGGGCCCATGCCGCTGTTCAAGGCGACATTGTCCGCGCCGATAAGGAAGGCGCCGGGGCGCATGGAATTTCAGCGCGGAATTCTGACTCCGGACGGCGCCGGCGGCTGGACGGTGCGCACGACCGGCGACCAGGGCTCGGGAATCCTGTCGTCGATGTCGCATGCCAACTGCTTCATCGTCCTGCCGATGCAAACCGGCAACGTTGCGCAGGGCGAACTGGTCGACGTGCAATTGCTGGAAGGATTGCTCTAGCCGTCACGCAGGTCTATCATTCGCGGAAGGGGTCTTCGCGCAGACGCCCCGCCGCATCGATGGCCGCAGCGCCGTCCAAGCTCTGCTTCGTTGTCGCCCAGGTTGCGACAGGAGGCAATTGCATGAGCATGGACAAGACACTCACCCCCCAGGAATTGCAGCAGCACCTCGGCGCCTTTCCGCCGCCCACGCTGGTCGACGTGCGCCGCGCGCCGGCTTTCGACCTGGATCCCCACATCATCAAAGGTGCGGTGAAGCGCGCGCCAGAAGCCCTGGTCGAATGGGCGCGCGAACTCGAAGCCTGGCGGCCCGTGGTCGTGTATTGCGTGCACGGGCATGAAGTCTCGCAGAACGCCGCCGCGTCGCTGCGTGCGGCAGGATTCGCTGCGCAGGCCCTCGCTGGCGGAATCGCAGGCTGGCGCGAGCACGGCGGCGCAACCGTGCCCTTTGCGCCACCCACGCGTTGGGTGACGCGCGAGCGCCCCAAGATCGACCGCATTGCGTGTCCTTGGCTGATCCGGCGCTTTCTCGATCCCTCGGCGGAATTCTGCTACGTCCCCAACCGGGAAGTGCTCGCGTTCGCCGCATCGAACGGTGCCACCGCCTACGACATCCCCGACGTAACCTATTCCCATGTGGGTCCGGAGTGCAGTTTCGATGCGTTCATCCGCATCCACGGCCTGACCCACCCCGCCCTCGACACCCTGGCAACGATCGTGCGCGGCGCCGACACATCGGCACTGCATCTCGCCACGCAGGCGTCGGGACTGCTTGCGGTGTCGCTCGGATTATCGGCGATGTTCGCCGACGACCATGCGATGCTGAAATGGGGCATGCTCGTCTACGACTCCCTGTACGCCTGGTGCCGCGAGGCGCAGGACGAGGCGCATGGCTGGTATCCCGAGAAACTGCGCCTGCCGACGCCCGCATGACCGCCGTGCCGTCCACCGTGCCTCGCGCGCCCACCCGCGCCGAAGCACTTCGCTACTGGTTCCGCCTGGGTTGCTTAAGCTTCGGCGGCCCGGCCGGACAGATCGCGCTGATGCACCGCGAACTGGTCGAGCAAAAGAGGTGGATCTCGGAACGCCGGTTCCTGCACGCACTCAATTACTGCATGGTGCTGCCGGGACCGGAGGCACAGCAGCTCGCCACCTACATCGGCTGGCTGATGCACCGTACGTGGGGAGGGATCGTCGCCGGCGGCTTGTTCGTGCTGCCGTCACTGCTCGTTCTCATTGCACTGTCGTGGCTGTACATGGCCTATGGCAACGTGCCGGCGGTGGCGGGGATCCTGTACGGCGTCAAGCCGGCGGTCGTCGCCATCGTGCTGCACGCCGCATGGCGCATGGGCTTGCGCACGTTGCGGCACCCCGTGCTCTGGGCCATCGCGGCGGCAGCGTTCCTGGCCATCGCAGTGTTCTCGGCGCCCTTTCCTGCCATCGTCCTTGCCGCGGGATTGCTGGGCTTTGTCGGCCGGCGCGTCACGCCATCGGCATTTGCGGCGGGATCCGCCCATGCGGCCGATGGCGGGCCCCACGCTCCCTCGGTCATCGACGACGACACGCCGACACCGCTGCACGCACGCTTCGCGTGGCCGCGGCTTCTGGCCGTGCTGGCCACGTTTCTGGCGCTGTGGGGATTGGCCCTCGTCGTTCTGGCCGCCGCCACCGGCTGGAATTCGCCGCTGGTGCAGATGGGCTGGTTCTTTTCCAAGGCCGCGTTGCTGACTTTCGGCGGCGCATACGCCGTGCTGCCGTACGTCTACCAGGGCGCTGTCGAAACGTTCGCCTGGCTGACCCCGGCGCAGATGATCGACGGCCTGGCGTTAGGCGAAACCACGCCCGGTCCGCTGATCATGGTCGTCGCGTTCGTCGGATTCGTCGGCGGTTGGGGAAAACAACTGTTCGGGCCCGGGTGGCTCCCACTTGCGGGCATTGCGGCGGCCTGCGTGGTGACGTGGTTCACCTTCCTGCCGTCGTTCATGTTCATCCTGGCCGGCGGGCCGCTCATCGAAACGACCCACGGACAACTGCAATTCACCGCGCCGCTCAAGGGAATCACGGCGGCCGTGGTCGGCGTGATCGTCAACCTCGCCGGATTCTTCGCATGGCACGTCTTCTGGCCGGGCGGCTGGCGGTCCGACGCAGCACTGGCGGGCCTCGACCCTCTGCCGCTGGCGCTGGCGGCAGCGGCAACGATCGCGCTCTTTCGCTACAAGGTGGGCGTGATCCAGGTCATTCTGGCCTGCGGCGCTGCCGGGCTGGCCGCGGCCTGGGCGCAATAGGCGACATCCGCCTGCTGCGGACGCAGGCGCCTTGCGGCGATCAGTAGTAGGGCCGCAGATCGTACTGGCGCATCCTGCGCTCCAGGTCAAAAATGTCCGTTGCGTCGGCCAGATAGGCTTCACGCTTGGCGACTTGCTGGCGGTAGAACCAGTCGCTGATCGCCGAAGTCCATGACCGCCTGCGGTCAGCGCTGACCGCCCGCGTCTTGGGCGCTGTGGCCGGTGCTCCGGGGTCATCGAACGACGGCATGACGTCCGAGAACGTCGACTGTGCGGTCTTGATGCAAAGGGTAAGGAAGCTCGGATCGGGTTCTAATGCGGTTGCGAATCTCATCGGGGTACTCCTGTTTGCCTCGTGGGCAGGTCGCGCAATATTGGTGCATCGCACAATGACAACATAAGGGCGGGCCGGAAATTCGTCCAATCGTTCTTTCGAATCAAGCAAATTTGTTTGGCTTATGTCCAGGCAGCCATTTTGCTGCATAGCAGCATTTCCGGTATAATCATCATTTGGCAGACAGGAACGGAGTCCTATGGAGCTCTACCAGCTCAGGAGCTTCGCGGCGGTCGCCGAGTCGGGACACCTGACCCGCGCGGCCGATCGTCTTCACATCAGTCAACCGGCGCTAAGCGCACAGATCAAGGCGCTCGAGGATGAACTCGGCGTGCCGCTGTTCGAACGGCTGCCCAGCGGGATGGAGCTCACGCCCGCCGGCCGGAGCCTCCTGCCGGAAGCGCAAAAGGTCGTCGCCGCCGCGCAGGTCCTGCGCAGCCACGCCAGCGCCTTCAAGGGCGAGGTCGCCGGCCGGGTCAGTGTCGGCACGGTGTCCGACCCCGGCTTTATCCGGGTCGGTGACCTGCTTGCGCAGGCGGTCGAGACGTTTCCCCTGCTCGAAATCGAACTTCACCACGTAGTCACCGGAGAAGCCTTCGAGAAGGTGCGCGACGGCGAACTCGACGCGAGCTTTTATTACGGCAGCCTGACCCACCCCACGGTCGCCTCCTTGCCGCTGCGCAATGTCGCCTATCGGGTCGTCGCACCCGTTGCCTGGCGCGAACGCGTCGAGGACGCCCCGTGGGACGAGATCGTGGCGATGCCGTGGGTCATGACGCCGCCGATCAGTACGCACAGCGCGCTTGCCGGCGAACTTTTCCGCGAACATGGGGTTTCTCCCGCGCGGCGGGTCGAGGCCGACCATGAGGCCGTGATCAGTTCGCTCGTCGTCGCCGGCCTCGGCGTCTCCCTGATGCGCGAGGACCTGGCCATCGCGGCCGCGGCTGCGGGCGACGTGGTCCTCTGGGGCGACAAGCGCCTGCTGACCACGCTGTCGTTCATCTATCTCGCCGAGCGCGAGGACGAACCCGTCCTGCGCGCGCTGCGGGACATGCTGGCCCGGGTCTGGACGCGCGCGGAGCAAACCGAACCGGCCTGATCTGGACGGTGGCAATGCGCGCGCGCACCGCGATGCGCTACTCTTCCTCCTGAACCGCATGTCCTGTCGCAACCGTATCCGCCGTGCTCTCCCTTCGCTCCGTCAGCAAGACCTTTGCCGGGCCGCGCCGCCTGACCGTATTGCGCGGCCTTGACCTCGACATTGCGCGCGGCGAATTCGTCGCCATCATGGGCGAGTCCGGCATCGGCAAGTCCACGTTGCTCAATCTCATCGCGGGGCTCGACCGGCCGGACAGCGGTGACGTCCTGGTTGACGGCGTCGATCTCGCCACGCTCGACGACGACGCGCTGACGCAGCTTCGCCGCGAGCGGATGGGATTCGTGTTCCAGGCGTTTCACGTGCTGCCCTATCTGACGGCCGCGCAGAATGTCGCATTGCCGCTCGCGCTGATCGGCGTGCGCGGACCCGAGGCCGGCGCGCGCGTGGGTGCAATGCTCGATGCAGTGGGAATGGCCGCGCAAGGCGCGTGCATGCCCCGCGAATTGTCCGGGGGCGAACTGCAGCGCGTCGCCATCGCGCGCGCGCTCATCCATCACCCGGCGCTGGTTCTTGCCGACGAACCGACGGGCAACCTCGACTCGGAAAGCGCGGCCGGCGTGATGACGTTGCTGCGCGGGCAGCTGCAGGCGCAGGGCGCGACGGGAATACTCGTCACCCATTCGCCCGCCGCCGCGGCCACTGCCGATCGCGTATTGATCCTCCGCGCCGACGGCCTGCACGAGGCGCCGCCACCGGCAATGCGATGAGCGCGGGCGCGGCGCAGGTCAGCGTACTCGGCGCAACGCTGGGCGGCGCGCACCATGGCAACCGCGGGCGGTTGCTGCTTTCGGTGCTGGCGATCGCGCTGGGGGTGGCGCTGGGATTCGCGGTGCAGCTCATCAACCAGGCGGCGATCGGGGAATTCGCCGGCAGCATGGCCACGCTGTCGGGGAACGCGGACCTCGAAGTGCGCGGCCCGCGTTCCGGATTCGACGAATTGCTCTTCGCCGCCCTCGCCCAGGACCCGGAGATCGCGGTTGCCAGCCCGGTCGTCGAAGTCGATGCGCGCATCAAGGGGCGCGACGACGCATTGTCCATCTTCGGCGTCGACGCGTTTCGCGCGGGTGCGGTCACGCCGGCGCTGCTCGCCAATGCCGCCGACCCTCTGGATGTGCTGCGCCCGGACACCGTATTCCTGAGTAACGCAGCGGCCGCGTGGCTTCCGGCGCGAATCGGCGACACGGTGACGCTGCAGGCCGGACTGCGCGACGTGACGCTGAAGGTCGCCGGACTGATCCAGTCGCCGTCGTCGCAACGGTACGCGGTCATGGACGTGGCCGCCGCGCAGCAAGCCTTCGACCGGAGCGGAAGCCTGACGCGTATCGACGTGCGGGTGCGGCCCGGGGTCGACATCGCGGCATTGCGCAGCCGATTGCTGCCCCTGTTGCCGGCCGGGACCGCCATCGCCGCGCCGCAGGAACGCGTGGACACCACTGCCCGCATGTCGCGCGCGTACCGGGTCAATCTGAATGTTCTGGCGATGGTCGCGCTGTTCACCGGCGGCCTGCTGGTATTTTCCACGCAGGCGTTGTCGGTGGTCCGAAGGCGCGCACAATTCGCATTGTTGCGCACGTTGGGGCTTCCCCGTCGGCGCCTGCTGGCGTCACTCATCGTCGAAGGCGCGACCGTGGGCGCCGCCGGATCGCTGCTCGGATTGGTCGCGGGATATGGACTGGCCGTGGCCGCGATGCGGATTTTTGGCGGTGATCTGGGTGCCGGCTATTTTCGTGGCGTCGCGCCCGCCGTCGCGATCGAGCCGATCGCGGCCGCGGTCTTCGGCGCGCTCGGTATCACGGTCGCCGTGCTGGGCAGCCTCGCGCCGGCGCTCGAAGCGGCCCGCGCATCCCCCGCGGCGGCGCTCAAGGCCGGCGACGAACAGTCAGCGTTCCGCCCCTTGCGCCGGGCATGGCCCGGCGTCGCGCTGCTGGCCGCCGGGACACTGGGCGCATTGCTGCCGCCAGTCATCGGGCTTCCGCTGTTCGGTTATCTCGCCATCGCGTTGCTGCTCTTCGGCACACTGCTGCTGATGCCGCGCGTGGCCACGCTCCTGCTCGTGCGCATGCCTACGCCACGTTCCGTACCCGCAGCACTTGCCTTCGACCAGCTGCGAGGCGCGCCCGGCCAGGCCGCCGCCAGCCTCGCCACCGTCGTCGCCAGCGTTTCGCTCATGGTCTCGATGGCCATCATGGTCGCCTCGTTTCGCCAATCGCTCGACGAGTGGCTGACGCGCGTCCTTCCTGCCGACCTCTATGTGCGCTCCGGCACGGCCGGCGACAGCGCGTTCTTCGCTGCGTCCGACCAGCGCAAATTCGCCGGCCTGCCCGGCGTGCGCAGGGTCGATTTCCTGCGCGTGCAAAGCCTGCTCGTCGACCCGGCGCAGCCGCGCATCGTCCTGCTCGCGCGCGACCTCCCGCCCGATGATCCTGCGCGCGCGCTGCCGCTGGTCGCAGAGTGGCGCGCGCATGCCGCGGGAGATCCGCCTCCGGTGTGGGTGAGCGAGGCGATGGTGGACCTCTACGGTTACTCACCGGGCCGGCACATCACGTTGCCGCTGGCAGGACGTGCGGTGGCGTTTACGGTGGCCGGCGTCTGGCGCGACTACGCGCGGCAGCAAGGTTCGGTCGTCATGGACCGCGCGCTGTACTCGACGCTGACCGGCGACACCACGGCCAACGACGCTGCGCTCACCCTCGATCCGGGCGCGCGCGTCGAGGATGTGCAGCGCGAACTCGAAGCGCGCGCGGGACCTGCCGGCCAGCTGGCATTTGCCGCCCCGACGGACATCCGGGCCGTGTCACTGCGGGTTTTCGATCGCACGTTCGCGGTGACCTACGCGCTCGAGGCCGCCGCCGTCGGTTTGGGCCTGGTCGGACTTTCGTCATCGTTCGGCGCGCTGGTGTTTGCGCGACGGCGCGAGTTCGGCATGCTGCGGCATGTGGGGCTCACTCGAAGGCAGATCGCGGGCATGCTGGCGACGGAGGGACTGGTGGTCAGCGGAATCGGCCTCGTGGTGGGCCTGGCCCTGGGGTGGCTGATGAGCCTCATTCTCATATTCGTGGTCAACCGTCAGTCGTTCCACTGGAGCATGGAACTGCACATGCCGTGGCTTCCGCTGTCTCTGCTCGGCTTCGCCTTGCTGCTGTTGGCGACGGCGACGACGCTCGTGAGCGCCCGGGCCGCGATGAGCGGAAACGTGATCCGCGCGGTCAAGGACGATTGGTGAACCGGCGCGGGTTCCTGTTCGTTCCGCTGGCGCTGGCTGGTGCCCGCGCCGGCGCGCAGGCGCGCTATCCGGCGGTTGCGCCGGGCACCGCGCTCGATTTTCCGCGCGACCATGGCAGCCATGCCGATTTTCGCACCGAGTGGTGGTACATCACGGCGTGGGTGGGTGACGGCAGTGGACGGAATCTGGGTGTCCAGATCACGTTCTTCCGCAATCGCCCGGGCGTCGCGGAACAGGGGACCAGCCGCTTCGCGCCGCGGCAATTGTTGTTCGCGCACGCGGCCATCGCCGATCCGCGGCACGGCCGGTTGCGTCACGACCAGCGCGCCGCGCGCGCAGGGTTTGGACTGGCGGAGGCGGAGGAGGCGACGACCGGCGTGCACATTGGCGATTGGTCGCTGCGCCTGACAGGAGACACCTACCGGGCCCGCATCGCTGCCCGCGATTTCACGCTCGATCTCACCTTCACGGCGCGCGCACCGCCGCTGCTTCAGGGCCGCCAAGGCCTGAGCCGCAAAGGGCCGCGAGCGCAACAGGCCAGCCACTACTACAGCCGGCCGCACTTAGCCGTCGGCGGTGCGCTTGCGGTGGACGGCCACGCGGCAACCGTGCAAGGAACCGCCTGGCTCGATCACGAATGGTCAAGCGATTACCTGGCGCCCGAGGCGCGCGGCTGGGATTGGGTCGGCCTCAATTTCGACGATGGATCGGCACTGATGGCCTTCCGGATACGCGATGCGGGAGGCGCCACGTATTGGGCCGGCGGGTCATTGCAGGATCGCAACGGTGAGGTTCGCGACCTCCGGCCGGACGACGTTTCGTTCACGCCGCAGCGCCGCTGGCGCTCGCCGCGCACCGGCATCGACTATCCCGTCGCGTTCGCCGTCCGGGCTGGTGACGTCGACATCACGCTGGAGCCGCTGTTCGACGACCAGGAACTCGATTCGCGCGCAAGCGTGGGCACGATCTATTGGGAAGGCGCCGTGCGCGCATTTTCCGCCGGGCGAGAAATCGGCCGCGGATATCTGGAACTGACGGGCTATGGTGGCGCGCTGAAACTCTAGTGTACTGAGTCAAAAATTCACTTGATAGTTCGCGGCGCTCATTTACCAAAATGCGCAGCCGCCATGCTTTGTTGCTCGGCCTCACCGTACCACG
>Ga0209048_10002357_pt1 | contig 18794 bp, 14 predicted proteins | sample FrelakmetCRP12CR_FD_187146 | JGI IMG/M metagenome (GOLD analysis project Ga0209048, IMG submission 187146) | Freshwater lake sediment microbial communities from the University of Notre Dame, USA, for methane emissions studies - CRP12 CR (SPAdes)... | ecosystem: Environmental > Aquatic >... | reverse complement strand
CTCTTCAGGACTGAGACGGCGTCGGCGACCCGGCCCTCCTCCTTGTAAAAATGGGCGAGGTTGAGGTAGGCCGTGCTGATATTGGGCCTGGCCCGGATGACCGCCTCGGCTTCGGCGATGGCTTCCCGGGTTTTCCCCGCTTCATAAAGATCGAGGGCGTCCATGGCCTTGTTGTAGTAGGGCAAAAGGGCCTTGGCATCGTCCTCCGGGCGAAAGGTCTCCCGCCCCGTTTTCTTGACGGTCGGAAAGCCGGCCGTGTAGCCCAGGCTCCTCAGTCTCTCGATCGTCTCCCTATCCGAGGTCCGGCCGGACTTGGCCGCCTTCGCTGACGATTGAGCGAGGACGAGTTCCTCGAGGCTCTTCTTTTTTGCGGCGGCCGCGCCCGCCCCGGCCAGGTTTTTCGTCTCGTCGAAATCCTTTTCCAGGTCGTAGATTTCGGGGATGGGCGAGTCGATGTATTTCTCGTCACCCAGGATGAAACCCGAGAGGGGGGCCCAATTCATGTTGTAATAAGCGGAGAGAGACTCGAAGTAGATGGGAACCGATGGCACCTTCCCTCCCTTGAGGGCCGGGACGAGGGAGGTCCCCTGGAGTGTGTCGGGCTTCATGACGCCCAGCAGATCGCAAACAGTGGGGAAAATATCGACGTGCGCCACTGGGGACGACACGACACGGTGCTCCAGCCCGGGGGCCGTGATGATCAGCGGGATCCGGAGCGTCGCGTTATAGGCCAGCAGGCCGTGCGTTTTTTCGCCGTGTTCGCCCAGCGATTCGCCGTGGTCTCCGGTGAAGACGACGACCGAAGAGTCCATCAGGCGGTCCTCTTTCATGAACTTGAGAAGGCCGCTCAGCGCGGCATCGACGTAAGCCACTTCCCCGTCGTAAAGGCGGCCAGCGTATTGGGTCCTGTAGGGCTCGGGCGGTGAGTACGGCTCGTGGGGATCCCAGAGATGAACCCAGACGAACCAGGGCGATTTTCCGGACTCGAGCCAGCCCAAGGCGGCCGCCAGCACAGCCTCGGCTCGGCGCGTCCCGCTGTCGCTGCCAATCGCTCCGGTCCGGTCGAGATGATCATCATAGGTGTCGAAGCCCTGGTTGAGCCCGAATCGGGACTCGAGCGGAAATCCGCCGATGAAGGCCGCCGTCGAATAGCCGGAGGCCTTGAGGTGTTCGGCCAGCGTGAGGAACTCGGTGGGGACGACGAAATTGGCGTTGTCGTGGACGCCGTGCGAGCTAGGGGTCAGACCCAGAAGAATGTTGGTGTGCGCGGGTAGCGTCGTCGTGCAATGGGAAAAGGCCCTGGTGAAAACAACCCCTTTCGAGGCCAGGCTGTCGATCTGGGGCGTGCTGACGTGACGGTCTGAATAACAGCTGACCCTGTCGGCCCGCAGGGTATCCACCGTGATCAGGAGCAGGTTGGGGCGCCTCGGTGCGCTAGCCGGAGAGCCGGCGGCGAGGAGCAAGGGAAGTCCGAGGAAGCTCAGAACAAGGGTCAGGAGCCGCCGGCCTGTCATTTCGCCCCGGCCTTTTTGAGCAGGTCGACAATATCATTTAGTTTTTTCGCCTTCGCGATCTTGAGGGCGGTAAAGCCTTCCTTGGTTTTCACGTTGACATTGACGCCCTTTTCGATCAAGAACCGGGCGATTTCGGGCTGGCTCGCTATGACCGCCTCAATGAGCGGCGTCCGTTTGGATTCTTTCGTCTGAGCATTGATATCGGCCCCTTTTTCGACGAGTGTTTTGACCAGGTCGAGGCTGCCGGCATCGACCGCGCAAAAAATGGCGGCCCAGCCATCGGGCCTCTGCTTGTTCACCTCGGCCCCTTTGTCAATCAGCAGGTTGGCCACATCAAAATGCTGCTCTTGAATGGCCACCATCAGAGGGGTCCAACCCTCGGCTGTTTGGGCGTTAATCTCGGCTCCGGCTTCAATCAGGCGGGCGGCAACCCGGATTTGACCTGTGGCGGCGGAAAAATTAAGCGGCGTCTGTCCGTCTGCGGTTTTCGCGTTGACGTCGGCGCCCTTTTCGATAAGCGTCTGCGACAGCCCCTCCTGACCTGTGGCGGTGGCGAACGTCAGCGCCGTAAAGCCGGCCTTCGTTTTGGACCTAATCTCAACTCCCTTTTCAATCAAGTGGCCGGCAAGCTCCGGCTCACCGCCCATGATCGCGCATGAAAGCGGCGTGACGCCCGCGTCCGCGTCGGGTTTATTGATTTCGGCGCCCTTCTCTATCAAGAGGTCCACTGTCTCCCGGTGCCCGAAGAGGGAGGCCAAGCCCAAGGCCGTTCCTTGAGGGGTGGCTGTGTTGATGTCGACGCCCTTGTCGAGAAGGCCGACGATCGTCTCATTGTTCCCGTCGGCCGCCGCCCGGAGGAGTTCCCCGGCATCACCGCCGATCGAGGCCAGAGGGTCCACAATTTGGAAGCTGTCGATCACGGAGAACAACGGGTTCAGTTTCATCTTGCCCACCATGGCGGCCATAGTAGTCTGGGCGTGGGCATAAACGAAGCTGTAAACGGCATGCCCTTTTTTGTACTGGGGCGGGAAATAAAGATAATAATCGCAGGTCCAATCGGCCTCATCGGTATTGAAGGGTTTAATCGTAAAGTCCAAAATATAGAACTTCTTGTCTTTCAACGTGGCCTGGCTGTTCTCGATATTGACCAGCTTTCCGGAACCGCCCTGGACCTCCATGAATTCCTTATCTAAGAGCGAAACGAGCGGCTCTTCGCCAAGGCTCCAAGACACCGGCATAAGCTTAATTTCAAAGACATCGATGGTGGCATCCTGTGACAGCCCGGTCACCTTCCTTAAAAAGCCCATTTGCTTTTTTTCCAACAGGACATGGCCTTTATCCTTTTCCACGGTGATTTTCCAACCGCCGCCGGGCGGGATGCTGACTTTATAGCTTCCCATGTCCACCGTTTTTACCTGATTTTCCGGGTTTTTCTGTTGGGCCTGGATCACGGGCGGAACTCCGGCCAGAATGACCAGGAAGAAGACCAGAGTTTTCAGGCGCTGAATCGGTTTCATGCAATACCTCCCCTCTTAAAAACGCGTTCTCGCTTTAAAGAATCCTTGGCCCGGAAGGAATGCCCCATGTGGTATTCCAAGCGTTAACGTAGAGCTGGCGTGAGCTGCCACCGATTCCCCCCGGTCGATGATAAAATAATCCTGCGGGAAGGCCAAGATGTCAAGGGTTTGTCAAGAGATTGTGAAAATTGCCTTAAAACCTTTCCGGAATCTGCGGCGCATAAGCAAAAGCCCGATTTCCAGGCATTCGACGGAAAAATGGATTTCCCCTCCGGGCGGACTGTCCCTTGACCCCTTTTCTTGACTCCGGCCGAGAGTTCGAATTATGATGGGGCGGGGTTCGGGAATGAAGTACGAGCTAGTCGTCGTCGGGGCCCTCGATACCAACTGCTACCTGGTTTACTGCGAAGAGACCCGCGCCTGCGCCATAGTCGACCCCGGCGCCGAACCGGGAAAGATCTTCGCGGCCGTGGCCGCCCTCGAGCTCAAGCCCGCCCTGATCCTCAACACGCACGGCCACTTGGACCACATCGGCGCCAACCGCGACATGAAGGAAAAATACGCGGTTCCGCTCTATCTCCACGCCGCGGACGCGGGCATGCTCGAGGTCACGGAGCATATCGAACTCAGCCTTCTTCTCGGGGCCCGGGACTCGCCCCCGCCGGACCGTCTCCTGGTCGACGGGGACAAAATCACGGTCGGCCGGACGTCCCTGCGTGTGCTCCACACCCCGGGCCACACGCCCGGGAGCGTCGGCTTTCTCGGGAACAGGGTCTTCTTTTCGGGAGACACGTTGTTCTGCGGCGGCGTCGGCCGGACCGACCTCCCCGGCGGTTCCTGGAAGGACCTGGAAAAATCCATCCGCGAGAAAATCCTGGTCCTCCCCGGCGAAACCGTCGTTCTGCCCGGACACGGCCCCTGGACGACGGTGGAGCAGGAAACGCTCTCCAACCCGTTCTTCACATGAGGAATCTTTCCTCCTCTCCCGGGGCCGCCCTCCGGCTTTTCCTCGAATACCTCACCGTCGAAAAAGGCCTGGCCCAGAACACCATCCTTTCCTATTCGCGGGACCTCAGGAAGTTCCTGGCCTTCCTCGGCAAGAATAAGTTGACCTGGACCGGCGTCGGTGAGGAGACCCTCGTACAGTTCATCCATCAGGAGAGCCGGGCGGGGCTCTCGGCGAGGTCCAGGGCCCGGCTGATTTCCGCCCTCAAATCCTATTTCAAGTTCCTTGTCCTCAGCGGCTTCATCAAGGGAAATCCCGCCTCAGGACTCTCCTCGCCATCCACATGGCTCTCCCTGCCGAAGTTCCTGACCGTCAAGGAGGTCGAGGAACTCCTTCGCGCGCCCGACGAAAAAGAGCCCCTGGGGCTCCGCGACAGGGCCATGCTCGAAGTCCTTTATGCGTCCGGGCTGCGGGTCTCGGAGCTTGTGACCCTCAAGCCGCCTGATGTCAACCTCGACGACGGCTTCCTCATCTGCCGCGGGAAAGGGGGGAAGGAGCGGATCGTCCCGGTGGGCCGCGAGGCCTGCGGCTATGTCCGCCGGTACCTCGGGGAAGTCAGGGCCCGGTTCGAAGCGGGGCCGAGCCCGTTTCTGTTCCTCACCCGGCGGGGGAAGAGCTTCACCCGCCAGGGGTTCTGGAAGCTCCTCAAGGGGTACGCGGGCAAGGCCGGGCTGGCCGCCAAGATCAGCCCGCACACACTGCGGCATTCGTTCGCCACCCATCTTCTCGAGCGCGGGGCGGACCTGCGGTCGGTCCAACTCATGCTCGGCCACAGCCAGATCACGACGACCCAGATTTACACGCACGTCAGCCGGGAACGCCTGCGCCGGGTCTACGACCAGTTCCACCCCCGCGCCTGAAGAACCTAGTGGCGGGTGAGGGTGATGACGACCGTCGCCTTGTGAGATCCCGAGACCTGGACGGCCCCTCTGTCCCGGGCAGCCCAGTGCTGGCGCTTCCATTCCCAGGAAAAGGATTTCTCCAGGGTGGCATTGGCCAGGTCCTCTTCTCCGATCCAAACCACGTTGGTCCCTTTTTTTACGGACGGGTCATAAGGGGATTCCTCGCCGGCCGGCTCCCTGGAGGAGGGGAGGACGAGCTCGAACTTTTCCGGCGAAGCATGGAGAGGGATCACGAACCCCTCCACTTCGAAATAGAGCCGGAGCTCCTGGTCCTGCCTAAGGATGTAGTTTACACGGAGGCGGGGCTCCCCGGGCACGTCCTTTTCGCTCAGGACACGGTTTGAACCCGGCGGGTCGGCCTTCTCGCGGATTTCCCAGCTCTGGACCTCCGCTTTCGTGGGGTAAAGAAGGACATCCGGGCCGTCCGTCTCCATGGTCCCTTCCCAGCGGGCCTTGTAGGTGAAGTCGCCGGCGAAAGTCGCCTCGGATTCCCTGACGGTGTAGTTCCCGCGGACCGTCAGGGCGAAGCGCACCTCCCACCAGGGGGATTTCTGGGACGGATTGAGCGGCGAGACGGCGGCCGCCAGGCCGAGGAGCGGGAGAATTCCCTTCAGGATCGAAGGCAGGAAACCCGGCCTACCATTGCGCATCGTCTCTCGGCTCCGGGCTCAGACTTTGTATTTCAAGAAGGCCCCGATGTGGCCGTAGCGGTCGAGCTTCGACGGCGGCGTGATGTGCTTCACGGCGCAGCCGCGCTTGAGGGCCGTCTCGATGGCCTCGTCGATGACGTCGAGGAGGACATCCGTCTTTTTCTGGCAGACGGGGCACTTGGGGTCGTCCATGTAAAAGAATTTATGGGTCGGGCAGATCCGTCCCTGCTTGGAGAAATTGTGGGTGACGACGAGGGACTGGACCTCGAACTGGTTCAGACGGTGCAGGGTGTCCCGCAGGCCCGAGCTGGCCAGCCCGCCGCGCTCCAGCTCGGCGATCAGCTTCTGGACGGTCGCGTCTTCCTCGGTTTTCTTGACCTGAATTTCGAGCTCCAGGGCCTCCTTCAGGATTTTGGCCGGAGAGTCGCCGACATGGGCCTTCATCCGTCCCTTGATCTTTTCCCTGAGGTAGTTGTGGAGATGGGACTCGAAGTCGGCATGGTGGTTGTCCTCACAGCCGACGAAGAGCCACGCGAAGCCGTGCTTTTTGAACAGGTCAAAAGTTATCTGGGCCGTTTTCTTGAAATGTTCGTGCAGGCGGGCGTCGAGATGGCGCTCGATGCGTTTGGCCTCGTTCCCCTCGTAGCCTCCCTCCTTGACCTTGCCCGGCACGTCGCTCGTCAGGGTGTCGAGCGGCTTGATCTCGCCCAGGCTGACTTCGAACCAGCGGGCGTCGCGGCGGCTGAGGAGCAGGACGCAGATGCGGCTGTACTTGTCCAGGATCGCGTCGAGCGGCCGGACATAGAACGACGAGTCGAAGATGATCCGGTTCCGGGGCCCGTGCGGAAGCTCGATGGGCAGCCAGAACGCGCGGCGGCTGCAGGAAAACAGGGCCAGCCCCGGGGTGTTGAGGGAGCCGAGGTGCTGGGTGACGTGGCCCGTGATGAGATCCAGGTCGCGGCTGAGGGAATCCTTTTTGTCCTTCCCGGCGTCCAGAGACTCCACCTGGAGCCTGGCCCCGTTGAGCAGGTTTTTCAGGGTGACCTGGATCTCCTTCCTGTTCAACCGGCTCTTGTCCGTGTCGAGGTAAAACGAGGTGACGAGGTCGTCCCGTCCCTTGAATTTCGTGAGGGTTTCAATTTCGCCGCGGCCGGAGATCTTCATGAATCCTCCTCGTCCCGGATTTAGAAAGCCCCGAAGTTTTGCTGACGGCAATTGATGAGAATGATCATCAATGGTTCTACAATAAGGAGTGAAGGGCGGTTTGTCAAGTTGGAGGCGCCACCGCCTCTCCCGCGCCTTTACACCCGCCGGCGGAATGGCTATAATAGGTGCCCCTGACGCTCGAGGCCCCATGCCTCTGCGGTGCGGAAGTGGCGGAATTGGCAGACGCGTAAGCCTCAGGAGTTTATGGCCGCAAGGCCTTGTGGGTTCGAGTCCCACCTTCCGCACCATCTTTTTTCCGGACCGGCCCGGGCCCCGGGGGGCCCGCATCGAGACCATGGCCCCTGCCAAGAACATCCTGCTCATCAATCCCTGGATCTACGATTTCACGGCCTACGATTTCTGGCTGAAACCCCTCGGACTTCTCTATGTTGCCGCGCTCCTCGAAAGACAGGGGGGCTTCCGGCTGTCGTTCATCGACTGCCTGGACCGCTCCCACCCGGGGCTCGAGAAGCCGGCCAAAATGAAGCCGGACGGCCGGGGCCCTTTTCCCAAGGAGGAAGTCCCGAAACCCGCCCTTCTCGCCGGGGTCCCGCGCCGCTTTTCCCGCTATGGAATCCCGGTCCCGCTTTTCGAGGAGGAGCTGGCCCGCGTGCCCCGTCCCGACGCCGTGCTCCTGACATGCACGATGACCTACTGGTATCCGGGCGTCCAGGCGGTCGTGGACCTGGTCCGGCGCCGGTTCGGGTCCGTCCCCGTCATCCTTGGCGGGGTGTATGCCACCCTCTGCCCGGAGCACGCCAGGGCCCATTCGGGCGCCGACGTCGTGGTCCCGGGACCCGGAGAGAGAGCCGTTTTTGCGGCTCTTCGGGACGCGCTCGGCGACGAGGTTCCTCCTGCGCCCGAACCATCCGGGCTCGATTCCCTGCCGGCGCCGTCCTTCGCCCTGCTCAGGGACCGGACCTGGCTTCCCGTCCTGACTTCGCGGGGCTGCCCGTTCCGGTGCACGTTCTGCGCGAGCCGCCTCCTGGCCGACGGCTTTGAACAGAGGGCTCCCTCTTCCGTCGCCGCCGAGATCGAAGCCCACCATGCCCGGTTCGCCACCCGGCACTTCGCTTTCTACGACGACGCCCTGCTGCTCGACAAGGACCGGCACGCAATCCCGCTTCTTGAGAAAATCGCGGCCGCGGCGATCCCGGTTCAGATGCACGCCCCGAACGGTCTTCACATTCGCGAGATCGACGGCCGCATGGCGCGTCTTTTTCGCGCTTCCGGCCTGACATCCCTTTATCTCAGCCTGGAATCGGCCGACGCGTCGCTGGTCCGCGAGAGAACGCCCAAGACGTCGCCCGGGGACCTGCCGAATGCCCTGACGGCCCTGGAAGAGGCCGGCTACAGGCGGCGGGACATCGGGGTCTATCTGATCATGGGGCTCCCCGGCCAGGGCGTCGGAAGCGTTGAAGAGAGCATCCGATTTGTCCGGGGTCTTCGCGCGACGCCCCGGGTGGCTTTTTTTTCGCCCATACCCGGAACCGGGGAATGGGAGACCCTGGCCCGGAATGGCATCGTGACGGACGCGACCGACCCCCTGCTTCACAACAAGATCGCCTTTGCCTATCTTAAGGGGGATTCTCCGCCGGCTGATTTCGAACGCGTCAAGAGGATGCTGACCGCGGGAGAGGCGGCTCCGCTCCCTTGATTTATGGTTCCCGGAGGATTACTTTAAAGGACGGAGCGGATCGAAGCGCCATGCCAGCGACTCCTCCGGCGGTTTCCACGGGCCGGGCGAACGTCCGGGCCAGGGCCGTTAGCTGGATCCTTTTACTGGTCCTGACCGTTTCCCCCTCCTGCCGTCTCTATCACCTGGAACACCGGCTCAATCCGAAGGACGCCGATTTTTATTCCAAGGTCCAGTACATCATGACCCGGGAGGAACGCAAGATCTTCCTCGAGCTGCCGGATTCGGAGCGGGACCAATTCATCGAAGAGTTCTGGAAGCGGCGGAATCCCAACCCCGACTCCGACGAGAACGTCTTCAAGATCGAATACGAAAACCGCGTCAGGACGGCGGACGAGCTCTTCCGGAGCGAAGGGCGGCCCGGCCATCTCACGGACAGGGGCAGGATCCACATCCTGTTCGGCCCCCCCATGGAGCGCCTGACCTACCCCATGGACGCCTATGGGTTTTGCCGGGAGGTGTGGTATTACGGGGCTTTTCCCGTGATCTTCATCGACGAGCACTGCGAGGGGCAGTTCATCATCACGGCCATCAACCTGGAGCATCTCCAGGCCCTCAATATCGCCCAGGGCCATTTCCAGCAAACGTTCGAGCAGGACAAGAGGTTTTTCGATTACAGCGTGAGCATCGCGAAAACCAGAAGCGATCCGTCGTCCTTTGAGGGGAAGATCGCGATCGACGTCCCCTTCGCGGGGATCTGGTTCGCGTTCAAGGACGGCCGGCTGACGACGGCCCTGGACGTCCGGGTCGAGGCCCGGGACGCAGCCGGCGCCGTCGTCTGGGAATTCAAGAGCTCCTACGGCCTCGCGCTCGCCGAGGATGAGCTCATCGCGAGGATGGGAAAGAGTTACCGGATCGAGATCCCCCTCGTCCTGGACAAGGACGTCGCCCGGCTCCGGGCCCAACGACTCACCCTCCACATCGCGGTCAAAAACAGCGCGGAGGGGGAGGAGCTGAAGAAGGTCCTCGAATTCCGGTTAGAACTTTAGCTGCAAGCTGAAGGCCACCGTCCGGGTCCCGCTCAGGAAAATGGCTTGGCCGTACGTCCCGCTCAGGACGTGCGTCCCGGAGCTCCCGCCTTCTCCGTCGGGGAACCAGGAACCGTCGTTGTAGTCGATGATCCGGTACTTGGCGCCGAAGAGATTCAGGACATCGATGTAGGCCGACCATCGGGTCCGGCCGCCACGCTTGAATTCCTTTTCCAGCCGGAGGTCCGTGCTCTGCAAAGAGGCGTGCCGCCGGGTCCCGGGGCTTTCCAGGAAGACCGTCACCGGTGTCGCGTCGGTGCCGTGCTCCTCGGCCCAGGCCGCCGGGGCGGTGATGGTCACAGAGCGTGCCCAGGTTGAACCGCTCGTGTACCGGTAATAGGCGCTGAGGTAGAAATCCCACTTGAAACGCACGGTCCCCATGACCCGGATCGCCAGGGGCCGGTCCATATCGGTCCTCGAGCCTGCGGGAACGTTGATGAAGGAGTTGGGCGTCAGGACCGGGGAGGTGAGGCCCGCGCTGAGCGGCGCCGCGAGGCCGGTCGTCCCGGTCGAGCGGCTCCAGACGACCGACCCGAAGAGCTGCCAATTGTTCGACATCCGCTTCCGGAAGGAGAACTCCAGGCCCCGGTATTTCCGGCTGAGCTCGGGGACTTCCTGGATCCGGTCGAAAACGGCCGGGGCCGTCGTCGAACGGAAATAAACGGTCACGTCAGTCGCGGGATAGGCCGCCGACGCCGGCACCGTGGTCGTGAAGGGGACCCACCAGCCTGCCGGAGAGCCCTGGACTGTATACCAGGCCCTGTCTGTCGCCGGGTCGTACATGACGTCTCCGATGACGCCCTTCTCAGTCCGCGAGATGTAGCGGACGGACAGGGAAAAATCGCGGATGAGCTCGTGCTCCAGGCCCGCGGTCCATTCGTAGGTCAGGGGTGCCTGGAGGTTGGCATCGACCCGCGTTTTGAACAATGACGTGTAGACCGCATAGTTGAAGGGCAACGGAACGAAGGTGTCAGCGGTGTCCACTTTACCGTCGCCGTTCTCGTCGTACCAATAGAAATGATGGATCCTGTCGACCAGGACCGGGTCGAGGTTTCTGGTGTAGCCCAGGTCCTGGTTTTCGGGAAGAATCGAGAAGGAGCCACGGAACAAGGTCTTCCCCGTGCCGAAGAGGTCGACGCTCAGCCCGAAGCGCGGGGACAGGGAACTCCAGACGATCGCGTTGTCCCACTGGCCGAAGGCGCCCGCCGTGAAGGGATTGAACCCGTAGACCGGCTTGATCACCGTATTGCCCACACTGAGGGCGACCGCGTTTCCCACGGCGCCCTTGGTGACCTCGAGGATCTGCGTTGCCGTATGGTCGAGACGCAGTCCGAGAGAGAGGGACACCCGGCTGCCGAAGGTCAGGGTGTCCTGGATGAACCCCCCCAGCCGCGTGATCTTCCGAGTCGTGGCCAGGCGCCCCGAGGCGGTCGTCGCACTGCCATTCGGAATAATCGAGAAACCGATCTGGCCTAGGCCAACCGTATTCCCCGAGGTCGGCGAAACGGCCTGGCCGAGAGAATACGGGCTGCCGTTGAAGTAATTCATAATCAGGTCATTGGCCTTCCAGACGTTGGACTCGGCTTTCCCGGTTTCGTAATCTCCCCCGATGATGAGCTCGTGGGCCACACCCAAGGTCCGGTCCTGGAGGCGGGTGAGAGTCAGGTTGCCCCGGAACCGCTTTCGGCGTTCCCAGTCATTAAAAGGGCCGCTGCCCCAGACGCGTCCGGTCCCGTTGTCGAAAAAAGAAGCTTTGCTCAGGCCGGCCGCGTTGAGGAGGAGGGCCTGCTTGTCTTTCATGTATCCTACGGACCCGTCCAGAAACGTTCTCTGGTCCATCGTGTAGACGATCCCCGCCTTGGCCAGGAAAAAGTTCTGGCCGTCGAGGCGACGCGTGGATTCCTCGGGCCGGTTCCAGGCGACATCGGAGTCATAGACAGGCTCGGTGATCTTGGATGCGTTGAGCTCGATCACGCCTCTGAACTGTTTCGTGGGCTGGGCCGAGAGCTTGAGCATCCCGGCGAAATCGTTGTCACGCCAGTTATAGGAGGGATGGAGAACGTTGGTCGGATCCTTCCAGGGCTGGAAGGACGTCGACTGCGACTTGGGCCGGAAACGGAGGTTGGAAAAAAACCAGCCCAGGTCATGGAGCAAAGGGCCTCCGGCCGTGAACGCGAGATCCAAATTGGACTTGTCGACGCGGGGGGCGGCCGCGTTGTTGGCGCCGGTTTCCTGATCGGACCAGAGCGACTTCGATAAGCCTTGACCCGTATAATAGAACGCGAGGCTGCCGTCGAAGTCGTTGGCGCCTGACCGGCCGACGACATTGATATAGGCGCCCTGGCCGGGCCCCCTGTCGACGGGCAGGCCGGCCGTTTCGACGACGACCTGGTCGATCACGTCCACGTCGATCCTGGGCATCGGGGTCCGGCTGACCGGGTTGGTCACGTTCACGCCGTCCTCGACGAAGGCGTTGCTCGTCGCGGGAGCGCCGTGGAACGAGACGGAGGCACCGGGGAGGTTGTTCTCGAATACGGCTCCCGGGACAAGTCCCAGGACAGCCGAAAAATCGCGGGGCAAAGGGATATGAGTGAGGAGGTCTTTATCGAGGACGGGCGCCAGCCGGGCAGTTGTCGGGTCGAGTCCCGGTCCGGGCGCGCGATTGACGGTTTCCTCCTCGGCCTCCGTAGGCTCCATCTTGAAATCGATCAAAGCCGCGGTCCCGGCCGCGAGGGCGATGCCCTCGATCTTGACCGTTTTGAAACCGGGCACTTCGACCGTGATCTTGTAGACCCCGGGGGGGAGGCCCAGGAAGCCGTATCGCCCGTGCTCGGAGGTGATGAAATTGCGGATCCCGAGCAGGCCTGGGGAAGCCAGGTATAGATAGGCCCCGGCAAGGGGAAAACCCTGACTGTCGGTGATTTTGCCCCTGAGCGTGCCCGTCCGCTCGGTGGCCGGGGACGGCTGGACGACAGCGAGGAGGGCCAGCAGAATCGCGATTCCGGTGAATATTTTTCTGGTCAAAGCGACCTCCTTTGTCGACTTCCCCGCCACCAATTTATAGTGTTTCGCCGGGAGTTGTCAAAATATTTCAACTCCAGGGACGGCCAAGTTGTTACATCTCCGCCTGGGCGGGCCGGTCCCAGGGTCCCGGCCGGGATTCCGGGTTTCAAGCACGGCCTTTGGCCCGGGCTCCGGCCCAGGCCGCGGCGCCGATGAGGCCCGCGTCGTTGCCTAGCGAGGCCTTTTCGATGCGGCAGCAGGCGAACGAAACGGGGTGGGACCTCCGCCGAGCCTCGTCGATGGCCGGCCCGAGGAGGTAGTTCCCAGCCGAGACGACACCCCCGCCGATGAGGATCTTCTCGGGATTAAGGAAGTTGATGACGATTCCCAGCCCGATCCCGAGGTAATAGGCGCACCGGGCGAAGCTCTTGAGAGCGGCTTTGTCCCCCTTCCTGGCCAGGAGATAGACGTCCCGCGATGTCACCGGGGCGACGGACCCGGAGAGGGCCAGATAATTCTTGATGATCTTCGGCGCGGAGGCCTCCGTTTCCAGGCAGCCCCTGTTGCCGCAGTTGCAGAGGTTGCCTTCGGGATTGACGGTGATGTGGCCGAGCTCGCCGGCGAAACCGCATTTTCCGTGCCAGAGCTCGCCGTCCAGGATGATCCCGGAGCCCATGCCCGTTCCGACCGTGAGGAGGATGAGGCTCTGCGTCCCCCGGCCGGCGCCGTGCTTGTATTCCCCGTAAGCGGCCATGTTGGCGTCGTTGTCGATCCGGAACGGGACGTCGATGATCTTCCTCAAGGCGGGGACGAGGTCGAAGTTGTTGAGGCTCGGATAGTTCGGCGAATGGAGGATTTTCCGTTCCTTCAGGCTGAAGAACCCGGCGAACCCGAAGCCGCAGGCCGTAATCCGGCCGGGAGAATCGGCCTTGAGCCGGCGCCAGATCTTATCAATGGCCGCCAGGAGCTCCTCCATGGAGCCGGGGCTCGGAATCTTCCCCTTGACGAAGAGGCGGCCGCGGGCGTCGACGGCCCCGTACTTGAGCTGGGTGCCGCCAAGGTCGAATCCCGCGTAACAGCGGGTCGTTTTTACGGACATGGATTTAACCGGGCTGATGATGCGGTCTGAATCGAAGACGACGGAACGAGGTCAGTTCGCGGGAGGCTGGGGGGCCTTGGGAGTGTGATCCTTTTCGCTGTCCTTGCCTTCGTTCACGGATTTCTTGAAATTCTTGATGCCCTCCCCGATGGACCGGCCGAGGTCGGGCAGCTTCTTGGCGCCGAAAATGATGATCACGATCAGCAGAATCAGGATCAGTTCGGTCGGCCCGATGGATCCTAACATGTGAACCTCCTTGAGGTCTCGTTCTCGATGGACGCTCGATTCGAGGCACAAAAACTCCCCTCAAAGGTACCCCGTAGCCCCCGAAAAGTCAAGCTGAGGTCTTGGGGGCAGTAGGAGCAGGCCAAGGAAATTTATTTATTCGGATGGGCGGAGATGAGGCTGCGGAAGGGCGGTGCCGAGGCCGCCTGAAAGACCCCGTAGTGGAGGGGGGACCCGCCCCGTTCCGCCACGGAACGAGACGGGGGGAACCGCCAGAACTGGTTCCCGGGGGGCCGGGGGATAAGGGCGGCTTCGGCGCCGCCCAGATGGGAAGGATCTTGATGAGGCACATCCGAGAAATTTGACGGGCTTTGCGAATTCTGCGATTATAAATGATTCCATGAACGAAATCAGGAACTTCTCTATTATCGCCCACATCGACCACGGCAAGTCCACCCTGGCCGACCGCTTCATCGAGCTGACCGGGACGCTCTCGGCCCGGGAGCTCAAGGAGCAGGTCCTCGACACCATGGACCTCGAGCGCGAGCGGGGGATCACCATCAAGGCCCAGACGGTCCGGCTCGTCTACAAGAGCCGCTCGGGCCAGGAATACATCCTGAACCTGATCGACACCCCCGGCCACGTGGATTTTTCCTACGAGGTTTCGCGCAGCCTGGCGGCCTGCGAGGGGGCGCTTCTCGTTATCGACGCCTCGCAGGGCGTCGAGGCCCAGACCCTGGCCAATACCTATCTGGCCCTTCAGAACGACCTGGTTCTCATCCCGGTCATCAACAAGATGGACCTCCCCCAGTCGGATTTCGCCCAGACCGTAGAGCAGATGGAGCACATCATCGGGATCAGCGCCGAGGAAGCCCTGCCGGTGAGCGCCAAAAAAGGAACGGGCGTCGAGGATGTCTTCGAAGCCATCGTCGAGCGCATCCCGCCGCCCAAGGGCGATCCCCAGGGGCCTCTCAAGGCGCTCCTCTTTGATTCTTGGTTCGATTCCTACCGTGGGGTCGTCGTCCTTGTCCGGATCGTGGACGGGGAGATCAAAACCGGGGACCGGATCGTGCTCATGGCGTCTGGCGCCGAGAACGAAGTCGAGGAGGTCGGCTATCTCGCGCCCAAGCCCGTCAAGGCCGAGAGGCTCCGGACCGGCGAGGTCGGCTACGTCATCGCCGGGATCAAGAAGCTCCGGAACGCCCGCATCGGGGACACGATCACCTTGAGAAACCGGCCCACCGAACAGCCGCTGCCCGGCTTCAAGGAGGCCAAGTCTATGGTCTTCTGCGGGATGTTCCCGGCCGGCGAGAGCCGCATCGAGGACCTCCGCGACGCCCTGGAGAAGCTGCGGCTCAACGACGCCTCCTTCCACTATGAGCCGGAGAACTCGCCCGCCCTGGGGCTCGGCTTCCGGGCCGGTTTCTTGGGCCTCCTCCACAGGGAGATCGTCCAGGAACGCCTGGAGCGGGAGTTCGACCTCAGCCTGATCACGACGGCCCCGAGCGTCGCCTACCGCGTGACGACGACCGGGGGCGAGGTCCGCGAGGTCCACAACCCGTCCCAGCTCCCCGACGCGTCCCAGATCCTCAGGATCGAGGAACCGATCATCGAGGCCATGGTCTTGACCCCCGACAAGTATCTGGGCGCCGCCTTGGACCTCCTCCAGAGCCGCCGCGGCGTCCAGAAGAAGCTCGAGTACATCACGACGCAGCGCGTCCTCCTCACCTACGAGCTGCCGCTCAACGAGGTCGTCTTCGATTTCTACAACCTGCTCAAGTCCGCGACCCAGGGCTACGCCTCCATGGATTATGAATTCAAGGGATATCGCGAGGAGCCCCTGGTCAAGCTCGATATCCTCATCAACGGCGAAGAGGTGGACGCCCTGTCGATCATCGTCCACAAGGACAGGGCCTACACCATGGGCCGGGGCCTCGTCGAGCGGATGAGGAAGTTCATCCCGCGCCAGCAGTACGAGGTCGCGCTCCAGGCCGCGATCGGGAACCGGATCATCGCCCGGGAGACCATCAAGGCCTTCCGGAAGGACGTCCTGGCCAAGCTGTACGGCGGGGACTACACGCGGAAGATGAAGGTCCTCGAGAAGCAGAAGGCCGGGAAGAAGCGCATGCGGCGCGTCGGCAAAGTGGAAATTCCCCAGGAGGCCTTCCTGGCCATCCTCGAGGTCAAGTAAGGCTTTAGGGACAGCCTCGCCTGTTCGGTCGTTCGGGCGGCCTCGGCACCGCCCTTCCTCGGCCCTTGATGTACTTGGATGCTCTTTTTGTTGATTAATTCCCCGAAGTGGGGTAGAAAAGAAACGGAGCGATGAGCAAGAAGGATATCGAAAGCGCGCTGGCCCGCGGTGTTGAAATCCTCAACGAGTTTTTGCCCCTGAAGTCCACCCTCTATTTCCCCATCCTCTATGCGGTGAGCGTCTGGGCCGTCCGCCGCGTCTTCGACTACCGGGAGCGGATTTTGTCGTGGCAGGTCTGGCTCGACCCGGACGAGGTCCGGACGAAGCCGGACGAATTCATCCTTCATTTCTTCGCGACCCACGAGGCCCTGCGCGAGGCGTACGCGGGTGAGATCGCCGGCCGGGACATGAAGGCCCTCCGGGCGGCCTTTCCCGCCCTCTATCCGGTCTGCGGCCTCGAGGATGCCTTCCTCAAGGCCCTCTTCAAGAAGGAGCTCGACGCCGGCGCCTACCGGAAAATCGCCGTCGAATTCGAGAGCCGGGCCTCGAAGGCCCGGGAGGATATCCGGCCGGCCGAGGCCGACACCCGTTTCTGGTCAGCCCTGGAAAACCTGGGCGCGGAACTGGCGGCCCTCGGCATCCATCTCCTCAAGGACGAGGACGTCGAGAAAGCGGTCATCAACGTTATCAAGAAAAAGAACGGCAAAATCGCGAAAGACGGATGATCGAGACGGGCAAAAAAAGCAGATATCGCGCCGTCGCGGCGGTGGGGCTGGCTCTCGCCCTCGGCGCGGCCTGCGCGGCCCACCTCCGCAACGCCAAGACGGCTTACGCCCAGGCGCAGGAATCGTCCCGGCTCTACCGGACTGACCAGGCCTCCGCCGCCTACAAGCTCGCCCTGGCCGAAGCGGGCCTCGAGGCCAGGAAAAATCCCTCGGCCCAGGCCTTCATGCTCAAGGGAATGGCCGAGGCGAATCTCGGTCTCTGGAAAGACGCCGAGACGAGCTTCATTAAAGCCTCCGGCCTCGGCTTTGAATCGGGGGAGGCCTGGGCGTCGGATGCCTCTCTCCTCGGCCTGGCCATCTCCTTCCAGGAGCTTGGGCTCGAGGCACCCGCTCTCCGGGCCTACGAAAGCATCCTTGGAAAATCGGCCTTCAAGCCCGTCCTCGTCACCGCGGCCCAGAGGTACGCCGACCTGTCGCTCGCCAGGGCCCTTGGCTTGGGGGAGAAGGAAAAGAGCCGCGCCCTTGCCGACCTGGTAAAGGTCATCGCGAGACTCGAGGCTGCGGATTTCGCCTGCGGCTTTTATCATTATGTTCACTCCCAGGCCGAGAGCCACCGCGGCGATTACCGGAGGAGCTACGAGGAGGCCGTCATGGCCCGGGAACTGGGACTTCCTTCCGAGAAAATTCTCCGCGACAACGACAACCAGATCATTTTCTGCCATGACAAATTGACCGGCGCCCTCGCCGGCCCCGACCGCGATGCCTTCGCCGCCGCTCACGCCGCCTGGACCAGGAAATGGGGTTGGAAGGACGCCCGGACTCCGAATTGGAGACTGGAGTAGCTGATGCTGCCCACCATCGCCTGGCGTAACCGGTCCGTTATCCTGATCGACCAGAGGAAACTCCCGGCCCAGGAAATCTATGTCCGCTGCCGGACGTACATCCAGGTGGCCCAGGCCATCGAGAAGATGGTCATCCGGGGGGCGCCGGCCATCGGCATCGCGGCGGCCTACGGCCTCGCCCTGGGACTCATGTCCATGCGCGGCGACACGGGCCGGTCCCTCGAACGGGATTTCGACAGGATTTACCGGAGGCTCGAACGGACGCGGCCCACGGCCCGGAACCTTTTCTGGGCGCTGGAAAGGATGCGGGCGGCCTACGAGAGGAACCGCGGCCTGGGGCTCCGGGCCCTCCAGAAGGCCCTTCTGGCCGAGGCCCAGGCGATCGAGCGCGAGGACGCCGAAACGAACCGCCTGATCGGTGTCCACGGGCGGGACGTCATCGGCGACGGCGCGGCCGTTCTGACTCATTGCAACGCGGGCGCGCTGGCCACGGCGGCCTACGGCACGGCCCTCGGCGTCGTCCGGGCGGCGGCCGAACAGGGGAAAAAAATCCTGGTGTTCGCGGACGAGACGCGGCCTTTCCTCCAAGGGGCGCGGCTGACCGTCTGGGAGCTCACGAAAGACGGGATCCCCGTCGTCCTGATCACGGACAACATGGCCGGCTGGCTCATGCGGAAAGGGGAGATCTCGGTCGTCATCGTCGGCGCGGACCGGATCGCCAGGAACGGCGACACGGCCAACAAGATCGGGACGTACAGCGTGGCCGTGCTGGCGAAAGAAAACGGTGTGCCGTTCTACGTGGCTGCGCCGATGAGCACGGTCGACGCGGCGCTCGAGGACGGGACCGGGATCCCCATCGAGGAGCGGAAGCCCGAAGAGGTCCGCGAGATCGGCGGACGGCTGATCACAGTTTCTGATGTCGAAGTCCGCAACCCCGCCTTCGACGTCACGTCCGCGAAATACATCACCGGCATCATCACCGAGCGCGGCCTTTTCCGTCCGCCATTCAAGTTTGGGGTCGGACCAACTTAAATAATTGACAATAAAATAAATAGTTCTATTTTTTAGTCTTTTTTTGGTCTTAAGTTCGTGTTTCCGGGCCCCAAAACGAACACTTAAGGCAATGGCCGGGGAGCGGTTCTTTCTGGTATCATAGGGCCCGGGTGGAGCTTAATGCTTGTCTTGGCTAT
>Ga0209048_10002356_pt1 | contig 18795 bp, 18 predicted proteins | sample FrelakmetCRP12CR_FD_187146 | JGI IMG/M metagenome (GOLD analysis project Ga0209048, IMG submission 187146) | Freshwater lake sediment microbial communities from the University of Notre Dame, USA, for methane emissions studies - CRP12 CR (SPAdes)... | ecosystem: Environmental > Aquatic >... | reverse complement strand
AGTATCACCTGGACGAGAAATAGGGGCCTTGGCCAGTGGCCCTGACCTTGCGCGATAAGGTGAGAGGCGGCTCGCAATGATGGCGATGGGGATGCATCGTCCTCGCAAACGATATGGCCAAAATTTCCTCGTCGATCGCGGGATCGTAGCGAAGATCCTCGCCTTGATCGATCCCAAGCCTGAGGACCGGGTAGTCGAGATCGGACCCGGATTGGGTGTTCTTACCGAACCGTTGTTGCAACGCTTGCCAAGCCTGGATGTCGTAGAGATTGACCGCGACCTCTCGGCAACCCTCGCGGAACGTTTCCCTGAGGATCGTCTTCGTATCCACGTCGGCGACGCGCTGGCCTTCGATTTCTGCGCCCTGGGGCTGGAGCTCCGAGTCGTCGGCAATCTGCCGTATAACATCTCGACACCACTATTGTTTCATCTCGCAGCATCTGCGAGATGCGTGCGCGATTGCCACTTCATGCTTCAACGTGAGGTTGTGCAGCGGATGGCAGCTGAGCCTGGAGGCAAGGAATATGGACGCCTCACGGTGATGTTGCAGTATCGCTTTCGGGTGGAAAAACTGCTGCGGGTTCCAGCCGGTGCATTCAATCCTGTGCCACAGGTCGAGTCGGCGTTCGTGCGGCTGACTCCGTACCGTCAATTGCCTTCGGTGGCGGTGGACGAAGACCTGTTCGCGGAAGTGGTGCGCGCCGCCTTTACGCAGCGGCGGAAGACGCTGCGCAACGCCCTGCGAGACCATGCCAGTGCAGATGAACTGTCGGGAATCGGTATCGATCCGGGGCTGCGCCCGGAAAGGCTCTCAGTAACGCAGTTCGTACGGATTGCAAACGCGGTGACTGCGCGTTTGCAAGGCTAACCGCGTGGAACACCCAACGCGGTTGGGTTTTATCCCTGCGAATTAAACGCGTCGCTGAATAAACTCGATCTTGTACCCGTCCGGGTCTTCGACGAATGCAATCACTGTCGTGCCGTGCTTCATGGGTCCGGCTTCGCGAGTCACCTTACCGCCGCGCTTCTTGACCTCTTCGCAGGACTTGTACGCATCGTCTACTTCCACCGCGATGTGTCCGTAGGCGTTGCCCAGTTCGTATTTGTCGACACCCCAATTGTGCGTGAGTTCGATGACAGCGGTCTCGGATTCATCGCCGTACCCCACGAAGGCGAGCGTGAATTTTCCGTCTGGATAGTCCTTACGCCGAAGTACTTTCATGCCGAGAACCTCGGTATAGAACTTCAGTGAACGTTCGAGTTCGCCCACGCGCAACATGGTATGCAGCATTCTCATATCGATTCTCTCTGTATCGATCCTCGACGCACCATCGTTCAGACTTCGATCAACTCGAAATCTTCCTTCCGCGCACCGCACTCGGGGCAGACCCAATTGACGGGCACATCTTCCCAACGCGTGCCAGGTGGGATGCCTTCCTCTGGCAGGCCGGCTGATTCGTCGTAGATGAATCCGCAAATGAGGCACATGTAGGTCTTGAAGGGGCGCGCGTCGCTCGATGGCATGGATAGTTCGGGGCTTTAGGAATCATCTTGGAGTAGAATCGACATTCTAACAAATCCTTCCCCCGTCTCCCGTTCATGCCTGAGTCTCCCCCGATCGTCCTTGCTTTTGCCGCGACGGATCCGAGCGGCGGAGCAGGGCTCCAGGCCGACATCCTTACCTTGTCCAGCATGGGTTGTCACCCGCTCTCCGTGGTGACAGCCGTAACTGTTCAGGATACGGTCGGCGTGGAAGAGCTATTGCCGCTCGATGCGGAGTGGATCGCGGACCAGGCGCGCTGCGTTCTCGAGGACATGCCGGTGAGTGTGTTTAAGATCGGTTTGCTCGGCAGCGTGGAAATCATTGCTGTCATTGCGGAGATCGTGTCGGACTATCCCGAGGTGCCCCTCGTGCTCGATCCCATATTGATGTCCGGTCGGGGCGACGATCTGGCGAGCGACGATATCATTTCGGCAATGCGCGAGTTGCTCGTCCCGCAAGCGACTGTACTCACACCCAACAGCCTGGAAGCGCGGCGGCTCGCGCTGGAAGACAGTGACGAAAACGAATATCCGGGTTTGGATGAATGCGCGCGTCGTCTCCTCGCGCTAGGTTGCGAGTACATATTGATCACCGGCACGCACGAGAACACGCCAGAAGTTGTGAACACACTGTATTCGCAGGAAGGTTCAGTTCGTTCCGACGCCTGGCAGCGCTTGCCGGGCAGCTATCACGGCTCCGGGTGCACGCTCGCGTCCGCCATCGCAGCCACGATCGCCAATGGATTGGATATATCCGAAGCGGTACGCGACGCTCAGGAGTACACCTGGCAAACGTTGAACACCGCCTATCGCCCAGGGATGGGCCAGCACATTCCCGATCGCTTGTTCTGGGCGCGGGATGAAGAGCAGGATGGCGGCGATTAGTGGCCTTTACGCTGTAACACCCGAGACCGGGGCGACGGCGGTTGAGCAGGATCGGTTATTTGCGAGTGTCGGACTGGTACTGGAGGGTGGAGCCTCGGTTCTGCAGTATCGCTGCAAGAGCCCCGATTTCAGCTTCCGACTTTCGCAGGCGCAGCGTCTCAAGAGACTTTGCCAACGGTATGGCGTGAGCTTCATCGTCAATGACGACGTCGAGCTCGCGGCGCAAGTGCAAGCCGACGGAGTGCATCTGGGTCGCGAAGACGCGGCGATTCCCGTTGCACGGGCGCGACTAGGACGATCCGCATTGATCGGGGCCTCTTGTTACGACGACTTGACGCGTGCCGGCGCTGCAGTGAATGCGGGCGCCGACTACCTGGCGTTCGGCAGTTTTTTCCCCTCGAGCGTCAAACCCGGCGCGGTACGTCCTTCACTGGACCTGTTGCGGGAAGCGCGACGTCGCTGGCGGTTACCGCTCGTTGCCATCGGCGGGATTACTGCACAGAACGCATCGAAGGTGATCGAGGCGGGCGCCGACGCAGTGGCGGTTATCACGGCCGTTTTCTCCTGCTCGGACCCAAGCGAGTCGGCAAGGTCGATTGCGCGGTTGTTCGATGCTGGCGCACAAGGCGAAGATTCCACGGTTACTACATAGCAGTTACTACATAACAGTTACGACATAACAGTCAGCACATAGCGCGGACGCGATCATATGAAAACCAGAAATGAGACCCTGTTCGAATTGTCGCAGCAGGTCATTCCAGGTGGCGTCAACTCACCGGTACGTGCGTTTCGTTCAGTGGGCGGCTCGCCCGTGTTCTTCGAACGTGCACAGGGCGCGCGCTTCTGGGATGTCGACGGCAAGGCCTACATCGATTATGTAGGCTCGTGGGGGCCGCTGATCGTTGGTCATGCCCATCCCGAGGTTGTCGAGGCTGTACAGCGTGCCGCCGCGAATGGTCTGAGCTTCGGCGCACCCACCGAAGCCGAATACGAACTCGCGTCTCTGCTCAAACAACTGCTCCCCTCGATCGAACTGGTACGGCTTGTGAGTTCCGGCACAGAGGCGACCATGACGGCGATCCGGGTGGCGCGAGGTTTCACCGGCCGCAACCGGATCGTGAAGTTCGAAGGCTGCTATCACGGTCACGCCGATGCCCTGCTCGTGAAGGCCGGGTCGGGTGCCCTTACTCTGGGCGTGCCCAGTTCGGCGGGTGTTCCACCGGAAGTCACCGCGCAGACTGTCGTATTGGATTTCAATGATCTTGCCGGTGTCGAGCGGGCCTTCGACCAACAGGGTCGGGACATTGCGGCGGTGATCGTCGAACCGGTCGCGGGCAACATGAACTTGGTGCGTCCTACTCCCGGCTTCCTCGCGGGATTGCGCGCGCTGTGCACACGCCACGGGGCATTGCTGATTTTCGACGAGGTGATGACGGGGTTTCGTGTTGGAGCGCAGGGTGCGCAAGGTCTCTACGACGTGAAGCCAGACCTTACCACGCTGGGGAAGGTCGTCGGGGGAGGCATGCCTTTGGGCGCGTTCGGCGGTCGGCGGGACATCATGCAAAAGATCGCACCACTGGGTCCGGTGTACCAGGCAGGAACGTTGTCGGGAAATCCCGTGGCGGTCGCCGCAGGTTTAGCGACGCTCAAACTCGTGCAGGCACCGGGTTTCTTCGACCGGCTGAGCGCGACAACCAAGAACCTGGTCGACGGGCTGGAGCAGGCCGCGCGGGAATCGAATCTGCGTTTTAGCGCTCAGTCAGTGGGAGGGATGTTCGGTTTGTACTTCGCTGCGCGGCCACCGCATGGATATGCAGAGGTGATGCAGTGCGACCGGGAGGCTTTCAATCGTTTCTTCCATGCGATGTTGCAGGAAGGGGTCTACCTTGCGCCTTCTGCATTCGAGGCTGGATTCGTTTCCTCGGCACATTCCGAGGCGGACATCGGCACGACGGTGGCTGCCGCTCGCCGGGTATTCAGCGAGATGGCGAAAGGCTAACGCCCGCAGAGTGAGGCGCCAGCCGTGGAGGGACAGGTCACTTCAACGCGTAGATATACTGAGCAACCGCGTCGATCTGCTTGTCGGTCATGCGACCGGCGATCGTGCGCATTACCATTGCGGAGTCGTTGGTGCGTTCTCCGGCCCGGAAGGCTTTGAGTTGGGCGACGGTGTACTCGACGTTCTGCCCCTTCAATCGTGGGTACTGTGCAGGAATGCCGGAACCGTCAGGGGAGTGACAGGCAGCACAGGCGGCCACGCCGGACGCCATATCGCCGCCGCGGAAGAGCTTCTGGCCAGCGAGTACCATCTTGGCATCCTGTGAGGCGCCTTGACGTGGCTTCTGATTGGAGTAGTAGGCGGCGAGATTGCGCATGTCCTCCTGGGACAGCGAGGTGACCATGGCGCTCATCACCGCGTTCTTGCGCTCACCGGATTTGATGTCGAGCAACTGTTTATAGATGTATTCGGGGTGCTGACCGGCAAGGTTGGGGTTGGCCGGGAGAGGGCTGTTACCATCGGCCCCGTGACAGGCGGCACATACCCCGCTCGCGATGGCTTGTGCCTTCGCAGGGTCAGCCTTCGGAGCGGCAGGCTGTTTGGGCTCGGCGGCGGAAGCGGAGGTGGTTAGCAGAAAGCCGATCGCGGCGATCGCGGTGAGGTACTTCATCTTCACTCCTGTAGCGGTGCCGGATGCGCGGCACGGATATCAGCGGGGCCCGATACCCGCGACGCATTGAAAACAAAGCGCGCATTCTAGCCTATCTACGTTGGCCAGCGCCATTGCGGACGGGCCAACGCGAATTGCACACGAAGGGGTAGCGATGTTCCATGGTGCGAAGTTCCAGTTCGGGGCGGCGGAGATTTCACAGCTGCCGCCCGATCGAGGGCGCGAAGTCGCCTTTGCCGGGCGATCCAACGCCGGCAAGTCAAGTGCACTGAATGCGCTTGCGAACCGTCGCCGGCTTGCGTTTGTCAGCAAGACACCTGGACGCACGCAACAGCTCAACTACTACGCTCTGGGCCACGATCGCTATTTAGTGGATTTGCCCGGATATGGCTATGCTCGGGTCCCAGAGGCGATCCAACGTCGATGGGAGCATGTGTTGACGACCTACTTGCAACGCCGCGATTCGTTGAGAGGGTTGGTGCTGATCATGGACGCGCGTCATCCGCTCACCCCCCTGGACCGGCAGATGCTCGACTGGTTCGCGCCCACGGAAAAACCGGTGCTGATCCTGCTTAGCAAGTCCGACAAGTTGTCGCGTCAGGAATCAAATAAGCAGCTCGTGGAGGTATCAGCTGTGCTCAACAGTAGCTACCCGAATTGCAGTGCACGGCTATTTTCCAGCGTGACACGACTGGGGGTCGACCAGGCTAGGCACTTCGTGAGTAGCCTTCTTACGGCCGCTGCCCCCGATGTCGAGATCCCAAACAGCGCGGCGCCGGCGTAAAATTGCGCGCGGAACCACTGAACCTCGATAAAGAAAAGAAAAAGCCCCGGTTAAAGGGGAGTAACCGGGGCGTAAGGCCTCAATTGGATTAAGGCCCCCGCTCAGGGAGGTGAAGCGGGAGACGAAACCGTCTGTAGCAATAGAGTCCTTCCAGGGAGAGAAGTTCCCGATATTGGTCGGTCGACATTTCGGGCATTCCGTTAACGGGCTTGGATTCCACCGAATCCGGCCACAGGGGTCGCTATGCAAGTTCTTGGAACCTACCCGCGGCGGCGAATGCGCCGTGCCCGCCATGACGATTTCTCGCGCCGGATGGTGAGGGAATACCGGTTGGGCCCGGACGATTTCATCTATCCGGTCTTCGTCATCGAAGGACGAAACCTGTCTCATCCGATTGCCTCGATGCCTGACGTAAGCCGCTTGACCTTGGACCGACTGATGCCGGTGGCTGAGCGTTGCCTGAAGCTCGGAGTGCCCGCACTCGCGCTCTTTCCCGCTATCGAGCCATCGTTGAAAACGCCAGATGGCCGGGAGGCCGCCAATCCGAACGGCCTCATCCCTCGTGTCGTATCGGCCCTCAAGAAGGCCTTCCCAGAATTAGGCGTCATGACCGACGTCGCGCTGGATCCTTATACCAGCCACGGTCAGGACGGCGTCCTGGACGAGAACGGCTACATCATCAACGACGAGACCATAGCAATCCTCCAAGAGCAGGCGCTCACTCAGGCGAAGGCGGGCGTGGACATTGTGGCGCCGTCCGATATGATGGATGGTCGCGTACGCGCACTGCGCTCCGCGCTGGACGCCTCGAAGTTCATTCACACCCGCATCATGGCGTACTCTGCCAAGTACGCCTCTGGCTTCTATGGTCCGTTTCGGGATGCCGTCGGCTCGGCCGCTAATCTGGGAAAAAGCAACAAATTTACCTATCAGATGGATCCCGCCAACGGTAACGAGGCGCTCTGGGAGGTGGGTCTCGATCTGGAGGAAGGCGCCGACATGGTGATGGTGAAGCCCGGCTTGCCTTATCTGGATATCCTTCGGCTGGTCAAGGAAGCTTACCGCGCGCCGACTTTCGTCTATCAGGTCAGTGGCGAATATGCCATGCTCAAAGCGGCATTCCAGAATGGTTGGCTGGACGAGCGAACCTGTGCATTGGAAGCATTGCTTGCGTTCAAGCGCGCCGGTGCGGATGGCATCCTGACCTACTTTGCGCTGGACGCGGCCGAGTGGCTGCGTCAGAGTTGAATCGACTGTCCCTAGCCCGCGCCCGCAACAAGTGTTTCGATCGATTCGATCGGTGCACGCTCCAATACCCGTCCTTCCAACGACAGGCGCAACGGTTGCCGTCGATGCGCTGGTGCTAGCACCGTGATGTGGATATCGGTTTCTGGGGTACTGACGATGAAGGCGGGCACGACCGCCTGTGCATCGCCGATCCACATCCGGGTCTCGCGCGCTCGGAACGGGATCTGCTGATTGTGCAGAAAGATCTCCAGTTCCTTGAGGTCATCCGTGTAAAGTTGCAGGTGTACGTCCGCGTGTCTACCTGCACTTCCCGATAGAACACTGCCAGTCAGGTGTGGATTAAACGCCGCCAGCAGGTGCATCATGTCGAGCGCTAATTCCCGCAGACGCTGCAACTGTTCCGGCTGCTCATCGGCCTGGTACAGCTTCTGATAGGCGCGCAACGCTTCCTCGATCTCCAGGTCAGTGGGAAGGTTGCGCGAATCGGGCGCTCCGACCTGGCGCGCAGCCTTGCGTTTGGCCAGGCCATAATCGCTGACACCGTCCTGCGCGATCAAGCGTGCGGCGCCATGCGCGATACGCTCGCGCATCTGCTGGCGGTTGGCGGGACTTTCCTTGCCCATCAGTAGAGATCGTTCTTGAGGTCTTCGGGTTTGCGGCCGCCCGCCGGGCCTGCGCCCGTCTCGGGCATGGGTTCTCCCTCGGGGGGCAGATTTTCGTGAAAGAAGAACTCCAGAATGCCGCTCTTGCCTTCAGGATCGCGCAAACCGGTATCGGGGTTGATGCGGGCGGCAATGACGCCCTCGGGAATTTCCGGGGACTCTTCGGGCAAGTTTTTGAGTGCCACACCCATATAGGAAATCCAGATGGGCAGGGCGGCCACCGCTCCCGTCTCGTTCGGCCCCAATGAACGCGGCAGATCGAATCCGATCCACACTACGGAGGTGAGATGGCGCTGAAATCCGGCGAACCACGCGTCCAACTGATCATTGGTCGTGCCGGTTTTCCCGGCCAGGTCGATCCTGCCTAAAGCCATCGCCCTGGCGCCGGTGCCGCCGCGAATGACGTCCTGCATCATGTTGTACATCACGAAAGCATTGCGGCTGTCGATTACGCGTTGAGCGCCTTCGCCAGCCCGGATCGGGGCAGCCTTGGCCAGGGTCCTTCCGCTCGCGTCCTCCACTCTGGAGATGAAATACGGTGCCACCCGGTAGCCGCCGTTGGCGAATACTGAGTAGCCCGACGCCATATCTAGCATTGTTACCGAACCCGCCCCCAGTGCCATCGTCAAGTAGGCCGGGTGCAATTTGGCGTCGAATCCAAAGCGGGTGATGTAGTCCTGTGCATAGGCGGGAGTGATGGCTTGGAGGATGCGAATGGAAACCAGGTTCTTCGATTTAGTGAGCGCGGTGCGCATCCGGATCGGACCGTCGAAAGTGCCATCGTAATTCTTGGGTTCCCAGGGCACGGAACCTGTCTCGCTGGCGTCGATGAGGATCGGCGCGTCGTTGATAATGGTGGCCGGCGTGAATCCTTTCTCCAGGGCTGCGGAATAGATGAAAGGCTTGAAGCTCGATCCCGGTTGGCGGTAGGCCTGCGTAGCGTGATTGAACTTGTTCCGGTTGAAGTCGAACCCACCCACTAGCGCGCGCACGGCGCCATCTATAGGGTCCATGGACACGAGGCCCGACTCGACCTGTGGCAACTGCACGATCTGCCACCCGTCTTTCTCGTCCTTCTGAATGCGAATTAACGCGCCGCGCTTGATGCGTTGCTTGGACGGGACTTTGTCGCCAATCATCGCGTGTGCAAATTTGAGTCCGTCGCCACCGATCTCTACGACCTCGCCGCCCTTTCGGTAGGCCTTGACGCCCTTGGCGGTGACCTCCAGTACGAGTGCCGGATAGATGTCGTCGCTTTCGATCTGGTCCTGCAGAATGTCTTCGAGACCTTCTTCCGAGACGCCTTCCGGCAACTCGAAGTGGCCCTCCGCTCCCCGGTACCCATGGCGTTTGTCGTAGTCCAACACTCCTCGACGTACAGCAGCGTAGGCCGCATCTTGATCGACTTTCGAAAGCGTTGTGTAGACCTTGAAGCCCTTCGTATAGGTGTCCTCCTGGTAGCGATCGTAGATCGACTGGCGGACCATCTCCGTAAAGTGGTCGGCATGCGTGGCGAACTCCGGCAGATCACGCCGGACAAGGATTGGCTTTTGACTCGCCTCGTCGAACTGTGACTGCGTGATGAAATTGAGCTCACGCATGCGGCGCAGTACATACATCTGCCGTTCTTTCGAGCGTTGCATATTGACGACAGGGTTGTAACGCGAAGGTGCCTTGGGCAGCCCGGCCAACATCGCCATCTCAGCCAGATTCAAGTCCCGCAGATTTTTTCCGAAATAGACCTGGGCAGCCGACGCAAAGCCATAGGCGCGCTGTCCCAAGTAAATCTGGTTGATATAGAGCTCCAGGATCTGGTCCTTGGTCAGACTGTGCTCGATCTTGAAGGCCAATAGCGCTTCGTTGAATTTGCGAGTGAACGTCTTTTCCTTACTCAGGAAGAAATTGCGCGCAACCTGCATTGTGATCGTGGAGGCACCCTGTTTGGCGCCACCGCTGGAGAAATTGTGAAGCATAGCGCGCAGCACGCCGATGTAGTCCACGCCGCCATGCTCGTAGAAGCGTTCGTCTTCGGCGGCAAGAATGGCTTGGCGCAGCCCCTGAGGGACATCGGCGATTTTGACCAAAGCCCTGCGCTCTTCGCCGAACTCGCCGATCAGGTAACCCTCGGCGCTGAAGATTTGAAGCGGAATTTTCGGGTTGTAAGCGGTGAGCGCTTCGAGCGAAGGAAGCGTCGGATAGATGATCGCGGCCGCATAGCCGACCAAAAGCAACGCCGCCAGCATCAGTGTGCAGAGCGCAAGGACCGGGTAGAGCCACCAACGTGTGGGCATCAATGTTGCTTTAGCGGGAATTGTAAAAAGAGAGGATTCACTCATTATATGGCGCTCTGGCCAGATGGGTCACCCTTCCCCCGATTAGCTTTACTTGCTCTAGGCTTGTTGCTAGCATTTAACGTAGATTGTCGATATATCGCCTAAGCGTCCTATGCTCAAGGGAAAATTCGAATTCGGTGGGGATCTGTTCGCCAATCTCTTCAAGGCCAAAACACCGCCCTTGATCGGGGTCGACATCAGTTCATCCTCGGTCAAGATGGTCGAATTGGCAGATGCAGGCAAAGGCCGCATCCGGCTCGAACGCTATGCGATCGAGCCGTTGCCTAAGGACGCTGTCCTGGACGGCAATATCATGAACCTAGAAGCAGTCGGCGATTCGGTCCGGCGTGGCTGGAAGCGAATGGGCTCGCGCTTAAAGACCCTCGCAATGGCGCTTCCATCGGCTCAGGTCATCACCAAAAAGATCTCGGTACCTGCCGGCTTGCGGGAAGATGAGTTGGAAACTCAGGTGGAAACCGAGGCCAATCAGTACATCCCGTTTGCCTTGGAGGAAGTGAACCTGGATTTCCAAATCCTCGGAGCAGCCCCCAACAGTGCTGAAGACGTGGAAGTCCTGATCGCCGCTTCCCGCAAGGAGAAAGTCGAGGACCGCATCGCAGTGGCGGAATTCGCAGGCCTCAAGGCAATCGTGATGGACATTGATTCCTTTGCGGCCCAGACCGCATTCGAGCTCATGGAATCGCAATTGCCGGATGGCGGCCGGGAGCAGGTCATCGCACTGGTAGATGTGGGTGCGGCGATGATGAGCATCAACGTCCTGCGCAACAATCAGTCTGTCTACATGCGTGAGCAACCGTTCGGTGGCAACCAACTCACGCAGGAAATCCAGCGACACTACAACCTATCTCTCGAAGAGGCCGAAGCAGCCAAGCGCAATGGCGGTCTGCCCGACACTTACGAGATCGAAGTGCTGCAGCCGTTCATGGAAACGCTGGCGCTGGAAGTAACGCGCGCCCTTCAATTCTTCTATACCTCGACGCAATATAACCAAGTCAACCACATCTTCCTCTCGGGTGGCTGTGCCACTATCGATGGTTTGGATCAAGTCGTCTCCAAGCGCACGGAAGTAAATGCCCTGGTTGCCAATCCGTTTGCGACCATGCAGGTCTCTCCGAAGATCAAGCAGCGGCAACTCATCCAGGATGCTCCGGCGTTGGTGGTTGCCTGCGGCCTTGCCATGCGGAGGTTTGACGCATGATCCCAATTAATCTACTGCCCCACCGGGCGGAACGGCGCAAAGCCCAGCAGCGTCAGTTTCTGGCGCTGGCGGGCGCGGCCGCGGCAATCGGCATCGGCGTAGTTATTCTCGTACACGGTTTCCTGGCCCAGCGCATCGATACGCAGGCCTCGCGCAATCGCTATCTCGAAGGGCAGATCGCTCTGCTCGAAAAGCAGATAGACGAGATCAAGAAGTTAAAGGAACAGACGCAGGCAATGCTTTCGCGGAAGAAGGTGGTCGAGTCGCTTCAGGCCAATCGTACGGAAGCAGTTCGCCTGCTCGATCAACTCGTGCGACAGCTGCCGGACGGACTGTACCTGAAGGCGATCAAGCAAACGGGTGATGTCGTGAACGTCATTGGCTACGCCACTTCCAACGCTCGCGTGTCCACGCTCATGCGTAATTTCGAGGCTTCACCGTGGCTGGAAGATCCCAAGCTGGTCGAGATCAAAGCCGTAAAGTTGGGTAATACCACCATTAACGAATTCAACCTCAATGTGAAGGTGAGCCGGCCGAAAGAAGAGAATCCTGACCAAGTTCCTGCGAAGCCGACTCCCGGCGGCGCCCCGCATCCGAAACAAGGTTAATCGCGATGACTTTGGACGAGTTGAGAAAGCTCAATCCGCGCGACATCGGCAGTTGGCCGGTCTTGCCCAAGCTGGGTGCGTTGTTGCTGTTAGTGATCCTTATCATGGTTGGTGGATATTGGTTCGATTGGTCAAACCAGTGGGATGAACTGACTGCAGCGCGTGCCAAGGAAAGCAGTCTACGCGATCAGTTCTTGGACAAGAAGCGTCAGGCAATCAACTTGGAGGCTTATCGTAAGCAGTTGGCCGATATCGAGCAGTCATTTGGCGCCATGCTGAAGCAATTGCCAAACAAGTCCGAGATGGAGGCCCTGCTGTCCGACATTAACCAGGCTGGCCTTGGTCGTGGGCTTCAGTTCGAGTTGTTCAAACCAGCTGCGTCGGAGGTCATGTCCGATTTCTACGCCGAACTCCCCATCACCATCAAGCTTGCCGGCAACTATCACGACATAGGACATTTTGCCAGTGACGTATCGCAGCTTTCTCGAATCGTCACCTTGAACAACATCGCGCTTTCTACCGACAAAGAGGGTAAGTTGATCATGGACGCGACTGCCCGCACCTACCGCTACCTGGACGACGAAGAAATCCAGAGTCAGAAGAAGTCTGCGCGTGAGAAGGCGGATAAATCCAAGAAGGGTGGTTGATGAAGCACGTTCGCCCCATTCTCCTATTGAGCACCTTGCTCCTGGTCTCCTGCAGCAGCGGCGAATTCCAGGATCTCAAGGAGTTCGTAGACCAATCCAGCCAGGGCATGCGTGGACGCGTCGAGGCGCTGCCCCAGGTCAAAGCTTACGAGCCAATGGATTATGCCGCAAACGATCTGCCAGACCCGTTCCAGCCGAGGAAGATCGAGCCCGACAAAACGGCGTCAACGGGTGGACCAGCTCCGGACAGGACTCGCAACCCGGAGGCTCTGGAGGCGTACCCGCTGGAGAGTTTGAAGATGGTGGGTACCCTTGAAAAGGCCAAGCAACGTTGGGCACTAGTCAAGACCCCAGACAGCAACCTGTACAAAGTAAAGAACGGAAACTACATGGGGCAGAATTTCGGCGTGATCGCGATGATCACCGACACTTCGGTGACGCTGAAGGAGCTCATTCAGGACACCAATGGCAGCTGGAGCGAACGCACGAGTACGCTGCAGTTGCAGGACGAAGAGGAAAAGAAATGATCCGACTGCCACTTGTCCTTGCGCGCGCCGTTTTGATCGGCGCCTCTGCTGGTGTGATCTACGCGGGATCCGCGTTGGGTGCAGTACAGCCGAATGCCAGCCCCGCTGGCCAGAATGCCATCGAAGGACTGGAGGTGAGCTCCGAGGCGGGAAAGGTCATCGTCAAGGTGAAGCTCAAGGAACCCATGGCGAATCCGCCGGCGGGGTTCAGCCTGATCAATCCGCCGCGCATCGCTTTCGACTTCCCCAATACCGTCAATGCACTGGGCAAGAACAGTCAAGACTTCAAGGAGGGCGACCTGCGCAGCATACGGGTTGGGCAGAGCCCCGGCCGCGCTCGCGTGGTATTCAATCTGGATAAGACCGTGGGATACAACGCGACGGTGGATGGCCAGAATGTCCTGATCACCCTGCAGCCCAGCGTCTCCCCGACGACGCCAGCTGAACCGACGCATTTTGCCGATGTTAAAGCGAGCAAACAGCCACATTCGGTGATGAATGTCGATTTCAAACGCGGCCGCAATGGCGAAGGCCAGATCATCATCGATCTGTCTGATCCTGGCGCCGGCATTGATCTCAAACAAAGCGGCCGCACTATCACAGTTGATCTGATAAAGACGCAATTGCCGATCGCTTTGGAGCGCCGTTTCGACGTTACGGATTTCGGCACCCCAGTGGACAACATGGAGGTCACCTCTCAGGGCGACAATGCGCGCGTGACAATCCAGGCGAAGGGACGCTGGGAGCAGGCGGCCTATCAGATGGACAACCGCTTCATCATCGAGGTGAAGCCGGTGGTCGAGCAGCCGGCGCAAATTGCAAAGGCGAAACCAGGCTTCACCGGTGAGAAATTGTCCCTCAACTTCCAGAACGTGGAAGTACGAGCGGTACTCCAAGTGATCGCCGATTTTACTGGCATGAACATCATTACCAGCGACACCGTCAGCGGCAACTTGACTTTGCGCCTCAAAGACGTGCCATGGGACCAAGCGTTGGACATCATTTTGCAGGCCAAGGGGTTGGATCAGCGCAAGACCGGCAATGTGGTTTGGATCGCCCCGCGGGATGAGCTGGCGACTAAGGAAAAGCTTGCTCTCGAGGCTGCGCAGCAGATCCAGGAGCTAGAACCATTGCGTACCGAGAGCTTCCAGCTCAACTACCAGAAGGCCGAGGCGATGCAAAAGCTAGTTTCCGATCCTGCGCAGAAGGTCTTGTCCAAGCGCGGCAGCGCGGTGGTAGATGGGCGTACCAACACACTGTTCGTGCAGGACACGCCGAGCAAGCTGGAGGAAGTGCGGGTATTGATCAAGCAAATTGATGTCCCCGTGAAGCAGGTCCTGATCGAGTCTCGTATCGTTGAAGCCTCCGACACGTTCGCGAAGAACCTCGGTGTCCGGCTGGGCCTCACTGACCTTTCCGGGATCAAGGGGCTAGGTACCCCGGGTGTGGGGGGCGGGTCCGTCAGGGCGCTGCCAGGCGGCAACATCAAGAGTGTTGGCGTGCAGAATCTGCAGACCGTGCCTTATGATTCGAGCTTTGTCCCCGACTCTTTCAGCGTGAACCTCCCGGCCCAAAGCATTAACGGTAACCAGCCTGGTCTGTTCTCGGTGAGCTTGTTCAATCCTTCACTGACGCGCTTCGTGAACTTGGAGATCTCGGCTCTGCAGGCAGACGGGAGAGGTAAGATCATTTCCAGTCCACGCGTTATCACTGGAGATAACATCGAGGCCCTTATCGAACAGGGTACCGAAATTCCGTACCAACAGGCCACCAGCAGCGGTGCTACGAGCATTTCGTTTCGCAAGGCAACGCTGAGCTTAAAGGTCAAGCCGCAGATTACGCCGGACGACAACGTGATCATGAAGCTCGAGGTGCATAAGGACAGCGTGGGAGTACCCACCACCGCGGGTCCTTCCATCGACACTAAGCAAGTTACTACCGAGGTCTTGGTCGGTAATGGTGGAACTATTAGCATCGGCGGCATCTTTCAACAAGATGAAAACAAGACAGTAACGAAGGTACCGCTGCTCGGAGATATCCCGATGGTGGGCTTCCTGTTCAAAACTGAGCAGACCACCAACAATCGCACAGAATTGCTGGTCTTCGTAACGCCCAAAATCCTGCGGGACAGCCTCACCGCCCGTTGACCCAGTTATACTAGTCACTTGATCAAGCGCTCCTCTGGGAGCGCTTGTTTTTTGTGGATCACAAGTACTGAACTCTTCAAGCGTAGCGCCGCGCGGGCATATGCGATTCGGGCGTGACCGTCCGAGGAATGCGGGCTAAAATCATGTCATGAGTCAGCCGAGCGGGGGCAACAGCTTCCCGGAAAACATATTTCTCGTGGGCATGATGGGGGCCGGCAAGACCTCTGTCGGTAAAGTTCTCGCACGCAATCTGGGTAAGGTGTTTCACGACTCCGACCAGGTCATCGAAGCTCGCACCGGTGTGAAGATTCCCATCATCTTTGAATTGGAAGGCGAGGCGGGTTTCCGTGCACGCGAGTCCGCGGTGCTGGAGGAGCTCACTGCTTTGCGGGGCATCGTGCTCGCGACCGGTGGGGGGGCGGTGTTAGCCGAAAACAATCGGCGCACTCTTCGCGCCAGAGGCGCCGTTGTGTATCTGCGCGCTTCGGTAACAGACCTCTGGAACCGCACGCGGCACGATCGCAACCGCCCGTTGCTGCATACCGCGGATCCCCTCGCACGGCTCCAGGATATACACGCGCAGCGCGACCAGCTGTACCGGGAGGTCGCCCATTTGACGGTGGATACGGGTAGTCAGAGCGTCAAATCGCTGGTGCTCAAGTTGCAGCTCAAGCTCGCGCAATTCGAACCTGACGGCAGACAGGGCGACGACATCGAATTGCGCGGCGCGCGCGCTTGCAGTGACACATCAAATTGATATGCGGACGCTGAGGGTCGAGTTGGGCGACCGGAGCTACCCGATCCATATCGGCGAGCGAGTTCTGACACAGGTGGACTTGATCGCCCCCCACCTAGCGCAGCCGCGGGTGGCAATAGTCACGAATCCGGTTGTGGGCGAACTGTACCTGGAGCCGCTGACGGGGGCGCTGACGCAGATCGGGGTCGATGTTCTGCCAATCGTCGTGGCGGACGGGGAAAGCAGCAAGACCTCGGAGACGCTGAACCAGATTCTCGATGTGCTCCTCGAACATCGCTGTGAACGCAAGACCACGCTTATCGCACTGGGCGGCGGGGTGATCGGTGACCTGACTGGCTTTGCCGCAGCGATCTATCTACGCGGAGTACCCTACATCCAGGCTCCCACCACGTTGCTCGCGCAGGTGGATTCCTCGGTGGGCGGCAAGACTGGAATCAATCACCCTTTGGGCAAGAACATGATCGGCGCGTTCTATCAGCCGCGGCTGGTACTGGCCGATACGTGGTCGCTGCATACGTTACCCGATCGAGAGCTCGCAGCTGGCTTGGCGGAGGTCGTGAAATACGGGTTGATCCTGGATTCCGGGTTTTTTGTCTGGCTCGAAGAGAACATGTCCCGCTTGGTGCAGCGAGATGCAGACGCCCTGGCCTACGCCATACGCCGCTCTTGCGAGATCAAGGCGGAGGTCGTATCGCAAGACGAACGCGAATCGGGCGCCCGCGCCCTGCTGAACCTGGGTCATACTTTCGGGCATGCGATCGAAGCAGGTCTTTCCTTCGGGACTTGGTTGCACGGCGAAGCTGTAGCGGCGGGCACTGTTCTCGCCGCACGCCTGTCCGCTCTCATGGGCATGTTGGGCGACAAAGAACTCGAGCGCGTAGTTGCGCTACTCGAGCGCGCCGGGCTCCCGGTGCGGGGGCCGCGCTTAGGCGTCGACCGTTACCTCGAGCTCATGGGACTGGACAAAAAGGTCGAGGGTGGCAAGCTGCGCCTGGTGTTGCTACGGGGCATCGGCTCAGCGTATTTCACCGCTGACTTCAACCAGCAACTCCTGCGCGAGGTATTGGAAACGCCGTAGTGCGAACGACACCTCTATTCCCGCACCTGTTGCGTATGCAGGCGTGCTGACTAAGCAGTTCGAGTTTCTCCGCCTTTCCCAGATCGCTATCCCGCTTAACCGCACGTCTGGTTGGCCCAAAACGGCCGGCGCCCTGCTTTGGTGCGGCTTTCCGGTCGCCTGATGGTTGAACCGAGGGTTCCCTAAAGGTAGACTAAAAATCTCGCGCCTCTGTTCGTGCTGCCCTTCGCGGTTCGGCACGGGCTTGGCGCCTATTTTTCGGTAATTTCGTGCGTTTAGCTGTCGTACCGGTATTGATGGGGCAACCCATCGACTCTTTGAGGGCGACAGGGGGGAATACAAAAGTGAGTCATGCCATGCTGCCGCCTCGTCAGGGCCTTTACGATCCCGCCAACGAACACGACGCCTGCGGGGTAGGCTTCGTTGCCCACATCAAGGGCAAGAAGACGCATACGATCGTCGAGCACGGGCTGCTGATTCTCAAAAATCTTACGCACCGAGGCGCCGTCGGCGCGGATCCGCTTGCAGGCGACGGCGCTGGCATTCTGATCCAGATTCCCGACCAGTTCTTCCGCGAAGAGACGGCGGCGCTGGGTATAAACCTGCCGGCGCTCGGCGAGTATGGCGTGGGTATGGTGTTCCTGCCGAAAGAGCCCGCAGCGCGTCTTGCCTGCGAGTACGAAATCGAACGCGCCATCAAAAAGGAAGGCCAGGTGTTGCTGGGCTGGCGCGATGTCCCGTGCGACAACTCGGGTCTCGGTGAGTCGGTGAAGAATGTCGAGCCCATCATCCGGCAGGTGTTCATTGGCCGCGGCTCAGGCGTGACGGTCACGGACGCACTGGAGCGCAAGCTCTATATCATCCGCAAATCTTCCGGCCATGCGATTCAGGCGCTGAATCTCGAGCACGGCAAGGAGTTCTACGTGCCCTCAATGTCGGCGCGCACTGTCGTGTACAAGGGCATGCTGCTGGCCGGGCAAGTCGGGAGCTACTACCGAGACTTGCAGGACTCCCGCATGGTTTCTGCGCTGGCGCTGGTGCATCAGCGCTTTTCCACCAACACCTTCCCGACGTGGGATTTGGCGCATCCGTTCCGGTTGATCGCGCACAACGGCGAGATCAATACCTTGCGCGGGAACGTAAATTGGATCCGGGCGCGCCAGGGCGCTATCTCCAGCCCGATTCTCGGAAAAGATCTGGACAAGGTCTGGCCGCTGATCTACGACGGTCAGTCTGACTCCGCCTCATTCGACAACGCCCTGGAACTGCTGACGATGGGCGGCTATTCGATCGGTCACGCGATGATGATGCTTATTCCCGAAGCGTGGGAAGGGCACACGCTGATGGAGCCAAGCCGGCGCGCGTTCTATGAATACCATGCAGCCATGATGGAGCCATGGGATGGGCCGGCCGCGGTCGCTTTCACCGACGGCCGCCAGATCGGCGCTACCCTGGATCGCAACGGTCTGCGCCCCGCGCGCTACCTGGTGACCGATGATGACCTGGTCATCATGGGCTCGGAATGCGGCTGCCTGCCGGTGCCCGAAGAGAAGATCGTGAAGAAGTGGCGCTTGCAGCCGGGCAGAATGTTCCTGGTCGATTTGGAAGCTGGTCGCATCGTCGACGACAAGGAACTGAAGGACACGCTGGCCGGCGCCAAGCCATATCGCGAGTGGATCGAGCGCATCC
>Ga0209048_10002355_pt1 | contig 18798 bp, 18 predicted proteins | sample FrelakmetCRP12CR_FD_187146 | JGI IMG/M metagenome (GOLD analysis project Ga0209048, IMG submission 187146) | Freshwater lake sediment microbial communities from the University of Notre Dame, USA, for methane emissions studies - CRP12 CR (SPAdes)... | ecosystem: Environmental > Aquatic >... | reverse complement strand
GCAAGGTCAGGCAGGAGAAGCGACAGGCGAACCGGGTGCGTGATAGTGCGGCGGGCCCACGGAACGCTCCGGCAGTTTTCACCCCGTTGTGGGGCCACTCCTGATCGCGCGGTTCCCGGGATGGGTGTGCTGCCTAGCGCTGCGCGGTCGCATACACCACGGCCACCGGCAGACGTAGGCCCTCGGGGCCAAGCAGCGGACGCAGCTTGGCGAGGTAGTCGTCCTTGAACCGCGCGCGCGTCTCCTCGTCCATGCCGAGGATCGTCGCCCGTGGCCCCAAGGTCAGCAGAAACGCCCACCACTCGTCCAGGCTCGCATAGACGACCTCGGTGCTCTCACTGCGTGCCTCGATCGAGCGAAAACCGAAGCGGGCAAGCAGAGCCTCCACGTCCTCCGGCGCGAAAGCTATGGGCTGCGGCATTCGCACCGCGCCTTGCAGTCCTGCGAACTGCTGCATCAGGAGCGGAAAGGCCGGGGCGCAGAGCGGCGGTGTCGTGCCGAACGTGGAGATGCCGATGGCGCCGCCGGGCCTGGCGACGCGGTAGATCTCGCGCAGGGCGGCCTCCATGTCGGGGAAGAGGAAGAGGGCGAAGGCGCAGAGGACGAGGTCGAAGCTCTGCTCGGGGAAGTCGAGATGCTCGGCGTCCATCTTGCGCAGGTCGACGTTGGTGACACCTTCGCGGCGCACGGCGCGCGCGGCCTCTTCGAGCATCGACGCGGACAGGTCGATCCCGGTCACGTGGCCCTCGGCGCCCACGCGCCGCGCGGCGGGCAACAGCACGGCGCCCCTGCCGGTGGCGATGTCCAGCGCGCGCGCGCCGGCCACAATCGGCAACTGTTCGACCAGGCGCGCGCCGAACTCCGCAAAGACGCTCGGGCCGGTGCGGTCGTAGGCACCGGCGGCAGCGTCGAAAAGCTCCTCGATCATCTCCTTGGTGGCGACCGTCGGCTCAGCCATCATGGCCTCCTTCCCTACGGTGGACGTCGGTCGAATCGGCCGCTGGTCGTGACCAGACCCCGTTCATCGGTCCACTTCGCATGATAGGGCACTACCGATGGCGTGTGGCGCTGACGGCGTTGGATGTCGTGGCGGGGCTGACGTCGGCTCTGGCCGGACAATGCCGCAATCGCCAGGACCGGCAGATCGGGGTCGAATCGTCGGTTCTGTCGGTCTTGTAAATCCTGCCGCCCGGCGCGGACTGGGCCGAAGGTGCCAAGGCCGCCGCCCGGTCGTACCGGGCCATGGCGCTCCGCCATCCGCGCGCCTTCGAACTCGTCGCCGCCGCATCCAACCGCAAGCCGCCCGTGGTGGACTACGTGCGTCGCCTGCGCGCCTTCTATGCCGGCCTCGGCGCGCCCGTGGAGGCCTTCGAACAGCACTGGAGCATCCTCGACTCCTTCGAGATCGGGTTCCTGCTCTTCGAGACCCAAGCCCTTCTGCGACCGGAGCACGAGGCGCAGGGACTGGACGCCGAGACCGCCGAGCTCGCCGAGCACATGGCGTCGACCGTATCCGAGATCGCCTACGAGGCCGGTCTCGAGATCATCGTCGGCGGCCTCGCGGCGCGGCTCGACGACGCTGCCCGCCGGTCGTAGCCGCCTCCCGGCGGCCCGAAACGGCGCTTCCTTTGACAAGGCGCCAAGCTCCAACGCATCATGCTGCGTACAGTGTACGCAACGATGGGAGGGGCACCGTGAAACGACTACTCGTCTTCATCGTCCTGGCGATCGCCCTCGTACTGGGGGCGGCGCCGGCGGCGCTGGCCGGCGGGACGGCAGCGCCGCCGCAATCGCCGGCCGCCGCCCTGAGCGCCCAGATCCAGGCGGTCATGCAGACGCCCGACATGCCGATCCTGGCCGTGCAGTGCGTCGTCATCCGGCACGGCCAGGTCGTCTACGTGGGCAACTTCGGCCCCCGTTACGTGGACAACGAGAACGCTGCCAACAACCTGCAGGTCACGACCGACACGAAGTACCGCATCGCCTCGATCTCCAAGATGGTGGCGGCCATCGGCGTCATGCAGCAGGTCGAGAAATGCCGCATAAACCTCGACGCGGACGTGAGCAGGTACCTCGGCTTCACCTTCCGCAACCCGAACTACCCCGACGCCAAGATCACCACGCGGATGCTGCTGTCGCACCTGTCCTCTCTCCGCGACGGCGACTTCTACACGTTCCCGGCGACCGACGGCCTGCGCGACTACCTCTCACCCGACGGCAAGTACTACGACCCCTCGCGCTGGGAGACGCCGATTCCCGGCGCCAACACGAGCCCCGGACACTACTTCTCCTACCAGAACCTCAACTACGGCGTCCTCGCCACCATCCTCGAGAGCGTCACGCACCAGCGCTTCGACCGCTACATGCGCGAGCACGTGCTGCTGCCCCTGGGGTGCGCGGGCAGCTACGACGTCCGCGACTTCACCCGGGCCGAGCTGAACAAGGTGGGCGTGCTCTACCGGAAGATGAACCCCGACGGCGTGTGGGACCTCTCGTTCCCGTGGTACCCGCAGGTCGACGACTACCGCGGCGTCTTCCCGCCGCCCCCCCACGGTTCGGCGGACTACGTGCCCGGCAGCAACGCGACCTGGCAGTCGCCGCAGGGCGGGCTGCGCATCTCCGCCCTCGATCTGACCAGGGTCGAACGGATGTTCATGAACGACGGCGTGTTCAACGGCAAGCGGCTGCTGCAGGCCGCGACCGTGCGCCTCATGTTCACCCCCGCCTGGACCTACGACGGGACGAACGGCGACACCCAGGGCTGGTGCGCGGAGTGGGGGCTCGGCGTGCAGATCCTCGCCAACGACCCCGAGGTCGGTGACCGTCTCCTGCCGACGCCCGACAGCCCGCACTGGACGGGCCACCTCGGCGAAGCGTACGGGATGATCAGCAACGCCCTCTTCGACCGCCGCACCGGTGACGGCTACGTCTACTACTGCGCCGGCATGGGCGCCGACCCGTTCGAGCACTGGAGCGACTACGCGCCGGCGTTCTTCAGCTTCGACTCGGCGATCGTGCAGGCGATCTTCGCGAACTACTTCAGGAAGTAGCCGAGCAATCAGGCGGCTGGAGCGAAAGCCGTCGACGAAAGAAGAGGGGGGTCACGCGCCCAAGCGCGTGGCTCCCCTTTCTCTCGTGCCCGCGGGCGCGTGCGCGACCGTCGCGATATAGGCAGCGCTGGTGGACCGCAGCGGAGTCGAACCGCTGACCTCCGCCGTGCATACATGCCCACCGATGACTTCGCCGGGCCTGAGCGCGATGCAGCGGCTCCGTCTGTAGCTCTCAGAGATACTTCTCCAGCCAGGCGCGATGGAACCGGGAGGCCCGGCCTTGCGGGGAGTCGAAGATCTCCCCGTGGTATCCCGGGACCCACTGGAAGAGCTTCGGCTTGGGCGTGGCGGCGAACGTCGTGGCGACGCGCTTCGGGGCGAAGGCCTGGTCGTCGAAGTCCTCCTTGGTGTACTGGAAGAGGAAGGCGCCGCCACGGCTGTGGGCGATGTACTCGGCCGGATCCTGCACCTCGCCGATGAGGACGGGGTCCAGGCCGCGATTGCTGCCGCCCGCGTAGGTAAGCACGTAGGCCTTGATGCGCTGGTCCACTCCGGCGAGGAGAGCTCCGCCCCCCCACCCCAGCTCTCTCCGACGAAGCCGATGCGCTTGCTGTCGACCTGGGGCAGCGTCTCGAGCACATCGAGGGCGCGGCGCAGGTCGACGACGTACCGCACGTCACCCTTGATATTGACGGCCGCCTTCGTGGACGCGGCGACAGCCGGCGGTCTGCCGTCCGGGGGCGTGATCGCCAGCGAGGCGATGCCCATGCGCGCGAGGGCGGCCATGTCCGGCTTGTACAGCGTAGGGGTGCAGGTCCCGCCCGGGGCGCACAGGACGACCGGGAAGGGGCCCTCCCCTTCGGGGATCACGAGCACGCTGGGCACCCTGCAGCCCGCGCTCGTGTACTCGATCCAACTCCCCGGGACCCCGCCCCAGTCGACGGTGCCGAGCTCCTTGAAGTCGAGCGGCTCGCTGCGGTCGTACTCGTACATCTGCTTCTTCTGGGCCCAGGTGGCGTTCTTGCCCGGGATGCGGACCGTCAGCGTCGAGGTCTGCACTGCTTCAGGCGAGGCCGACTCGGTCGGCTCAACCGACGGCGACGGTACCGTGGTGCTCGAGCCGCCGCAGGCGGCGAGCGCGAGCGCCGCGATCACGACGAGCAGCGCCAACGCGCAGGCGACGGTCCTGGATGATCCTCAATTCCCCTGAGTCCCCATGACCTGCCCCTTCCCGTAAGCCCATGGCTTTCGATAAGTCGGTCCCCAGACCGCGTGCAGCGCTGCACCCCTCAGGAGTCTCGTATGAGGTCGGCGTACCCGCCGGGCGCGATAGTAGTCCCGCTGGGTCCCACCGGACCCCAGCCAGTCGCATTTGATGGAGAGAATCCCATCGTTTGCGCCATTTCGATCGCCTGGCCCGGTGTTGACACGGAGGCAACTCCGACTCTGGTGGGCAGTGACAGAACCGACAGGACCCCGGCGAATCCTCGATTCTGTCGTGTGGGTCACGCTAGGCCCACACCCCCGGCCGGGGGCCCTGGGACACGGTCCGGGTGCCGCGACTGATAGTTGCACGCCCGAGTGCCTTGCCAGCGCCGGGAGGCCCGCTGCCCTCGCGGGTGGCGGGCCTCCTGCGGCCTGAGCATGAGAATGCCCGCCGCGACTCGGGAGAACGCATGCAAGGCAGCCGTGCAAGACGTGCCTGCCTCGACGCTCCCGAACGCGGCTACTGCAGGTGTTGTCCCTCACCGCCTGGTCGGCCTGCGACCGCTCGCCGTCAGGGCAGTTGGCTCACAAGGCCGGCGAACGCTTCGGGCGTGAAGGCGCGGAGCGTCTGCGTCGTGACGTAGCCCTGAGCGGCGATCGACATCGACATCAGGGCTGCGAGCTCATCGCTCGGGCCCTCGGCCACCATCACGTAGTCGTAGGCGCCCATCGTGGCATGGAAGCTGAGCACCTTGCCGCCGGCGGCCTCGATCCCCTTGACGGCCGCCTGGTACCGCGCCGGCGCGTCCTTGATGTCGGCAAGCCCCTTGGCGGTCAGGTTGAAGAGTATGACGAACTGCGGCATGACGAACCTCCCCTGTAGCGGGGTCGCACCTCCTGTGCGACACCCTCTCAACGGGTTATCACCTCAGCCGTTCAATCGTCACCGTTGCGGGCAAAGTGCGGCTTCTCCCACAGTCATGCGTGACCGGACGTTCTGTGCGTATGGGCGCAGTCCCCGAAACGGTCGCCGACTACTTGGCGGCCGATGGGTTGACCCCTGCCCCGCGCGTGACGGGGCATTAGGCCTGGACAGCCAGCCCGCCGCTGAAGGGGCCCGCCGCGCAGCATCCAGGGCAGGAGGACCGACGGGTAGCCACCATCTGGTGCTGACGAGTGCTCGGCCGTGTTGCGAAAGCGGACGTCAGCCGAGCGCGTCAGCCCGCCACCACCGGCCACCACTACCCCACCTAGTCCCAGACGACCCCAGCAAGGCACATCAAAACGCACAGATTTGGGTTGCTCAGTGTCAGGCTAAGCCCGTTGGGATCCCGACCTCGGTCGGGCGATGGTTGCAGACGGCCGTTTCGGGGGTCTCGCGGAGGGCTCGCAGGACACGATCTCCCTGCAAATGATTGGTGGACCGCAGCGGGTTCGAACCGCTGACCTCCGCCGTACCGCGATAGCCCGCCCACCAGCCGAGCCGAGACCCCCGGCAGGAGGCCCGGGACACCGTCCGGGGGCCACGAGGGCTCGTAGTACACCCGCGTCCCCCACATGAGCGGGCCGGAACCATCGGTCGTTGATGGCTTCGGTCGCGCCCCAGCCACACCGAGCCGCACCCAGTTTGTTTGTCACCGGGTTGTCGGCGGGCGCTCTGGAGGCCCCGGGGAGTCGTCATCGGACACGATTTCCCTGCAAATCAGCGATGGACCGCAGGGGAGTCGAACCCCTGACCTCCGCCGTGCAAACGCATCACCTATTCTGCTAGTAGCATCCAGGAAGTGCCGCCGAGTGCCATCCCGAGCGTAGAGCGCGGGGCAGGAGTGCCAGCAAGTGATGACGGGGGTCGCGACGTAGCGTTGCGTTCGTTTGCCAGGCGTTTGCCGAGGAGCTGAACTCGGTCCGAGCACCGCCGTCGCGACCTGCGGTACACGCGCGCGACAACGTTGCTGCGCGCCGGCGTGCATCCCAAGGTCGTATCGGAGCGTCTTGGCCACGCCTCGATCGGAATCACGCTCGACATCTACTCACACGTTCTGCCGTCCATGCAGGAGGAAGCCGCGGAGAGGATGGACGCGGGACTACGGAAGGCACTGGCGAGATGAAGTCTGCTGGCGACCTCTAGCTGGCGGCTGAAGAGGCCCGCTGCCCTCATGGGTGGCGGGCCTCTCCCTGTTCGCCCTGTCGGTCGGCGGTTACGCGCCCGGAGCGCGGTAGTTGACCGTCTTCTTCGTCGCCTCGTCGACCTCCTCGGGCGTCAGCAGCACGACGACCTTGGAGCGCACGATCCCAGAGCCATTGACCGCGAGACTCGCCGCTGCCGCCGAGACGTTGTCGGGAAGCTCCAGGATCGCATACACGTCGTCGTCGCCGAAGGCGAAGTAGAACGCCTCCAGGCTTCCGCCGGCACCTTCGGCGAGAGCTTTCACCGCTTCGCGGCGGCGGCTGCCCCCCTCCTTGAGCAGGCCATTGACGCCAGCGGACGTAAGGGTCGCACGTACGAGATACTTGGACATGACCATCCTCCCTGGTTGACTCTCGGAGGGTTCCCGTTCCGACCATGTTTCAGCAGGCCGGCGTTTGCGGGACCGACGTCGGGCCGCCTTTCTGTGCGCGTGGGCGCAGTCCCCGAAACGGTGGCCGGTCGATGGGGGGGCTGACGGGGGTGGATGCGTCCGGTCGAAATTGGCGAGTCCAGTCCGTGCCATCAATCGCGAGGACTCGAGGTGCGCGGCGAGGTTGACACCCCCGGCAGGGGCCCGGGACATGGTCCGGGTACCGCGACTCTTGGTAGTACGCCCGAGTCCCCTACATGATCCGCCGTACCGAGGAGTCGGTCACCCGCGTCGCTTCGGTCGCCACGGACAAGATCGACGCCGGACCAAGGAGAGCGCTGCAGGGACAGATGCAACGGCATCCCCGACGAAGCAGGCCCTGGACCCTCAAAGACTCAGTGCTCAACGGCGTAGAGACGCCAGCTGCCCGGCACGCCCCTGAGCACGTGCTCGCCGCGGTCGGTGAAGACCAGGCCGGAGCCGGCGGTGAGGTCCTTGACGGTCGAGCTGACGAGGACCTCGGAGGGGCCGGCGAGGGCACCTACGCGGGCGCCGATGTGCACGGCGATGCCGCCCACATCGCTGCCCATCAATTCGATCTCGCCGGTGTGACACCCAGCCCTGATCTCGAGCCCAAACGGCTTCACGGCCTCGCAGGCCGCCCGTGCGCACTCGACCGCCCGTGAGGGCCCGTCGAAGGTCGCGAGGAAGCCGTCGCCGGTGGTCTTGACCTCGGTGCCGCGATACCGTGCAAGGAGGGCGCGGACCGTGGCATTGTGCTTCTCGAGGAGCTCTGTCCAGCAAGCGTCTCCGACCTCGCACGCTTTGTCTGTGGAACCGACCACGTCGGTGAAGAGCACGGTGGCAAGGACCCGTTCCCTGTCAGGGACAGGACGAGGAGCTCCGAGGAACTCGCGGATCGCCTCGGCCATCGGCACGCTGTCGGCGAGGAACGGGCTGGGATTGCCCGGGTAGGTCGCAAGCCTCGCCCCGGGGATGCGCTCTGCGACGTACTTGCCGACGAGCAGGCGCTCTTCGTCATCTGCTGGTGCCAAGACGAGCGTCGGGACGCGGACGGAGGGCAGGAGGTGGCGGACGTCGGTCTCCCGCCACATGCGGTTGAAGAGCCTCATGCTCTTGGGGGTCGCCGAGAGCCGTGCCAACGTCACATTCTGGCGAGCCCACTGAGGGTCACTCGGGAGCGGCACGTCGCCGTAGATGAGCCGCACGAACTCCTCGGCGTGGTCGTCATCGCCCCAGATCGCCTCAAGACGTGCGCTGACCTCGTCGTCGGCTTCCTGCGTCCGTTGCCACGGGTAGTCGGGGGCCCACAGCGCTCTCGGGAAGCCACAGAACACGAGGGCATCCGTCCTGTCGGGGTGCGTGGCGGCGCAGAAGGCGGCGAGGGCGGCACCGTCCAGCAGCCCGAAGAGGGCGGCCCGCTCCGTGCCCGTGGCATCCATGACCACGCGGATGTCCTCGGCCCGCTGCTCCAAGGTGGGTACGGCGGCGAGCCGGTCCGACATGCCGGTGCCGCGTGCGTCGAAGTAGATCACGCGTGAGAACGCGGCCAAGCGTTCCAGCATGGCCGCAACCTCGGGTAATGCCCAAGACGCCTCAAGGTGATTGATCCATGGCGAGACGATGACGATGCAGCCGGGGCCAGCTCCGAAATGCTGGTAGGCGATGCTCTCTCCGTCTGCCGTCTCGGCCCACCGCGTGGGCGGGATGTCCATCAGCCCTTCACCCCGTGACGCCGCCCCTTCTCCGGCATGCTCCCTCCCGCAGCACACTACCACCGAGTTCGTCGACATAGGTGTTCAAGTTGAGGGAGATGGCTTCGATTCCCTCTCAGCGTTCCGGACGTTCTGTGCGTGTGGGCGTAGTCCCCGAAACGGTGGCCGGTCAGCTCGCAGGGGCGTTGCTGCGAGCGGTGACGGTCACAGCTGGTCCCAATTTACCCCATCCGCTCCCATCCAGACGCACGGACTTGGGTTGCAAGATGGTTGCAGACGGCCATTTCTGGGGCCTCGAGGAAGGCATGAAGAGCGAGAAATCCCTGCAAATCAGTGGTGGACCGCAGGGGAGTCGAACCCCTGACCTCCGCCGTGCAAAGGCGGCGCTCTCCCAACTGAGCTAGCGGCCCACGAGGGGCACCAGTATAGCGCGCCGGGCACAAGCGTCGCCGCGAGCTGGCTGATCCCTCTCACAGAGCGGCCGCCGGGGAGTAGTATGCGAGCGTGGGCACGTCGGGGAGCAGGGGAGCACGGCTGAGGCGCGCCGCCGCGATGGCGGCCATCGGCGTCGCCGTGCTGGTGATCGGAGGCGGTCATGCGGCCGTCGCCTACGCTGGCGCCAGCGAAACACTCACCACGAGCGTCGTCCACGACGTGAGCGTCCACCGCGGCGAAGTGGTGCAGATCGACTACCGCGCCGACGACACCGCCGGCGGGACGGTGACGATCGATCTTGTCGTGACGACGCCGCAAGGCGAAGCGGTGCGCACGCTCGTGAGCGATCTCCAGACTCCGGTCGGCGTCGATCTGGTGTGGCGCGGGCGCCTGTCGCAGAAGGTGGGCCACTACCTGGTGGTCGCGCACGCACGCGACGCCAACGGCCTCTCCGAAGCGCAAGCACTGCCCGGGTCGCTCACCGTCCTGCCGGCTCTTCCGCCGGCGATGCCTTCGGCGGCCGCCATGCACGACGCCTTCGCGTGGGCGGCGCGCCGCGCGGGGCGCGTGGCCGTGGCCGTCATCGACAGCCGCGGGCGGCTGTTCGGGTATCACGCCCGCGAGCCCTTCATGAGCGCCAGCGTGGTCAAGGCGATGCTGCTCGTCGCGTACCTCCGCGACCACGCCACGGTCTCGGCGGCGATGCGTGGAGTGCTCCAGCGCATGATCGACTACTCCGACAACGCCGCGGCCGACGTGGTCTACCGCGACGTCGGCCGCAGCGGCCTGGAGAAGCTGGCGCGCACGGTCGGCATGCGGGACTTCCACACGACCGGGGCATGGATCAGCACGCGCATCACGGCGGCCGACATGGCGCCGTTCTTCCGCGACATGGAGAGCTGGCTACCAACGCGACACCAGGACTTCGCCAACTGGCTGCTGTCGCACGTGACCCCCAGCCAGCGCTGGGGTATACCGGCCGCGGCGGCCCCGCGCGGCTACCGCGTCTACTTCAAGCCGGGCTGGCTCGGCGCCTGGGTGCTGGCCAACGAGGCCGCCCGGCTCGAAGGTCATGCAGTCCGCCTCGGCCTCGCTGTTTTCACCGACGGCAACCCGTACTCCAGCTACGGTAAGGCGACCATCGCCGGCGTGACCGAGCGGTTGCTACGCCACTAGGCGCGGCGTTTGGGCCGGCGACGGGCGGCCGCGTCAGACGCTTCTACCCCAACGCCCAGAGGAAGAGCGCCACAGGCACGAGCGCGTAGACTCTGTACCACTCGAGCAGATCGCGCGTCACCATGACGCACGGTCGGCCGGGGAAAGCCTTCGGCAGAGCGGCCGCTTTGCGCCGGTCGGGCGAGCGCTGGAAGGCGACTTCCACCGCCACCTCTCCCTGGCGCGGGCCGCACACGAAATCGATCTCCCCCCCACTGCGGGTGCCCCAAACGTGGAGCGCGGAGGGGTCGTTGAACGCGTCGGCGAGCTCGTCACGAGGCGTGACGGCACGCAGCAGCGTCAGTGCGACTACGTTCTCTACCGCGGCTGGATGGTCGGGCGCAAGACCGGGCGCGCCTGCCAGCGCGAGCTCGTGCAAGAGTGGGTCGGCGAAGTACAACTTCTTGTCTCTGCTGAGGTCTGAGGCGCCGCGGTCTGGGCGCCAGAAGTAGAGCACGAGCACCTGGTAGCACTCTGTGAGGAACTCGATGTACGAGCGCATCGTCTGCGGCTGCGGGATCGACACGTCGGTGCCACGCCCGAGCGGCACCCCCATGTCTCGCGCGAGTGCCGGCCAGCTCGTCTTGGCGCCGAGAGAGCGCAGCACACGCTCGAGAAGCGCCTTGGTCGCGGCGGCGCTCGCGCCGCGCCTCAGCGTCTCGCCGGCGACGGAGTCTTCGACCACCCGCAACACCGCCGCGCTCGGCTCGAGTGCCCCCGCGGCCGCCTCGGCGATAGCCGCCGGCAGCCCCCCAAATCGCAGGTAGAGCATCATGAGGTCATGAAGCCGCGGCAGATGCAGCAGCGCGTCACGGAGCAGAGCCTCGCCCTCGGGAGTGACCAGCTCGCCGGGCGTGAGACACGGAGAGGCCGGAAGCAGAGGGTCCAGCGCGGCGGCGAAGTCGGCGAAGGAACGCGGCGCCACGAAGTGATCGGTGCCGACGCCCCGCCGCCCAGGCAGCCGCTCCTTGACGCCGCGGCGCAGATGCACCGCGGACGAGCCGGTGCACACGACGACGTCGTCGCGAGTGAGGCCGATGTCGAACAGGTGCTTGACGGCGAGCTGCCACTTGGGCACAGACGTGACCTCGTCGAGAAGGAGCAGCCGCGCTCCCTCGGCGCGCGACAGCGCGCAGGCCCCGGCGATGGTGTCGGCGGCTTCGCCGTGGGGCTGGCCATCGATCGCATCCAGCGAAAGGTAGACGACGCTTCGAGGCGGAAGGCCCCCGGCCATGGCTCGCTGCGCCAGAAGCTTGAGCTCAGTCGACTTGCCCGCCTGCCTCGGACCGCGGATCATGTGAATGCCCGCCACGTCCAGCGTGATGCGATCGACCATCTGCGTGGGCAGACGCACCGGTCGACGGGAGAGCGCGAGCAGATGCCCGTCCCTGGCTTCCCAGCCGTCAGGATCGGTCCACCATGGGTTTTGCGCGACGATGAGGCGTTCACTTAGCATATCATCAATAATAGCCCCCCTTATTGGTATCTGTCTACAGATAATAGGGGTATACATTGGTAGCAGTCTCACCTTGGGGTCAGTCTCCAGGGCATGGTGACGGATGCGAGGCTTGATACAGCGCCGAGTATGACATATCATCATACTCGGAGGTGCGGCATGGGTCGTTCGAAGATCGCTATCACGCTGGACGAAGAGACGCTCAGCGCGGTCGATCGCCTGGTGTCCGAACACCGCTTCCCGAACCGCAGCCAAGCCATCCAGCAAGCCCTCGACGAGAAGCTGGAGCGACTGTCGCAGAGCCGCTTGGCGCAGGAGTGCGCGAGGCTGGATCCGAACTTCGAACAGTCCCTTGCCGAGGAAGGCGTGGGTGGGGAGCTCGCCGAGTGGCCAGAATACTGAGAGGCGAGGTCCGCTGGGCCGACCTGGACCCGACCCGTGGGCACGAGCAATCGGGTCAGCGGCCCGTCCTCATCCTGAGCGCGGACGTCTTCAACGAACGCTCGGGGACGGTGATCGCCGTCGCACTGACAAGTCAGCCGCAGCGGGCCGGCTTTCCTCTGACCTTGGAACTGGCCCCCTCGCGCCTCCCCAAGCCGTCGTGGATCAAGATCAGCCAGATCCGCACACTGTCGGTGAAGCGGATCGGCCGTAAGCTCGGGACGGTCTCGCCGGAGGAAGTGACGCTGGTCATCGCGGGGCTGAACGAGATCCTCGGGGCCTGACAGGGCGGCCGCGTCGACGCAGCCCCGCTGCGGCATCGCGTAGGATTGGGCGCGCAGCACTCCCCGACCGTCCACCTCGACGATGGAGACCAGCACGCCCTCGCCACCCGTACACTCCGCCGGCTCGCCGAGCGCGCCGGGTGCTCGCAGCCGCCATCTCGGCATCCTCGCGCTCGTCCTCCTGGGGCCCATCTGGGGATACGGGTGGGTGGCCACCAAGGTCGCACTCGGGTACTCGCAGCCGCTGACCTTCGCGGCGCTGCGCCTCGTGCTCACCGTGCTCTGCCTGTTCCTCATACTGATTACGACGCGACGCTCGCTGCGCCCACCGCCGCTCGGCTACACCACGATCATCGGCCTGCTGCAGACCACGGCCTTCGTGGGCCTCGTCATGGTGGCGCTCCACAGTGGCGACGCCGGCAAGGTCGCCGTGCTCTGCTACACCATGCCGTTCTGGCTGCTGTTGCTCGCGTGGGCGTTCCTCGGGGAACGCCTGCGCGGCGTGCAGTGGCTCGCCGTGATCCTGTCGTTCCTCGGGCTTGTGCTGGTGGTCGCTCCGTGGCAGATGAGTGGCGTGACGAGCAGCGTGCTGACGGTAGCGGGCGGGTTCGCGTGGGCGGCGAGTGCCGTGGTCGTCAAGCTGATGCAGCGGCACCACCACGTGGACGTGATCTCGCTCACCACGTGGCAGATGACCATCGGCATGCTGCCTCTGATCCTCATCGCCGCGCTCACCTACAGCGGCGGGCCCGACTGGACGGCGGGCTTCGTCTGGGGCCTCGCCTACACCGTGATCTTCGCCAACGCGGTGGCCTGGGTCCTGTGGCTGTACGCCTTGCGCACGCTCTCGGCCGGCGCCGCGGGGCTCGGCACGCTGGCCATCCCCGTGGTCGGCGTGATGGCCGCCTGGCTGCAGCTCGGCGAGGTGCCGACCGCCGCCGAAGCCGTAGGCATGGCGCTCATCGTGGGGGCGCTGGCGGTCCTCGCGGCACACGGGCTCGCGGCCGGGCGGCGCCAGCCGTCCCCGGCCGACGAGGGGCCGGCAGTGCAGCCGGTCACGGACTGACGCGCACGCTGCGCCCCGGTTCAGCGGCTGAGAAACACCTCGAGCGGCACGCCGCCGGACCCCACCAGGGTCGACTCCCGCGGTGAATGGAGGCGCGCGAACGCCGCCATGCCGGCCGCGTCGTCCTTGCGCGGCCGGCCGCTCTTGACCTCGATGGCACTCAGGGCGCCTCGCGCCTCGACGACGTAGTCGACTTCGAGGTCGCCCCGGCGCCAGTAGTACAGCGCCCGCGCGCCGTCGCCGGCCGCGGTGGCTGCGAGATGCGCTCCGACCGCCGTCTCGAAGAGGCGCACCCAGTGCTCGGTGTCGGCACGTGCCTCGTCGATGGTCAGCCCCTTGACCGCGCTTTGCAACGCCGTGTTCAGCACGAGCAGTTTCGGTGACGAACCCCGCCTGCGCATCGCTCGGCCGGAGTACTTCTGAAGGCCGACGACGAGCCACGCGTCGGCCAGACGATTGAGGTAGGCGGCCAGCGTCGTCGTGTTGCCTGCGTCCTGGAGCTGGCCCACGAGCTTCGTGTAGCTCACGATCTGGCCCGAGTAGTCGCAAGCGAGGTAGAAGAGCTGCCGCAGCAGTGCCGGCTTGTCGATGCGCCCGAGCGAGAGCACGTCGCGCGACACCGTCGGCTCGATGATCGAGCCAAGCACGTAGCTGCGCCAGCGTGGGTAGTCCGTCACCAGTGAGGCCGCGCCCGGATACCCGCCGTAGAACACGTAGGAATCGAGATCCCAGCCGAAGGCCTCGCGGCATTCCGGGTAGCTCCAGTGCGTTGCCGGGAGAGTTTCAAAGCGCCCCGTCAGCGACTCCTCGGGGCGCTGCCGGACAAGCAGCGGCGAGGACCCGAGCACCACGACGCGGAGCGCCCGCGCTTCTCGGGTGTCGCGGTCCCAGTTCGCCTTGACGCGCTCGGCCCAGCCGGGGATCCTGTGCACCTCGTCGAGGCAGAGCACCGCCGCCTCCTCGGTTGCGGACACCGCCCGTGCGACCTGCCACTGCTCGTCGATCCAGACTGCGGAGGGAAGCAGCGGCTCGTCGCCGGTGGCGTAGTGGAAGGGCACGCCGGCGGCTTCCAGGTGAGAGCGCGCCTGCAAGACGGCCGTCGTCTTGCCCACCTGTCGTGGACCGACGACGGCCTGCACGAAACGGCGCGGCTCGGTCAGCCGCCCCAGAAGACGCGCCACGAGCGGCCGTTCGAACACGCCCATTTACAGGGGAGGCTTCATTTACTCATCACCCTGAGCTAACTTACTCGCTGCGCTGAGTAACGTCAGGGTCTCCGCCGGCCGGGATGACCCGGCCCGGCGCCCCGAGTACAATGGCCGACGGCGCTGGCCGAACAAGGAGACCTCCGTTGACCAAGACCGGCGCCCGCCCCCAGCGGTCCCGCAAGAAGATCGCCCTCTGGACCGTCCTCGGGCTCATCGCCCTGTTCGTCGTCATCCAGTTCGTCCCGTACGGACGCGACCACAGCAACGCGCCCGCGACGAACCCCTTCCAGTGGTCCTCGCCGACGGCGGAAGCCATCGCCAAGGCATCGTGCTACGACTGCCACAGCAACGAGACCAAGTGGTGGTGGGCGGTGAAGATCGCGCCCTTCTCGTGGCTCGCCCAGCACGATATCACCAGGGCCCAAGCGCGTCTCAACTTCTCCGCCTGGACCGGCGCACTGACCAGCCCAGGGCTGCAGCATGCCATCAACAGCAACATGCCGCCGCTGAAGTTCACCCTGATCCACACGGGCACGAAGCTCAACGACGCGGAGAAGCAGACGCTCTTGCGGGGGTTTCAAGCTTCCTTGGTCGACAACAACGGCGGCGGCACGCCGGCGCCGGCGCCGTCCGCCGCGAGCTCAGGGTCCGACGCGACCGCGATCATCAACGCGCGCTGCGGCTCGTGCCACTCGGCTGATGCCGTGTTGCAGTTCCATGCGTCGAGCGCCGCTCAGGCGAGGGCCGTCATCGACCAGATGGTGCAGCAGGGCGCGACCGTGTCGGCCGCCGAAGAGCAGACGCTGATCGACTACTACACGCGCTGAGGACCGCCGCGGAAGCGGCCAACGGCCGTCGAGGCGGCCGCGCTCAGCCCGTCGTCTCGTCGAGCGCGACTTCGTAGATGTCGGCCGAGACGCGTCTGCCCCAACCCTTGTTGGTGGGCGTCATGCTCTCGAGGATGCGGTCGGCTTCGAGCACCTCGTCGCGGCTCTCGCAGTAGACGCAGACCGCGACGTTGCCGTTGTGCCGGTCGAAGAGCATCTCGACCCTGCTAGTCACCTCGGCGAGCCGCGGCGGAAGCTCCCTCGTGGTCTCGCCGCGCTTGAGCGCGGCGATGCCGTCCTTCATCAGGGCGCCCTCCGCCTCGATCTCGTCCATGTCTCCGCCCTCGAAACGGGCGATCCGTACGTACATCACTGCCTCCTGAAGTCATCAGGTGAATGTCGCCATCTCATGACCCGGATGTTCCCGGGCGGCGCGCTTTCTGACCATTCGCGCCGGCGAGCCCGGGCCTAACTCCTCTCGAATGCCCGACGCACGGCATCGGCGAGCGTCTCCGGCGGCTGCGCGCCGCTCAAGGCGGAGCGCTCGCCGAACACGAACGTGGGCACGGCGCGGATGCCGCGCTCCGCGGCGCGGCGCTCCTGGGCGCGGACCTCGGCGACCTGCGCGTCTGCGGCGAGATTCGCAGCCGCCCAGCCGCGCGAGAAGCCGGCGGCCTCGCACACGGCCGCCAGAACCTCGGCGTCGCCGACGTCGTCTCCTCGCGCCCAGTACGCGGCGAACAACGCGTCGGCGAGCGCCTGCTGGCGCGCCTCACCCTCCTCAAGGGCCGCCGTCAGCAGGCGGTGCGCGCCGAAAGTATTGAGGCGCACCTTGATCTCCGCAAGCGCGACCATGGGGAGGCCCTCGACCTCGGCCACCTCCGCGAGCCTGCCGCCGAGGATCTCGGCCGCACCGGGCCCGTACTTGGCCTCCAGAGAGGCGCGCGGGTCCACGCCCTGCGGCGGGATCGAGGGGTCGAGCTCGAACGCGGCGTAGCGCCAGCGCACGCGCGCCGCGTCGTCACCAAGCAGCTTCAGTGCTCCTCGCCAGCGCTCCACGCCGACATAGCACCACGGTCACACGATGTCTGACCAGATCACGACGTCGATCACCGTCTTTCTCCTCGCTGTCGCCTGCCACCCATGCCTACCCGGCGGCAAGCCGCTTCACGCACCCGAAGTGATAGGGTGTCCCCATGGTCACGCGGAGATCGGCGCAGAGCATCCTCGCCGAGGTCAGCGCCACGCTGGCCTCGAGCCTCGCCGCGGAAGACATCCTGGCCACAGTCGCCCGCCAGATCGGCGAAGCCATGGGCGTCTTCTCCTGCGACATCTGGGAGTACGAGCCGGGCGCGCGGCACATGACCTTCGTGGCCACCTGGTGCGCCGCCGAGGAGAACCCGTACGGCGACGCCGTGGGAGACACCGCCGAGCTCGACGACTGGGACAACATGCTCGCCGTCGTAGAGGGCCGGCGCACCGTCGAACTGCACAGCGATGACCCCGACCTGCCACCCACCGACCGCGCGTCCTTCAACAAGTGGGGCTTCCAGACGACGATCGACACGCCGCTGGTCTACGGCGACCGCGTCATCGGCGTGCTCGGCCTCGTAGAGACGCGCGCGCTGAGGCGCTTCACGCCGGCCGAGCGTAAGCTCTTCGGGCAGCTCGCCGTGCAGGCGGCCATCGCCATCAACAACTCCCACGCGTTCCGGCGGCTGGAGGAGCAGAACCGCCAGCTCCAGGCGTTGCGCCAGATCGGCGACGCCCTCACCTCCACCCTGGTGTTCGAAGAAGCGCTCGACGTGATGGCGCGCGAAGCGGCCGAGGCACTCGGGGTCTCGCGCTGCATCATCAACGAGTACACGGAGGGCGACGACGTGCTGACGCCGCTCGTGGTCTACAAGCGCCTGCCGGGAGGCGGCCGCGACGGCGGTACCGACCGCCTCCCGACCGCGCGCCCGTCGGGCCGTGTCCTCCTCGAGCTCGGCACGCAGGTGGAGCAGGCAGCGGACCTCGCGCTCGACCAGGCCGTGCGCACCGAGCTCACCGAGCGGGGCGAGCTTACCAGCCTGAACGTGCCGCTGATGTACAAGGGCCTGCCTCTGGGCCTCATGCGCCTCATCGAGACGCGCGAGGAGCGCCACTTCAGCCCCGACGAGATCGAGCTGGCGCGCGGCATCGGCGAGCAGGCCGCACTCGCCTTCCAGAACGCGCGCCTCTATCGGTCACTGCAGGAACAGGCCGACACCGACGGGCTGACCGGCCTGTGCAACCACCGCCGGTTTCGCGAGCGCCTCTACGAGGAGTTCGTCCGGGCGCGACGCTACAGCCTGCCGCTGACCATGCTGATGATCGACATCGACGACTTCAAGACGTTCAACGACGACTACGGGCACCTCATCGGCGACGAGGTGCTGCGCATCGTCGCCAGGCTCCTGCAGACCGGGCTGCGCCAGAGCATCGACCTCGCGGCGCGCTACGGCGGCGAGGAGTTCGCGGTGATGTTGCCCAACACCCCGCCTGAGGACACCGGCTGGGAGGGCGACGTTCAGGGGCCGCAGGCCACCGCCGGTCTGGCTCGCGCCAAGGCTCACCGCGGAGGCGCCAGCGCCGTCGCCGGTCGCATCCGCCACAAGGTCGAGATCACCGCCGCCCAGAAGGCCTGTGGCGTGCCGCGCAGAGTCACGGTGAGCATCGGCGTCGCCCTGCTCACGCCCGAGATGTTCGACGCCAGCGCGCTCGTGCGGGCCGCCGACGCCGCCCTCTACGAGGCCAAGCACTCCGGCAAGAACACGGTGGTGGTCGCCGGCTGACGTGGCCGTCTCAGGGCGATGGGCTGGCGCCCGTCGCGCCGGCCACCGCCGGCGCCAGCACCTTGTCGATCACGAAGATCGTCCACGTTGGGCCCTCGATCACCTGCACCACGTTGGCGTCGTTCACTTTCACGGCGCCGCCGTTCACGGTGAAGGTCAGCGGCGATCCCTCGTAGGTCAGCGCCTTCTGGCCGTTCTTGATGTCGGCCAGCTTGAGGTCCTCGGCGGGCACGATGTGGTACTCCAGTATCGACTTGAGCTTCGGCAAGTCCCGCTTGAGCTGCTCGAGGCCGATGCTCTTGAAGGCCGCGTCGTTGGGCGCGAACACCGTGAAGGGGATCTTCTGGTCGAGCGTCCTCTGAAGACCGGCCAGGGCGACAGCTCCGAGGAAAGCGTTCAGATCGCCGGCCTTGGCCGCCTCGAGGATGGTGCCGGTCGAGACCGACGGCACCACTACTGGCGTGATCGAGGGCGTCGGGGTCGGGGTCGGCGAAGCCGAC
>Ga0209048_10002354_pt1 | contig 18802 bp, 20 predicted proteins | sample FrelakmetCRP12CR_FD_187146 | JGI IMG/M metagenome (GOLD analysis project Ga0209048, IMG submission 187146) | Freshwater lake sediment microbial communities from the University of Notre Dame, USA, for methane emissions studies - CRP12 CR (SPAdes)... | ecosystem: Environmental > Aquatic >... | reverse complement strand
GGCTGACCGTCGGCACCACCATCACCGCCTCCACCACCGCCCCGCTCGGCGTTATTTACCAGATCACGGATTTGGGCAATTCTTATTATCTTTTTAAAGACAACACCCTTTATCCCATCACCGATAAAAATCTAATCAAAACGAATTTCAAGGATTTGCAGATTGAAAAACACAAGAAAAGTGAAATCGTCAGGCTCAACATCGCCGACAATCCGCTCGTTTTCAATGATGGCGCCCTGCTCCGGGCCGCAGACAGCAATATGGTTTATGTGATGGAAAAAGGAAAGAAAAGAAAAATCGCCGATGATGATACTTTCTACGGCATGGGGTACAAGCAGGAGAACATCATTACTGTGAATGCCGTCACCCTGATGAACATCTTTGACGGCGAACCGTTGTTTTACAACAGCAGTCTGGCCTCATCGAAAAATAAATTTTTGGGCGACAGCGAAAGTCCGGTGGATGACATGTACAAATCCAAGCTCCCCTCTTATCTGGTGGCTGAATATCCGAGCGGGCGCATTATTTCCGGTAAAAATATCGATGCGATAAGGCCGATTGCTTCGCTAACGAAACTGTTTATCGCCTATGAAGCCCTGAACCAGAATTTTCCCGCCTCAAAATCAACGGTTTATAAGAAAAAATTATTCAGCACGACTGGCAACAATTTGGCTTTGAAAGAAGGAAGCAAATTAAAAAATGACGACATTTTAAAAGCGACCCTTATCGGCTCCACCAACAATACCGCCCGCATGCTGGTAACGGCCACCGGGCTGACTGAAAAAGCTTTCGTGGGCGATGTCAACAAACGGCTGGATGAGTGGGGCGCCGATGACACTAAAATTACCGATGTTACCGGTCTGGATGCGGGCAATAAATCCACGGCCCGCAATCTTTTGAAAGTTTTCACTAAAGTAATAACAAATCCGGTCATTAAATCTTCCCTGGGGAGCAATCAATACGTGTTTAAGGAACTGCCTTCCGCGGTTGGGCAAAGAAAGCATACGATTGTCAATACCAACCAGCTGTGGCGCCTGACGAATAAAAATTATAAAATTCTCGCCAGCAAAACCGGCTATACCGACGAGGCGGGCGCGGTGATGATCATGCTGGTGCAGTCCAATAAAACCAACAAACAATACACCGTCATCACTCTTGGAAACAGCGATTATGCAAACCGGTTTAACGAACCGAATAAAATTGCCCAATGGATTTCCACCGGCAACATTACAATTGCTACTAATCAATAAATAATTCTATGCCCCTTGTATTCGCGGGTATTTCCCCGCACCCCCCTTTGCTTATACCCACTATCGGCAAGGATTCGATAAAAAAAGTGGAAAAAACGAAACAGGCGCTCGAACTGCTGGAGCAGGATTTGTACGTCACCCATCCTGAATTCATTGTGGTAATTTCTCCCCACGGCAGCTATTTTTCCGATGCTTTTACCATCAATGTTGCTCCCGAATTTACAACCGATTTCCGGGATTTCGGAGATTTGTCCACCAAGCTGAAATTTAAAGGCGAGATGAACATTTCCTCCTGGATACGGGAAAGCAGCAAAGAAGCCAACTATCCGACGGTAATGATCAGCGAACCCAATCTGGACCACGGTTCAGCCGTACCCCTGTATTATCTGGCCAAGCATCTGCCGAATGTGCCGATTCTTCCCATCGGATTCTGCGATCTGGACTGGAAGACGCATCTTGACTTCGGACATTTGATTAAAGAAAGAATAATGGAGTCAAACAAGCGCGTGGCCGTGATCGCGTCCGGCGACCTGTCGCATGCCCTGATGACCGACGCACCGGCCGGGTATAATGCCGCCGGCCCGGAGTTTGATAAAAAAATTCAGGAATTACTTGCGGACAACAATGTGGCCGGCATGATGCAGTTGGACAAACAATTCGTTTCTGACGCGGCCGAATGCGGATTCCGTTCATTTCTTATTCTGATGGGCATTTTGCAGAACATGGAGCATGTTTATAAATCCTACTGTTACGAAGGGCCGTTCGGCGTTGGTTATCTGACCGCTAATTTCTCCCTGCGGTTTTAATATGATGGCAAAAGTAATTCCGGCCAGAAGAATGCCTTGGAAATTATCCGAGCTTGATTATTCCGTGCCGGACGAATTGGCTGACAAAATCCGCATCGGTCATCTGGTTAAAATTCCTTTTTTAAAAAAAGAAATCTTCGGCATTGTGTCGGGGTTTACCGACGGCAAAAGCGGCGTCAACCCGGATAAAATTAAAAAAATTTCTTCCATTGAGATGGTTCAGCCGGCTCTGTCTTCCCTTCAGCTGGCTTTTTTATCTGATATGTCCGAATTTTACCGGACCTCTTTGGGTTTTTTGCTTAAAGGAAACTTACTGCCTTTGCAAAAAAGAAAACTGGCCAAACTGAATGATGCGGCGCCTCCGGCCAAAATTACTAACAAAAAAATATCGGGCAAGCCGGTTTTTTTCCTCTACGATGCACCGGCTGATAAATTGAAATTTTTCATTGATGAAATCAAAGATGCGGACGGGCAAATATTGCTGCTGGTTCCGGAATTGCCCGACATTGAAACATGGAAAATAATTATGCCGCCGGATCTGCTGGAGAAAACAATTTTTGTCACCGGCGAACTGGGAAATAAAGAACTGTTTTCTCTCTGGATGCAGATCTGGCTTGGCGAGAAAAAAATAATTATCGGCACCAGGCGGGCGCTGTTTCTGCCCTGGTTCAATCTGCAAAAAATATTTTTGGACGACGAAGGCAATCCCGATTATAAAAGCTGGGACATGGCCCCCCGCTTTCACACCCGTGATGCCGCCATGTTCCTGGCCCGGCACCACCAGGCCCGCCTGTATTTGATGTCGCACACGCCGTCCGTGGAAACATATTTTTTCTGCAAGCAAAAAACGTATGACGGCTGGGAGAAACTGGAGAAAATTCCGGCTTTGAAAAATTTGCCGGAAATTATTGACATGCGTTCCGAAAGGAAAGGCGGCAATTATAATTTTTTAAGCGAGGAACTGGTGCGGAAAATTATTGATAACAAACGCGGCGATATTTTTTTATTCGTCAACAGAAGGGGTTCGGCTAGCTATGTCGGCTGCCGGGACTGCGGCAATGTCATCAAATGTCCGAAATGCGGATTCACCCTCACCTATCATGAAGCCGGTAATTTGTTGAAATGCCATTACTGCGGCTATACCGAGCCTATGCGTTCGCACTGTGCGGCGTGCGGCGGCGTAAATATGACCATGTATGGCGTCGGCACCCAGCAGGTGGAAAATTCGGTCCGCAAACTTTTAAAGCCGGGAGACGGGCGGATTGTAATCCGGATTGACAGCGATAATAATGATTTGAAAAAACTTGCCATTGCCGGAAATAAAATAATCATCGGCACCCAGCTGGCCTGGCCTTATGCGGATTGGAAAAAAATCGGCCTGATGGCTTTTTTGGACTTTGACACTCCCCTGTTTATTCCGGAATACAAAATCGCCGAAAATCTTTGGCAGATGCTGCGGGACGCGCAGATGCGCCTGGAGCCGGCGATTGATTTCATATTGCAGACAAATCATCCCGACCACCAGCTGATCCGCGCGCTAAGTTCGCCGGGTGTTTTTTATGAAGAACAGCTCAAGGAAAGGCGCATTATGCAATATCCGCCGTATAAATTCCTGCTGAAGCTGTCCTGTGGCCACAAAGACAAAGCCCTCGCCGGCAAGGAATCGGCCCGCCTAAAAGCCGCTCTTTTATCCTTGACGAAAGACCAAAAAAGTATTAAGATAAACGGTCCTTTTGAAGCTTCCCCGTATTATTACGGCGGCCAGTATTGGCAGGTAATTCTGGCAAAAATCAGCTTTGAAGATTACAAAAAAAACACGAAACTGATATTGTCCGCAGTGCCGGAAACTTGGAAGGCCGACCCCAATCCCGGTTCTATTTTATATCAATAATAGAGTATGCTATTAGAAATTAAAATTAATCCGGACGAAATTCTCCGCCGGACGGCGAAAAACATTCCCGCGGGCGGCTTTAATGGCGAAGTAATAAGACATTTGGCAGCCGACATGATTGAAACCATGTACGCCAAAGACGGCGTGGGCCTGGCCGCACCGCAGGCGGGAAAATCCATCCGGCTTTGCGTGATTGCAAAAAATTTTACGGCCGACCAGAAGAAGGATCTGATTTTGATTAACCCCAAATGGGAAAAAGCCGGCATTCTGCGGGAGTGGGGCGATGAGGGATGTTTGTCCGTGCCTGACATTTACGGCCAGGTCAAGCGCTACAGAAAAATAAAAGTGGAAGCCCTGGATGAAAACGGAAAACCGCTGAAATTTTTGGCTGAGAATTTTTTTGCCCGCATCGTCCAGCATGAAATAGACCACTTAAACGGAATTTTATTTATTGATAAAGCCAAAGGCCTGCATACGGTTGCCAAGGAAAAACTTTAGTATGTCCAAAATTTCAGCTGTTTTTTTCGGCACGCAGAATTTTGCCGCCACCATACTGCAAAAAATTTTGACGGCGGAATTTATTGATCTCAAGGCGGTAATCACCCAGCCGGACCGCGCCGCGGGCAGAAAACAGGACGTGGTTAAATCTCCTGTTAAAATTCTGGCGGAACAAAAAAATATCGCCGTTTTACAGCCCGAATCTCTGAAAAACAACTCGTCTCTGAATATTCCCGATGCCGATTTATATCTGGTATGCCAATACGGCCTGATTATTCCCAAGGAAATCGTGGAGAAACCCAAATACGGTTCCATAAACGTACATGCTTCCCTGCTTCCCAAATACCGGGGCGCGTCTCCCATTCAGGCCGCCTTAATAAATGGTGAAAAAGAAACCGGAATTACCATCATGCTCATGGATGAGAAAATGGACCATGGGCCGATTTTGGCTCAGCAGAAATCAGGCATTGCCGACGATGATGATGCCTTGTCATTATCCGTGAAACTATCGCATGCGGGAGCGGATTTACTGATTCCGACAGTTGCCGGCTTGATAAACGGGGACATTAAGGCGCTGCCTCAGGAAGGCGAACCGACCTTTTGCAAACTGTTGAATAAAGACGATGGAAAAATTGATTTTACCAAAAGCAATGCTAAAATTTACAACCTTTACCGCGGATTAAGGCCTTGGCCGGGAATTTGGACGGTTTGGAATAATAAAAGATTAAAACTGCTTAAAATTGCCAAAAGCGATAAGCAAATTACGGCCGGAGTAGTTCTTGCCACTGACGGCCGGATCTTAATCGGCTGCAAAACCGGATCCATAGAAGTATTTGAGCTGCAAATTGAGGGAAAAAATGTCATGGATGCCAAGTCGTTTTTAAACGGTTACCGGACATTTAACAACACTATTCTGGGATAAATTATGCCATCCAAAAAAAATCTGTGTTTTCTTCTTCTCATCTACGCGGCTCTGCGCGTATTTTCTTATTTTTTCCAGCCCGGAAGCATTATTAATATTGTTTTGTCCGCGATTATCATTTTGACTGTCGCTTATTTTTTAATTAAAAAAGACGAGCGCGGCTGGTATATCGTGGCCGCGGAAATAATATTGGGCGGTTCGGGCAATTTATTGGATATAAAAGGAATTTCCCTGCGCACCCTGCTTTTGCTGACAAGCTTGCTGATTTACTTTATTTTCATCCTGAAAAACAAACGCCTGCATGAATTTATCCAAACAAACAAAAAATTTGTTTATGCCGCGGCTGCCCTGCTATTGTGGGTGATATTCGCCGGCATAAACGGTTTCGTCTCCGGTCACGATTACCGGACCATCATTGCCGAAACAATCCCCTACTTATTTTTATTTTATTACTTTCCGCTCAAAGATCTTCTGCAAAAAGAGCAGTTCAGACAAACGGCGTTCGCCATGTTGTGCGCGGCCGTGTTTGGCAACTTAATTTTTATTCTTTTTACTTTTATCGGCTACTCGTCCGGCATTTTCCAATTATTCAACCCCTACTACCATTGGTTCCGCGACATTGCCAACGGAAAAATCACCGAATATCCGTTCCATTATTACCGCCTCGTGCTTAATGAACAATTGCTGACCGTCCCTCTTCTTATATATTTTGCGCAAAAAATAATAAAGAAATTTTCGCGGCTTAATCTGCTCATTATAATCGCCCTGCTCATTATTCTGAGCATTAATATAACACGGGTATACATTCTGGCCCTGCCCGTCGGGCTTATTTTTTTATTTACCAGACAAAACTGGAAAAGATGGCTTTCATATTCCATTGCCTGTCTGTTGATATTTATTTTTTCGTTTACGGCCATCCACATGGCCGCCAGCCGCGGACTAAGTTTGGGCTGGGAATTTTTCGGCCTGCGCCTTCAGAGCATTGTCGTTCCCGCCATTGAAGACAGCTCCCTGAGCCGGCTGCTGCTGCTGCCGAAAATTTCAGAAAAAATCCAGCGCCATCCGCTATTTGGCGGCGGCCTGGGAGACGAAGTCACCGTGTACAGCCCGATTTTTCAAGCCAACATTACCACCAATCAATTTGACTGGGGGTATCTGCAAATGGCGGATGAGCTGGGCATTCTGGGCACCATTCTATATATTTTTATCATGTACGTTCTCGTACAGGACCTCTTTAAACGCAAAAAAATGGGCCTTATAGCCCCTTTAGCCGCCCTGATGGTGATTAATATAACCTCGCCGGCCCTGTTTCACGTGATGGGCATTCTTTTAATTACGATTTTAGCCGCCGGCCAGACCATGCTTGCGCAAAACGATTGACCGCGCCGCCTCGTATTTTTTTACGCCTTTTGTCCGAAATGGCAATTTGTAAAATATTTCCGGAAGCCAGCTGCTGATTCCCCTGCGACCGCCCACATCTTTCTTAAATAAAATTTCAGGCAAAAAAATGCCTGTATTATTTTTTTCGAGCAGCGTCAGCCATAAATCCCAATCCTGAAAACGTTTTAAAGATTCATCAAATTTTACAAGATTATTTTTCCGCAAAAGCGAAGTGGTGTCGATGTAATTCACCTTTTGAAGCAGCGCCGGATCGAATTCGTGGCTGTGCATAGTTTTCCAGCCGAATTTGAATTTACAATAAACATATCCGGCCTGGGGATTCTTATCCAGTGTCTGCTCCATTTTTTCCAGCATGTCCGGCCGGGCAAAGGTATCTGCATCCCAAAAAATAACATACTCGCCTTTCGCTTCTTCAAATCCCCTGTTTCTGGCGGCGGCCGCGCCTTTATTTTCCTGGCTGATAACTGTCAGATCAAAACCGGCGGATTTTTTAATTTCGCTGATTGTATTTGCGAAATCATCAGTACTGCCGTCATTAACAATAATAATTTCCAAAGGGCGGTATGTCTGACCAACGACAGAACCAACGCATTTTTTTAATGTGCGCGCATGGTTGTAAACGGGAATAATAACGCTGATTAATTTCATAATTTATTGCCGGTATCCGGAGGATAGCCGGTTAGTTTATTGCCGGTATCCGGAGGATAGCCGGTTAGTTTATTGCCGGTATCCGGAGGATAGCCGGTTAGTTTATTTAATTGTTTGGGCCAGGTGAATTCAGACAAAACTCTCTGCCGGCCGGCCTCGCCCATTTTCCTGGCGTATTCTCTTTCGCGCAACAAATCGCTGACTGCGGAAATGACGCTCATATCCTGATGCACATCCACCAGCAGTCCGGTGACAAGATTCTGAACCGCCTCTTCCACGCCGCCCGAGCGCCCGGCCACGACCGGCAAGCCGCTGGCCGCCGCTTCCATAAATACCGTGCCCCACCCTTCCTCGGCGTTCTCGTCCGGATGGGTCAGAACTACCAGCAAATCGGAAAGCTGATAATATTTAGGCAGATCTTCATACGATACTCCTCCGATAAAACGGGCGACATTTTGCAGATCGTTTTTTTGCAACAAGGTTATGATTTCATCTTTTTTCGGGCCGTCGCCCACAATCAGCCAGATCAAATTAGGCACCTTTTCCAGAATTTTTGGCAGCAAGCGGATAAAAAATGGATAGCCCTTGCCTTCGCTTAGGCGCGCCACAGTCAGGACTACTCTTTTCCCTTCGAGAGCCAGCTGGGATTTTGTTTTTCTTATTATTTCATCGGGTACCCTTTCAAAAAATATATTTCCCGGGCATGGATATACTACCCTGATCTTGTCTGCAAAATTTCCCATCCGCTCCGTAAATTTTCTTTTTAAAAACTCGCTGTTAACAACGATTTTTTCCGCCCTCGCGCAGACGCGGCGCAATTTTGGCTTTTTCATCCGATTTTTCGTGGCCAGTTCCACATCGGTGCCGTGCAAAAAAACGACATAAGGAATCTTTTTTATCAGGTATGCCACATAGCCGACAGGCAGGGCGTGGTGGACGTAAATTTTCCCGATATTTTCCCGTTTGCAGATTTTTTTTACCTGCCAGTACAATTTCAGCCATCGCGGCCAAAAAAATGCATAATATGGTTTCACGCGGTAAACTTTCCATTTGTGCCGGGCGTCAAATTCGCTGCCCCCTTTCATGCGCGGGGCGCATACAATCACCTCCTCCGGCTTCATATTGGCCGCCAGATTATATACGTAGGAAGCAATTCCCCCGATCTGCGGCGGATATTCCAATGTGACAATGAGAGTCTTGGTCATATATTACGGCTTAAAAAAAATCTTACTTTTTATAGTCCTAAGCGTACTGATACTGAGAAAGCCAAAAACAAAAAGCAAAAAGATATATATAATTATCCCGGCCGGCACCGCCGCAATCCAATGAATTTTTTGAGAAAGAGCGTAAACGCACAGAGCCATAATAATGGCCGGAATAATTGTTTGCGCCGCGTAAGTCAGGATTTTTTTCAGATCGATGACAGCCTGCTTTCTGGAAAAATAAAAACCGCCGGCGAACAGAATGAAATTGCTGCAAATCGCGGAGATGGCCGCACCCTGAATGCGTAATCTGGGCAATAATATTAAATTTAACATGACATTCAATATCAGGGAGGCGGCAATCAGGCCGGTCTGAATTTTCTGTTTGTTGGTGGCGTTTAGCAGGGCACCGGTGATGAAAGCCAGATAGCCGAATATAAGACTGATGACCAGCAGCTGCAGAGGAACCACCGACGGCTGATAAACGCTGCCGTAAACAAAATTAATAAACGGTCCCGCTATTACTATTATGCCCAGCGCCAGCGGAAATATAATGGCGAATAAATAGCGCCAGGATTTTTCAAACAGAGGGCCCAGGGCGGTTTTTTCGGTAACAAACAGGCCGCTGAAGACCGGGTAAACGCTGGCGGAAAGCGCGACCGGAATGAACTGGAAAGCGAAAACTATTTTATAGGGTACGCTCCACCAGCCCAGTTCTTTTACCGTCAGCATCTTGGACATTAATAAGGAATCGCTGTACGAATACAGGCGGCCTAAAATGCCGGCCAGGGCAAACGGCAAGGCCATGGGCAGAAACCAGTTAAATATTTCCCTGCTCCAGGCAAACTTGAATGAAAATGAATAATATTTTCTGATGATGACTGAGGCATAAACGCAACTCAAAAAACTGGGAATGGCATAGGCCGCGATCAGCCAGATTAAAGGCCAATGACTGATGATGGCAACGGTGCCGATAATCAATGTGATAAACTGAGAGCCGACGACCGCCAGGGATTCAAAAATCAGATTTTTCTTGGCGCGGAAAATACTGTAAAAAGAAGACTGTAAATTATCAAAAAACATGGTCACGCCCGACAAATAAACCAGGTACTTGACGGCTCCGGGATAATGTAAGGCATTAATAAAAATGATAACCAAAACATAGGCGAAAAGGCCGAAGAGCGCCTTGGTCCATAAAATGGTGTTGAAGTAATCGCCCGCTTTGGCATCGCTGCGCGCCGCTTCCCTGGTCAGCACCGGGGACAGCCCGAAATCGGCTATCACCGTAAAAATGGTAGTGAAAGTAATGGCAAAAAAATACTGCCCGGTATTTTCCACGCCCACCACCCGCGCGATTAAAATAAAATAAAAAAAAGATATGACTTTCTGCAAAATTGAAGCGGCGGTAAGAAACGATGTATTTTGCGCTACCGAATATGACATATACTGGGCTTATTTTACCCTGAAAAAGGCAAAAAAACAACCCCGGTTGAGCCGGGGCTGTTTTTAATAATTTTTAGCGTTTGGACCACTGCGGGGCGCGGCGCGCTTTTTTCAGGCCGAATTTCTTTCGTTCTTTGACGCGGGCATCCCGGGTTAATAACCCGAGTGTTTTGAGGGTTTTCCTCAATTCCGCGTTCCAATCGACGAGCGCCCTGGCAATGCCGTGCTGTACTGCCACTGACTGCCCTTTCTTGCCACCGCCGTTGACTTTGACGGAAATATCATAGGCCTTTTCCTTGCCCACGGCTTTAAGCGGAGCCAGGACGGTTTCCTGCCATTCAAAATAAGGAAAATATTCCACCAGTTCTTTGCCGTTGATTACAATCTTGCCGTGGCCCATTTTTATCTGCGTGCGGGCGGATGCCGTTTTGCGGCGGCCGACGGCGCGCGATTGTTCCTCTTTTTTTTCTGCACTTTTTTTCATAGTATTACTTAAATGAAATTCTTAGCAATCTGGCGGTGCGCATTTTATTTTTCGGCAGCATCTTATTGACGGCGCGCATGAGAATCTGCCTTGAGTCTTCCTTGGCAACTTCCTTGGCCGGCTTAGACTTAAGTCCGCCCGGATGCATGCTGTGGTGGCGGTACATTTTTTGCTCTAATTTATTACCCGTAAATCTCAATTCGGAAATATTGGTGATAACCACCTTGTCTCCGGTATCGATGTGCGGGCGGTAGTCCGGCTTATTTTTGCCCATCAGAATCATGGCCACGTGCGAAGCCATTCTTCCGACTACCTGGCCGGATGCGTCAAGGGTAATCTTGTTTCTCTTTATTTGCTGTGTTGGATTTTTAGTCATAAGCATTATTTAGACGAGTTCAATGACCGCTTCCTCGGCGGCATCGCCTTTGCGGCGCGGCAGGACGGTAATGCGGGTATAACCCCCGTGCCTCTCTTTAAATCTTGGTCCGATCACTTCTATCAGTTTCTTGACGGCATTGGCGGTGTAAAGCGTTTTTAAAATGTCCCGGCGCGCGGCCAAAGTCTGGTCTTTTGCCTTGGTGATCAGTTTTTCCGCGAACGGACGCAACGCCTTTGCCTTGGCCTTGGTCGTTTTTATTTTCTCATAGAGAAACAGGCTCTCTGCCAGGTTGGCCAAAAGCGACCGGCGTGCGGCGGTCTTCCTGTCAAGGGTAACTTTATTTTTTTGGTGCCTCATAATACATTAAATTACTTTTTCTTGCCCGCCTTTTTGGTTTTGACGGCCTTTGGTTCCTTTTTTACTTTTTTCTCTTTTTTCGGCTCTTCCTTTTTAGCTTCAGCTTTGACTTCTTCTTCAGCAGGCGCGGCCAGCATAGCCACTTCTTCCAAAGAAGCTTCTCCGGTGGCGTCTAAAATGATGGCAAAGTGGTCCATAATAATCTGGGTGGACTGCTTGACTGCGTCGCGGGGAGTCATGGTGCCGTTCGTTTCAATGTTCAATAAAAGTTTTTCGTAGTTGGTGATATCGCCCACGCGGGTATACTCCACCGAATAGCCAACGTCTTTTATCGGGGTATAGATGGAATCGATCACTATTGTTCCCAAGTCGTAATTTTTCTTGTCTTTTTCCTCCACCGGCTTGAAACCGCGGCCGCGGCCGACGATTATTTCCATTTCAAACGTCTTGGACGATGTGAGAGTGGCGATTAATAAATCCTTATTGGCAATCATCACGTTTGAATTTTTTTCAATATCCGAGGCCCTGACTTCACCCGGTCCTTTTTTGACGATTTTTAAAATAACCGGCTCATCAACATAGACCTTCACAGCCAATTGTTTTAAGTTCAGGGTGATTGACACTATATCTTCTTTCACGCCTTCCAGCGCGGTAAACTCATGCGGAGCGCCTTTTATCTTGAACGCTTCCGCAGCCGCTCCGGGCAATGACGACAAAAGCACGCGCCTTAATGTATTGCCCAGCGTGGTGCCGTAACCGTAATGGCAGGGAGTAACCACTAGCGTGCCTTTATTCGGCGCATCCCCTGGCTCGAACTCCACTTTTGAAGGCAGTAATAAATTTTCCATACGATTAAAACTTATTTTAATGCGGGGGTGTCCCCTCCTAATTAACGTGAATAGAACTCAATAATTGATTTGGCGTTGTATCCCGGCGCATTAGTGGACGGGGTATTCAAAATCTTGGCCGAGGCGGTTTTGGCATCCAAACCCAGCCATTCCGGCAGCTCTACCTTTGCCAGCTTTTCCGATATTTTATCAAACTGAATTTTTTTCAGGGCGGTTTCGCTCAGTGCGATCTTGTCGCCCACTTTCACGCGAAAAGAAGGAATATCCACTTTTTTGCCATTGACCTGCACATGGCCGTGCCCGACGATCTGGCGGCTGGCATTTCTGGACTTGCCGAGTCCCATGCGGAAAACAACATTGTCCAGCCGGGATTCAAGATAATTAATCAAAAACTTGCTGGTATCGCCGGTTTTTTTGGAAGCTTCAGCCACATAATTCGAAAACTGGCGTTCTAAAATGCCATACAGGCGCTTGGCTTTCTGTTTTTCAAACAACTGCTTGCCGTACACCGATTTTTTGCTGTGTCTTTTATCCGGCCCGTGCACGCCCGGGACATAATTGCGTTTTATCAGAGGGCATTTGGGACCAAAACATTTGTCGCCCTTGATAAAAAGCTTGTCGCCGGCGGCGCGGCATCTTGAGCATTTATCATTAGATTCTCTGGCCATAGTAAATATTTATAAAATATAAATTATACGCGTCTCCTGCCCGGAGGCCGGCAGCCGTTATGAGGAATGGGCGTCACATCGGCCACTGACAAAATATTCAAGCCGTTGGTATGCAAGGCCCGGATAGCGCCTTCCCTGCCTCCGCCGATGCCTTTTACAAAAACATGAATGTCCTTTAATCCGTACTTGGCAATTTTTTCAACCACATCCTTAACAACCAGACTGGCGGCGTACGGAGTTGCTTTTTTCGGTCCCTTAAAACCGACTTTGCCGGCAGACGACCAGCTCAAAACATCGCCATTGGGATCGGTAATGGTCACAATAGTATTGTTGTAGGTGGCCTGAATGCAGGCGTTGCCATGCGTAACCTGCCGGATGATTTTTTTCTTTTTACTTTTGGGCGCCTTTTCTACGGCTGCAGCCACGGGCTGTTCCGCAGCCGCGGATGCGGCCGGCGCTGTTTGATTTTCGGTCATATTAAGAAATTTTTAGGATGATAAGATTATGTCTTCAAACCGGCCGGCTTTCGTCCGCTGCCCATGGTTTTGCGGACATTGCCGCGTACGGTGCGGGAATTGGTCTTTGTTCTCTGGCCGCGCACCGGCAGATGTTTCATGTGGCGGATGCCGCGGTAGCTTTTGATGTCCTTAAGGCGTTTGATGTTCGCCATGACTTCGCGGCGCAAATCACCCTCTGTTTTATATTCTTTTTCCACAATCAGCCGGATTTTGTCTTCCTGCTCCGGCGTTAAATTTTTAGTGCGGATATTCTCGTCGATTTTTGCTTTAACCAGTATCTTTTTAGCCAAAGTCGGCCCGATGCCGTAAAGATAGGCTAAAGATATAATGATTCTTTTTTCTTTTGGAATATTGATACCTGCAACGCGCATAAAATAATTCAATAATTAAAACAGACAATTATCCTTGTCTCTGTTTATGTTTTGGATTTGTGCAAACCACATGTATCCTCCCCTTCCTGCGCACTATCTTGCATTTCATGCAAATCTTGCGCACTGATGCTCTGACTTTCATAATTTCTAAAATTGAGCCAAATATGAAAATGTATTTTCATATTTGCGAAATTTGACGGAATTAGGCGCGTTGCGCCTAATTAGTTTAATTATCGATAATTATTTGAGCAGTAAAAAATACCAATCACTGCCGCGATATCAACGCCCCGCTTCCTCCTCCACACCGGACATTTGGACGGTAGTATGGAAAGCGCAGAACTACACCGCAATGATTGATATTTTTTATTTGTTTGTATTTTCACCCACCTAGAATCTATACGTTATTCTGCCTTTTGTCAAGTCGTACGGGGTCATTTCCACCTTTATCTGATCATCTACGCCTAAACGGATCTTGTTCAGGCGCATTTTTCCGGAAAGGTGCGCGATGATAATTTGCCCGCTTTCCAGTTCTACTTTAAAGGTTCCGGCAGGCAAGAGTACCTTTACTTTACCCCTCAACTCGATAATGTCGCTGTTTTTAGCCATTTTTTGATAGTTATGACTTATATATTTTAACCGATTTGATATGTATTTGTCAAGTTATTAGCTAATAATTATACACAACCAAACTGCTTCAGGGCGTTTATACCGGACTGACAGGCGCAATCGCGGGCTCGGGCGCATGTCTGTACACCCAATATTTATACAGCAGGAAATTCCAGGCAACGGCCAGAGCCACGTTGGCCATTCTCGTTAATATATAATTGATATGCATTTTTTCATTGAAAAACCACATCCAGACGACGGAAATCACGTAATTTATTCCTGACAGAATCAAAAAGCGCACCGCCTGTTTGTGTGTAACTCCCTGCGACTTAAACGACCAATATTTATTGATGAAAAAAACATAATTCAGCAGGAGTATCTGGTTGAAAACCACGGCCCAGACCGGGCGCAAGTGCAAATACTCCTTGAGCAGATAAAGGGTAAGGAGATCTAAAATTACAGCGCTCACTCCGGTAATAAAATACCGGATAAACTGGGCGCGCATACCCCAAAAATGCTGAAAAATCTTTTTTAACATACTATTCCAGCATGGCTTTTATCCGGCGGATGCCGGAGCTGACCGCTTCTTCTTTGATTATTTTGAACTTCCCAAGAATGCCCGTATGTTCCACGTGCGGGCCGCCGCAAATTTCCCGACTGAAGGCAAGGGAATTTTCGTGCGCGTCTGCCGCCGCATCCGGGTCACCGACGCTATACACTTTGACTTTCGCGCCGTATTTATCTTCAAACAGGCCCATGGCGCCTTTTTTCTTGGCCTCCGAAACCGTCATCTCTTCATAACTGACAGGATAATTATTGCCGATGGCATAATTCACCAAATCCTCAACTTCTTTTTTTTGTTCTTCTGTCATTTTTTCCGGATGGGAAAAATCAAAACGAAGGCGCTCGGAGGTGATGTTGCTGCCGCGCTGTTCCACATGATGGCCCAGAACATGGCGCAGGGCCGCGTGCATAAGATGGGTGGCGGTATGATATTTTACCGACATCTCGCCCTGATCGGCCAGGCCGCCTTTGAATTTCTGTTCGGCGCCGGCGCGGGACAATTCCTGATGTTTGGCAAAAGCCTCATTAAAACCATCCGCGTCCACGCTTAATCCGTTTTCAATTGCCAATTCCTTGGTCATTTCCAGGGGAAAACCGTAAGTATCGTACAATTTAAACGCCTGCTTTCCGGAAATTTCCCTGATTTGCGTACCGGTTTTTTCAAAAGCCAGCCTGAAGCCATTGATTAATTTTTCAAATTCCTTCAGACCCTGCTCAATCGTATTTTTGAACTTGCTTTCCTCCTGCGCTATTTCGGTTAGGACAAACTCGCGGTTACGGCTGACCTCCGGATAAACTTCCTTAAAAATATTTATGACTTCCTCGGCGATTTGCGAGCAAAAATTTTCTTTGATGCCCAAAACGCGCCCGTGGCGCACGGCACGCCTGATGAGACGGCGCACGACATAGCCTTGGTCCACATTACTGGGGGCGATACCCTTGTCATCGCCCATAATCATGGCGGCGGTGCGCAGATGATCGGCGACAATGCGCATGGAGCGTGTGGTCTCCGCAGATTCCACATATTCCCGGCCGGATAACTCTTCTATTTTTTGAATCAGCGGCCAAAAGGTGTCGATCTGGAATACATCCGCATATCCGTTTAAAGAAACCAGAGTGCGTTCCAGCCCCATGCCGGTATCAACGTTTATTTGCTTCAGCGGAGTATAAATGCCGTCCGTTTTTTTGTTGTATTGCATGAAAACATCATTCCAGATCTCCAGCCATTTTTCTTCGTCGTTGCCCGGATTGCTGTCCCCGGGCGGAAACTCGCTTTCCCCTTTCCAATAAAACATTTCCGTATCCGGCCCGCAGGGTCCGGTCTGGCCGGCCGGTCCCCACCAATTCTTTTCCTTGGGCAGATAAGCGATTCTTTCATCCGGCATTCCCAAAGATTTCCAAATTATGGCCGATTCTTCGTCGCGCGGCGAATTTTCATTACCAGCAAAAACCGAAACAGCTAATTTTTTCGGGTCAAGGCCCAGATATTCTTTTGAGGTTAAAAATTCCCAACTCCATTCGATCGCTTCTTTTTTAAAATAGTCGCCGAACGACCAGTTGCCCATCATTTCAAAAAAAGTTTCGTGGCGGTTGTCGCCCACCTCGTCGATATCCTGCATACGCACGCATTTTTGCACGCTAGCCAGGCGGTTTCCCTCCGGATGCTTTTCACCCAAAAGATACGGCACGAGCGGATGCATGCCGGCGGTGGTAAATAATACCGTCGGATCATTTTCCGGAATAAGCGAAGCGGACGCAATGATTTTATGCTCCTTGGACCGGAAAAAATCAAGAAATTTTTGGCGGAGTTCTATTGAATTTATCATATTAAATTTTTTTGCCTGTTTTTTGCACACTTATTCTCCGTAAATCGATAAAAACATCTTTCAGGGACAAAATTGCCCAGATGGTATTCAATACCGCGAACGGATAAACTTTGGTCATCAGACTGTACGCGAGCAATAGGGCGGAACCGATAAAATTTAATAAATCATATCTTAAATCGTCATTTTTCCATATATTCGACTGCTCCATTATAAAGGCGTATAAGCTCAGCAGGGCTCCGATAATTCCGATTGCGAGTGGCATATTTTAAAGTATGACTCCCCCGCCCAGGCATTCGCCTTTTTTATAAAATACGGCGAATTGGCCGGGAGTGACTGCCCGCTGGGGATTAATGAATTTAATAGTTAACGGATTTTTCTTCCGGGCCCGGCTGACAACGCATTTTTGTAGCGGCTGTCTGTGCCGAAGGCGCACCTCACATTTTAATGGAAATTTGGGCGGATGTCCACTTATCCAGTTTATGTTGCCCGCTTCAATTTCATTTTTATAAAGCGCCGCGTCATTTTCGTGCCCCACTATCAGCTCGTTGCTTTTTATTTTTTTGTCAATTACGTAGAAGGCTTTGCTGTGCTGCCCTTTAAAGCCGAAACGCTGGCCGATGGTATAAAATGCCAAGCCGTCATGCTGGCCCAATATTTCTCCGTTTGTGCTTAAAATATTTCCCGGTTTAGGTTTTATTTTCTTCATTAAAAATTCCTTCATCGGCACTTCGCCCACAAAACAAATCCCCATGCTTTCTGCCCTGTCCGCGGTCGGCAACGACATCTGACGCGCCATTTTTCTGACATCCGTTTTTACATATCCGCCGATGGGAAACAAAACATGCTTCAGCTGTTTTTGATTCAGTTGGTGAAGAAAATACGTCTGGTCCTTATTTTTATCTTTGGACGCCATTAGTTTTAATATTTTACCTTGCCGCAGGCGCGCGTAATGTCCGGTGGCCAGATTATCAAATCCCAGCTCTTTGGCCTTATCCAGCCAGACGCCGAATTTAATATATTTATTACACAAAATATCCGGATTCGGCGTGCGCCCGGCTTCATATTCGCCATACATATAATCCAACACCAGTTCCTGATATTTTTTAATAAAATTCAAACGGATTAGCGGGATATGGAGCCGGGCGGCCACGCGCAAGGCGTCCTGATAGTCGCCTATCCAGCAGGTCTCTGCCTGCGGCGCCGGCTCTTCATAATTGAGCATAAAAGCGCCGGTAACATCATAGCCTTTTTGTACCAATAAAGCCGCGGCCACCGAAGAATCAACTCCGCCCGACATAGCGCAAAGCACCTTGATTTTATTATTTGTTTTTGCCGCCATAATGCATAAATTGTACCTTTTTTTTATAAATTTTTCAAGAATTGCAAACAAAAAAGGCGGGCAAGCTGATGCTTGCCCGCCGTGAGAAAAGAGCGGGACGGAACGCAGATTTTACGTTCCGCTGTCGGAAGGATCGATGTCCGCGGGGGGCGCGGGCGGCGGGAAGTCTGCTGCTGGTTCCGTTGCCGGAACTGGCGGCTCCTCCGCGGGCGGAGGCGGTGGCGGTTCGGTCCAGCCGTACTGGGCCAGGATGTCCGTATCCAGCTGCCACCCGAGAGGCCCGGGGTTGAAGTCAGGGGCCCACCTAGGCGCCTCATCGCCGGCGGCCATGATGATGTGCGCCGCATCGGCCAGCTCATTGCATGAGGGACGGATGACCGTCTCCCAGGCATCGTATCGCGCCGGCTCCAACTGCTTTCGGATCTCCTCCGCGCTCATGCCGGGGTTGTTCCGGATGAACGCGGCGAGCTGGAAGTTCAGCTCCTCCACAACGCGATTCATTGCGTCGCAGAGGCTGTGGTAGTGCTCCCGCGCCTTGATGGCATCTTGGAAAACGAGACTGGGATCCTCCCAGCCCATCTCCACCAGCTGCTCGGTTGACGGAGTCCACGCGTCAGCCTTGCTCTGGGGATCGACCCCCCTTAGCCTTTCCATGGCGAGCCCGTGAGCAAGGAGGAGATTATACATAACCAGGAAATAGGCCAGGATGCTCCTTAGCCCCCCTGTCCTTAAAGTGGCGGGCACAGGTGACTCGGCGGGTGCGGTGGGCGCAGTTTGGGCC
>Ga0209048_10002353_pt1 | contig 18803 bp, 12 predicted proteins | sample FrelakmetCRP12CR_FD_187146 | JGI IMG/M metagenome (GOLD analysis project Ga0209048, IMG submission 187146) | Freshwater lake sediment microbial communities from the University of Notre Dame, USA, for methane emissions studies - CRP12 CR (SPAdes)... | ecosystem: Environmental > Aquatic >... | reverse complement strand
TGTCGAGGTCGGGGCCGGTCGCGGTACCGAGGTGCACCAGGGTGCCGGCCCCCTCGAGCACGGCCGCGAAACTGGGATCGAAGACGTCCAGCCGGCTCGTCTCGACCCTGGGCGTCAGGCGCTTCACCTCGAGGGTCGGATCGACGGCCACGACGCGAGCCACCTCCGGATCGGCGACCAGCAGCCGGGCCCGGTCCAACCGCCCGGCCGACGCCCGCGCCGCCTCCGCTGCCACCGCCGGTGCCACCCCGCCCGCCTCCAGAGCGGCCTGGATGGTCTCCGAGGCCAGGGGGTGGAAGTCGAGCCGCACGCAGCGGCTGGCGATCGTGACGAGCTCGGGCGGGACGTGGTCGGCGAGGACGATGAAGACCGCGGAGGCGGGGGGTTCCTCGATGGTCTTGAGCAACGCCGGCACCGCCCGGTCGGCGAGGTGGAAGTCGACGAGCACGAGCACCTTGCGCCGTCCCTCCGACGGCGTCCGCGTCGCCATGCGGGTGATCTCGTGGGCCTGCTCCACCGTGATGAACGCCCCCGCCCGCTCGACGACCATCAGGTCGACATGGGACCCGGCCAACGCCTGGCGGCAGGTTCGACAGGTGGCGTCGCCGCCGTTGGGACACAGGAGGCTGGCCGCGAACCCCAACGCCGCCTGGCGCTTCCCCGAGCCGGGCGGGCCGGCGAACAGGTAGGCGTGGACCGGGCGGCGGGCCGCCCGCCGCAGCGCCTCGACGACCCGCTCCTGGCCGGGCACGCCGGCATACAGCGCCGGAGACGGCAGCTCCGGGGCGTCGACGGCGCTCATCGGGGCCACCCTACCGACGGGCCGAGGCGGGCCAGGACGGACCCGAGGACCCGCTCGGCCACCAGCTCCTCCGGCCCGTCGCCGTCGACGACGACCCACCGGTCCGGCGCGGTCGCCGCGATGGCCGCGAAGCCCTCCCGCACCCGACCATGGAACCCGTCGCCCTCAGCCTCGAGCCGGTCCGGTGCGCGGCCGGCCGCCGCCAGTCGGGCGTCGGCGACGGCCGCCGGCACATCGATGAGGATGGCCAGGTCGGGCCACCGGCCGCCCATGGCCCAGTCCGACACCCGCCGGACCTCCTCGACCCCGAGGCCCCGGGCGAGCCCCTGGTAGGCGAGGGACGACCACGCCGAACGGTCGCTGACCACCACGCGCCCGGCGGCCAGGGCCGGGCCGACCACCTCGGCCACGTGCTGGGCCCGGTCGGCGGCCATGAGCAGTGCCTCCGCCCGGGCGTCCATTCCCGTCAGGGCGGGGTCGAGCAGCAGCTCGCGGATCCGGTCCCCGACGGCGGTGCCGCCCGGCTCGCGGGTCAGGAGCGCGCCGAGGGCTTCGGCCAGGCGCCTCGCCTGGGTCGACTTGCCCGACCCCTCCCCTCCTTCGAGGGCGATCCACCGCCCCGTCGGCGGGCTCACCGCGAGGTCACTCCGATGTCGGTTCGTCCCCGGAGGGCTCCGCAACCCGGTGCGCCGGGTGGGCGTCCTCGATCGCCGCCTTGTGAAGGTCGCGGCTGGCGAACGCCGCGGCGATGAGGATGATGATGCCTCCCGTCCAGAGGGTCAGCCGGGCCCCGGGCAGAGCGACGTGGAAGGCCGATGTCCCCACCTCATGGCGGATGACGGTATGCCCGACCCGTCGGGAGAGGTGGTCGGACACCCCGTCGAGAATGCCCGACAGGAACGGTGCCAGCGTGAAGGCGAGCAGCAGACAGAGGCGGACGAGCGTGTAGAAGACGCCGAAGATCCGGCCTCTGATGTCGTCGGACGTGCTCTCGCCCAGGATCGTGAACCCCAGGACGTAGACGCCGCCCGCGCAGACACCCAGCACTCCGATGCCGAGCATCACCAGCGCGAGGTTGGACATCGACGCGGCGAACAGGAGCGAGACGCCGGCGCCGGTGACGGCCATGATGAAGACCTGGTCGTGGTTGAACCGCTTCTGCCAAACCGTCAGCATGAGCACACCCGCGGCCACGCCCAGGCCGAGCGCCAGCTCCAGGAGGCCGAAGCCGGTGGGTCCCTTGTGAAGGACCTTGGCGGAGAAGGTGACGCCGAGCGGCACCACCATGCCTCCGCCGATCAAGCCCACGCAGAAGCCCAGGATGACGGCGCGCACGCGCTTGGTGTGGCGGACGAAGCTCCAGCCCTCGCGGGTCTCTCGGTAGGTCGACCGCAGGGTCGCCGGCGGGATCGCCCGCCGCTCCTCGGCCGACCGACGCGGCAGCGCCAGCCCGGAGATCAGGTACGCGGAGACGAAGAACGTGACCACGTCCAGGTAGATCGCGAGCGACTCCTGCGAGAGGCGGAAGAACCGCAGGACGTGCACGTGGCCGAGCGCGCTGGCCACGCCGGTGAGCGCAGTGAACAGGATGGCAGCCGGCACGATCGTGCCGTACGCCGCGGCGAGCGAGGCCGAGTTGGCGCCGGCGAGCTTCTCCGGCGGCACCAGGTTGGGGACGGACGCCTCCTTGGCGGGGGTCCACATGAGCGTGAGCAGCTCGAGAAGCAGCGACGCCACGAACAGGCCCGGCACGTTGTGAACAAACGGCAGGAGCCCGACGATCAGACCCCGGCCGATGTCACAGGTGACCATGACCCGCTTGCGGTCCCACCGGTCGAGGAGGCCCGACGCGAAGGCACCGAAGAAGAAGCCGGGGAGCAGGCGGGCCGAGAGCACCACACCCACGGCCACGTCGGCGTTGGACTTGCCCACCCGGGCAGCGAGCGAGGTGATGGCGAGGAACCCGACCCAGTCGCCCAGCGACGACACCACCTGAGCGCTGAAGAGGCGGCGGTACGGGCCCTTGAACAGGGTCCGGTCGTCCGGGACGCCGATGTGCGCGACGTCATCGAGCACGCTCGCGTACCGGGCGGCCTGCTCCTCGGCGGGAGGGCGGTCGCCCCCTGGCGACGTCGGTCTGGGGTCCGCCACTGGCTCAGGCTACCGCCGGCCGCAAGACCCACCGGGGACGCACGCTCCCAGTTTGCGGGGATCCGACGGCACGGTCCGGGGGCGCGGAGGCGCCCGGCTACTCGGTCGCCTCGATCGCCGATGCCCGCCCGGGGGCCGCGGACCCGGCGCTCGTCACCATGTCGGCGCCGTCCGCCATGTCGGCGCCGTCCGCCGTGGCGGTCGCCGCCTTCGTAGCCCGTGCCGCCTTCGTAGCCCGTGCCGCCTTCGTGGCGGTCGCCGGCTTCGTGGCCTTCGCCGCGTTGGTGGCCCGGCCGGCCGTCGTGGTGGCGGGCGCTGACGCCCTGGCCGATCCCGAGCGGGACCTCGTCCCCCCGGTCTTCGTGGCGGCCGCCGACCTCGCCCCCCGCTTCTTCACGGGCCCCGCCTCGCGACGGATCCGAAGGAGTTCGGCAGCCCGCTCGTCGGTGAGGCCCTCGACCGTGTCGCCGGCCCGGGCCTGAAGCGATGCGTTCGTCTCTCCGTCGGTGACATAGGGACCGAACCGCCCCTCCTTGACCACCATGGGTTTCCCGCTCGTCGGCTCGGGACCGAGCTCGCGGAGCGGGGCCTTGGCCGTTGCGCCCCCCCGGCCCCGCTTGGGCTGGGCGAGGATCGCGAGCGCCTCCTCGAGGGTCACCGTGAGGAGCTGCTCCTCGGACGCGATCGAGCGGCTGTCGGAGCCCTTCTTGATGTAGGGCCCGAAGCGCCCGTTCTGCGCCGTGATCTCGATGCCGTCGGCCGGGTCGAGACCCACGACCCGCGGGAGCGACAGGAGGGCGAGCGCCTCCTCGAGGGTCACGGTCTCGGGCGACATGGTCTTGAAGAGCGAGGACCGGCGGGGCTTCTCCCGTGCGCCTTCCTCCTGCTCGCCGAGCTGCACGTAGGCCCCGAACCGCCCGGAGCGCACGGTGACGGGCAGTCCGCTCGCCGGGTCGGTCCCGAGCTCCCGGGGCCCCTGCGGCGCTTCGAGCAGCTCGGCCGCCCGCTCCCGTGTCAGCTCGTCGGGGGCGAGGTCCTCCGGCAGCGACGCGCGGTCCTCGCCCCGCTGGAGGTAGGGCCCGTACCGGCCGACCCGCACCACCAGATCCTCACCCTGGGCGTCGGTGCCGACGGGGATCGAGTTCACGTCACGGGCGTCGATCTCGTCGAGATGCTCGGTCACCAGCGACTTGAGACCTGGCTGGCCAGGCCCGCCGTTCGCCTCCTCCCCGAAGTAGAAGTGGCGGAGCCACGGCACCCGCTCCTGCGCCCGCTGGGCGATCTCGTCGAGATCGTCCTCGAGCCGGGCGGTGAACGCGTAGTCGACGAGATCCGGGAAGTGGCGCTCGAGCAGCGTGACCACGGCGAACGCCGTCCAGGACGGGACGAGCGCGGTGCCCTTCTTCCAGACGTAGCCCCGGTCCTGGATGGTCCCGATGATCGACGCGTAGGTGGACGGGCGGCCGACCCCGAGGTCCTCGAGGGCCTTGATGAGGGTGGCCTCCGTGTAGCGCGCCGGCGGGCTGGTGGCGTGCGCCTTCGCCTCGAGCTCGGTCGCGCTCACGCCGTCGTGCACCGCCAGCGGCGGCAGGGGCCGCTCCTGGTCCTCGAGCTCGGCCTCGGGGTCGTCGGCCCCCTGGACGTAGGCCCGCAGGAACCCGGGGAAGACGATCACCTTGCCCGACGTCGCGAACTCGGCGTCCTCACCTCCGGAGGACCTCCCGCCGAAGCGGACCTGGACGGTCTGCCCGCGGGCGTCGGCCATCTGGGATGCGATGGTCCGCTTCCAGATGAGCTCGTAGAGGCGCCACTCGTCCGGGCCCAGCTCGGCCGACACCTCGTCGGGCATCCGGAAGGTCTCCCCCGCCGGTCGAATCGCCTCGTGGGCCTCCTGGGCGTTCTTGACCTTCTTGGCGTAGACCCGGGGCCTCTCCGGGACGTACGCAGGACCGTAGAGGCGGGTGGCCTGTTCACGGGCGGCGCTGAGGGCGGTCTCCGACAGCGTCGTGCTGTCCGTGCGCATGTAGGTGATGTAACCGTTCTCGTAGAGCCGCTGGGCCACCTGCATCGTGCGACGGGCGTCGAAGCGGAGCTTGCGGCCCGCCTCCTGCTGGAGGGTGGAGGTGATGAACGGGGCCTGTGGCCGGGCCGTGTAGGGCTTCTCCTCGACGGAGCGCACGGCCAGCTCGGCGCCCGCCAGGCGGTCGGCCAGACCCCGGGCTGCCTGCTCGTCGAGGCGGACGACCGGGCCCTTGGCGGCCAAGGTGCCATCTTCGGCGAAGTCGCGGCCCGTGACGAGCCGGACGCCGTCGAGGGCGACGAGACTGCCCCCGAACCGACGAGCCTCGGCGTCGGCCGTCGCCTGGAACCGCCCCTCGAGGTCCCACCAGCCCGCGGAGCGGAAGACCATCCGGGCCCGCTCCCGCTCCACGACGATGCGGGTGGCAACGCTCTGCACGCGGCCGGCCGACAGGTTCGGCCCGATCTTGCGCCACAGCACGGGAGACACCTCGTAGCCGTACAGACGGTCGAGGATGCGGCGGGTCTCCTGGGCGTCGACCAGCGGCATGTCGAGCTCTCGCCAGTCACGCACCGCCTGCTCGATCGCCGGCTTGGTGATCTCGTGGAACACCATCCGCTTCACGGGCACACGCGGCGACAGGACCTCGAGCAGATGCCAGGAGATGGCCTCGCCCTCCCGGTCCTCGTCGGTGGCCAGATAGAGCTCGTCGACGTCCTTCAGGAGCGACTTCAGCTTCTTGATCTGCTGCTTCTTGTCCGCCGGGACGATGTAGAGCGTCTTGAAGTCGTTGTCGGGGTCCACGCCGTTGCGGGCCCACGGCTGCCCCTTGTACGCCTCCGGGACGTCGCTCGCGCCCCGGGGCAGGTCGCGGACGTGGCCGTAGGAGGCCTCGACGACGAAGTCGTTCCCGAGGAACTTGGAGATGGTCCGAGCCTTGGCGGGGCTCTCAACGATGACGAGGGATTTGGGCACGGTGTTTTCAACCGTTGGCATGCGGCGGCCCGGATGTCAAACGGGCTCGGGCCTGTGTACCAGCGCGGGCGGTTCGCCGTCTACCCTCGTAGCCGTGCACTTCCTGGACCCGACCCATCTCATCAACACCTACGGCGCGCTCGGACTCATCGCCATCATCTTCGCCGAGTCGGGCCTGTTCTTCGGGTTCTTCCTGCCCGGCGACTCCCTCTTGGTCACCGCTGGGATCCTCGCGTCAACCCACGAGAGCGGCAGCATCCACCTCAATCTGGCCGTCGTCCTGATCGGGTGCTCGATCGCCGCCGTCGCCGGCGACCAGGTCGGCTACGTGTTCGGTGATCGGGTCGGGCCGCCGCTGTTCCGCCGGCCGGAGTCGCGGTTCTTCAAGCCCAAGTACCTCCACCAGGCGCACGAGTACCTGGACGAGCGGGGCTCGAAGATGATCGTGCTCGCCCGCTTCATCCCCGCCGTCCGGACGTTCACGCCGATCGTGGCGGGTGCCAGCAAGATGCGCTACCGGCTGTTCGTGCCGTTCAACGTCGTGGGCGGGGTGAGCTGGGTGTTCCTCCTCACGCTGGCCGGCTATGCCCTCGGGAACTCGGTCCGACACATCGACAAGTACCTCCTGCCGGTGATCATGATCGTCGTCGTGGTGTCGTTCATCCCCGTCGTGATGGAGATCCGCCGGGCCCGGCGCGAGAACACCGGCGAGACCCTGACCGCCTCCGCCTCCGCCTCCGCCTCCGCCTCGGCCCCGACCCCGGCTGCCGAGGCCGAGGGGCCCTGGGCCTGATCGACCCTCGGGATCCCGGAGGGAGACGGGCCCCAGCCCCTGCTGGCCGCGCCCAGCAGCAGGGGCCGGAGCGGGACCCGGGCGGGAGCGGGACCTCCGCCACCCTCGCGTTCCCACCACGATGGGCGACCGTCCGGACGCCTTGGGTGACCGCCTGACGAGCGCCCGGGGTCGGAACTCCACACCGCCCCCGGCGCGCCAGTACGGAGCGACCCCGTGGCGTGCTCATCACTGGCACACCCTCTGCGGGCCTCGGGCGGGCGGGCCCGGTCAGAGACTCCGAGCCCCGGCCCCGGCCCCGGCCCCGGCCAGATCGTTCCGGCGCGCGGGTGGACACGCGATGCGCGCCGCCCCGAGGGCGGCGCGCATCGACGCAGGCGGGCCGGGGGGGCTAGCCGCCGCCGAGCTCCTCCCGGTGAGCCCTCAGCCGCTCGACGAGCACGGTGTCGCCGCCGGCCGACACCATGACCACGTCGATGGCCGCGGCGACCTGGTCCGGGGTCGCGCCGCCGGTATTCGGGTGGACGCCGTGGGCGCCTTCGGCGACGTCCACGCGGAGGAGGTCCTTGGGCGAGTTGTCGATGGCGGCCGCCTCGTAGGACACCGCCGGGAGGGGGTCGCCCATGGCCTCGGTCTTGCGCTTGCTGAACGCGATGGCGCCGATGAGGATCACCAGGCAGACCCCGGCGATCGAGAAGCGGGCGCCGTTGTTGTTCCGCAGCGTGATGATCGCCGGCAGGATCAGCAGGCTGACGAGGTTCATGACCTTGATCAGCGGGTTCAGCGCGGGACCGGCCGTGTCCTTGAACGGATCGCCGACCGTGTCGCCGATCACGGCCGCCTTGTGGGCGTCGGACCCCTTGCCGCCCTCGTTCCCGTCCTCGATGTACTTCTTGGCGTTGTCCCAGGCGCCGCCCGAGTTGGACAAGAAGTTGGCCATCAGCTGGCCGGTGAGGATGACGGCGGCCAGGAAGGCGCCGAGGGCCAGGTAGTTGACGCCGAAGCCGATGATCGCCGGAGTCAGCACGGCGAGCAGCGCCGGGGTGGCCAGCTCCCGCAGCGACGCCGCCGTGCAGATGTCGATGACGGCGGCGTTGTCGGGCTTCTCGGTGTAGTCCATGATCCCGGGGTGCTCGCGGAACTGCCGGCGCACCTCCTGGACGACGACACCGGCTGAGCGCCCCACCGCCCGGATCGCCAGCGCCGAGAACAGGAAGGCGATCGAGCCACCGATCAGCAGGCCGATGAACACCTTCGGGTCGGCCACGTTGATCTGGGTGGCGATGTCCCGGTAGAGGGCCGTGCCGGCCAGCGGCAGGTGGCTGACGGCGTCCGTCAGCTTGAGCTGGTCACCGATCGTCTCGATGAAGCTGGCGAACAGGGCGACGGCGGCGATGACCGCCGAACCGATGGCGAAGCCCTTGGTGACGGCCTTGGTGGTGTTGCCCACGGCGTCGAGGCTCACCATGATCCGCTCGGGCTCGCCGCTGAACTCCCCGGACATCTCGGCGATGCCGGCCGCGTTGTCCGAGACCGGGCCGAACGTGTCCTCGGACACCACCACGCCGGTCGTGGCCAGCATGCCCATGCCGGTGAGGGCGACCAGGTACAGCGAGAACTGCAGGTTGCCACTCCCGAGGGCCATGGCCGCGGCGATGGCGATGGCGATGAGCACGATGGCGTACACCGAGGACTCGAGGCCCGACGAGATGCCGGCGAGGATGGCGGTCGCCGGGCCCGTGCGGGTGGCCTCGGCGATCTCGCGCACCGGGGCGGTGTGCGTCGACGTGAAGTACTCGGTGAGGTAGCTGGTCAGCTGGGCCAGGACGAGGCCGCCGGCCACGGCGCCGAAGCACTTCCAGCCCTCGTTCCCGTGGCTGTTGCCCACGTAGGTCAGCGCGACGACGAGGGTGCCCACCAGCGTCAGGACGCCGGCGACGATGAAGCCTCGGCGGATGGGGGCCAGGGCGTTCTTCTCGTCCTCCCGGGCCTTCACGGCGAACACGCCCACGATCGAGGCCAGCACGCCGATGGCGCGGGCGATCACGGGGAAGATGAGCCCGAGGGCCGGGTTCGCCCCGATGGAACGGAACGCCGCCACCCCCAGGATGATGGAGGCGACCAGGGTCACCTCGTAGGACTCGAACAGGTCGGCGGCCATGCCCGCGCAGTCGCCCACGTTGTCGCCCACGTTGTCGGCGATGGTGGCCGGGTTGCGGGGATCGTCCTCGGGGATGCCGGCCTCCACCTTGCCCACCAGGTCGGCACCGACGTCGGCCGCCTTGGTGAAGATGCCACCACCCACCCGCAGGAACAGGGCGAGCAGCGACCCGCCGAAGCCGAAGCCGATGAGGATGGCCGAGGCCGTGTTCTGGAAGATCGAGATGATGATGGTGGCACCGAGGAGGCCGAGGCCCACGGTGAACATGCCGGCGACGCCGCCCGTCCGGAACGCGACCGACAGGGCCCGCGGCATGCTGCCGGTCCGGGCTGCGGCGGCCGTCCGCACGTTGCCACGCGTGGCCAGGCTCATGCCGATGAACCCCGTGAGGCCCGACATGAAGCACCCGGCGATGAAGGCCAGGGTGCGGTAGAGCCCGGACTGCCAGTAGGGCAGTGCGACCACGGCGTTGGGCTTCACCACCTTGGTCGAGGTCAGGAACACGACGACGATGAGCGGCACCAGGATGACCGCGATGGTCTTGAACTGGCGCTTCAGGTAGGCGAGGGCGCCTTCCTGGATGTAGCCGGCGATCTCCTGCATCTTGTCGGTGCCCGCGTCCTCGGCGAGCACGCCTCGGGCCAGGAAGAAGCCCACCGCGATGGCCACCAGTGCGACGATGCCGCTGAACAGCAGCCAGAGCTTGTCCCCGCTGGTCAGGGTGAAGCGCTGGTACCCCCCTTCGGCGGCGAGGAGGTTGATCATGCCGACTGCTCCCTTCTGGTGTCGTCGATGACAGGCGCTTCCGTGGCGCTGACGCCGGCTTCGGCGTCCTCCTTGCGGACGAAGATCTGCTGGGCGACCCGCTGGCTCACCGTCCGGTCGTGGGCACCCACCCGCAGGACGATCGGCCCGTCGAACGGGTGCTTCTCCTTCACCTCGACCCGCACACCGGGGCGCAGGCCGAGATCGTCGAGGAACTGCACGACCGCCGGGTCGGTCGAACCCGGCACCGCCACCACCGCCACGTCACCGGGCTCGAGGCTGTAGAGGGGTGGCATCTCGGGGATGTCGGCCACCTCCGGCTCCGGGATCGGGAACCCGTGCGGGCACGAGGTGGGCCGGTGGAGCGCCACGTAAAGACGGTCCTCCACCTCCTGGGGCAGATCGTGCTCGATCGAGCCGGCGAGGCGATCGGCCTCGTTCCAGGCGTAGCCGAGCATGTCCGAGAGGAACCGCTCGACGATGCGGTGCCGACGGATGCACGCGACGGCGGCCCGCCGGCCGGTGACCGTGAGCTCCACCCCCCGGTAGGGCTTGTGGTCGGCGTAGCGCCGGTCGGCCAGCCGCTTCACCGTGGCCGTCACGGTCCCGGGCGACAGGCCGAGCGCGTCGGCCAGGGCACCGGTGTGGGCGCCGTCGTCGCCGGGGCCACCGGTGGACCGGGTGGTCAGGCGGTAGATCGCCTTCAGCGCCTCGCGCTCAGACTTCGTCAGGGCCGGTTCCATAGGTTTGCCGAGGTGACAATTTAGATTTCGGCCTGGCGAAAGATCAACCCCAAGTCTTCGCGAACCCGCGACCGGCCTGGCGGCCGCGGTGCGGCGGCGCGCATCCAGGAACGGCGGCCCCCCGGGGACCGCGCCCGCGCCGGCCCGATCCCGCTCGGACCCGAATGGCGCCGACGCCACCTCAGCCCGGGCTGAGGGCCCGCAGGGCGCCCACCAGCCCGGGGTCCGCCACCGCGATCGCCTCCGTCCACGTGAACCAGCGGACGACCTGGCTCTCGTCCGCGGGTGGGCGGGGTGCACCCTCGCCGTGGACCAGCCAGCGCAGATCGAGGTGGGTGTGGCCGCGGCCGCCGGCATGGACGTCGACATGGACGAGCTGCGGCCCGCCGGGCGGGTGGTGGAGGGCCAGGCCGGACTCCTCCTCGGCCTCCCGGAGGGCGCCGGCGGCGAGGTCCTCCCCCGGCTCGAGGTGGCCGCCGGGCTGGACCCAGATCCCGAGTCGCCTGTGGAGGAGCAGCAGCACCCCCGCGGGCCCGGTGACGATGGCCGAGGACGTGACGTGCGTCGGGTCGGCGTCCTCGTCGAAGGGTCGGTCCAGCCGCGCCAGGGCGGCGTCGAAGGCGGCGAGCGCCGCTCGCTCGCGCCCGTCGACCGGCTCGGACCGGCGGCGGCCGAGCAGGCGGGCGAGCTGGGACCGGCGGGGATCGGCGGGCAGCGGCATGGCTCCCCACTGTTGACCCACGCCGGGCGGCCGTCCATAGTAACGGTCGTGGCCGGAACGACCGCTCAAGTTCCGACCGGCGAGTCGACCGGCGAGTCGACCGGGGCCTCGACCGGGGCCTCGACCGGGGACTCGACCGGCGGGTCGCCTGGCATCTCGGCGGGCCTCTCGACCCGGATGTCGACCGGCGGCATTCCGACCCGCGTCCTCGTGCTGGGCATGGCCCACGCCGACGGCACGATCGACGCCGCCGAGCTCCTGGCCGTGGCCGAGGCGTGCGGGCAGACGCCCGAGCAGATCCGGTCGTGTCTTCGACGCCTGGTCACCGAGGGCCTCTTCGATCGGGAGGGCGCGGGCCGGGCCGCCCGCTACCTCGCCACGCCGAGGGGCATGAGCGCCCTCGGCGTCAGCCTCGAGCGCACCCGGCTGGCCTACGGTCAGGACAGTGCCGGGCGCGGCTGGGACGGGCACTGGCGACTGGTCGCCGTGGCCGTCCCGGAGAGCCGGCGCTCGGCCCGTGACGCCCTGCGTGGGCGCCTCCGGGCCCTCGGCGGCGCGCCGATCCAGGGCGGGCTCCACGTGTCGCCCCACGACTGGCACAAGGAGGTCGTGGCGGTCGCCGAGCGGCTCGGGATCGCCGACGGGCTGACCCTGGCGACCACCTCCGAGCTGGTCGTCGGCGGCGAGCGGGACCCCCGGGAGCTGGCCAGGACCCTGTGGCCCGTGGACGACCTCGCGGCCCGCTACACGGCGTTCTGTGAGCACTACGCCCCCGTCGAGGACTTCCTGTTGACCATGCGGGCCAACCACGAGCACCTGTCGGACACCGACTTCCTCGCCGGCGCGCTCGGCATCGCCGTCGAGTACCAGGCGTGCTTCAGCGAGGACCCGCTGCTGCCGCCCGAGCTCCTGCCGCGTCCATGGCCGGGGCGCCAGGCGCGCGACCTGGTCCTGCGGGTCCGGCGTCTCGGGTTGACCATGCGCACCGGGCCGGCCCGCCCGTCGCTGTTCGCCACGTTCGACGACGCCATCGAGGCGATCCGCTGACCTCCCCGGGAGGCCGGCCGCACCGACGGCGCCGGGCGAGGGGCCGACCCGGGGGAACGCCAGCCCGCCGAGGGCGACCACCCCGCGCGCCGACGGCGAGCACCGCAGCCCGACGAGGGAGACAACCGCAGAGCGACGAGGGGGACCGTCACCATGAAGTTCGGCATCTTCTACGAGCACCAGCTCCCACGACCGTGGGGGCCCGACGACGAGCACCGGCTGCTGAAGGACGCGCTCGAGCAGGTCGAGCTCGCCGATCACCTCGGCTTCGACTTCGTGTGGGAGGTCGAGCACCACTTCCTCGAGGAGTACAGCCACTCGTCGGCACCGGAGGTGTTCCTCGGCGCCTGCTCGCAGCGGACGTCCCGGATCCGGCTCGGCCACGGCATCGTGGCGATGCCGTTCAACTTCAACCACACGGCACGGGTGGCCGAGCGCATCGCCACCCTCGACCTCGTGTCCGACGGACGGGTCGAGTTCGGGACCGGCGAGACGTCATCGGAGGCTGAGCTCGGCGGGTTCGGGATCGACCGGGCCGAGAAGCGCGACCAGTGGGAGGAGGCGCTGGACGCGGTCACCCGGCTGATGGTGGAGACCCCCTTCGCCGGCTACGACGGCCGGTTCCTCAAGATGCCACCCCGCAACGTCGTCCCCAAGCCGCTGCAGAAGCCCCACCCTCCCCTGTGGGTCGCCTGCAGCCGCCGCGAGACCATCCACCTCGCCGCGACCAAGGGCATCGGGGCGCTGAGCTTCAGCTTCGTGGAATCCGCCGAGGCCAAGCACTGGGTCACCGACTACTACGACACGATCGCGTCCCCCGACTGCGTCCCCGCCGGGTTCACCGTGAACCCCAACGTCGCCTGCGTCCTGCCCCTCATGGTCCACGACGACGAGGCCACGGCCATCGAGCGCGGCCTCGACGGCGCCCACTTCTTCGGGTACTCCCTCGGCCACTTCTACGTCTACGGCGACCACCGGCCAGGTTCGACGAACGTGTGGGACGAGTTCGAGGAGAACCGGTCGGCCTACGGCTTCGACCGCATCGCGGCGGCCCAGACGGGCGGCACGATCGCCGCCCAGATGTCTCAGGGTGGCCTGGCCGGGCTCCGCGGTGCCATCGGCACCCCGGAGCAGGTTCGGGAGCTGATCCGGGGCTACGTCGACGCCGGCGTCGACCAGCTGATCTTCGTGAGCCAGGCCGGGCGGAACCGCCACGAGCACATCTGCGAATCGCTCGAGCTGTTCGCCACCGACGTCATGCCCGAGTTCACGGAGGGCGAGGCGGAGCGCGAGAAGCGCAAGGCGGAGCGCCTCGCCTCAGCCGTGGAGGCCGCCCTCGCCCGCCGTGAGCCCCCCCGGTCGGCCCCGAGGGGCTACCACTTCCCCGCGCTCTATCCGGGGTAGCAGGCCGGCGGGGAGGACGCCGGCCGGAGGCGGACGCCGGGCGGGACCCGGGAGGAGCCGGGCCCCGACGGCTTCCGGGAGGAGCCGGGCCCCGACGGCTTCCGGGCGGCGGCTACCGGGCGGCGGCGACTGCGCCGTCGACGGTGTCGTGGAGGCCGAGGACCCCGCTCAGTCCCGTGATCTCGAACACCTTGAGGATCCTCGGCCTCGTGCAGACCAGCAGGAGGTCGCCGCCCAGGCTGCGGAACCGCTTGAGGCCGCCGATCAGGACCCCGAGCCCGGTGGAGTCGAGGAAGTCGACCGCGTCGAGGTCGAGGACCACCCGGTCCTGCCCGGTCGAGGCCATCTCGACCAGCTGCTGGCGCAGGCGGGGCGCGGTGGAGACGTCGATCTCGCCCCGCACGGTGAGCACGGCGACGCCGTCGCGCTCGCTCACCGCCATCTGCAAGTCCATCTCCCCTCCCGGCGCCCGCTCGGTGCGTCACGGTAGCCGGGGCGGGAGCCGTAGCGTTCAGGGGGTGCACGGCGCCGGCGCAGGACTCGACGACGTCCTGCGCCAGCTCGCGACCGAGGGCCAGCTGGTCGAGGTGCGGACGCTCCCGGGCCGCGCCGCGCGGGTGGCGGCGCTGGAGCGCCCGCTGCCGGGCCCGGTGGCCGAGCGGATCCCCGCGGCCGGCCTGTGGGCCCACCAGGCCCACGCCATCGACCGGGTGCGGGCGGGCCGGTCGGTCGTGATCGCCACAGGCACCGCCTCGGGGAAGTCCCTCTGCTACCAGCTCCCCATCGCCGAGGCGGCCCTGGGCGCGCCCCGTCCGGGGACGGCGCTGCTCCTCTACCCGACCAAGGCCCTCGCCCAGGACCAGCTGCGGGCGATGGGCGCCCTGGACCTCCCGGCCCTGACCGCCGTCACCTACGACGGGGACAGCAGCCCCGAGCAGCGGGCGTGGGCCCGCCGCCACGCCAACGTCGTCCTCACCAACCCCGACATGCTCCACGCAGGGATCCTCCCGTTCCACGGGCGCTGGGCCGACTTCCTCAACCGGCTGCGCTACGTGGTCGTCGACGAGTTGCACACCGTGCGGGGCGTCTACGGGACCCACGTCGCCCACCTCGTGCGCCGGCTCCGGCGGCTGTGCGACGCGTACGGCTCCTCGCCGGTGTTCGTGTGCTGCTCGGCCACCATCGGCCACCCCGCCGAGCTGGCCGCGGCCATCACCGGCGTGGGGGTCGAGGCCGTCCTCGAGGACGCCTCCCCCTGCGGGGAGCGGCTGTTCGCCTTGTGGAACCCGCCGCTGCTCGACGCCGGCCGCGGGTCACGCGCCTCGGCCCACGGCGAGACAGCCCGGCTGCTGGCCGGCCTGGTGGGCCACGGACACCGGGCGATCGCCTTCACCCGCAGCCGGCGGGGAGCCGAGATCGTCGCCGCCCACGCCCGGGACCGGCTGCCCCGTGCGCTGGCGTCGACCGTCCGCCCGTACCGGGGCGGGTACCTGGCCGAGGAACGCCGGGAGATCGAGCGCGAGCTGTGGGAGGGACGGCTGCGCGGTGTGGCGGCGACGAACGCCCTCGAGCTCGGCGTGGACATCGGCGGCCTGGACGCCTGCGTCCTCGACGGCTTCCCGGGCACCATCGCGTCCATGTGGCAGCAGGCGGGGCGGGCGGGGCGGGCGTGCCAGCGGTCGCTGGCCGTGCTCGTGGCCGGGGAGGACGCCCTGGACCAGTGGCTGATGGCCAACCCGGACGAGGTGTTCACCCGGATGCCGGAGCCGGCGGTGGTCAACCCGGCCAACCCGTTCGTGCTCGAGCCCCACGTCGCCTGCGCGGCCTACGAGCGGCCGCTGGAGCCGGCCGACCGGGAGCTGTGGGGACCCGAGCTCGACGAGGCCGTCCGCGCGCTCGTCGTGGACGATCAGCTCGCCCTCCGGGACGGCCGGGTGGCGTACTGCGGCCCCGCCTTCCCGGCGTCGGGCATCGGGCTGCGGTCGGGCAGCAGCACCGAGTACCGCATCGTCGACGGCGATGGCCGACTCATCGGCACGGTCGACGAGGGACGGGCGTTCGAATCGGTGCACCCGGGGGCCGTGTACCTCCACCAGGGTCAGCACTTCCGGGTCCGCCGGCTCGACACGGCCGACCGGGCGGCGTGGGTCGAGCCGGCCGACGGGTCCGAGTGGACGGAGGCTCGAACCCTCACCGACCTCGTCATCGCCACCGAGGACGAGTGCGTGACCGTGGGTCGGGCCCGCCTGTCCATCGGCAACGTCGAGGTCAGCCAGCAGGTGGTCGGCTTCCAGCGCCGGGCGGCCGGGAGCGGCGAGGTGCTCGGGCGCGAGGAGCTCGACCTTCCACCCACCCGGCTCGCCACCCGGGCGTTCTGGTACACGATCCACGACGACGTGCTCGACGACGCCGGCCTGGCGCCCCGGCAGGCCCCCGGCGCGCTGCACGCCGCCGAGCACGCCGCGATCGGGATGCTCCCCCTGTTCACCATCTGCGACCGCTGGGACGTCGGGGGCGTGTCGACCGCGGTCCACGCCCAGACCGGCGAGGCCACCGTCTTCATCTACGACGGCTACATCGGCGGCGCCGGCATCGCCGAGCTCGGGTTCGGCGCCGGCATCCGGCACCTGGAGGCCGCCTGGTCGGCGATCGCCGCCTGCCCGTGCCAGGCCGGGTGCCCCTCGTGCGTCCAGTCGCCCAAGTGCGGGAACTGGAACGAGCCCCTCGACAAGGCGGGCGCCGTGAGCCTCCTGTCGGCGGTCCTGGCCCGCTGACGACCCGCGGGGACGCTCCCCGGCCACTGCGACCGGAGGCCGGCGTGCCACCCCTAAGCTCGGCGGTGATGGAGGCGGCGTTCTTCGATCTCGACAAGACCGTGATCGCCAAGGCGTCCGTCGTCGCGTTCGGCACACCCTTCTACCGGGAGGGCCTCATCTCCCGACGCACCATCCTGCGGGGTCTCTGGGGCCAGCTCGTCTACCTGCACCTCGGTGCGGACGAGGAGCGCATCGCCCGGATGCGAGCGTCGGTCCTGGCCCTCACCAGAGGGTGGGAGCAGTCCCGGGTGCGCGCCATCGTCGAGGAGGCGCTCGAGGCGATCGTGGACCCGATCATCTACGGGGAGGCGCTCGAGCTGATCGAGCGCCACCGGACCGCCGGCCGGCTCGTCGTCATCGTGTCGGCCTCCCCGGAGGAGATCGTGCTGCCCCTGGCCCGCTACCTGGGCGCGGACGAGGCCATCGCCAGCCGGCCCCTCATCGACGAGTCGGGTCGCTACACCGGCCACATGCTGCTCGACGCCTTCGGCCCCGCCAAGGCCACGGCGATGGCGTCGCTCGCCGAGTCTCGGGGCATCGACCTCGCGGAGAGCTACGCCTACTCGGACTCGGCCACCGATCTGCCCATGCTGGAGGCGGTCGGTCACCCGGTGGTCGTCAACCCCGACCGCGAGCTGGCGCGCATCGCGGTCGACCGCGGGTGGGAGATGCGGGTCTTCACCCGCCCGGTCGAGCTCCGGCCCCGGGCGGGACGCGCCGCGCCGGTGGCGGCGGCAGGCGCCGCCCTGGCGGTCGCCGGGGGCGGCGTGGCCTGGTGGGTGCTGAGCCGCCGCCGGGGTGGCGATCCCTCCCGAGGGACGGCGGAGCCGCTTCAGGCGGGCTGGCCGGACCGCCTGCGCGGCCCGCTGCTCAGTCGACCCTGAGCTTGCGGGCCGCGACGACCCCGAGGGCGATGAGGATGGCGAGGAGGACGATCTTCTTCATCCCTGCAGGGTAGCCCGCCACGGAACGGACCGGGTTGACGACCGGAGCCGTGACGACCCCGAGCCGGTACGGTGACCGCCCGGAGGTGTCCGGGCGCCTGGTGGGCCCCTCCGCCTTCAAAGCGGCTGGGACGGGTGATCCCCGTCCGGCGGGTTCGATTCCCGTCCACCTCCGCCACACGCGACGGGGCTCGGCCGGCTCGCCGACCGGGCCCCGGAGCGGCGGTCTGACGGGTCAGACCGTCAGCAGGTCCCGTGCCCCCGTGTCACTCGAGGGGTGGCGGAGCTTGGACATGGCCCGGGCCTCGATCTGGCGGATGCGCTCCCGGGTCAGGTTGAAGTGCTCACCGACCTCCTCGAGCGTCCGAGGCTCGCCCCGGTCGAGGCCGAAGCGAAGGCGCAGGATCTCGCGCTCCCGCTCGTCGAGGGGACCGAGCAGGCGGGCGATCTCCTCGGGGAGCAGGGCGGTGGCGGCCACCTCGAACGGCGACTCGGCCGACCGGTCCTCGACCACGTCCCCGAGCTCGGCGTCCCCGTCCTCGCGGAGCGGCTCCGACAACGACAGGGGCTCGGCGGCGAAGCGCAGCGCCTCGATGACCTTGTCCTCGGGCATCTCGACCTCGGCCGAGAGCTCGGCGGTGGTCGCGGGCCGGCCCAGCTTGAGCTCGAGCCGCGAGCGGGCCTTCTGCAGGCGGGCCAGGGTGTCGCCGGCGTGGACGGGGAGCCGGATCGTGCGCCCGGTGTTGGCGATCCCCCGGGTGATGGCCTGGCGGATCCACCAGGTCGCGTACGTGGAGAACTTGAACCCCTTGCGCCAGTCGAACTTCTCGACAGCGTGCATCAGGCCCAGGTTGCCCTCCTGGATGAGGTCCAAGAGGGGCAGGCCGGAGGCCTGGTACTTCTTGGCGATGGAGACCACCAGCCGCAGGTTGGACTGGACGAAGGTGCGCTCGGCATCGTCGCCCTCCTTGATCTGGCGCTTCAGCTCGCGCCGCTTGGCGGGCGTGAGGTCCTTGCCGCCCTTCTCGAGCTGCGCCCGCCCCTCGTTGCCCGCCTCGATCGCCTTGGCCAGGCGCACCTCATCGTCCTTCGTGAGCAGGGGGTACTGCCCGATGTCCGTGAGATACAGGCGGACAAGATCCTCCTCATCCCGCTCAACTCGCTCCTTGGGCAACGTCACGACCCTTCGTCTTGCGTCAACTGCGGCCTGATAGCAACGCCAGCCGGGCGTCCGGTGTTCCAATCGGGGCGCGAACCCGCGCGGTGAACAATCCACAGGGTACTTGCCCGGTCAAGCGTCTGAGAAGGCGTCCTGACGAGGTCGTCAGTGGGAGCCGGTGATGCGTCTGCAGGTGGTATCGGCCGCGGACCCCCGTCCGGTGAGCCGAATCTCAGCACTCTACCGACGAGGTGAGGGCCCGCCGGCCGCGGACCCCTCCGGGCGCCCGCGGCCGGCGGCCG
>Ga0209048_10002352_pt1 | contig 18809 bp, 12 predicted proteins | sample FrelakmetCRP12CR_FD_187146 | JGI IMG/M metagenome (GOLD analysis project Ga0209048, IMG submission 187146) | Freshwater lake sediment microbial communities from the University of Notre Dame, USA, for methane emissions studies - CRP12 CR (SPAdes)... | ecosystem: Environmental > Aquatic >... | reverse complement strand
ACAGTTGTACGTTAAGCAAGCTCTTTGCCAGTTTTCGGGCATTCGTGGTGGAGCCGTAACACACTAAAACTGCGGCGATATTCCCCACCGAGGGCGCACACTGTCCGAACCGCCACTTCGCGAGATGTAAGGTATACCGACATGCTCAGGTGCCGAATGGCCAGCGCGTTCTTTGGTAGCTCGACAAATTGCCCGCAGCGCAAGGGCTTTCTTGAAGGCCGCTTCGAAGGAGGTGGTAAGCTCCGATGTGTACAGATATCCAACAGTACACCCCAGGCAGTGACCAGATTCGTAGCGAGCGCCCCCCTACCCGTAGAAACTATCACCCCAAAAAACAGCCAGGAGGTCTGCACGACGCTCCTGGCTGTCTGACAATCACGCTGGCGGTCAGAGGGGTATCTAGATTCTAAATCCCCTCGACCTCACTCGATCTGCTCACGCGCGGAAGCGCCGGCGGCGGCGCCGCAGGTAGCCGAAGCCAGCCAACCCTGAACCCAGTAAGAGAATAGCTGACGGCTCGGGGATGTCTTTCGAGTAATTGAAACTTGTCATACCACCTCTATCGTGAGTGATAGTCACCACCTGAGTCAGTGAGAACGGAGCTGTCCCCGCCACTCCTGCGGACAATCCCGACCCACTGAATGCGGTGGCGGGAAAGGGCCCTAGGCTTATGATTGTGTTCCCGGTGAATGATCCATTATTAGCGTCGTATAATTCTGAGGCGCTAACCGTTCCCTCCGTGGTACCACCAATATTATCCCTAAATCGAGTACCCGGCGTGATCGGACCGAAGTTGTCATCGGTAAACTTGATTGTCATCGTACCGGCGGCCGTAGACATGTTGACACTGTTAAGATCCATTTTCGGATTAGTCGCGCTTCCACTTGCAGGCTTAGTAACTCCAGTCGACACATTGATGCTCCAGACGCCCAGCGCACCGCTCACAACGAGCTGGCCAGCCGTCCCAGGGGCCAAATCATAGATTCCTGGACTGCTCTGGCTAAAGCCGGCGCATCCCGTCCCAACGCAGCCCCCGCCATCTGTAATCGTAACGCTGTCCCCCAAACCGTCATCAAGCATGATCATCGCAACGCCGTATGCCGAACGCGACGCTACTGTCAAACCCAATAGGGCAACGAATGCCCCATATGCGAACCGTCTCATGATGAATCCTCCCCTCATTCTTGTATCTTTGTCCATTTGAACTGTCGCCATATCGTGTTTCGTCTTCACTCGCATCCGCATGATTGATGCCATGCTCGTTCGCGTTAGGAATTCGGTACAGTTGCTCACACAGCAAGGAGGCCCATCCCCGAGAGTGTAAAGTTTCCCGACGCCAGGCCTGGGTAGGCTCGCAAGAATTCGCAAATATGGCAGTTAAATCAGGGGCTGCGGGACAACCGCTAACCGTCCACGGAGCTGTAAAGGTTCCCGACACAGAAGACCATAGGGACGGCCCACGGTAGGTAAGTGATCCAAAAGCGGAGGAGCAATAGGCTGGAGATATCATGGCCGCCTGGGGCGGTTGCTGAACTGCGTCCCGGCCTGCCACGGGCTCCTGGCTGGCCCTTTGGGGGCTGTTCATCTTCCGCCGTGGAGCTGCTTGGCCTTGCGGGTTCATCGCAGCTCAGCCGACCTCGTGCAGCGCACGCCTGGCTTCTTCGCCTTTATAGGGACCCGAGCTGCCATGGCGACCCCTACCCGTAGAAACTCTCACACAAAAAACAGCCAGGAGGTTGGTATGACACTCCTGGCTGTTGACAAACACTCTGGTTCGGCGGGTATCTAGATCCTAGCCCGCGGAAGGGTTCCCGAGATTTGCCCAGAATGCAGTGAAATTAAACAGTTTTGGACAGCCACCAGGCACCCGCAGAACTGTAAAGTTTCCCTACGCAAACCACAAGCACGGCCAACGGCAGGGAAAGGCCAGGGTGTTAGGCCTGCAGCCTCACCGGCCTCCGGGGAATTCTATTCCGCGGTAGCCGTCTTAAGACGACTTAGTCCCACTCAGCCGGGCACTTCGAGTCCCCGGCGATTGGGTGGCCGCTCAGCCGATCTCGTGCAGGGCACGCTTGGCTTCTTCTTCGCCTTCAAACGACCCGAGCTTCAGGGCAGCGGTCAGCTCAACTCGTGCCTTGTCCTGGTCACCGCTACGGAAGTACGCCATGCCGAGGTGGTAGCGGATGGTGGCATTGTCTGGGAGTTTCGTTGCAGCGTCGCTCAAGGGGTCGATGGCGGCGGCGTACAAGCCGCGTTTGTAAAGCACCCACCCCAACGTATCGGATACACGTGGTTCTTCCGGAAGCAGCGCCTTGGCACGACGCGCCAGTTCCAGCGCGATGTCCAGCTTCCCCTCGCGCTCGGCGTAGTGCCAGGCAAGGTTGTTGGCCGCCACCGCTGCGTTCGGGTCAATATCCAAAGCCTTTTTGTACTGCGCCGCGGCATCGTCGGTTTTTCCCTCGATCTCGTCAATGATCCCCAGCATGAGGTAGGCGGAAACGACTTTCGGGTTGTGCTGCAACAGCGTTTCGAAGCGCGCTTTCGCCTCAGGGAGCTGTTTGTGCTGGGCATAGGCAGCACCCAGAATGAAGTATGCCGCCAGCAGGTTGGGTTGCTGTTTTACGGCGTCTTCCAGCACTGCGATAGCCTGCTCGAATTCGCCGTGGTTCATCAGCAGCTGGCCAAGAAGCAGCTTGGCTTCAGCGTTGTCGGGATGTGCTTGAATATGTGCGCGGACGCGGGCCACCTGGTCTGCCACCGGTTGGTGCTCGGCGTTCATCACTTGAACGATGTCCGCCAGAACGCTCACCGCTTGCGGGTCGATCTCGAGCGCCCGTTCGAGCTGCGGCCGCGCTTCACTGAACTTGCCGGTGTCTGCCAGCACGCGCCCCAGCCTCTGGTAGCCGCCCTTCCGGTCGGGAAAATCGGTGATCAGTTGTTGCGCCGCCTGCGTCGCGGTCGGAAAATCCCGGCGCTTCAGGGCGGAATCACTGACCAGCAGCCGCATATCGTAGTTTTTCGGGGCCGCTGCCAGTACCCGGTTGGCTTCCTCGATCGCCAGGTCAAACGCCCCAGCTTGAAAATGCAGCCGGGCCAGCATGTAGCGCGCCTGGATGAACCCCGGCTCGTACCGGAGGCACTCAACCAGCTCGCCGGCGGCCTCGTCCGCCTTATTCTCATGCATGCGCGCCAAGGCGAGCTGGTAACGAGCGCGCACGGCGGATGGCCACTCTTTGACGACCTTCTCTAGCTCCTGCTTGCCGGCGGGAATGTCGCCTTTGGCAACCAGCAGGCGGCCGTGGAGATAGCGCGTTTCCAGATCATCCTTGTCTGCAGCCACCAGCTCATCCACTCCCTGCTCCGCCTCCGGCAGCTTACCCAATTCCATGTACAGATCGACGAGGCGCTTTTTCGCCGTCTGCGCCTCCGGACCATCCTTGGCCATTGCCTGGAGCAGCCCCAAGGCATCATCATACCGCTGTTGCGTGACATAGAGGTCCGCCAACAAGAAGCGGGGCGCCGAATTGCCAGGCGCAGCCGTCACCGCGTTCTTGTAGCTCGTCTCGGCAGCGCCGTAATTCGTCCGCAGCTTATGGTAGGCTGCAAGGGTGAGAAGCCCATCGAGTCCTGAGGGGTCGAGCGTGACGGCATGCTCGATCTTGCCCTGCGCCGCGTCGTACTCACCCTTGGCGACCAGCAGCCGACCCAGCACGAGGTAGGCGGCCGCCGAGTTGGGATCGATAGCCAGTGCCTGATTGACGGCCTCCTCTGCATCCGCGGTCCGGCGGCTCAGCAAGTGGGTCGACGCGAGAAGCAGGAAGGCATCGGCATCCTTCGGATCGCGCGTGGTGAGCAGGCGCGCTTCCTCCTCGGCCTTCACCATGTCGCCTCCAGCCAGGTACAGCCGACCCAATTCCAAGTGAGCGTCACGCAGGCCATCTTCCAACTCGACGGCGCGCTGGATCTCAACGTAGGCGTCGCGATAGGCGCCGGTGGCGACATAGGCCTTGCCCAGCTTCAGGTGAGCGACGGCGAGTTTCGGATTCAGCTTGAGTGCGTTGCGAAACTCGATCGCGGCTTCGCGGTACTTTCCCGCATCAAGGTACGCTTGGGCGCGGACCATGTACTGTTCCTGCCGTTCAACCTTGCTCGCACACGATGCTAAGACGCTGAGCGCCCCGGTAAGCACGATAAGGCCGCAGACAGCACCGCGCCGCGAGCGGTGGCGGGATTTCGCTTCAGTCGGGAGAAAAAGTGACCCTGCCGATGAACACTGATGCCCGCTTATCCAGGCAACCTCCCCAGGCCCCTCCTTGGTAAGGAGGGGTTCGCTAGCCCTCAGGCTCGACATTCGAAACCTCCGATCGGTTTTGGTCATTCAAATTTCGGATTTGCAACTCACAGCTGCCACCCCTGGGCTGAGGTGCGTAAGGCCTTCGGCGTGAACGGTGGCCAGCAGGGGAGGAGATTTCAAGCCAGAACGATCTTCTCGCGCCCCTGGCGAACGCCGCGCGTGGCATTGCGCGTGTCGACCACCAAGCGGCTTTCACGCACGATGAACTCATAGTCGAACGCCGAGTGGTCGGTGGCGATAATCACCGCATCGGCAGCGCGCAGCTCCGCTGCGGTAAGCGGTTGCGATTCAAGCTGAAAGTCGTAGCGGCGCGACCGTTTGAGCACCGGAACAAACGGGTCGTGGTACACAAACTGCGCTTGCTTGCGCCCGAGCAGTTCCATCAACTTCAACGCCGGTGACTCGCGGTCGTCGTCGAGGTCGCGTTTGTATGCAATGCCAAGGATCAGGATCCGTGCCCCCTTCAGACTCTGCGCTCGCTCATTCAATGCGTCGGCCAGCTTTTCCACAACAAACGCCGGCATCGCCTGGTTGATTTCGCCCGCCAACTCAATGAATCGGGTGGTCAGATCATACTGGCGCGCACGCCACGTCAAGTAGAACGGGTCGATCGGGATACAGTGCCCCCCAAGCCCGGGTCCGGGATAAAACGGCGTGAAGCCGAAGGGCTTCGTCGCTGCAGCGTCAATGACCTCCCACACATTGATACCCATGCGGTCAAATAGGACCTTGAGCTCATTCACCAATGCGATGTTGACGCTCCGATAGATATTCTCCAGGAGTTTGCTGGCTTCGGCGACCCGCGCATGCGACACCGGCACTACCCGCTCGATGACCTCGCCGTAAAGAGCCGCCGCGATCTCTCCACAGGCCGGCGTCACCCCACCAACCAGCTTCGGAATCGTCCGCGTACTGTAGGCGGAGTTGTTGGGATCTTCGCGTTCCGGGGAAAACGCCAAATGGAAATCCTGCCCAGCGCGCAGCCCAAAGCGCTCGAGCAACGGTTGCACTACTTCGTCGGTGGTGCCCGGGTAGGTGGTGCTTTCCAAGACGATCAGCTGACCCGGCCGCAGGTAACGAGCGATCACCTCGGTGGTGCCGACAATGTACGACAGATCCGGCTCGCGGTTGGCGTTGAGCGGTGTCGGTACGCAAATCAAGACCGCGTCGCAGCGCGGCAGGGACGCGTAGTCATCGGTCGGGTGGAAGCCCGCCTGCCCAGCTGACGGAGGCTCGGCCCGGAGCAACGGGGCCAAGCGGGTGGCCGCGACGTGCCGGATGTACGAGCGGCCCTGGCGCAAGGCCGCTACTTTTGACGCATCTCGATCAAAGCCGATGGCTGCAAAACCGGCCTCGGCAAAGGTTGCCGCCAGGGGCAGCCCCACGTAACCGAGCCCAACGACACCAACGACCCCGTCGCGACGTCTGAACCTATCAGCGAGATTATCCATAGCTACCCTAACTATATCTTTTGAAGGGCTTTTGACACGGTCAAGAATTACCGGATCGCGCGAATTCTCTTGTCACTTGTACACGTTTGGCCGCCGGCATCGCCAGGGGCATCGCCCCGGCGCAAGGGCGAGGGCGGCACCTTCAGGGGGTAGTGGCAATCGCCGTGACCGCCTCCATGTCAGCGGGTAGCGGCAGCGTGGCAGCCTGACGGTTACGGTCCGCATTGAAGTTGAACACCTGGATGGGGGCGCTGGAGTCTCCTTGTGCGACGGCGATTTCGTTTCCGTCCAAGTCAGGCAGGAGGTTACCGATCGCCAGCTGGCCGTGCAGTATAGCCGTCCGGCTGAGCGGATCCGGAACATCGAGGACGTGCATGGGCACACCGGAGGCAAGTGTGAAGACGCGGAGACTACCGCCAGCCGACCCCTGCCCGACGATCAGCTCTGCACCGGGGAGGTCCGCCATTACGTCACCCACCCACACTTCTACGCCCGCGGGCGCCATCCCAGGCGAAAACGCCTCGAATTCAGCCAGAGCGCGCTGCGTGCGACCGTTGAAGATTCGCACCAGACCATCCCCCACCGTGCCATCGTCCCCCACCACGATCTCATCCCCCGGCTGGTCGGGAACCAGATCGCCTACCGCCAACCGTTGAGCTGTGGCCCGCGGCCGGTCCGGAAAAGCCCGCAACACGCTCAGCACCGACGCCCGCCCTTGCGCGAGGCCTAGCGCGTAAACGCGTCCGCGCTGCCCACCCACTATGATTTCCGCTCCGGCGTGCTCCGTCCCTCCCACCACATCACCGATGCTCGGCACACTGGGTGCGCTGCCGACGGCCCGGCGCGGCAGGTAGAAGTCCCCGACCAGGTGCAACCCACCGTCGCCCATCCCTCCAAACACGCACACCCTTGTACGCCCCGACGCTTCCCCGCCAACGACGATGATCTCGCTTCCGGAGGAAGACACGTCGATATCACCAGTCAGGACTGAGGGATTCAGGGTCGGACCTGACGATCCCGGCAACTCCGCCTGCGCGATCTGTCGCAGCGAGTGATCGATTTCCAAGCGATAGAGATCCAAGGTGCTCCGGCGCTGCGCCAACGCATCCCCGGGCTTCCAGAACGCCACGTCCGTGGTGCCGCTGGCGCTATTGACGAATGCCGCGGCGAGCGATCCATCCGCTTGCATGGACATGTCGGAGTCGCTGACGGCGCCGGCACCCCCGGCGCTGGCCGGATCAACATAACGAACCATGAAACTGCTCCCGTAAGCACCGCGCATGGTGATGCCCAGTGGGGAACCGGCAGCGCTGAGAACGTCAGGCGTCGGCGTTTCCGTGGGGAGAGGGGCCGCGGTGGCCGTCGGTTGCCCGGTCGCCGTAAACGTCGCCACGGGAGTCGGCGTGACCGTGATAGTTGGGGTCGCCGGTGTGGGCGTTGGCGTGGGGCTCACTGTCGAAGTCCATGTCGGCGTGCTGGTGGAGGCCTCTGTCGCGGTAGCGGTGAACGTTGGAGCGGGAGTCGATGTAACCGTCGCTCGCGCAGTGTTCGTTGTGGTCGCGGTGAAGCTTGACGTTGGCGTCGCCGTGCTGACGGCCGTTGCGGTGAAACTTGGCGTCGGGCTTGCCGGTGGGGTCTGGGTCACAGTCCAGGTCGGAGTCGTCGTCGGTGTGGGGGGCACAGTGGATGTCGAGGTCGGCGTGCCGGTCGGACTCGCCGTTGAAGTCGCAGTAAAGGTGAAGGTTGGAGTTGCTGTAGGGGTGAAGGTTGGAGTCCCGGTAAAGGTTGGAGTCCCGGTAAAGGTAACGGTTGGGGTCGCTGTAGGGGTTTGAGTGGGCGTCGGGGAACCGGTTGGGGTGCGCGTCGCAGTCTGAGTTGGCGTCGAGGTACTGGTCGGCGTGGAGCTGCGTGTTGCGCTTGGTGACGCCGTCGGCGTTGCTGTTGGGGTCGCGGTTGGGGTTGCCGTGGACGTGGGCGACTGACTCGGGGTGGGGCTCGGCGTCGCCGTGGACGTCGGCGTTGAGGTGGAGGTCGCCGTCTCCGTGGCCGTCGCGGTGTTGGAGGCCGTTGGGCTCGCGCTGGCAGTCGGGGTTAGGGTGAAGCTTGACGTTGGCGTCGCCGTGCTGACTGCCGTTGCGGTGAAACTTGACGTCGGGGTCGCTGGTGGGGTCTGGGTCACAGTCCGGGTCGGAGTCGTCGTCGGTGTGGGGGGCACAGTGTATGTCGAGGTCGGCGTGCGGGTCGGACTCGCCGTCGAAGTCGTCGTAGGGGTGAAGGTTGGAGTCGCTGTGGGGGTCCGAGTTGGCGTCGAGGTACTGGTCGCCGTGGAGCTGCGTGTTGCTGTCGGTGATGCCGTCGGCGTTGTTGTTGGAGGCGTCGTCGCGGTTGGGGTCACCGTACGCGTGGGCGACAGGCTCGGCGTAGCTGTCGGTGACGCGGTGAATGTGTAGCTCGGCATCGCGGTTCTTGTGGGTGTGGGTAATGTGCTCGGTGTTGACGTCGGGGTTGGTATCGGTGTGATGGTTAGGGTTGGGGGCACGGTGGCCGTCGCCGCCGTGGGGGGAGGAGCGGTTGGGACAAAGCAGACATCCACCTCGACGCTCGTTGTCCGCACCTCGTCGCCCGCGGCTACTTGAAGGCGTACACCGGCTTGCAGATTGTTGATGTCCGACCACGTCCACGCACTATTGCTCGCCGGGTTGGTGAGACGGACCGTCGCCAAATCCAAGTAGGCAGCGGTGGTTGGCAACGGCATGCCGGCGAAGAGAGTTGGATTTGCGCCAACCTTCAGCTGCGAGGTTACCGAGCTTCCGCTGCTGGGAGTCACGGAGCGACTGATGACGTGGACGCTCACAAAGCTGATCGGTTCGAGGCGCGCCGTCACCTGATCGAGTGCGTAGATGTCGGTGTTCGGGCCGCTCGCCGCCGTGCTTTGACTGAACACGTAGGAGCCGTCTCCATCCGCAGTCCGCAGGCATTGCCAGCCGTCGCTGCAGCCCGCGCTTTGGTTCTGAGGCAAGAACGCGCCCGGGCCGCTTGGCCTGATCGGGATGCAAGTGAGCGTTGGCACTGGCGTGGCAGAGACGGTTGGAGCGGGCGTATTGGTAGGCGGCGGCGCGGAGGTCGGAGTAGACGTCCGCGTTGGGGAGAGTGTTGGCGTCAGCGCCTGGGTCGCCGTCGCCGTTAGCATCGCTGTCGGCGTCGGCGTGAGTGGCGCAGTCACACTCACGTTCACTGTGGCTTGCGCTGCGACCCCAAGCCCGTCGTACGCGGTCAAGGTGAACTGGAAAGTGCCGGCGGTCGCTGTGCTGAACTGCGTGCTGCTGGTGGCGCGGTTTGACAGACTGACCGGCGGCCCCCCAGTCTGCTCCCAAAAATAGCTGATGCCCACTTGGGCGGCGGCCCCGAGAGTGAACATTTGACCGACAACTCCGGTGCGATCGGGACCAGCGTTGACAGCCGGCGGGGTGACGGAGGACAGGTTGAGCGACTTTTCGTTCGAGTAATCGCTCTCCATTGCCGCCGTGTTGTACGCCGTGACGGCGAGGTAGTAAGCCGCACCCGGCTGCAAGTTGCGGTAGAGGTAGTAGACGACGCCGCTGTCGGTAGCCGTCGAGAGCAGCCCGACGTCTATCGGTGAGCTATAGGTGTGAGACGCTGCGCCAGCGTAGATACGGTAGCCGCTGATGTCTGACTGCGGCGGAACGGTCCAGCGCACGAGCAGGTCGTACGCGCGGCAGGGCACTGCGACACTGAAGGTGAACGTGAAGAGCCCGAGTGCAACGACCCAGCGCGAGCCCCAGTGAGACGCATGGCTTGCAGATGTTTGCAACGAACCGTCAGCTCCCGCGATCCGACAGAGCAACCGCAGCGCCACCGCATTTCATGTCGCACTAGCTGCCGATCGATTCTTTGCATTTGAACGCTCGCGTCACGCGCTCGTCGGGAGGGGATAGGCTGACATCTGGTTGTCGAGTCCTGTATCATCTTTCTAGCAGCACACGTGTTGGGAGAGTATCTGTTGACATAGCATCACGCAAAGCATCATCGGCATGGCATTGCACAAAGCATCTGCGACATGGCACTACGCACAGCATCATCGACAATGAGCGATGCGACGTTCAACGCAACAACGCGACTCAGACCCATGAGTTCTCGGGCTCTCGTCCTACGCGGTCGAGAATACGGCACGACGCTGATCTCGATCCACGTCGATGAGGAAGTGGAGGCTCTTTTGCGCCTGAGGGCTATGCTATGTTTCTTGTCGACGCTGGTCGTCCACGAAAGCAGCCTCTTGTGAAGACGCACAACCCAGCCCGGTACGTCGTACGCGGCCCTGAAGAGACGGTGCATGCCTGAGCAAAGCCACACCTATGCGCCAGCCCCAGAGGTCGCGGACCCGGCTGCCGCAGAGCCTCGCCGCGTTCAGACACCGTCAGACCCTGCGCGGGATGCGAGTTCACCTGCCGGGCGGGCCGCGTTCGGATCGCTCCTCTTAATGTCTCTGTTGTGTCTCGTGGTCCTCCTACTAACGACGCGCGGGATCACCAGTGAGGGGGTTGTTTCGCTCCAGGGAGACATGCCGCGTTACCTGATGAATGGCGTCTACTTTTTCGACCTCCTGCGCGACCTGCCCATTACGCATTTCATCGGCTACACGTATCGCTACTTTGCGAGGTACCCGGCTCTCTCGCTGGGGCACCATCCTTTGCTGCCAGGAGTGGCAGAGGTCCCCTTCTATGCGGCGTTTGGCATATCCGTGTTCTCCGGGCGGCTCGCCATCATCTGCTTCATGCTGGTAGCGGTCATCGTCTGGTTCCGGTTGATCGAGCGCATCTACGATCGCGAAATCGCCTGCTTCTCTTCGCTGCTGTTCGCGACCACACCCTTCGTCGTGGAGTATGCGCAAATTGTCATGTCGGAGATTCCCGCAGTCGCGATGGTGATCGTCGCGACGTACTGCTTGTATCGCTACTGCGAGACGCTCCGACGGCGGGATGCCGTGCTCTTCGCCGTGGCTGCAGCCATCAGCGCCTATGGCAAGCACCACTGCGTGTTCATGTTTCCGATCTTTGCCGCGTATTTGGCGCTGCGACGGGGCCTGTCGAGCTTGTTCAGCCGCGACATGCTGCTGGTTGCCGTACTGACGACCGTACTGGTGGCGCCGCTCGTGCCGCTCACGTTGAAGTACTCCCAGGTCAACGTCGCGTGGGTGGAACACGCAAGGCGCACGTCACGCTTCGCCCTCCCCAACCTGCTCTACTACATCAACGCGCTCTGGATGTATCATCTGACTTTTCCGGTCCTGATTCTGAGCATCATCGCGCTCGTAGTCTCCGTCCTACAGCGCGACCGGCGAGCCCTGCTCTTCATATTGTGGATTGTGGGTTTCTATCTCGAGATCACATACGCGGCGGTGCACGAACCTCGTCTCGCGATCTACTGGATCCCGCCGTTCTGCCTGCTGGCAGCCTCGTGCCTCGCCCAAGCACGATCACCGAGGTGGAAGGCCGGGGTGACGGCGGTGCTCGTCCTGGTCGTCGGCAACCAGGTTGTCCGGACCGCCCAAAGGGAGCCGACGTACGCCGACGGCTACGAGGCGGCGGCCCAGTACGTGCTCACGCACCGCAAAGGCCAGAGCGTCCTGTTCAGTGGCAACGTTGATAGCGGTTTCTTCGTTTTCTTCGTGAGAAAGCACGATCCCGACAAGGATCTCGTGGTGCTGCGGGCCGACAAGATTCTGGTGACATCGAAGCTCGATCGGATTCTGCCCGAGGAGCCCAAGACACGGGAAGACATTCACAAAGTGCTCCAGGACTTCGGCGTCGGCTACGTGGTCATCGAGGATGCACCATATGCGTCGCCGACCCTCGCGCTGTTGCGCGAGGATCTCACCGAGGGCGACTTCGTACTGCGCGCGCGCATCCCTATTCGGACAAACCGTGACAAACTTCGCAACGTGGATTTGGCAATCTATGAGTATGCGGGATACACCCCGGCAAAGCGCGATACGCAATTGGACATGCAGATTCCGCTCATGGGGGGCTCTGTCGCACTGACGTTCGGGGATCTGCTACCCGCCGAGGCAGGTGGGGCCGTGCATCCTTAGCGGTGGCTGCAGCCACCACGGACGCCAATGCTTCTGGCGTCAACGCCCGGCGCCGCGCCGCGGAAACCACGGGACAAAGGCGTTCGTCTGCTGCCGGTACGCTTCGTACTCGGGGCGCGTCTTCATCAACTTGCGTTCGAGCAGCGCGACGCCCGAGACCCGCATCAGCATGAACGTCATCACGAGCGGGCTGACGACGGTGTAGACGCCGGACGGCGTCGCCAGCGCAATGAGGAAGAACGCCCACCATGCGACCGCGTCGCCGAAGTAGTTGGGGTGCCGCGTGTACGCCCAGAGGCCGCGGTTCATGACTTTACCATGGTTGGCAGGATCGGCCTTGAAGCGCGCCAACTGCCAGTCGCCAACGGATTCGCAGAGCAGGCCGCAGGCCCACAGCAGCGCCGCGACGCTATCAAGCCACGTCAGCTGTGCCGGCAGCGGTGACAGCTGCGCCACCTGCAACGGCAACGAGATCACCCACATCAAGGCCCCCTGCAATCCGAAGACGGTGTAGAGGCTGACGACGGCGAAGCGCTCGCCATGATGCTTGCGCATGGCGCGGTAGCGGTAGTCCTCTTCGTGCCCCCAGTTGCGCCACAGGAGGTACACCGCCAAGCGCACGCCCCACACGGTGACCAACGACGTGACCAGCAACTTGCGCCCGCTGTAACCGCCACCGAGGCGGCAGGCCACGTGGGCAATAAGCACGAAGCCCAGGCCCCAGAAGATGTCGACGATACTCACGTCACGCTTCGCCAGGCTGAGCAGCCAGACGAGCACCATCATGATTGCCGTCGCGGCCAACGTCGCTAGCAGAACCCAGATTGTGCTCATGCTTTCTCCCTCGGACCATATGCCATACGCCATCTGCGGCGCGCCGCGCTACCTCTTTGCCCAGTCTCAGTGCTTGCAATATGAAGCATCTCGTCAGATGCTCCGAGGGGGGAGGCGAAATCAGTGCAAGATGTCATGAAGGATGGACAAGGAGTGCTGGGACGCCGTCGCAACGGCCAACGCCCGCAGGGTGGGTCGCACGCTCTCGGGTTGGTACTTTCCGGCGGCGGTGCACGCGGTGCGTTTCAAGTCGGCGTGTACGAACGCCTGCTGCGCGATCCGCGCTTCGCGCGCGGGCCGATCGCCCTGTCGGGGACGTCCGCCGGAGCCATCAACGCGGCGCTGATTGCGGCGGGCAAGTCACCGCGGCAGATGATGCAGTTCTGGAACGAGATCGCCGACAACCCGCCGGTGGTCGCCAGCGCGTTGTTCTTCCAGACGGCGCTGCGCACACTGCTGCGCTTGACGGTCGAGGAATCGGTGCGGTGGCTTCGCACGACTGGGCCGGTGCGCTCGTTTCTGCAGCGCGCGTGGAACCATCTGCCGCCGCGGCCCGGCAGCCTCGCGGCGCTGTGCGTCGAGTATCTGCTGACGGCGCGCTTCGAGGTCGTGAGTCGTCTACTCGATGGCATCAAGGAACCCTTCCTGGCGGACACTACGCAGCTACGCGAGCGCCTCAGGGACACCTTCGGCGGCGACCGCGTGCCAACGAACGGCCATCGGCTGGCGATCAACACCGTCGATGCGCACACCGGCCACGTCGTGCGCTACGTGACGCACGAGACGTCACTGACGCGCCCGCCCGACTACATCATTGTCGACGCGATCACCGTCGACATGATTCTCGCCAGTGCCAGCATCCCGCTGTTGTTCCCACCGGTGGAGATCGGCGGGCGCCTGTTGTGGGACGGCGGCTTACTCGTCAACACGCCGCTCGCGCCGGTGGTAGCGCTGGGGGCGGAAGAGATCATCACGGTGTTGGTCACCGAGCCGCCCGACCCCGACCGCGGGCCATTTACACGCTTCGGCCGCGCCGTCGAGCGCACCGTCGATAGCTTTCTCGAGAACGCCTACAACATCGACCGCAAGCTCTTGCTGGAGCGCAATCGGCTGGCGCGCTTGCAGGACAGCCGTTATCGCGACGTCACGCTCTACGAGGCGCTGCGTCCCGCGCGTGACGGATCCTTCAACGCCGGATCGTATCTCTACTTCGAGCGCAGCGTCCTCACCGAGATGCACGCCGCGGGCCGGCGCGCCGCGAGCGCATGGCTCGGCGCCGGCCCGCGTGTCGACCATCTCGAAGAGTCCGCCGCCGGCGCGGCGGCGTAGTGACCAGTGACGAAGAACCAGTAGCCAGTAACAAGTTAAAGATCCGTCGATCCGTCACTGATTCCTAGTCACTGGTCACTTTCCCGTAAACTGCGGCTTCCGGCGCTGGAGGAATGAGGCGACGCCTTCGCGGAAGTCTTCCGTCGTGAAGCTGGCAACCATTTCGTGATCGGCGATCTCCATTGAGGTTTGTAGATCGTTGAAGAGGTCGCTGTAGAGTTGCTGCTTCATCAGGCGGATGGAGCGCGGTGAGCACAGCGTGGCCATCTCGGTGGCGATCTCGCGCACTGTCGGCATGAGCGTATCGTGCGCTACGACACGGTTCACCAGCCGCATCTGCAATGCTTCCTCGGCGTTCACCAGCCGTCCGGAGAACAGGATATCGCACGCGTTGGCCATGCCGACGAGCCGCGGTAGCAGGTAGGCGCTGCCGTGCTCGGCGACCAACCCACGGCGCGAGAAGATCGTCCCCAAGCGCGCGCGGTCGGACGCGATGCGCAAATCGTAGTACAACATATACGACAAGCCGAGACCTGCGGCGACGCCGTTGACCGCGGCAATTACCGGCTTCTGCAAACCGAGTGGGTAGCTGTATTCGCCGCGGAAGGCGGCCGGCAACGAGTTGTCCATTTCGACCCGTAGGGTCGGGTCGTTCATGCTCAAGGCGGCGGCACTGCCACTGCCCTGGGCCGCCTGCAGCATCTCCATGTCGGCGCCGGCGCAGTAGCCCTTGCCCGCTCCGGTGACGATGATCACGCGCACCGCCGGGTCCTTGTCCGCGTGCAGCAGCGCGTGCCGCACCTCAGCGCCCATGCGCATCGTCCACGCGTTCAGCTTCTCCGGCCGGTTCAGCGTTACCGTCGCGATCCGGTCTAAGACATCATAGAGAATCTCTTCGTACTTCATCTGCTCGTCCTTTCTGCACTGGCGGCCACACTGTGCGCCTACATCGGAGACAGCCGAACTGCAACCGGGGCGGTTCCACCGGCCGTTCGGTCGAAAGGCGTTGAGCGCTGCTGTGCGGTCCGGCTAGAGACCAGCCTTGTAGCGATCTGCCAGGACGCGTGCCACGCACGCGGTGACGCGCACGCCAGTGGCGAGATCCAGAAACTCGTTGGGGCCGTGGGCGTTCGAGTGCGGGCCGAGGACGCCGGTGACCATGAATTGCGCGCTCGGAAACTTCTCGCCGAGCATGCTCATGAACGGGATCGTGCCGCCTTCGCCCATGTAACAGGCTTCCTTGCCGAAGCAGTCGAGCGAGGCTTGGCGCAGCGATGTCTCGAGCCACGGTGCGAGCGCCGACGCGTTCCAGCCGGTGGCGCCTTCGTGCGAGTCGAAGCGCACGTGCGCCCCGTACGGCGGGTCGCTCTCGAGGAGCCGCTTGATGGTGCGGGCCGCCACCCCAGCGCTTGCCGTCGGCGGCAGCCGCACGGACAGCTTCACCGTGGTCACCGGGCGCAACACGTTTCCAGCCTTGCCGAGCGGTGGCAGGCCGGCCGCACCAGTGATTTCGAGTTGCGGCCGCCAGGTGCGGTTGAGCAGCAGTTCGGTGACGTCGCGGGTCACTGGTGACGTCCCGTGTTGGAACGGAAACGAGGCGTACACCGAATCGCCGAGCACCTTGGCCGTCGCGGCGATCTGCCGCGTGCGCTCGGCCGGCACGTCGACGTACAGTTCGCGCGGGATGATCGCACCCGTCTTGTCGTCTTCCAAGCGGCTGAGCAGCTGCCGCAAGATGCGAAAGGTCGACGGCACGATGCCGCTGGCCGCACCCGAGTGCACGCCTTCGGTCAGCGTCGAGATCGTCAGGTTGCCGCTCAGCAGACCGCGCAGCGATGCGGTAATCCACAGCTGCTCGTAGTTGCCGCAACCCGAGTCGAGGCAGATGACCAAGCTCGGGGTGCCGAGGCGGTCCTTCAACGCGTCGATGTAGTGCGGCAGATCGAAGCTGCCGCTCTCCTCACACGCCTCGATGATCACCACACAGCGCGCGCACGGTGTGCGCTGCCGCTTCAACGCTTGGATCGCCGTGATAGCGGCGAACGCCGCATAGCCGTCGTCCGCGGCACCCCGGCCGTACAGCCTCCCCTCTTTGATGACCGGCGTCCACGCACCCAAGCCATCGTGCCACCCCTCCATCGGCGGCTGTTTGTCGAGGTGGCCGTACAGCAGCACCGTGTCGGCCGAGTCGCCGGGGACGTCGATGAACAGCAGCGGCGTCCGCCCCGGCAGTCGGACCGTATCCAACTGCAAGCCGGGAACGCCTCGGCCGCGAATCCAGTCTGCAATCAACTCGACGGCGCGGTCCATGTGGCCGTGTTGCTGCCATTGCGGATCGAATGCCGGCGACTGGTTGGGGATGGTGATGTAGCGCTGCAGGGCGGGGGTGATATTGTCCGCCCACACGCGCTCGCAGAACTCACCTACCTGGTGTGGGTCCATGGGCCGGGCAGTTACTCCAGTGGTATCGCCGGAAGGCGTTTTGTCGCTCGCTCTCGCGCACGTTGGCTCCTACACCACATCCTCTGGCCAGGGCAAACCGGGATGGTGGCGGCTGAGGACGAGGTGGTGCCCCGACCTCGCCTGACGCGCGCACGCTCGGTAAGCGGACGAGCTTGGCGCGTCGCACACGCTGCTGTGCGCAGACGCATGGCAGGCCACACGTGGCCCTCTGCAAGGCCATCGAGCGGGCCGACGGTCTCGTGCCTGACCAGGTGCCAAAGCTTGTCCACGGGGCCGGTTTCTCGACGCCCTAGCCGCTGCGCGATTTTTCAATCGCAACTGTTGCCTGAGGCGACAACCACGGAACGATAGTTGCCGTGTAGCAGCGTCAGCAGTGGGGTTGAAAACATGATTCGCGTAGTAGTGGCGGACGACCATGCGATGTTTCGCGAGATGTTGCGCATTTCGCTGCCGCGCGATGGGGACATGGAGGTGGTGGGTGAGGCGGCGGACGGTCAGGAGTTGCCGGACGTGCTCTATCGGTCGCGGCCAGATGTTGTGCTCATCGACTACAAGATGCCGTTCGCGCGAGACTTCGTCGCCCTTCTGGAGCAGCTGCGCGGGCAGAACCCGCAGACGTATTTCATCGTGCTTTCCGGGTTCTCTACCGTCGATATCGCCATGCGCGCCGCTGCAGGTCACGCGCGCGGCTACGTGCTCAAGGCAACCCGGTTGTCGGCGGTTGCCGACGCCGTGCGCACCGTGGCCGCTGGTGGCTTGTGGATCGACCCGAGTTTACCGCGCAAGGTGTTCGACGCGTTCCAGACTCAAGCCGCAGCCCCTTTGGCGGGTGGCGACGGCGGCGGATCGCTGACGCGACGCGAGCGTGAGATTCTCGCCTGCGTTGCCGGCGGAACTAGCAACCAGGCCATCGCCGAGAGGCTCTGTATCAGCGAGCAGACGGTGAAGACACATCTGAGCCGCGTCTATGCCAAACTCGGAGTGAAGAACCGACTGGGTGCCGCGCTGGTCTTCTACGGCAAAGCGGACGCAGTCAACGGCAACAAAGCCATCGGCAATCCGCGTGGCACGGCGGCCGGCGGAGGTTGCTGAGCACCCGTCGTGGTGTCAGTGCAGGCTGGCACCGCGGCTGACCACGACCGGGAGTCGCGCGGGCGATGCCGCTGCGGGTGGCGTCTCTGCCAGCCGCAGGCGTGACCGCTCTTGCGTGCCCCTAACTTGCCTGCCATCGGCTGCTCCTCGCCCCACTCAGTGCAAAGTTGGGCCATCGCTGGCGGCTGCCAACGCGGCGGCTGGCAGGCTGAGGGTGAAGATGGCACCGCCCTGCGCTCCGCGGTCAGCCCGCAGCGTTGCACCGAGAAACTGGCTGAGGCGCAACGCGATCGCCAGCGCCAGAGCATGGCCGGGTGTCGCCGCACGCTGTGGATCGGCACCCGGCTGCCACCCGGACACCAAGCTGGTGAGCTCCGCCTGCCCTATCTCGGGCCCGGTGTCGGTGAGCACGAAGTCGGTGTGCTCCGCGGCCAAGCACACCGCCAGCTCGATTGAGCCGGCAACGCTAAAGGTGATGGCGTTGTTGAGCAGCTGCTTGAGGATGACCAGCAACTTGTCGCCGTCGGTGTGGATGACGGCGCCGCGCACCGGCAGGTGTGTGGTGAAGTGCAGCGCCTTGGTGCCGATCAGATGTTCTGCCTGTGCGGCGAGCTCGTCCAGCAGGCTATCGATGTTGACCAGCTCGCGCCGCACGACGACGCCCGGCGATTCCAGATGTGCCAGGTCGAGATACTGTTGCACGAGCTCACGCGCGCTGGCGCTGGCTGCAGCCAGTCGGCTTAGCATCGGCTCCAGCGGCGCGGCCGCCGGATCGCCGCCGAGCAGCTCTGCGTAGCCGTGCACAACGTGCAGATACGACCGCAGGTCATGGCAGAGCTTCGCCAGAACCAATCCACGCAGCGTCTGTTCCGCACTGCTGCGCGCCACCCGCCGCGTCGCCTCGACGGCCGAGTCGAGCACCTCGAGGATCTGCATCGGCTCACCGCGCGTGTCGTGGACGGCGTGCAGACCCAGCTGCCGCATGAGTCGCCGGCGCTGTGACGGTCCCAGCGCGCTGCTGAGCGCGATCACGGCGGTGGCCGGCTCAATGCCGCGCACCCGGCGGATCAGCTCCGCGCCGCTGCGGTCCAGCACCGAGTCGTCGACCAGCAGCAGAAACGGTCGTTCGCGCACGAAGGTGTCGAACGCCTCTCCAGCAGTCGTCACCGTCAGCGGC
>Ga0209048_10002351_pt1 | contig 18818 bp, 20 predicted proteins | sample FrelakmetCRP12CR_FD_187146 | JGI IMG/M metagenome (GOLD analysis project Ga0209048, IMG submission 187146) | Freshwater lake sediment microbial communities from the University of Notre Dame, USA, for methane emissions studies - CRP12 CR (SPAdes)... | ecosystem: Environmental > Aquatic >... | reverse complement strand
CAGCAGGCGATGTTCATCGGCATGGACCCGCCCAAGCACGATCGCATCAAGGCGCTCTTCCAGCGCGGCTTCACGCCGAAGCGGATCGCCGAGCACGAGCAGGCGATCCGCGCGATCACGGTCGACGTGCTCGAGCGGCTTGAGGGCCGCGAGTCCTGCGATCTGGTGAGCGACGTCGCCCAGCCGGTGGTCGCGCGGGTGATCGGGAGCTTCATGGGCCTCTCGCCCGAGGACGACAGGGTCTGGGCGAATCTGATGAATGCGATCCTCGGGGCCGGCGACCCCGACATGACGCCCGAGGGGACCCAGGCGGTGATGGAACGCCATGTGCCCGAGGTCTTCGAGCGCTGCGGAACGCTCATCGCCGAGCGCCGCGAGAGCCCGACCGATGATCTGACGAGCGTGCTCGTCCACGCGGAGATCGACGGCGAGCACCTCGAGGACCATGAGATCGTGATGGGGTTCCTGCTGCTGATGGCGGCCGGCAACGACAGCACCAAGGCGACCTACTGCAGCGGGATGCGGGCACTGATGGAGAACCCCGAGCAGCGACAGAAGGTCCTTGAGGACCCCTCGCTCGTGCCAGCCGTCGTCGAGGAGTCGCTGCGCATGTTCCCGGCCTTCGCGCACTTCGCCCGCACGGCGACCAGCGACACCGAGCTGCACGGGCAGAGGATCCGCGAGGGCGAGAAGGTCGTCATGTGGTACCCGTCGTCAAATCGGGACGAGACACGCTACGAGGACCCCGATCGCTTCGACGTCACGCGCAATCCCGAGCACCAGGCGTTCGGTGCTGGTGGCCGGCATTTCTGCCTGGGCACAGCGCTCGCCCGTCTCGAGCTGCGGATCCTGATCGAGGAGACGCTCGCGCGGTTCCCTGAGATGGCGATCGCGGAAACCCCGAGGTACGTCGAGTCGGGGTTCGCCAACCAGCTGAAGACGCTGCCGGTTCGGCTGCGCCGCTAGCGACCCTCCGCCATCCGCTCGATCGTCCGCGACGAGCGCTCGATCGCGGCGGTCTGGAAGAGGAACGGCGTGGCGTTTGGCACGTCGTGTACCGGAGCTTCCAGGGAGTCGGAGCCCGCTGTGCTGTTGAGCGCGTAGCGCAGCGGGATCTCGTGGCAGACCACGAGGACGACCTCCGAGCTGACGAGCGCGAGGCTCGCGAACGCCTGCGCGTAGCGCGCCGCGGCTTGATCGAGACTCTCGCCGCCGGGGAACCGATCGCGGCGGGTGTGCGCCCGCTTCCAGGCCCGGTAGTCCGCGTAGCTCCAGCCGTCGAGGCGCCCCACGTCGATGTCATCCAGCAGGGGCTCCTCGCGAAGCGGAACCTCGCGGCCTTCAAGGACGATCGCCGCGGTCTGGCGCGTACGCTCGAAGCGCGTGTGGACACACAGACCGATCGGCAGCTGCGCAAGCTGAAGTTGCAGCCGACGGGCCTGCTCGACTCCCTCTTCGGTCAGCTCGACGTGAACCTTGGGATCGCCGTTGACGCGCTCTTCGAGATTGAGCGTCGACTGAGCGTGCCGGGCAAGGACGAACAGGGACACCACTTAGTTGTAGTGCCTCCATCCCGGCTGCTCGCGACCGGCATGGTCCCGGGCCGGCGCCCGCTCAGTGCTACGGGTGCAGTCGCTCGATCTCGCGCTGCACGTCGCTCTCCGTGATGGGCGCTCGGAAGTGGACATCCCAGGCGTTCATCACGAGACCGATCGCCCACAGGCCGGTGACCCAGGCCGGCCACGGGTAGCCGGTGCCGGTCGCCGCCCACAGCGCCCACATCGCGGCGCTGACGGCGGTGAATGCGACCGCGTGTCCCTTCAGGTCGCGCCGCTTCTTGAGGCTGATCAGTGCCTGCTCACGCTCGGTGGTTGCCGTGGAGTTTCGTGCAGTGGAGCGTCCGAGCCGCCGCGGTCACGGCGCCACCGGCCCCGGGTGCAGGATCTCGGGGTCATGGCCGGGGATGACTGTGAGGCCGGCGTCACGCATCGCACGCAGCCGGTCTGCGGAGCGCCCCTGCTGCTCGTGATCGTCAGCGAATAGCGGGAAGCGGTGGTCGTTCAGACCGGATGCGAAGTGCGTGACGTCGCCACCGAGCACGAGGTCGCCGATGCGGATCGACTGGTGTCCCGGCGTGTGCCCGGGGGTGAGCAGGAGCTCGATGCTGCCGTCGCCGAGGAGATCGCAGTCGCCGTCGACCAGGACGACTCGACGGCCCTCGTCGGCGAAGTCCCGCGTCAGGAAGAAGTTGCGCCGCACGGCCGCATCGTCGTGGCCGGCCCGCCATTCGGTGCGCTGGACCACGACGGGGACCGTCTCCGGGATGAGCCCGAGGCCGCCCACGTGGTCCCAGTGCAGGTGCGTGAGCACGACCTTCGTCAGGGTGTTCACGTCCAACTGCTCGGCGACGCTCCGCTCCTGCTCGAGCGTTGACACCGCGAACACGTCCGTCCGCTCGTAATAGGCGGCCGGGTTCTCGACGGCCGCCGGGTTGAGCCCGGTGTCGATCAGGATCCGCTCGGTCTCCGTCTCGACCAGGTACGCAGGGACCGGAAAGCGGGCCGCTCGGTCCATCTCGTCGCCCGCCCGGAAGATCCCAGCCGGCGCTGTGAACCACCCCACGTTGAGCCTTTCTATCTTCATCGACGCCTCCTCAGGGCTACGGGACGGAAGTGCTACGGGCCGGCGAACGCGCCGGTGTCGTCTGGGCTTCTATTCGAGCGAGCCACGGCGCTCGCCCGGCCTGGCCGGATTCGAGGGTAGGTTGTCCTTGCGGACGGGGCCCACAGGCGCGAGAATCGCCCCATGCCCAGTCAAGCGCGGCGGGTGGCGCTGGTCATCTTCGACGGCATGCAGCTCCTCAACGTCCTCGGCCCCGCCGAGGTGTTCGACGCGGCCAATCGCGTCCTCGGGGATCGACCCGGATACCGCGTGCTCGTCGCATCCCGCGACGGCCGGGCCGTCCGCAGCGCGCCGGGGCTGCGGATCGCAGCGGACGCCGCGCTGCCACGCGTGAAGGCGCGTGGACTCGACACGCTGATCGTCGCCGGTGCCATGAACATCAACGACGTCGGATCCGATCCACTTCTGGCTGACGAGCTACGCCGGCTCTCGGCAGGGGCTCGGCGCACGTGCTCGGTGTGCACGGGCGCGTTCCTGCTAGCGGAGGCGGGACTGCTGGACGGCCGGCGGGCGACCACGCACTGGGCGTTCTGCGCGGAGCTGGCGCGCAGCCATCCAGGCGTCAGGGTGGAGCCTGACCGGATCTTCGTCAGAGACGGCGCGACCACCACCTCGGCCGGCGCCAGCGCCGGGATCGATCTCGCGCTGGCGCTCGTACAGGAGGACCACGGGGCCGACGTGGCGCGGACGGTTGCCCGGTGGCTCGTCGTCTTCCTGCAACGCCCCGGAGGGCAGTCCCAATTCTCCGAACGCCTGGCGGTGCCGACGACGACCAACTTTCACGTGCGCACGCTACTCGATGAGATCGCGGCCGATCCGGCCGCCGACCACCGCCAGGCACAGCTCGCGCGACGGGCTTCGCTCTCGGAGCGCCATCTGCGACGAGTCTTCCTCGAGCAGACGCACACGACCCCGGCCCGCTTCGTCGAGCGGGTGCGCGTCGAGACGGCCCGAGCGATGCTCGATCACGGATCGGCCACGATCGAGACGGTCGCGAGGCGGAGCGGGTTCGGCAGTTCGGAGACGATGCGCCGCGCGTTCATGCGCGTGCTCGGCATCGGGCCGGCCGACTACCGCGATCGGTTCGGGCGCACGGAGGAAAGGCCGCTTGCCGCGGCGGCTGAGCCGGCCGATCCGCCCGGGCCCGTCTAGTCACCTGTGAGGCTGGCGGCACACGAGCAGCCGGCCCACATATGCCGCCTCCTCGAGCACCACGATCTCGACCCCTGCGAAACGCTCCCGGACCCGGTCGGGCAGATCGGCGCCGAAGCGCCACACGTTGCCGAAGCGGTCGGGCGCCTGACGTTCGGAGCGCTCGAGACCCGGAGCGAAGGGAATCTCGAGGAGCGCCGTGCCCTGCGGCGCTAGCACCCGCGCGACCTCGTCGAGCGCCGTCTCGTACGCGGGGATCTCCTCGATCACGTGCTGGACGATCACCAGGTCGATCGAGCTCTCATCGATCGGGGACAGGTTGCACAGGTCGGCCTCGAAGTCGATGAACGCGACGGCGCGGGGATCGTTGGGATTCCCGCGCCGCGACTGATCGACGCTCCGATAGCGCCAGCCGAGCCCGCGCATGGGCACGTCCGGTTGGACGCGCCTGCCCTCGGCTGGTCGCCGGGGACTGCAGCCTTCGCGAAGTAATGGGTGTTCAGGGCCAGCGCCGCCGCGAGCGCCCAGGCGGCCAGTGCGCGCGCTGACGGCCGCCGCAGCACCGCTGCGAACGCCCACAGCGAGCAGGCCGCGAGCAGGGCGAGGAGCGCGTAGCTGCGGGCCTCCTGGCTGTAGTAGACGAGGAAGGGATCGACCGCCACCAAGGCGGCTGCCATCAGGCCGGCGCGCTCGGACACTGCCGCCCGAGCGGCCCCGAAGGCCACTGCGATGGCGAGCGTGCCGAATACGGCCGACAGCGATCGCACCCCCGCGGCGCCCATCCCGAACACGCGGGTCCACGGCCAGGCCAGCACGTAGTAGAGGTACGGCGTGAGCTCGCTGCGCGGGATCTCCGCGAGCGCCGCGCCGAGCCCGGGGCGCAGGATGCGCCCGACGGTCACGGCCTCGTCGTGGCCGAAGCTCTGGTGGCCGAGGGTCGCGAACCGGAGCGCTGCGCCGGCGGCCACCACTCCGCCGAGGATCCCAGAACACGCCCCGCATCCCGTCTGACCGATCGCCGTGGTCCGGTGCCGGCACCGTCGCGGCTCAGCCGTCCGGGAAGGGTGCGATCGGGACGCCGTGGTCGCGCTCGCGCATCCCCAGCTCGTAGGCGGCGCCGTGGGCGGTGGTGAGGACCCGCGCCGCTGCGGCTCCCGGCAGCTTCACGGTCAGCTCCAGCGAGGCGATCGAGCAGTTGATCACGTCGTGCTCGCCCTCTACCGGATCGGCGTAGCGCCAGCCGGCCGCCGAGGCGGGCGGCACCTCGACGCGGGCATCGAGCGCGAGGCCTCCGTGGCCCTTGAGCCGCAGCACGCAGCCCTGCGGCGTCTCGGCGACGTGCAGGCCGCGCGCGGCGAGCCCGCCCACCCGATGGCGGCGACCGTCGAGCGAGAGGGCCCCGTTGGCCACCCATGGCGTCATCCGCCCGGCCACCTTCACGCGGCCGAGCGCGACGTCCAGCCACGCATCGGGCGCCTCCAGGAAGCCGATCCCGTGCAGCCAGATCCACCGCTCGGCGTGCTCTGAGCCCCAGTTGTGGCCGACCATCCCGCGCCAGTCCCGCAGCTCGATCGCGTCCCGTCCGGCCAGCTCGAGCGTGCCGTCGAACCTCGCCGAGGGTGCCGGGCTCGTGAGCTTCGTGCGCGGCAGCGGCGTGCGGTACAGCCACTGCCGGGGGAGGTGACGCAGTTCGGGCTCCTGGGAGGCGAAGCGCAGCTGCCAGCTTGCTGCCCCGCAGCTTCCCCGCGCCTCGCCGGGACTCAGAACGGCGCCCTCCCCGTGCGCGCGGCCCGAGCCGTCCTTGCCGGGGACCTCACCGACGGCGATCCACCCGCCCGGGGGGACCGCCAGGTCGTCGGTCGTCAGCTTGTGCATGTACGGGGCGGCCTGGCGGGCGTCGAACACCGTGCACCACACCGACCCCTGCGGTGTGCGCCCGGGGCGCTTGTGGACGGTGTGGCGGATCCACACCCCGAGCGGCTCCTGCGGCGAGACGGCGCGCAGGTAGAAAGACTCGTACATCCCGTCCCGCAGCGGCGTCCTCGGGTATATCGCGTCCCCCTGCATCGCGCCGATGCTAGCCCCTCGGTCGAATCCTGGAAGGATCCCCGCATGAAGCGAGACCCGCTCGTCCAGCTGCCCTTCCCGTTCGCCCCGCCTGCGAGCCGCCCCGGAGCGCGTTTCGTGATGGGGATCGACGGCGGCGCCACGAAGACGACAGCCGCGGTCCTCGACCTCGAGAGCCGTGTGCTTCACCTCGCGCAGCGGGGACCGAGCAACGAGGACGCCGTTGGCGCGAAGCGGGCGGTCCAGGCGCTGTTGGAGGCCGCCGATGCCGCGATCGAGCAGGCGGGCATCACGCCGGACGAGCTCGCCGCGGCGGTGCTCGCCGTGGCCGGCATCGACACAGGCGCGATCGCCGAGAACCTGCGCAAGGCCCGCAACGAGTCGTGGATCGTCGTCAACGACGTGGTGGGAGCGTGGGCCACGGCCACCGGAGCCCGGCACGGGATCGGCGCGATCTCCGGCACGGGCTCGAACGTGCTCGGCGTGGGCACCGACGGAAGCGTCTGGCGGGTGGGGGGCTGGGGTCATCTGCTCGGAGACGAGGGCAGCGGCTACTGGCTCGGCATCGAGTCGATCAAGGCCGCCCTGCGCGACCGCGAGGCCTCCGGCCCCGAGACCGCGCTAACCGCCGCCGCCCCGGAGTTCTTCGGGCTACCGAGCGTCGAGGCGCTCGCGGCGTTCGTCTACGCCAAGCCGCTCTCCAAGCACGAGATCGCCGCTTTCGCGACGCAGACCGAGCTCTTAGCGGGCCGCGGAGACGCAGTCGCGCGCGAGCTGTACGAGCGGGGAGCCAGGGAGCTGTCCTTGCAGATCGCGGCGGTCGTTCGCCGGACCGGCCTGCAGGGGGTCTTCCCGGTGGGCCTGATCGGCGGCTCCTTCAGGGCGGGCGCCGTGTTCGTCGAGCCGCTCACTGCGGCGGTTCACGAATTCGCACCGCAGGCCCACGTGTTCGTGGTTCAGATGCCTCCCGTCGCCGGCACCCTGCTGCTGGCCGCGCGCGCCGCGGGCCGCGCCGATGCGCTGGAGACCGAGGAGCTCTCGCGGCTGATCGACACCGCCCTCGACCGGGCGCCCTGACCGCCGCTCCTCCTCAGGCGACCGCGCGCAGCCGGGCCTCGATCGCCGGGCGGCGTCCGATGGCATCCGCGCCGACCGCCCCTATGCGAACGGCCGCCGCCGCGTTCGCGAAGCAGGCGGCGTCCGCCGGGGGCCGCCCCTCCGCGATCGCCACGAAGAACGCCGCGGCGAACACGTCCCCGGCTCCCACGTCGTCGCGGAAGTCCTCGATCTCGGGCACCTCGACCCACGTAGTCGCCATCGCGCGCAGGTGGATGGCCGTGGCAGCGGCCGCGTTCGTCACCGCCACAACCGCCCCCGCCGGGTCCGATACGAGCCATTCGCAGCTGGGGCGCTCGGCCTCCGAGATCACCATTGCGTCCCAGCGCTCGGGCAGCTGGGCGGGCTCGAGCGCCACGTGGCCGACCTTCCCGCCGTCCTTCGCCCAGGCCCGAACGAGCCCCTGCGGCGTGAGCCCGACAAGATCGGCGCGGCCGCTGAAGCGCCGCGGAGTCTCGCGCGCCACGGGCGCGAGATGCAGGATCTCCGTGTTCACCACCAGGTCCTCGGCGATCGGGCCGGCCCATGACAGCACCCGCTGGGCGCGCTCGGGGCCGGGGACGGACGTCTGGAGCGTGGTCGTCTCCGGCGCGGGGAGGACCACGAGCTCGAACTCTCCGCGATAGGGCTCGAGGAGCTCCTCGATCTCTCGCACCGCGCCCTGCGTGACGATGAGCGACCGCCGGCCCAGCCGGGACGCCTGCAGCGCGCTGTAGAACGCGCTGCCGCCGGCGCGGCGCGTTCCGTCGGCCAGGATGTCGGCCGTCACGTGCCCGATCGTCGTGTAGTCGAAGGGCATCCCCTGCTCCGCCCTCGCCACAGATCTTGTGAGACGATGGCTCAAGCTGTGCCGGGCGGGCGCGGAGCGGTGAACGTCACCTACGTGCGTATACCAAATCGAACGCCCTCCACGACTGTTCCGGCAGCTGACGCCCGATGACCGACCGCTTCACTCACAGGCGCAGGCCCCAGGCACGTCTCGGCGCCCTGCTGCTGCTGTTCCTCGCGGCGGCGGCCCTCGGCCCTTCGGCGCCTGCGGCGCGCGCGGCGTCGGTCTACCCGGCGGGCGCCTCGCGCCCGGCGATCCCGGCGCGGCGGTTCGGGTTCGCCCGCCAGTCCACATCGCCGCGCCCGGCCCAGCCCCCGCACGCTCGCAGGAAGAAGGTCAAGAAGCCCGCGCTGCACGGCAACCCGGCGCGGGCGGCGGTCGCCTTCCAGGCGATGCAGAGGTACTACTACCTGCAGGGGTCCGGGCTGTACGTCGGGGAACCGTTCTCCTATCTGTGGCCGTTCTCGCAGGCGCTCGCGGCAACCGTGAGCATGGCCAACGTCCCGGTGCTCGCGGCCTCGTTCGCGCCCGAAATCCATGCCCGGCTGATCGGCCTTCGCACCTACCTGGACGTCTCCAACTCGAGCGCGCCGGAAGGGTCCTTCACCAGCACGCTGGCGGCGTTCGACGGCACCGTGGCCCCGCCGGCCGGGCCGGGCGGCGCCAAGTACTACGACGACAACGAGTGGGTGGGCATCGAGCTGGCGCGCCTCTACAGGATCACCCACAAGGCCGCTGAGCTCGGGACGGCGGAGGGGATCATGGCGTTCGAGATGGCCGGGTGGCAGGCCGATCCGGAACTCGCCTGCCCGGGCGGCATCCCGTTCTCAAACGACGCCGAAAACACCGACCGCAACACCGTCACCAACGCGCCCGCGGCGGAGCTCGGAGTGCAGCTCTACCGGATCACCGGCAACGTCCAGTACCTGCAGTTCGCCGAGATGGCCTACGAATGGGTGCGCCGCTGCCTGCTCCAGCCAAGCGGCCTATACGCCGACCACATCCGCCAGCACGGCGTGGTCGACCCGACGCTGTGGAGTTACAACCAGGGAACGATGATCGGGGCCGGCACGCTGCTCTACCAGGCGACCGGCAACGGCGCCTATCTCTACCAGGCCCGTGCCACCGCGCGAGCGGCACTCGCGTATTACACGCCGGAACGGCTGAGGACGGAGATCCCCTTCTTCCCGTCCGTGTACTTCCGCAACGTGCTCTACCTGGACTCCGTGACCCACGACCCGCCGGGGGCGAAGCTCGCCCAGGCCTACGTCGACTATGCGTGGCAGCACCTGCGCCTGAGCAACTACCTGTTCGTCTCCGGCTCGCCTCCCAGGGCGCAACTGCTCGTGCAGGCAGCGATCGTGCAGATCTACGCGCTGCTGTCCTCCGCGCCGAGCACGTACTTCTGATTCGTGCGCCCGCCGTGTAGGCTCCGTTCGAGTGCCCGATACGACCAACCTCACAACTGCCGAGGGGCTCGACACGCTCAACGCCGAGCTGGCTGCGCTCGAGGGAGAGGGGCGCAGGGAGATCGCCGATCGGATCAAGACCGCGCGCGAATGGGGCGATCTGAAGGAGAACAGCGAGTACCACGACGCCAAGAACGAGCAGGCCCACCTCGAGACGAAGATCGCGAGGCTGCGCGAGAAGATCGCAGCGGCAGTCGTCGTGACGGAGGCGCCGGCCGGCAACGGCGGGATCGTCGGCCTCGGCTCGACGGTGCTCGTGAGCGACCTGGACGGCGCCGAACACACCTGGCGGATCGTCAGCTCCCACGACGCCAAGCCCGCTGACGGCCGCCTGTCCGCCGAATCGCCCGTTGCCCAGGCCCTCCTCGGGCGCGCCGCCGGAGAGCAGGTCTCCGTCCCGCTGCCCAAGGGCAAGCGCGCGCTGACGATCGTCAGCGTCGGCTGATCGCTCGAGCCGGAGAACCGGCCGCTGCGTTCCTCGCCGCGCGGGTCAGGCTCGCGCCTGCCTGGCGTAGGCCTCGCCCACGCGACGCACGAACCTTCCCGGCTTGCGCCGGTACAGGCGCTTTCCCTCGCGCAGCGCCACTCGGCGCAGGCGCTTGCGGCGGCGCTCGATCAACTTCAGCAGTGCCCTGCGGGTCTGCTTGTCGAGCGCGCCGACGCCGCCTCGCTTGCCGGCCGCGCGCACGCGCTCGGCGAGCACGACCAGGTCGTGCTCCTCGCCGAGCAGTTCTCCCAGCTCGTCAGCGCGCCGGGCGACCCGCCGCAGCAGCGGCGCGTCCTTGCCTCGGCCCGACTTCTTCCGCCCGCGCTTGCCGGAGCGATGGCCCGCCTTCCCACGCCCGTCGGGGTCGATCCGGTCGAGCATTTCCGCCGCATAGCGCAGATCCTTGACGCGTTTGCGCCACTCGTGCATCGCACGCGCGGTGTCGCCCCGGCGGCGGGACGCGCGCCTGAGCCGCCTGCGGCCTTGCTTGTAGATGCGCCGCAGGCCGGGCTCGACCGCCTCGAATCCGTCCCGGCGCGACGGGGTCCATTCGGCCAGGCCACTGCGCGCGGCGCGCAGATCGGCCAGCACTTCCGCTCGGGTCGCGGTGTCCTCGGAGGCCTTCATCGCCTCGCGGGTGCGCTCGGCCACGAGCGCGCTGCGCAGCTCCAGGATCCTGCCGCTGCGGGCGAGCTCCTTCGGATGGCGCGCGCAGAGGCGGTCGAGCGTGTCCACGATGACCTCCGCGTCGCGCGCTCCCGCCAGGCGCATGCCGGCGCCGCGCAGCAGGGCGTTCTCGCGCGCGAACGCCCTGGCCCCCAGCTCCTCCTCCAGGAGCCTGATCAGCGCGCGCAGACGCTTCAGCGACTTGCGCGTCTCGTGCACCGCGTGCTCGGTGAGCGTGGCGCCCCAGTCGCGCTCGAGCAATTCGATCGCGAGGTCGAACTGGCCGAGGGCCATTCGCCTCAGCCCCTCCCCGGGGTGCTCGCGCGGCAGAAGCGCGAACTGGCGCGCACGCGCTGTGCGCACCCTGGCCGAGCGACGGTCGCGCTCGGCCTTCGCCAGCGCGACGCCCACGCCCACGGCCACGGTTGCGGCCAGCGTCGCCGCGACCGACGCCACAATGGAGCCATGTCGAGTCTTCCGCCCGCCCCATGGTGGACGGTGCGCCGAGCGGCGAACCGCAAGCCGGCGACGTATCGCTGTCCGATCTGTGGTCATCATCTCACGGCCCTGAGCGAGCATATGCTTATCGCCCCCGAGGGCGACTCTCGCCGCCGCCGGCACGCCCACACCGAGTGCGTCATGTCGGCGCGTGCCCGCGGCCGGCTGATGCTCCGCGACGAGTGGCTGAAGCAGCAGCCGCGCCCGCCGTCGCTGTGGAGGAGGCTTCTGCGAAGGGGCTGACGCCCGCGGGCCAGGAGGCCGTCCGCGAGTGGCGAATACCATTCGAGCGATGAGATCTGCTCGGCCGTGGGCGCTGGTGCTGGCCCTGGGAGTGTCCGGCGGCGCGCTGCTGGGCGGTTGCGGCTCGGGGACGAAGACCGTCTCGGTGGCCGGTGCGCCTCCGGCGCCCGCAACCACCGCGACCGGCGCGAGCCCCTCGTCCAGCGCCACGACGCCCGCGAGCCCGGCCCCGGCGCCGACCACCACGAGCGGGAGCGCGCCGCAGACGAGCACCCGCAGCGCACCGGAGCCGGCGTTCACCGAGCGGGGGGCCGGAGCCGAAGGGCTGAGGGCCGCGATGGCGGTGCTGGGGGCGAAGGGCTTCACCGCGAACAGCACGGCCGACTACCACCCAAACCAGACCCTGCGGGTGCTCGTCGGCACGCGCACGGGCTCCGGCGACGGTTACGGCCAGCAGGCGTTCTTCTTCGTGAACGGGCGCTACATCGGCACCGACGCCAGCCAGCCGAGCGCGAAGCTGCGCGTGATCGCCCAGAACGACACCGAAGTCACACTCGAGTATCCGCTCTACCGCAAGAACGACCCGCTCTGCTGCCCGGGGGCGGGGGTGGCGCGCGTGCGGTTCCAGCTGAACAACGGCAGGCTCAGCCCGCTGGACCCGATCCCGCCGGCGAGCTCGCAGTCCGGCGTCAGCCGCTATTGACGCTTGACAAGCTTATTAGTCGCTGCTAAGTTCCTTCCTAGTTAGCACTCACTAAGCAAGGGAGCAACGGATGAGCGACTCGCGTAGGAACGGCTGGACCCTGGGAATCGTGTCGGTGGCCCTCTTCATGGTGGTGCTCGACAATCTCGTGGTGAGCGTCGCGCTGCCCACGATCCACCGCGACCTCGGCGCGTCGATCCAGTCGCTGGAGTGGACGGTGAACGCCTACGTGCTCGCCTACGCGGTGCTCCTGCTGACGGGCGCAGCGCTCGGGGACCGGTTCGGGCGCAAGCGGATGTTCCTCGTCGGGCTCGCGCTTTTCACGGCCGCATCGGCCGCCGCTGCGCTTGCGCCCACGACGAACCTGCTGATCGCCGCGCGCGCACTCCAGGGAACCGGAGCCGCGATCGTCACGCCGCTCACGCTGACCCTGCTCGCCGAGGCCTTCCCCAAGGAGAGGCGCGGCATGGCGATCGGCGTCTGGTCGGGCATCAGCGGTATCGCGGTCGCCGTCGGCCCGCTCGTCGGGGGCGCCGTCGTGCAGGGAATCTCCTGGCACTGGATCTTCTGGATCAACTTGCCCATCGGGCTGGTGCTCGGTCCGCTCGCGATGCGTTTCCTCTCGGAGAGCCGCGGGCCCTACGGGACGCTCGATCTGCCGGGCCTGCTGCTCGCCTCGACCGGCGCGTTCGGAATCGTGTTCGGCCTGGTCCGCGCGCAGTCGCTCGGCTGGACCAGCAGCTCGATCCTCGTCTCGCTGATCGGGGGCGCCGCGCTGCTCGGTGGCTTCGTCGCATGGGAGCTGCGCGCCCGTGAGCCCATGCTGCCGATGTCCTTCTTCGCCAAGCGCTCCTTCGCGGTGACCAACGTCGCCTCGCTGAGCATGTACTTCGGCATGTTCGGATCGATCTTCTTCCTCTCGCAGTACATGCAGAACGTGCTCGGCAACACGCCGCTCCAGGCCGGCTTGAAGCTGCTCGTGTGGACCGGCGCCTCGATGGTCGTAGCCCCGCTCGCCGGCGTCTTCTCAGAGCGCCTCGGCAGCCGCCCGTTCATGGTCGCCGGCCTGTCTCTTCAGGCGGGCGCGCTCGGGTGGCTCGCGCTGCTGGTCTCCACGCACATGTCCTACTCGCAGATGATCGTTCCGTTCGTGATGGCCGGCGCGGGGATGGCGCTCGTGTTCGCTCCCTCGGCCAACGCCGTGCTGTCCTCCGTGCGCACCTCCCAGGCGGGCCAGGCGTCCGGCGCGAACAACGCCATACGCGAGGTCGGCGGGGTGCTCGGCGTCGCGGTGCTCGCCTCGGTGTTCACGGGGGCCGGTGGGTACGCCTCGCCGCAGTCGTTCGTCAACGGCCTGATCCCCGCGATGTGGGTGGGCGTGGCGGTGCTCGCGGCAGGCGCGCTCGTCGTGCTGCTGTTCCCCTTTCGGATCCCGTCCGCCGCAGAGGTCCAGACCGGCGCGAGCGACCCAGTCGGCGCGCAGGCCGGCCTGCGGGTGTCCGAAGGCAGGCGGGCTCTCGGCCACGGGCGGCCCGAGGTGGCCGTCGATGCCGGCGAGGGTGCGGTGGCGCTTGCCGGGGAGGCGCTGTGACGGCCGTCGCCGGAAGGCCGCGCCGCCGGGTTCCGGCGGCCGAGCGGCGCGAGGAGCTGATCGAGGCGGCCGTCCACGAGTTCGCGCGGGGCGGGCTGCACGGCACGGCGGTCGATCGCATCGCGCGGCGCGTGGGCGTCGCGCAGCCCTATGTGTTCAGCCTCTTTCCCACCAAGCGCGACCTGTTCCTCGCCGCCGTTGAACGAGGCTTCGAGCAGGTCGCCGACACCTTCCGCCGCGCGGCGGCGAGCTACCTCGAGGGGACGGCGCCGGCCGACTGCGCGGACGCGCTGGCGGCGATGGGGCGCGCCTACGGCGAACTGCTCGTGAGCGATCGCGACTACCTGATGCTCCAGCACCAGTCCTATGCCGCCTGCGACGACGAGGTCGTGCGCGCGCGCGTGCGCCACGGCTACGCGGAGCTCGTGGCGCTGGCCGGCGAGCTCTCCGGCGCCGAGCCCGAGCGCCTCGACGACTTCTTCCGCCACGGCATGGCGCTCAACGTCGCGGCGGCGATGGGCGTCGAGGACCTGTCGGCCGGCTGCGAGTGGGTGCGCGCGGCTCTGCGCTGAGGCAGCGAGCGCTAGCATCGCGGAGAGCGATGTCCACCTCCCCGCAGACTCCGAAGTCGCCTGGACCGAAGGCCGAGCGCCGTTCGGCACGGGAGCAGTCGCGCACGGGGGTGCTCGTGGTCCTCGCGGTCCTGATCACGCTGTTCGCCTTCAAAAACGTCGACAAGGTGAAGGTGGACTGGATCGTCGGATCCGGCCAGGCCCCGTTGATCATCGTGATCGTGATCTCGCTGCTCGTGGGGATCCTGCTCGCCTATGTCGCCGACCGCCGGGGTGGCAGGCGCCGCGGATCCGACTAGGTCGAGCAGCGATCAGTGGTGCAGCACCACCTTGATCGCGATGATCGCAAGCCCCATCGCCAGGCCCACGCCCACCTCGAGGGCCAGCTCGCCGGGCGTCGCATCCGAGCGGACGCCGGCCGCGAGCTCGAACCCGACGAGGCTCGCCACCGCGCTCCACAGGGCAACCGTGACGGCGCCTTCCTGAGAGGCCCCTGCCCCCCACGCGATGGTCAGCGCTACGAGCGGTATCGCCGCGCCCTTCACGATCGCCCATTCACTCTTGAGCGCGCGCCACAACATGCCCGGCGTCAGCCGTCCGCTCGTGGCCAGTCGCCTGCCGAGGACGCTCGCGTAGGCGTGCGCGAGCCAGTAGACGCCGACCGCGAGCAGCGCCGAGGTGATCGTGTCGAGGTGGGTCTCATGCAGCCCACCCTCGGCGGCCAGCAGCGCTCCGACCACCACGATCCCGTACACGACCCTCGACGGGTTCTCGGTCGGCACGATGCGGTCGGCCGCCCGGTGGACCCAGTCGCGCCGAGGGGCGTCCTGGGGCTCGCGCTTTGGGTCCTTGAGGCTGGGGCCGGCCGACGGGGTCACTTGCCGGCGGTGGCGGGGCCGATCGAGGGACTGGGCACACGGCGAGGATGCCACACGTCCTGCCCGGCATGCGATCGCTAGATTCGGACTGTGGAGACTCACAGCCGGCTCGACATGACACTTCTGCCGGGAGCTCGCAGGCTGCTGGCGTTGCATTCGCTGGAGCTGCCGCAGAGAGACGACCTGTGCGGCGCGTTCTGCGCCTCCCTCGCCCTGCGTGCGGCCGGCATCGAGGAGCACGACGGGGGGCCCATCGACCAGGATGCCGTCGCCCTGGCCGCCGGAAGCGTCGTGTCCTCGCTCGCCGACGCCGAGCACCTGCCCGCCGGCGAGCAGGGCAGGCGCGACTACCGCCTGTCGCTGCCCCTGGTGGATGACCCTGCGGTGTCCGGGACGACGGCCGCCGGGGTGGTGCGCGCCGTGGCGGAGCTCTCCGGCGGGCGGTTGGCGGCGATCCCTTACAGCGGGCCGTGGACGCCCGGCACGCTCGGCGGGCTGTTCGACGTCGCGGCCGGCGCGCCCCATCCGGTCGCGCTCCTGGCCAACCTCGCCACGCGCCATCTGTGGGGCGCGCACGCACGCATGGACGAGCTCCTCGGCTACCTGCTCGACGGCCGGCAGGACGGCCCGGCACCCGACTGGGACGTCGGGCACTTCGTGTGCGTGATCGGTCGACTTCGGGGCCCGGGAGGGGAGCTGTACGGAGTCGCCGACACCTACCCCTCGCTCGGGAGCGCCGGCGTTCACCTGCAGCCGCGGGAGCGCCTTGCGGCCGCGGTCGAGCGCCGGGACACGCCCGCGGGGGGCGTGATCGTGGTCGCATCCTCCGATGACGCGTCCGCCATCCGCTCGGGCGCCCGGTCGCTCGGTCTCCTTGAGGGTCTGTGGGACAACGGCACCAGCGCGCGCGAGACGGAGATGTCGGGGTGAGGGAGATGTCAGGGTGAGCGCCGCGGATCTGGTCTCGCTCGTCTGCTGCGACCTCGGCTCGATCGTGCGCGGCCGTTCGATGCCGGCAACCGAGCTCGCCGCACGGCTCGACGCCGGCGTCGGCTGGGTGCCCGCCAACCTCTCGCTCACGCCGCTCGGGCCGCTCGCCGAGTCGAGCCCGTTCGGCTCGACCGGAGACCTGCGGCTGCTGCCGGACCCCGACACGCACGTCCGCGTGGAGGCGGACGCGAGCGCGGGCGCTCTGGAGTTCGTGCTCTGCGACATCGTGGAGACCGACGGCAAGCCGTGGGAGTGCTGCCCGCGCCACTTCCTGCGCGAGGCTCTGCGCGAGCTGCACGACGAGCTCGGCCTACTCGTCGTGGCGAGCTTCGAGCACGAGTTCCAGCTCCTGCTCGGCCCTCCGCTGCCGCCGCCCTTCTCGCTGCGGGCCCAGCGACGCGCCGGGGCGTTCCCCGGAGAGGCGATGAGCGCACTGGCCGAAGCGGGCGTCCAGCCGATGCTCTTCCTCCCAGAGTTCGCGGCGCACCAGTTCGAGATTCCGGTCGAGCCCGCCGGGGGCGTGTCGTCCGCGGATCGCAGCGTCGTGCTCAGGGAGGTGGTGCACGACGTCGCCCGCCGGCTGGAGGTGCGCGCGAGCTTCGCACCGCTGCTGGACGCCGCCGGCCCCGGCAACGGCGTGCACATTCACTTCAGCCTGCTCGACGACGCCGGACGCCCGGCGCTCTACGACGCCGCCCGTCCCGCGAGCCTCTCAGAGCTCGGCGGGCGCTTCGCCGCCGGGATCCTGCTCCACGCGAAGGCCCTGAGCGCGCTGACCGCCCCGAGCCCTCCGTCGGCGGCGCGCCTTGCGCCCCACCACTGGAGCGCAGGCGCCGTCTGCCTGGCCGAGCGCAACCGCGAAGCGCTGCTGCGCATCCCGCCCCTCGTGTCGCTCGCGGGGGCGGATCCCGCAGAGCAGCTGCGACTCGAGTATCGCGGCGCCGATGCGACCGCGAACCCCTACCTCGCACTCGGCGCGATCGTGCGCGCGGGCCTCGACGGCGTGCGCTCGCGGCTGCCCGTCGCGCCGATCCTCGACCGGGACCCGGCGCTTCTGGGCGAGGCCGAGGCGGCCCGCTACGGGGTGGGCGCGCTGCCGAGCTCGCTGGAGGACTCCCTGCGGGCGCTGGCACAGGACGACGCCGTACGCGCGTGGATGAAGCCACTGCTCTACGACGCCTACGTGGGAGTCAAGCGCGCCGAGCTCGAGGCGGTCGCACAGCTGGACCTCAGCGAAACGTGTGAGCGCTATGCCGCCGTCTACTGACGAGCTGCTCGGCCCGCTGCTCGCGGGCATCGAGCGCGAGCTTCCCCATGCTGTGGAGCTGCGCCGCCGTCTGCACGCGCGCCCGGAGCTCTCGCACGCCGAGGAGCACACGGCCGCGACCGTGGAGGCCGAGCTGCCGGTGGCCTGCGCGAGGGTCGCCGGCACCGGGCGGATCGCCCGCGTCGGTCCGCCATCCGGCGCCCCTGTGGCGGTCCGTGCGGAGCTCGACGGCCTGCCGATCGAGGAGCGGACCGGCGCGCCGTTCAGTGCGCCCGAGGGGGTCATGCACGCCTGCGGGCACGACGTCCACATGGCGGCACTCGTCGCCCTTGCCCGCGCGGCGCACGCGCTCGGCGACGCTCTGCCGGTCGCACTGCTGGCCCTCTTCCAGCCGAGCGAGGAGGCCTATCCGTCGGGCGCCGAGCAGCTCGCGCGCGACGAGCTGCCGGCCCTCGCGCCGGCCGCGATCGTCGCCGCTCACATCCATCCCGAACTTCCGTGGGGCGCCATCGCGCTCGACTCCGGCCCGGTGAACGCCTCCTGCGACTACGTGGAGATCGTGGTCGAGGGGCAGCCCTCGCACGGTGCCTATCCCCATCGCGGGCGCGATCCGATCCTCGCGATAGCCCATGTGGTGGTCGCGCTGCACGCGCAGCTCGGGCGCCGCATCGACCCCCACAGCCCGGCCGTGCTGACGGTCGGCGTGCTCGAGGGCGGGGACGCCGAGAACGTGATCCCCCCGAGTGCGCGCGCGGGGGCCGCCCTGCGTGCCCACCGGCCCGAGGACCGTGTGCAGCTGCGGCGCATGGTCGAGGAGGTGGCGCAGGGCGTCGCGGCCGCCCACGGCTGTCACAGCCGCGTCACCCTCCTGCCCGGCGAGCCGCCGCTGGAGAACGACCCGGGCATCGTCTCGCGTGCGCGCGAGCTGCTCGCGGGCGCGGGCCTCGTGCCGGCGCCCGAGTGGCGCTCCAGCGGCTCGGATGACTTCTCCTTCTTCGGCGCCCTCGCGCCCATCGCCATGGGCTTCGTCGGGCTCGAGGGTGCCGAGGGCTTTGACACACGGCCGCTTCACCATCCCGAGATGCTGCCGCCCGACAGCGCCGTCGGGGCGGTCGCGCGCGCCCAGGCGGTCCTCTACCTCGCCGCGTCATCCTCCACCCGATCGCCGTGAAGGACGACTTATGAGATGTCGTCGTCGCTTGATTGCAACCCAGAGCAACTGACACGCGCGCCAGGCGTGGCCGCTAGAGTCAGCCCGTAGGCCCGGCGGCCGATCGGCGGTGCCGCCGCCAGGCAGCCGCAATGTAAATGCGCTCCAGCCCCGATACAACCACCTCCAGGTCGGACCGACGCCGCGCGAGCGGGGTGGGGTTGCGGGCGGCGGTTTTGGTTCCGCTCGCGTTGGTTGCGGCGGCGCTTTTGCTCGCGATTCCCGCGAGCGCGGTGGCCGCCGCGCCGACCGTCGTCACCGGAAACGCGTCGGAAATCCACCAGACGACGACGACGCTGAACGCGACCGTGAACCCCAACGGCGAAGAAGTAACGAAATGCGAATTCGAATACGGCCCGACGGAAGCCTATGGATCCACCGCATCGTGCGCCTCTCTG